>Ga0208197_1000975_pt1 | contig 32283 bp, 30 predicted proteins | sample AD_JPNNA4_MetaG_FD_184444 | JGI IMG/M metagenome (GOLD analysis project Ga0208197, IMG submission 184444) | Active sludge microbial communities of municipal wastewater-treating anaerobic digesters from Japan - AD_JPNNA4_MetaG (SPAdes) (version 2) | ecosystem: Engineered > Bioreactor > Anaerobic...
AATCGTTTTGGGCAAATTGTGCATATTGTCTTGAATGAAACTGACCCATGGGCCGTAAAGTTGCGACCTGCCTTGTCAGCCTTGCTTACTCATAAGCATATCGCCGTTACTTTGGGCGAAATTTAGGTAGTTAACGTACACCGCTAAGGCAAAGAACAATCCTATCGGCGCGTACCGTCCGATACGCCATACACCTCGATTCGCCAACCACCATCCCGCCCACATCAGCAAACTGACGACTAAAATGATGACGACATCTTCCCCCATAAACCAGTCAAAAACATACCCCACTGCAAGCAGCACCGTGACAACCGATGAGACTATGCCCAACATCAACACAATCACTCTGGTCATATACTCGCGGCGTGTGTTGTCTTCGTACAACACACGTGGCAGCGCCAGGTCAGGCCGTAGCCTCGATAAAGCCCCTCGCAGAATTTGCATAATTTGCCGTTTCCCTTACACTCTATGTTTTACACTATGGCAATGATATGTCACAATATCGGGAGATCAAGCGGCAATGAACAGTGAACGCAAACAGGCGCAACATCCTGAAGAGATTATCAACAGTTGTATGGACGCCTTGCTCCATGAAAATACAACGCGCATTTTGTTCGAGGCAGCACCCATCGGCATCATCGTCAGCGATGCCCACGGTAACATCGTGCTGATCAACGAAAGCGCACAGCGATTGTTCGGCTACGGCTGCACTGAGCTTGTCGGCCAACCGTTGATCACCCTCATCCCCGATGAAATGCGCGCTGTACATACGAGTCATTGCGCCAACTACATGCAAAATCCCCGTATTCGCCCGATGGGAATCGGACTAAATCTCAACGCGCGCCACAAAGATGGGCATGTTTTTCCGGTCGAAGTCAGCTTGGGATTCGCGGAAACACAACTCGGCTTGTTGGCGATGGCCTTTGTCATGGATACCAGCCGACAGCGGGAAGCCGAGCAACTGCGCGATGTTATGATTCACACCATGGTCCACGATCTGCGCAATCCGTTAGGCGCCATCTACACCGCCCTTGAACTTCTGACGGCAGACAGCCAGGCAAGCCTCGACGACAATCAAAAGGTCATTATCGGCATCGCTTCAAACAACGCCCAAAAGATGCTCGTGTTGATCAAGGACATTCTGGACATCAGCGAGTTGGAAAGCGGACAGATTCCTCTGCACCTCACGACATTTCAACTCAATGACCTGGTTGCCGAGACAATCACTTCACTGGAATCCCTGGCAGTCAAGAAGACGCTGCAACTTCACAACGAGGTCAGCGGTTCGTTGCCGGCTGTCCAGGCCGATGCGGAACTAATCAGACGTGTGCTTCAAAATTTAATCGGCAACGCTATTAAATTCACGCCGGAAGAGGGGCTGATCCGCGTCACAGCCACCCGCGAAGAGGGGAACACTCCCAAAATCCGGGTATCGGTCAGCAATACCGGCCCAGGCATCCCCGTGGAACTCCAGAATCGCCTGTTTCATAAATTTATCGCCGGCAGACACAAAGAACGTGGTCACGGCCTGGGATTGGCTTTCTGCAAACTCGCTATCGAGGCGCACGGTGAGCATATTGACGTGCGCAGCACCCCCGGAGAAGGCGCAACGTTCAGCTTTACACTCCCGGTGGCCGAGCCGTAGGCGGCGCGTCGAACGTCTCAACGTCAACCCCGCGTGTGGGCAAGCCCGTGTCGTAGTCGCGCACTTGCGGCGCGTAGCCATCCGCCGGACGAGGACGGAACGCGCCGCGCCACTGCAAACGGCGCGTGTCGCGCCACGGTCGTCTTTCCCACACCGCACCCCGGAAGGGATCGCGCTTGGTGTACATCCATTCTAGCAGCCGGTCGTGCAACGCATCCCGGATCGCCGCGTAAGCCGGATCGTCAATCCGGTTGTGGACTTCGGCGGGGTCGGTCTGCACATCGTACAACTCATCCGTGTGATGCAGATTGAGCACCAGTTTGTACTGTCCACTGACCACACACCGCACCGGCTGGAAGCCGCCCCAGGAGTCATGCTCGATCTCGTAGCGGTTGAACTCCATAAACACAGCCTTGTCCGGGTTTTCTGCACCGCCTAACTGCGCGACGAGACTATCGCCTTCCAGAATCGGCGGAACATCCATCCCTGCCAGCTCTAACAGCGTGGGCAACAAATCAATGTGGCTCGCCAAAGTAGTATTGACCGCGCCGCTAGCAATCCCTCCGGGCGGCTCGATGATCAACGGAATATGTGTGATTTCCTCGTACATCGCCGGCCCTTTGCCGGTGAGTTGATGCGCGCCCATCAATTCGCCATGGTCCGAGGTGAAGATAATCCATGTGTTGTCGGGCGCGTAAGCGCGCCCGGCGTCAATCACCCGCCCGATTTCGGCATCCACAAAACTGTTACAGCCAAAGTACAGCGGTTGGCGCGTCACGCCGGTCTCCCGCACCCGCTGCGGCACATGCGAGGCCGCCGCCCACTCCCGTTGGTGCGCCGGTTTACCCTCTAGCGTGTCGAACGCTGCCGGGCCAAGCGGATAATCGTACCCGGCAAACCGCTCCACGTATTCCGGCGGACAGGTGAACGGGTGATGCGGCTCATCGTAGGACACAACAAGTACAAACGGTCTTACAACCGGTAATTCGGGATTGGTAACTGGGGATAGGTGAGACTTGAGAAGGGGGACGTCATTCGCAGACGCTTCCATTCGCTCATTCGCTGATCCTCGATTCTGAAGAAAAGCAATCGCCCGGTCGCTCACCCGGTGCGCCCAGGTGAATTGAGGCTGGATATGATGCGCCCGTAGCGCCTCCAGTGAATTGAGGCCGCGTCGCCAGAGGGTGATTTCCTCCGTGGTAAGTTCGGCCAGGTAATTCGCGCCGTCGTACCAGTACGCCGGATTCCAACCATCGGGACAGATACCTGTGCCGAAGTAATCGTGCCCATCGAGATGCCACTTGCCCACGTAAGCCGTGGCATACCCGGCGTCGCGGAAACGCTGGCCGAGCGTCTTGATGTTGTCGCCCAGCGGCAGATTGTTGGTCCATGCACCAGCTGTATGGGGATAGATGCCGGTGAACAACCCGGCGCGCGCCGGTGTGCAGACCGGGCACGTCGTATACGCGCGCTCGAATTTGATGCCCGTTTCGGCTAACCGGTCAATGTTGGGCGTGCGCAATTCAGGATGCCCGTAAGCGCCGATCACGTTCGTGGCCTGCGTATCGGTCAAAATGAGCACAAAGTTGGGTCTGGCTACAGACGCGGCTGCCATTATCCCTCCACCAGCCGGTTGGTCAGTTTCCCTAATTTCTCCACTTCCACGGTGATTTCATCACCTGGCTTCATCCACACTTTCTCTTTCATCCCCAGAATGACGCCCTCCGGCGTGCCGGTGAGGATGACGTCGCCTGGCTTCAGCGTCATATATTGGCTTGCGTAGCTGATAATTTGCGCGACGGTGAAAACCATATCGGCGGTGTTGGAATTCTGGCGCAGTTCGCCGTTGAGCCAGCTCTTGGTGAAGAGCGCCTGCGGGTCGCCGACCTCATCCGCCGTGACCAGGTATGGGCCGAGTGGACAGAACCTGTCCGAGGTCTTCCCCAACAGCCATTGCGAAGTACGCATCTGCAACTCGCGCGCACTGACGTCGTTGGCGGTGCAGTAGCCTAGCACGTAATCCAGCGCCTCGTCTTCGGAAACGTATTTCGCCGGTTTACCGATGATCGCAGCCAACTCAACCTCGTAATCAATCTGGACTACGCCGCGTGGAATGGGGATTGCGTCGCCGTGAGCTGCCAGCGCATTGTTGAATTTGGAGAAAAACACCGGCACTTCCGGCACTTTGGCGCCGGATTCGGCGGCGTGGCGGCGATAGTTGAGACCCACGCAGAGGATTTTCTCCGAGTTGGGCACGCACGGGCCGTAAATGAGCGTAGATTCGTCACGCAGGCATGAAGCGCACTCAGGTGATAGCAGTGCCAGCACAACCAGATCCTCCAATACCGGCAGCGCAGCCATCCCTTGTGCATAGAACGCCGCGGGCGTGTCTGGAACGGCTACGTTCAGTGCTGTGGCAGCCGCTTTGACATCAAGCACGCCCTTCTCGGTCTTGATTCCCAGAAAGAGTCCTTCATCCGTCTGAAAAGTCAATAAAATCATTGCAAAATCCTTTCATGAAATGGTCAAGTCATTTTCAACTACGAAATCCTGATGCATAGAAGTAATCTTACTATAGCTTACGCACATCCACAAGTAACGCCCAGTTGACGTCGGATGATTTTATGATAATATTCATATATTGAAGCGTTTTATATTTTTAATTACGAAACAGCGGTATCTAGCGCCTTCAACCAATCACAAACGGAGGGAAAAAATGCATAAAGATCAAAAAACACAGAACAGCGGAGTTCAACGAACTGTAGCGCGCATCGTCGAACCAGAGCCGGTGGTAGAAGGCGCAGGCGTTAAGCTGCGCCGCAGTATTGCTTCGCGGGCGCTGGACTATGTTGATCCGTTTCTCTTGCTGGACGACTTCCGCTCGCGCAATGCGGCGGACTTCGTGGCCGGCTTTCCGATGCACCCGCACCGGGGCATTGAGACTGTCACCTATCTGCTCGACGGTTTAGTGCGCCACCGCGACAGCATCGGCAACGCTGGCGACATCACCGCGGGCGACGTGCAATGGATGACCGCCGGACGCGGCATCCTGCACGAGGAAATGCCGCAGCGGCACAATGGCATACTGGAAGGCTTTCAGTTGTGGGTGAACCTGCCCGCCAAAGACAAGATGATGAAACCGCGTTACCAGGATGTGCCCGCCGCGCGTATCCCAGAAATAGACCGGCCCAATGGAATTCATATCCGCGTTGTTGCCGGGAAGGTAGATGGCGTGCCAGGGCCGGTGACGGACATCGTCGCCGATCCGCTGTTCCTGGACGTCACTATCCCGCCGCACAGCAGCTTCGTGCAGGTGATCGAACGCGGGCACACCGCGCTCGCTTATGTCTTCGAAGGCGCGGGGACGTTCGGCGTGGCGGACGGCGGCGCGGGGACAGACATCGCAGCCACACAGCTTGCCATTTTCGCTGACGGCGATCTGCTCGAAGTGCAAACCGACGATGCAGGCGTGCGCTTCCTGCTCATTGCTGGGAAGCCGCTGCACGAACCTGTCGCGCGCTACGGGCCATTCGTGATGAACACCCACGAAGAAATCCTGCAGACGCTGAAGGAGTTGCGCGCTGGAACATTCCCGCCGGTTTGACAATTTCGCCGAACCTGGGAAAATGCCTTCCGAGGGACGCCATGAACATCTGTCGCCAGGATACCCCACTGAAGTGCAAGCACACCAAGCCGGACGTCGAGTCTGGATAGTGGTGTTTGCATCCAAACAGGCAAAAAACCAGCTTCCAGCCTCGCGCACAAAACGGAAGCTGTTTTTTTTCATGTACCCATATTAGCCAAGTCAAAGTTAAGGAGGAAAATCATGTTTGCAGAATGTCCAGAGTGTGCAGCCGAAATCCCATTGGCCATTGACGCCATCGTTCACGAGATCGTAATATGCCCCGATTGCGGGACTGAGCTGGAGATCGTCGCCCTCGATCCGCCCGCGGTGGATTACGCGCCGCAGGAAGAAGAAGACTGGGGCGAGTAAGGAGCATGTCGCCATGGGAAAAGTGGGAATTCTATGCTCCCGTATCCGCGTCGAAGAGAAACTGCTGATTACCGAGCTGCAAAATCGCGGCGTCGAGTTCGACATTATTGACGACCGTGAAGTGGTCTTCGACATTCAAAAGAACGGCTGGCAGTACGACGTCATCCTCGAACGCTGCATCAGCCACGCGCGCGCATTGTATGCGCTGCTGCTATTCCGCGATTGGGGCGTGCCCACCGTCAACACCTACGAGGTCGCCGAGAACTGCGGCAACAAGCTGCTGACCACGAGCGCCCTGGTGCGCGCCGGCATTCCCACCCCGCGCACGATGGTCGCGTTCACGCCAGAATCGGCGCTTGAGGCTATCGAGACGCTTGGCTATCCGGTGGTGCTCAAGCCCGGCGTCGGCTCGTGGGGGCGGCTGCTTTCCAAGATCAACGACCGCGAGGCCGCCGAGACAGTGCTCGAACACAAAGAAGTGCTCGGATCCTATCACCATTCGATCTACTACATCCAGGAATACATCCACAAGCCAGGCCGCGACATCCGCGCCTTCGTTGTCGGCGACGAGACCATCGCCGCCATCTATCGCACGTCGCCGCACTGGATCACCAATACCGCGCGCGGCGGCGTGGCATCGAAGTGCCCGGTGACGCCAGAACTGAATGACTTGTGCCTCGCAGCGGCGGCGGCCGTGGGGGGCGGCGTCGTCGCGCTCGACATCTTCGAGGACGAACACCGGGGATTGCTGGTGAACGAGATCAACTACACGATGGAATTCCGCAACAGCATTGACACCACCGGCGTCAACATCCCGGCGAAGGTCATTGACTACACGTTGCAGGTGGCGGCGGCATAGTTTTGGACAGGATTCACAGGATTTTTAGTAATCCCGTGAATCCTGTCAAAAAAAAGTAACGACAATGCTAACACTGAATGACAACCTGGCAGACACCTTGCTGCAAGGTCTTGTGGAGCAATACAGCCCTTCCACACAGGAACGCCCTGCCGTTGAATATCTGGCTGACCGGATGGAGGCGCTCGGCTTTCGCGTCAGCATTGACGGGGCGGGCAATGCCGTGGGCGAAATCGGTGATGGTGAGCGCACGGTGCTGCTGCTCGGCCACATTGATACCGTCCCCGGCTATATTGAGGTGCGGCGCGAGGGCAATCTGCTCTACGGACGCGGCGCAGTGGATGCGAAAGGGCCTTTGGCGACGTTCGTCATGGCGGCAGCGCGGGCCGGCACAGACAACGGCAAGCGTATCATCGTCGTTGGCGCGGTCGAGGAAGAACATGCTACGTCCAAAGGCGCGCGCTTCCTGCTGGACAAACTCGCGCCAGACGCCGTTATCATCGGCGAGCCGAGCGGGTGGGACTGCGTGACGACGGGGTACAAAGGCCGTCTGCTGGCGCAGTACACGCTCTCCCGCGAGATCGAGCACACCGCCCGGCCCGACGCGAGCGCCTGCGAAGAAGCCTTCGCGTTCTGGCGCGCGGTGACGGAACACGCCGACGCCTTCAACGCCGCCCACCCCCGGATGTTCGAACAGCTCGCGCCCTCGTTGCGCGCGATGCGCTCGGAGGATGATGGCTTCATCCAGACGGCAACGCTCGCATTGGGATTCCGTCTGCCGCCGGAGATCGCCATCGCAGACCTGCAAGCCGCGCTACACACGTTCGCCGGAGACGCGGAGCTGCGCTTCAGCGGCGGCGAGGTCGCGTACCATGCCGCGAAGAACACGCCCCTGGCGCGAGCCTTTGTCAAAGCCATTGACGCGGAAGGTGGGCGCATCCAATTCAAAGTCAAGAGCGGCACCTCAGATATGAACGTGGTCGGCCCGGTGTGGAACTGCCCGATCCTGGCCTACGGCCCGGGCGACTCGGCGCTCGATCACACGCCGCGCGAGCACATTGATCTGCGCGAGTATCACAAGGGGATTGCGGTGCTGGCGCGGGTGCTCCGGGATATCGGTAATTAGGGATTGGTAATCGGGGATTGGGAAAGGCAATTCTCAATGACCCGATTAGCAGTTACCAATCCCCAATACGTTTTTGCATCCTGACGCCCTTGCGCTACAATACCGGTATGCACAACTAAGGTTTCCATCCGATGTTATAGGGACTCAAAAAGACCTGAGCCTGATTTGATCGCTAGAACATAATGATTTGGTGAAAGCATAGAATACCAGGAGTAAAACTATGTCCGTCATTGACAAAGACCCTCACATTGCTCCATCTAACCATGCATCACCCTATTTTTTGTGGGATTACAATCTAAACGTACAGCAAGTTCATGACTTGCTGCGTGAAGGCGCAACGGAAGATAAAGCCTGGTTGATCAGCCGCATCCTTAATTACGCGACTTGGGATGACATCTGGCGCTATGTAACCGTGAGCGATATCCATGATTATTTCGATCAACTGCATTTCCATTGTCCGCAAGATCGAGAATTGTGGGCTTACGCGCTGGAACGGTGGTCTTATGGACACTAATGCATGGTTAAGCCCTTTGCAAGCCGACTTTTTAGCGCGTTTCTTTGCCACTGATACCGGTCAACGCTTTTTTCTGACTGGCGGCACGGCCCTTGCGGCTTTTTATCTGCATCATCGTAATAGCGTGGAAAAGTGACCGCCATTCTGGGGCGTACCGAGCCTAAAGATTTCGTGGACTTGCACTTTATCCTTCAGACCGGCTATGATTTTGATGACTTGTTAGCAAAAGCACAGACGAAGGATCTGGGAATACAGCCATTCTTTATGGCCGGCGCCTTATTGCAGGTCCGCAAATTACATCTGCTGCCTACCACAACGCCTCCTTTAACCCATACTGAACTAGAGACTAGCATCCTTCAGTTGGTCAACCGATTGTTGGATAGAGTTGACCCAACACAGCGCAAGATGTATGAACCGCAAGATTAGCATTGCGCGATTTTCAAATAGGGAGGAACCTTCTTGTGCTTATCATTGACGCAGACACTCACATTGCCCCCACCGGCGGCGCGTTTGCGCTGGAAGAACACCTCAAGCGGATGGATCGCGCCGGCATTGACAAGACGCTGACCTGGCTCAAGCCGGATTATCACGGCGAGGAGATCGAGGGACACAACCGTTATGTCTACGACGCGATGCGCCAGTATCCCGACAAAATCCTCGGCTTCGGCTGGGCCGATCCGACCGTCAGTGTGGAACACGCTAAGAAGATGGTGAGAGTTTGCACCGAGGAGTACGGCTTTTACGGGGTCAAGCTCAACGGAGCGCAGAACAACTACCGCATTGACGATCCGACGCTGGCGCTTCCCATCATCGAAGAGATCGCCAAAGCTGGCGTGATGCTGGCGTTCCACATCGGCGCGGATTTCTACGAGAACACGCACCCCTTCCGGGCGGAGCGCGTGGCGCGGATGTACCCCGACATGCCCGTGTTAATGGTCCACATGGGCATGGCCGATTGGGACATGAACCAGGCCGTCGTCGAAATCGCTCAACGCTGCCCGAATATGTATCTCATCGGCAGCGCGACGACCGAGAAGGCCGTCATACACGCCATCAAGACGCTCGGCGCGGAGCGCGTCCTCTTCGGCACGGATGCGCCCTTCCAGCGCCCGCACGTCGTCCGCGCTACTTACGAGGCGGCGCTGGCAGACGACGTCACGCCGGCCGAGCGCGATTTGATCATGGGCGGCAACGCGGCGAAGCTGTTCAAGCTCTAACGTTGGAACGTTCGAACGTCGTTTTTCGGAAGAATTCGCGGGTAAGCGCAGGCACAACTTGATCGGCCTTGACCGCCGCGATGTACTCCGCCAGGTTGTCAATCTCCAGTTGGCGCAGCGCGAGACCCTTTTCGCGGGTGGCGGGGCGGGCGTCGCCGGCGTAGTGGTCGGGGTAGTTCGCGTACCACCAGATGCCGGTGTGCGTCGGGGGCAGATCGCGCATCCGGTTGAGCGGCAGCGCCGGTTCCGCCGGGACACGCGTCATATCCACCAACTCCGGGTGATTCGCCAGGCTGATGGAGGTTTCGCACTCGCAGGCGTGGCCGTGCACCTCAGTCTCCACGATGGCCTGCCACTGCGCCCGCCGCTCCTCGGTGAGGCTAAGCGGAAAGTACAGATGATAGGGCTTCTCTTCCCACAACGCACACTGATTCAGAAATTGTAGCAGGTGCGTATTGCCGCCGTGCCCGTTGAAGACGACAATCTTCTCGAAGCCATTGCGCCCGATTTCGTCAAAGACGCTCTGAATCACGTCCAGCAGCAGCGTGGGTTTGAGCGTCACCGCGCCGGGGAAACAGCGCGCCTCATAAATCTGGCCGAAGTAGAACGGCGGGAAGACTACCGCCGGTTCTTTTTCTGCCGCCAGACACGCGATTTTGTGCGCGTTGAGGAAGTCTGTGCCCAGCGGCAGGTGCTCGCTGTGCTTCTCCAACACACCCAGCGCCATTACGCAGACGCCGGTTTCACGCACGGCCTCCGCAAACGCCGTCGCCGTCAAGTTTTCCCATTGCATAGTCATTCCTCCTCAAGATATTTGTCAACGGATTTAACGGATGAACCGGATTAAAGAGAAAAAAATCCGTTCAAATCCGTTCAACCCGTTGACACCCCATTCGGTTCAAGCCAGGCTTCGAAAACAGCCGCGACGTTCTCCATCGGCACGTCGTTGCCCCACTCGCACTGGGCGATGACGCCGCCGGAGCCGTCGTCGAGGGCGCGGCGCACGCGGCGCACGCCGGCCTTCACCTGCTCTGGCGTCCCGAACGGGAGCAAGCCCTGGCGGTCAATCTCGCCCCAGAAGGTGATTTTGCCGCGGTACGCTTGCCCCAACGCTTCAATGTCCATACAGAACAGTTGTGAGTTGAGCGCGTCCACACCGATTTCGATCAGATCGGGGTAAATGGCGGCGATGTGCCCGTCGGAGTGGAAAAAGGCGAACTTTCCGGCGCTGTGGATGAGGTTCACGTAGTCGGCATAGAGCGGCTTGTACACTTCGCGCCACATTTGTGGGGAGATGAGCAGGCGGTTTTGCGCGCCCCAGTCGTCCATAAAGCTGATAGCGTCCACATCGGTCTTGACCCAGAGCGTCAATTCTCGCATAAAGAATTCGTGCAACATATCGCGCAGGGCAAACAGTTCCGCCGTCCCGTAGGCCAGGTCTACGAAGAGCTTCTCCGTGCCCCGGATAAACTGCATCCGCTCGAAAGGACGCACGGTCGTCCCGGCGAGGATGAACTTGTCGCTCTGGGCGCAACTCGCGTTCACCTGGCTGAAGTCGGCGTTGTCCAGGATTTCGTTGGGCGGTCTGTAGTGCGCCAGGGCGCTCCAGTCATCCAATGGCGCGCCTTTGACCTCACCAATAACGCCAGGCTCAAGCACCTCCCATACACAGCCCCACTCGTCGGTGTACGTCCCGACGAGATTAGGCGTTCCGGTGGCACGCCTGGCCTGTCCATAACGCGCGGCAGGCCCGCCAATGTCGTCCGGGAAACGCGCACGCAGCGCCGCTAACTCATCGGCGCGAAACATCGAAACGCCCGGCAGCGTCCACAGGTTACGCGGCGCGCGGTCGGGATGCTCAAAACGCAAGGCGCGAATCATACGCTCGCGGCTGGTCATCGTTTCGGCAATCATGGCAATCTCCTGGAGTAAAAGTTACGGGGTGTGGGTTGTGGGTGAAGCAATCGGGCGCATGATTCAACTTTAAACTTTCAACCCGCAACCTTCAACTCTCAACCCGCAACTCAATGCAAAATCTGACTCAAGAACCGCTTCGTCCGCTCGTGCTGCGGAGCGGTGTAGAGCAATTCGGGCGTGGTCATTTCGATGATCTGCCCTTGATCCATAAAGACCATACGTTTGGCGGCATTGCGCGCGAAGCCCATCTCGTGCGAGACCACCATCATCGTCATTCCCTCGCGGGCCAGGTCGAGCATCACATCGAGCACTTCCTTAATCATCTCCGGGTCAAGGGCCGAGGTCGGTTCGTCGAAGAGCATAATCTTCGGCTGCATCGCCAGCGAGCGGGCAATGGCGACGCGCTGTTGCTGCCCACCGGAGAGCTGCTCCGGGTAGACGTCAGCCTTTTCGGGGATGCCGACCTTTGCCAGCAGTTCGTGGGCGAGGATCACGGCGCGCTCGCGTTCCCACTTATGCACAACCATCGGCCCCAGAATGATGTTCTCCGTCACCGTCATGTGCGGGAAGAGGTTGAACTGCTGGAACACCATCCCCACCTCGGCGCGCATCTGGTTGACCTGGCGCTCGTCGCCGCGAATCTCTACGCCATCAATAGTAATCGTGCCGCTGGTCGGCACTTCCAGGCGGTTGACGCAGCGCAACAGCGTGGATTTGCCCGATCCGCTCGGCCCGATGATGACGACCACTTCCCCGGCTTCCACATCCAGGCTTACATCGTTGAGCGCGTGAATGCGGCCAAAACGTTTATGCAGATTCCGAATCTGAACAATTGGTGTTGTACTCATTTTATCAGCCCTCAATCCCTGGAGATGTAGGTGCGCGCGAAGCGGTCGTGCAACGGCTCACCGTCGGACGCCCACTGCATCCATAGCAAACTCAGACCAGGCAACGGCAAAATCAAGAACAGCAGCCGCAACAACGCCTGCGTGAGCGTTGGATGCCCGCCATCTTCATCAGAAAGCCGTAACCCAACCGCCATCATACCCGGCGTCCGCCCGGCGCGCATCCAAAAGAAAACGACATAGATCAAACTCACGCCAAGCATCACGAGCAACAGCACCAGGTAAACTGGCAATGCGGGCGCGAGCAGCGATACGGACTGAATCAGGCCATACACGATCAACCCGATAAAATCCAGCACGACAAAATCCACCAAACCGCCGGCCAACCGGTGCATCAACGAGACTGGCTTCTCCTTGTCCTGGCGCGACATCCCCTGTTCGATGTAGAAGACGACGCGCGAGAAAATCAACGTCACCAGCAGGTAAACCAGCGCGACCAGGGTGTACGTCTCGAAGTAGTTGAAGGTGCGCGAGGCATACTCGCGGCCCCGGCGCAGCATGTCGGAGATCGCCAGCACGGAGACGAGCGACGAGTCTTTAAGCATGGCGATGAACTCATTGCCCACCGGCGGCAAGATGACGCGCACGGCCTGCGGAATGATGACGTGGCGCATCGCCTGGGCGCGGGTAAGCCCCAACGCGCGCGCGGCCTCCATCTGGCCTTTGGGGATGGACTGGATGCCGCCCCGGAACGTCTCGCCGATGTACGCGCCGTAACAGATCGTCAAGCCCAACACCGCCGAAACTTGCGGCCCCAATTTGATGTAGCGCGACATCGCGTAATAAATCCAGAATAACTGCGCCAGCAACGGGATGCCGCGAATGACCTCGACGTACAGCGAAGCCAGGATGTTGAAGAACGAGTTAGTCGCCGTGCGGCCCAAGCCGGCGACCAGGCCCAGGATAAGTGCAAACGTCATCGAAACAATGGTGATCTGGAACGTGACGACCAATCCGTCGCCAATAAACTGCACGATCTCCCAATAGGGTTTCGGTTTGAGCACCGCCGCCCCGACAATAAAGACGACCGCCAGGATGATGGCGATCCACCAGGCAATCAGCAGACTGCGCTCGCGCGGGATCAACGCGCTATCGTCTTGCTGCCAGCCGTGAGGATGCGCGGGCGGCCTAGTAGGATGATGCGACTCAACAGATTTCATAATTCCCCTCCTTGTTGTGGCGCGCAGCCTGGCTAGTAGCTGCGTCAGGTTCATAGTATCACAAACTCGCCAGACTACAAAAGGCAAGGCCGTCACCTGCCCCCGAGACGGGGGCAGTGAGCAAAGAAAAAAGCCCTCTTGCTCAGCGCCCCTGTCCCGAGGGCGCAAAAGGCTCACCTGCCGCCGAGACGGGGGCAGTGAGTAAACAAAAAGCAAGCAACCAATAAGGCTATTGCGCAGTAACACAATTCACATATACTCGAAGAAGAGCAAAGACCAAAGTATAAGTTGGATGCGTTTCATCTCAGTTGAAGAATGAGCTTTCGTAAAACGTGAAATGTAAAAGAGTTTGTACGTTTTACGCATTACGTTTTTCTGAAGGTAGCGCGCGCAAATACGCTTGAGGAGAGAGAACTTATGGATACAGTCTCCCACTCATCAGTCACCGATGAAAACGCCATCACGTTTGAAGACCTGTTCAATCTAAACGATATTCAACGCCTGCAGGATGAATTTTCCAACGCCACCGGTGTCGCCTCGATCATTACACGCCCGGATGGGACGCCGATCACTGCACCGAGCAATTTTTGCCGGCTGTGCAACGACATCATCTGCCAAACGGCGCTTGGGCGCGCCAATTGCTATAAGTCGGATGCCACATTAGGGCAAGTTCACCCGGACGGGCCGATCATCCAACCGTGCATGAGCGGCGGGTTATGGGATGCGGGGGCCGCCATCGTAGTCGGTGGGCGGCATATTGCCAACTGGCTCATCGGGCAGGTGCGCGATGAAACGCAAACCGAGGAGCGGATGCGCGCGTACGCCCGTGAGATTGGCGTAGACGAGGCGGACATGCTCGCGGCGTTCCGCGAAGTCCCCGCGATGTCGCGCGCGCAATTTGAGCGGGTGGCGCGGATGCTCTTCACCTTAGCCAACCAACTCTCGGCTTCTGCTTACCAAAATGTCCAACAAGCGCGCCTCATCGCTGCGCGCGAACAGGCCGAGAGTGCGCAACGGGAGAGTGAAACACCGTACCGTGAACTTGCCAACAGCATCACCGACATCTTTTTTGCGCTGGACAAAAACTTGCGTTACACGTTTTGGAACAAAGCCTCCGAACAGCTTTGTGGGATCGCCGCCCAAGATGCCGTCGGCAAGTCAATTTACGATCTCTTTCCTGATGCAGCAGAAGCGATTGCCATCTATCGTGAGGTATTGACCACCCAAGAACCACGGAGTTTTACCAGCCATTACCGCCTCGGAGACAAAGAACACGATTTCGAAATCAATGCCTATCCCTCGCAGCACGGCCTCTCAGTTTTTGGCAAAGATATTACCGAACGCCAGCAAATCGCAGAAGAATTGCGTAAAAGCCAGGAACGCTACTACTCTTTCATCAGCCAGAGCCACGAGGCGATCTACTGCACCGAATTCGATCAGCCAATTGATATTTCTTTGCCGGTCGAAGAACAAATAGACGCCATTTATCAATATGCCTACATGGGTGAATGTAACCAAGCGATGGCAGATATGTATAACCTGCCTTCCAGAGAAGCTCTGATCGGCCAACGTATGATAGATTTCCACGGCGGCAAAGATAATCCGACCAATCGCGCTACATTCAGAAAGTTCATCGAGTCCAACTACCACACCATTGATAGTGAAACGGAAGAAGTCACCCCGCAAGGCGAAAAACGTTTCTTCCTCAGCAACGATATCGGCATCATCGAAAACGGCTACTTGCGGCGAATTTGGGGAACGACGGTTGACATTACTGCGCGCAAGCAAGCCGACGCGGTGCTACGGGCCAGCGAGGAACGTTTCCGTCAGGTATCGGCGCTGACGACGGATATTATTTACTCTTGTTTGCACTATCCAGACACCGGCTATCGCATTGACTGGATCGCCGGCGCAACAGAAGACACGCTAGGCTATACGCCAGCGGAAATGAAAGAAATCGGTTGTTGGGGCAACCTTGTCGTAGATGCGGATTGGCCGCTCTTTGAACAACACGTACTGCAATTGCCGCCCGGAGCGACCAGCGAATGTGAGCTACGTCTGCGCGTCAAGAACGGCGACATCGTCTGGATAACGGCGTACACGCGCTGTTTGCTCTTGGAGGCATCAACGCAACGCTGCTTGTTTGGCGCATTGACCGACATCACGCCCCGCAAACGCGCTGAGCAAGCCTTCCAAAGCCACCACGATCTGCTGGAAGGACTGTTCGAGAGCCTGCCGGTCGGCATATTGGTATGGAGTCCCAAAGGACAGTTGTTGCGCGCGAATCACACCCTCACCGAACTGCTCGGTTATGCGCCGGAAGAGATCGCCACACTCGATGCCTGGTTCAGCCAGGCCTACCCAGACCCAGACTATCGCGCGCACGTATTCGCCAGATGGGAACAGGACGCGCAATTTGCTAACACCATCCGCGAATTTCAGGTCGCCTGCCGCGATGGTAGCATCAAAGACATTGAATTTCGCGCTGCCTTCTTGCCGGATGGACGCTCTGTTGTCACTCTGGCCGACGTTACCGCCCGCAAGCAAGCAGAAGTAGAACTAACCAACACCAAAGCCATGTTGCAAGCGGCGCTTGAACAGTCTCCCGTTCCGGTAGCGTTGGTCAAGATGCCAGGGGCGCGCATTGAGGTGGTCAATCCGGCGGCGCAAGAGTTCCTGGGGATAGCCGATGAACCGGCGCTCAACGGCACATCGCTTTTCGATTTCATCCCCTCATTCCAAGACTTTGATCCGGACGGGAACCCGGGCCGCGTCGAAGATCTTCCGTTGGCGCGCGCATTGCGTGGGGAGAGCACATTCAACGAAGAACGCCGTATCGTCCGCAAAGATGGCACAAGCCGTTGGGAATTAGTCAGCGCCGTGCCGATCTATAATCCACACGGCGAAATCCTGGCCGGTTACCTCATTATGGTAGATATTACAGACCGCAAACGGGCAGATCAGGCGCTGCGCGAAAGCCAGGCGCAACTGTCGCTGGTGATTGACGCCAGCAACGACGGCATTTGGGATTGGAATGTGCCCCAGGGTACAGCATACTTCAGCCCCCGCTACTACACCATGCTCGGCTATGCGCCGGACGAATTCCCGGCCAATTATGCGAACTGGCGCAGGCAAGTTCATCCCGATGACATCGCAGCGGTCGAAGCCACAATTCAATGCCATCTTGATATGCACCTGCCCTCTTACGCCGTCGAGTTTCGGATGCGCACGAAAGATGGCGCTTATCGTTGGATCCTGGGGCGCGGCAAAGTGGTGGAACGCGACGCCGAAGGGCGCGCCGTGCGGATGGTGGGCACGCATAGCGACATCACAGAACGCAAATTGGCCGAGGCGGCGTTGCGTGAAAGCGAGGAACGTTTCCGCATCGCCTTCCACATCAGCCCTGATTCCATCATTATCAGCCGTTTGGCCGATGGCAAGTACCTCGAAGTCAACGAAGGGTTCGCGCGCATTATGGGGTATTCAAGGGAAGAGACCATCGGGCGCACGTCGTTGGAGTTGAAGATTTGGATTAACCCAGATGACCGCACCCGGATGCTAACGTTATTACAAGCCAATGGCTACGTCGAAAACCTGGAAGCAGGTTTTCGACGGAAAGACGGCGTCATCCGTAACGGGCTGCTGTCGGCCCGTCTCATCCAGCTTGACGGTGAACCTTGCATTCTCTCTGTCACCCGCGACATCACCGAGCGGCAACAACTGGAGCAACAACTACGCCGGCAAGAACGCCTGGCGGCTGTGGGGCAACTGGCCGCCGGCATCGCCCATGATTTTCGCAACCTGCTGACGACCATTCTGCTCTACACGCAACTGTCGCAGCGCACGCCGGGTCTGCCGTCCAAGGTGGCGCAGGCGCTCGCCACCATTCATACAGAATCCAAAAAGGCCGCCGACCTCGTGCAGCAGATTCTCGACTTCGGCGGACGCGCGATGGTCAAACTCCAACCGCTGGATTTGCGCGCCTGCTTGACCGGCTTTATCGCCACCCTGCAACGGATGTTGCCCGAAAACATCCGGTTGACGCTAACAGCCGACGCAGAAAATTACATCATCGAAGGCGACGCCGGTCAAATCCAGCAGGCGTTGCTCAACCTGGCGCTGAACAGCCGCGACGCGATGCCATCCGGCGGCAGCCTCAGCTTCACCCTTACGCGCCTCAATGTAGCGCCGGATGAATCGCCGCCAGTCGCAGAGATGCGTCCCGGCGCATGGGTACGCCTCGCCGTTACCGATACCGGCGTGGGGATGTCCGACGCAGTGGCGACGCATGTGTTCGAGCCATTCTTCACCACCAAAGAAGTGGGGAAAGGCTCCGGCCTGGGCCTGGCGCAGGTGTTTGGCATCGTGCGCTATCACGCCGGGTATATTGATTTCACCACCGCAGAGGGCAAAGGCACAACGTTCTTTATTTACCTGCCTCTCAGCGATGCCACGCCCACGGTACAAGCTCCGCTATCAGCAGAAGCCCCACGTGGCCAGGGTGAGACGCTGTTATTGGTGGAGGACAACGCGAAACTGCGCGAGGCGGGTGAGAATATGCTCGAAATGCTCGGCTACCGCGTGTTGACGGCCAGCCACGGACGCGAGGCGCTGGAAGTCTACGCGGCCCACAAGGCCCAGATCGCGCTCGTCATCACCGATATCGTGATGCCGGAGATGGACGGCAAGACGCTGTTGCTGGAGCTAAAACGCGCCGCGCCACACGTCAAGGCGCTCGGCATCACCGGTTACGCGATGCAGGAAAGCCTGGATTCGCTGCACGCCGCCGGTTTCCTGGACGTGGTCCGCAAGCCGTTCGAGATTGACGCGATGGCCCACATCATTCGCCAGGCGCTGAAGAATGAAACGTGAAACGTAAAACGTAAGCCTGACTGCACGTTTTATGCTTTACGTTTTACAAAATACGAGGAGGCGCTGTGCCCGAATATCCCGATATTGTCGTTTACATCGAGCGGCTGCGGTATTTCATCCAGGGGCAGATGCTCAAACACGCGCGCATTGCGCACATCTTTCTGCTGCGCACGGCAGATCCCCCCATCGCAGCGTTGGAAGGGCGTACCCTGCAGGGGATTGAGCGCATCGGCAAGCGCATCGTCTTCGACTTCAACGACGAGTATTTCCTCGTCCTACACCTGATGATCAGCGGACGGCTGCACTGGTATCCGCCAGAGCACAAAGTCCCGGCGAAGGGCTGGTTGGCGGCGCTGGATTTTGCGAATGGGACGCTGCTCATCACCGAAAACTCAACCCAGAAGCGCGCGAGCCTGCACCTGATTCGCGGACAAGATGCACTCCGCGCCTTCGACCGCGGCGGGCTGGAGGTGATGGACGCGACCTTCGAGGCGTTCCGCGCCGCGCTCAAGGCCGAAAATCACACACTCAAACGTGCGCTCACCGATCAACGCCTCTTCAGCGGCATCGGCAACGCCTACTCGGATGAAATCCTGCACCGCGCGCGGCTGTCACCCTTTTTGCTCACGAAGAGCCTGACAGATGAGCAGGTCACGCAACTGGCCAAGGCGACGCGGGTAGTCCTCGCGGAGTGGGTCGAACGGCTACGCAGCGAAGCCGGCGACGGAATGCCAAAAGTCACGGCGTTCCACGAGGCGATGGCTGTCCACGGGCGTTACGACCAGCCATGCCCGGTGTGCGGGGTCAAAGTCCAGCGCATTCGCTACGCGGAGAACGAGACCAACTACTGCCCGCGTTGCCAGACAGAGGATCGGTTGTTAGCAGATCGGGCCTTGTCGCGTTTGCTAAAAGATGATTGGCCGCGCACCATAGAAGAATTAGAAGAGCGCAGAAAATAAAAGAAGCAGGAAGCAAGAAGCAAGAAAGCCGAACCCATTTCAGCGAAGTGCGCTGAGACGCTAAGACGCTATTCCTACGGAGAGTTGAACATGACACAGAAGACAAAAAAAGTCAAAGTTGGTATCGTGGGCTGCGGGGTCGTAGCGACGGCGTATTACTTGCCTTACCTGATGCGGATAGAAACCGTAGACCTGGTCGCCGTCTGCGACCGGTTTGAGACGCGCACGCGAGCGTGTATGCGACTCTTCGGCGCGCAGGAGCAGTATCTCGACTACTACGAGATGCTCGCGCAGGCCGACCTGGACGCCGTGTTCATCCTCACCGCACCGGGAACGCACGTCCCATTCACGCTCGCAGCCGTCGAAGCCGGGAAACACGTTCTGCTGCAAAAGCCGCTGGCAACGAATATGGACGACGCCCGCGCCATCGCCGCCGCCGTGCGCAAAGCCGGCGTCAAGGCGCTCGTCGAGCCAAGTTCCAACTCGCCGCTCGACCCGGATATGGCGCACCTGCGCGACCTTGTCAAAAAGGGCGTGTTGGGCGACATTCTCTGGTTCTCGCTGGCGTGGACCGGGCCGACCAGGTATGGGCCGTCACTCGGCAGCAACCCTTATGGGCAAGACGCCTTCTACACCAAAGACAGCGGGGGATTCCTGTTCGATCTGCCCTACGCACCCTCGCAGATCGTGACCGTGCTCGGCCCGTGCAAAAGCGTGATGGCGCACACCAAAATCCTGGTCAGCGATCACATGATCGTGCCAGAGCACAAATACGATGAATTTCTGGCCGGGGTAACCGACCCCGACAAGGCCAATTATTGGGATGTGGTGCTCGATTTGCCCAGAACACAGCCCGTGAAGATGGAAGCTGTGGACAACGCCTATTCGCTCTACGAGATGGCCGACGGCAGCATCGGGACGTGCCACGTGGGGCGTAGCTTCCATCCTGTTTTGCCCGGAACCGGCGGCGGGGGATTACAGGTCTTCGGCACGGAAGGCAACCTGCTGTTTGGCGCGGGCTACACCGCGTCTATCATCTCAAACCGCACAGACTTGCTGCCGCACACAGACGCCGACGGCTGGTATCACATCCCCGCGCGCGGCGACAGCAGCAAGGCCAGGTGGCCGCAACCAACGCCCGGCGCATTCAATTACTACCACGCATCCAGCCAACACCTGATTGACTGCATTTTGGAGGACCGCGATCCTGTCGTCAACGTCGAATGGGGGCTGCACATCACCGAGATGATGGCGGGCGCGCTCATCTCGTCCGCGACCGGCAGCAAGTACGCGATGACGACAACGCTCAAGTATTAGGACTCACTCGCTGGTCAAATTCATCACCATCAACCGCTCGTAGAAATCCTGTAACGGACGCCCAGCGGCCATTGCGGCCTCGATGGCGTCTTTGACCTCCGCCGGACCGTGCCCGCGCGCCCACTGCGGCAGATGTGCGGCGTCGCTGATCAGGCCGAAGGGTTCAAAACCCAATCGCGCGTAAGTCGTCCAGGGCAAGTGTCCGGCGGCGACGGCAAACTCGAACAAACCGCTTGGCGCACCGAGCGCCAACACCGTCGTGTAATCGTGGTCCCAGGCCCAACGCATGGAGGCGCGACACAACGCCGTACCGATGCCCCGTCCAAAATAGCGCGAATCGGCCCCTTTGTAGATGCCGGGTGTGGCTGCGTCCCCTTCGACCTCCTGACGAAAGCTCTCCAACGTTCGCCCTACGTGGCAACAGGCATGACACCACGTCGGCCCGGATAGCTCCAGATTAACAGAGCCAGTCATCCGCCGCCACCAATCTGGTCGCCACCAGTGGTTCCACGGGGGCCACTCCGGGTTGTCTTGATCGGGCAAGACAACGCGGTAGCAGTGCAGCTGCGCGACGCAACGGTCGCCTTCCCAGGCAGCCATACCGAGCGTCCCTTGCGTATCGAACAACCGCAGCAATGTTTCGCGTTCGGTCGGCCAACATCGCAACGGGATGTGGTCAAGCTCATCGCGCTGAATGGGACGAATGGTGATGGGAATATCATCTGGAGATAGCAGAGTCATCGTTCTCCTCCTTACAAGGACATTGGGCGCAACTGCCATTCGGCCAGGCAAGCTGTTCTCTTCTTAAGAGATATTGTAGTCGTTTTTTCAAAGACTACAAAAAAGAGCCTTTTTTTGGTTGACTAAACGCTCTTTCGTCGTATAATTGCTCATATAATGAGTAATCACTCATCATCAAACCACAATCAAACCAAAAGAGGGCAAGGGAATGGTGAATATGAAAAAAAGAGGAGTGCTCTTCCCAAGTCGGCGTCAACGGCGCATCGAGAAACGACGCCAGGAGATCATCAAGGCTGCCGCGCAGATTTTTGCGGGGAAAGGTTATGCCAATACGACGACCAAAGAATTGGCCGAAGCCGCCGATATGGCAGAAGGGACGCTCTACAATTACTTTGAGGGCAAACGCGAGATTCTGCTGGCGATTCTCAACGAGATGTGCGTCCCCATTGATACGCTGCTGCAGAACGCCCAGCCGCCCAAGACCCGCGACGATTTTGTGCGCGTCGTCGAGAATGGCCTCGGCATTTTCGTGGCGCAATTGGATTTCACCCGCACAATGCTCACCGAAATCTGGGTAGATGACGTGATTCTGAACGATTTTGTCATTGGGCGTCTGCAATACATCGGCGAAGCCATTAAAAACTTTATTATCCGAGGTATCGAGGCGGGAAACTTCCGCGCTATGGACCCTGAAACCACAACCCTTATGGTTTTGGGGACATTCCTGGCGCTCGTGTTTCCCATCGTGCGCGGCATGAAGCCCGCCCCGACCCTTGAGGAACGTCACAATATGGCGCAATCCGCCGTCGAGCTGCTGCTCGACGGGCTGCGTGTGCGCGAGAACTGAAGCCAAAAGCCATGTTACAGCGTATTTGGGCCGTCTTACAAAAAGAGTTCATCCAAACGCTGCGCGACAGGGGTACGTTGATCCTGATGCTCAGTATGCCACTGCTACAACTATTCTTACTCGGCTACGCGGTGGATATGAACGTGGAACACATTCCCAGCATCGTCGCCGACCAGAGTCTGGATGCGCACAGCCTGGCCTACGTGAACGCGCTGGTCAACACGCGCTACTTCGACGTGGTCGGCTACGCCGCCGACGAGGCCGCGGTGATCCAGGCCATTGACAGTGGACGCGCGCAGGCCGGCATCGTCATTCCGCCAGACTTCGCGGCGCGCGTGGAGCGCGGGGAAGCGCAGGTGCTCTTCGTCATTGACGGCACAGACCTGTTCACCGTACAATCGGGCTACACGCGCGCCGCCACCATCGCCCAATCTTACGCGAGCGAGGTGTTGCTGAAGAAGATCGAACGTTCTGGCCTGCCCATCCGCGCCGGGCTGCCGCTGGATACGCGCGTGCGCGTCCTCTACAACCCGGATATGCAACAGCTCTGGTTCACCATCCCCAGCATGATCGCGCTGCTGATGCAGACGACCAGTGTGGCCATGACCGCCGCTGCTGTGGTGCGGGAGCGCGAGGCCGGTACGATTGAACAGCTGCTCGTCACGCCCATCCGCCCGATGGAATTGCTGCTCGGCAAGATTATGCCGAACGTGCTCATCGCCATCATCAACGTCTTGACGGTAGTGGCAGCGGGCGTTTTTCTGTTCCACGTGCCGTTTCGCGGGAATTTTTGGGTGTTTATGGGCCTGGCGATGATTTATGTTTTCTGCGGTCTGGGGCTTGGCCTGTTGATTTCGACCATCGCCAGCAATCTCAAGCAGGCGCAGCAGCTCGTGATGATGATTATGCTGTTGGGCGTCGTCCTGGGCGGGTACATCTTCCCCCGCAATACGATGCCGCCCGCTCTGCGCCTCCTGGGGACGCTCTTCCCGATGACGTTTTTTATCCCCATCTCGCGCGGGATCATCACCAAAGGCGTGGGCGTGGATGCGCTGTGGGCACAGATCGCCAGTCTGACGGTTTACGCGGTGGTGGTGATGTCCATCGCCGCGAAGGCGTTCCGTCAGGGATTGGAGTAGACACTCTTGAGCATACAACGGGTGTCCGCCATCATCAAAAAAGAGACCATCCAGATGATCCGGGATTGGCCGACGTTGTTGATGATTATCTTAATGCCAGTGCTGGAGCTATTTTTGTTCGCCTACGTCGGCGATATGACGCTCGATCACCTGCCTACCGTGGTCGCCGATATGAGCCGCGATCCGAGCAGCCGCGCCTTCATTAACGCACTGGAGGTTTCGGGCTTCTTCGACGTGACCCAGTACGTGAGCAGTGAAGGCGAGGTCATCCGCGCGATTGATGAGGGCGTCGCCAATGTCGGGCTGGTCATCCCGCCAGATTTTGCCGGGCAGATCGAACGTGGCGTCGGGCAGGCGCTCATCATCATTGATGGCTCCGATTCGTTCGTGGTGCAATCGGGATACAGCGCGGCGGTTGCCATTGCCCAGGTTCACGGGATGCGCCTGATGCTACAAACCGCAGCACGCATGGGGATGGCCGGCGCGGGCCAATTGCCCATCAACACGAGCACGCGCATCCTGTACAATCCCAACATTGACGAGATCGTCTTCCTCATCCCCGGCCTGGCGGCGATGCTGCTGCAACTCATCGGCGTCAACACGACGGTGATGGCGGTCGTCCGCGAGCGCGAGTTGGGCACGATGGAGCAGATGCTAGTCACGCCGACGCGCCCGGTAGAACTCATCCTGGGCAAGATCGTACCGCCGATTGGCCTGATCACCGTTGATCTCGTCATCATCATTCTGCTCGGCGTCTACTGGTTCAAAGTTCCCTTCCAGGGATCAGTCTGGCTGTTTAGCTGGCTCTCGCTGCTGTTCATCGTCTCCGGGTTGGGCATGGGGCTGCTGCTCTCGACGGTCTCCAAAAACCAGAAGCAGGCGCAACAGATTTCGTCGGTGGTGATGATGCTGACGATGCTGCTGACCGGCCTGATTTACCCCCGTTCAACGATGCCGCCGGTGGTGCGCCTCGTCGGCAACCTGATCCCGGCAACCTACTTCATCCGCATCGCGCGCGGCATCATCACCAAAGGCGTGGGGCTGACGTTTATGTGGGACGATGTGATCGCGCTGGTCGTTTATGGCGTTGTCATCGTCATTCTGTCGGCGGCGACCTTCAAGACGAGGCTGGATTGAGGTGGCCGATGTTCCAACGGGTGTGGGCAGTGATGCAAAAGGAGTTTATTCAAACGTTCAGGGACCGGCGAACGCTCCTCATTCAACTGGGCCTGCCCGTACTACAATTGTTGATTTTGGGCTATGCCATCCGCACCACCGTCGAACACATCCCACTGGTGGTCGCCGATCAAAGCCTGGATCGCGCCAGCCGCGCTTTCGTCGAGGCGATGGTAGCGTCAGGATATTTTGATGTGATAGATTACGTTGCCACCGAAGCGCAAGCGATTCGCGCCATTGACGAAGGCCGCGCGCAGGCCGGCATCGTCATCCTGCCGGACTTTGCCGCGCAGGTTGAGCGCAATGCAGCGCAAACCTTGCTATTGGTGGATGGCTCAGACGTATTCACGTCGCAGACGGCCTATAGCGCCATCACTGCCATCGCCCAGGCGCACTCGACGGAGGTGTTGGTCACCAAACTCCGGCGCGCCGGCCGGCTGATGGGAGAGGAACAGCTTTTGCCGCTCGATGTGCGCGTGCGGATTCTCTACAATCCCAATCTGGCCGATCTGTGGTTCCTCATTCCGGGGATCATAGCGGTCATCCTGCAAACGCAGAGCATCACGCTCACCGCCGCCGCCGTGGTGCGCGAACGCGAAGCCGGCACCATCGAGCAAATTCTGGTCTCGCCCATCCTGCCCGCCGAATTGCTCATCGGTAAAATCGCGCCCAACGTGGTCATCGCCCTCGTCAATATGTTCACCATCCTCGCGCTGGGCGTGTTTTGGTTCGAGACGCCGTTCCAGGGCGATTTCTGGCTCTTCTTCGGGCTGGTGTTTCTGTACATCCTTTCGGGGTTGGGGATGGGATTGCTGGTGTCGGCCATCTCGCACAACCAAAAGCAATCGCAGCAAACGGCGATGATGTTGATGCTGATTGGCCTGGTGTTGGGCGGGTTTATGTTCCCGCGGTATCTGATGCCGCCCGTGATCCGCGCGGTGGGCAATCTGTTCCCGCTCACTTACTTCATCCCCATCGCGCGGGGGATCATCACCAAAGGCGTCGGCATCTCTTATTTGTGGGAACAGATGATCGTCCTGGCGCTTTACGTTGGCGTGATTATGTTCTTCGCCACACGTTCGTTCAGACGGAATCTGGACTAAGAGACAATGCAAACGCACTGGACAGATTCGTTGCACCGCACTGGCGCGGTGATGCGCCGCGAGATGATCGAACGGCTGCGCGACCGGCGCACGCTGGCGCTGATCCTGGGAATGCCGTTGATCCAATTGCTGCTTTTCGCCTACGCGGTCAACCTGACGGCGTACCATCTGCCCACCGTCGTCGCCGATCTGAGCCTGGACACCAGCAGTCGGGGCTTCATTGACGCGCTGCGCGCTTCTGGCTACTTCGACGTAAAGCAGTACGTCGCTGCCGAGGCGGACGTGCTGCGCGCACTTGACGAGGGAACAGTGCGGGCCGGCGTGGTCATCCCACCCAACTTCGCCGCCGATATCGAGCGCGGGCAGGCGCAAGCGTTGGTCATCCTGGATGGCTCCGACTCGTTCTCCGTCCAATCGGGCTACAGCGCCGCGGTCGCCGTGGCACAGGCATTTTCGCTGGACTTGGTTGCGCAGCAAGTGAACCGTATGGGCGGGCATTTGGCGACGCAGCCAATCACCGCCTCGACGCGCGTGCTCTACAACCCTAACCGTGACGATCTCGTATTTGTTATGCCGGGATTGATTGCGATGCTGCTGCAAGTACTGGCGGTGAATATGACGGCCCAATCCATCGTGCGCGAGTACGAACTGGGCACCATCGAACAGATCATGGCGACGCCGGTGCGCCCCCTGGAACTGGTCCTCGGCAAACTGACGCCCAACGTTCTGTTCGTCATCATTGATCAGGTGATGATTACGCTGTTGGGTGTGTTCTGGTTCGGCGTCCCATTTCAGGGCAATCCCTGGCTGCTGGCGTGGCTGTCTTTTGTGTTCATCTGCTCGGGGTTGGGATTGGGGTTACTGATCTCCACCATCGCGCGGACGCAAAAGGAGGCCGAACAACTGTCGGCGTTGCTGATGCTGTTCAGCCAGCTGCTCACCGGCTTCATTTACCCGCGCAGCCCAATGCCGCCCGTCGTGCGCGCGCTCGGCAACCTCATCCCGCTCACCTACTTCATCCGCATCGCGCGCGGCATTATCACGAAAGGCGTCAGTATCGCCTTTTTGTGGAGCGACGTGGTCGCGCTCTTGGTTTATGCCGTAGTCGTCATGCTCCTGGCGGCGATAACGTTTAAGCGGCGGTTGGATTGAGTTGCGAGTTGCGAGTAGCGAGTTAAGAGTTAAGAGTTAAGAGTTGCGAAAGATGGATGACGACACGACTATATAACGAGATGACAAAAGAGTTATGGAAGAAGTAGTGACGATTCAGACCAAAGATTTGGTCAAGCGGTTTAGGACACGGCAGGGCGATGTGACGGCCATTGACGGGGTCACGTTGCAGGTGCGGCAGGGCGAGACTTACGGCCTCATCGGACCAGACGGCGCCGGCAAGACGACGACGACGCGCGTGATCCTCGGCTTGCTGCGCCGCACCGCCGGCGAGAGCCGCATCCTGGGCTTTGATTCGATGCGCGACACCTACGCCATCCGCGAGCGTGTCGGCTACATCGCGCAGCAGTTCTCGCTGCCGCCCGATATGACGGTCATCGAGAATATGCAGTTTTTCGCCAACGTCCAGGGCGTCAGCCCCGCAGAACAGAAACACCGCATTCCCGAATTGCTGGAATTTGCCGGACTGAGCCACTTCACCAAACGGTTGGCCGGGCGGCTCTCTGGTGGAATGAAGAAAAAGCTGGCGCTGGCGTGCAGCCTCGTCCACGAGCCGCGCGTCGTGATGCTTGACGAACCGACACTCGGCGTTGACCCGGTCAGCCGCCGCGAGTTCTGGAACCTGTTGGGCAATCTGCGCGCCGAAAAAGGGCTTACCATCTTCGTCTGCACGCCGTATATGGATGAAGCCGAGCGGTGCAACTGGGTGGGGTTGATCTACCAGGGCCGCCTTGTGGCCCACGACTCGCCCCAAAAGATCAAGACGATGGTGCCGGGGAAACTGTTGGAATTCACTCCATCGCACTTCGTCCCCGCGCAGAACCTGGTCAGCACGATGGAAGGCGTCCTGGAGGTCCAAACCTATGGCCTGATGCTCCACGTTTTTGTGGATGATGTCGCATTGCGCCAACGCCAAATTGAGACCGCGATGGCCGCGCAAGGCATCGTCTGCACCGGTATGCGCCAAATCGAAGCGCGTATGGAAGAGGCGTTTATTTCACTGATCAAAAGACAACAGGCGTAAAACGTAAAGCGTAAAACGTGAGTAACTATTCATTAAACTTTACGCTTTACGTTTTACGCTTTGAAAGATTATTGAAAAACGCAGAATAACAATGAGCGAATATACCATCGAAGTCCACAATCTTACCAAGAAATTCGGGAACTTCACCGCGGTGGATCATGTGAGTTTCAACGTCGCGCCAGGCGAAGTCTATGGCTGGCTAGGACCGAACGGCGCGGGGAAGACGACGACAATCCGTATGCTGCTCGGATTGCTCAGCCCCACCGAAGGCGAAGCGCGCGTCTTGGGCTACAACCCGGCGACGCAGACCAAGCAGATGCAGGCGCAAGTCGGTTATATGTCGCAACTCTTCACGCTCTACAACGACCTCACCGCCCGCGAGAACATCCGCTTTTACGGGCTGGCGTATGGCCTTTCCCGCAAGAAGCTGCGGCAGCGTCAGGCCGACATCCTCGACATGGCGGGGCTGACCGGACGCGAGCACACGCTCACCTCAAACCTCTCCGGCGGCTGGAAGCAGCGGCTCGCGCTAGGTTGCGCCATCGTCCACGAGCCGCGCGTCGTCTTCCTGGACGAGCCGACGGCGGGCGTTGACCCGATCAGCCGCCGCGAGTTCTGGGGCCTCATCTACGCGATGGCGAAGAAGGGTGTGACCGTGCTCGTCACCACGCACTACATGGATGAAGCGGAACTTTGCCAGCGCGTCGGCTTCATCAGCCAGGGGAAACTCATCGCGCTGGACACGCCGGACCAGTTGAAGCAGTCGCAAATGCGCGGCCACGTCCTCGAAATTAACACCGCCGACGCCGACCGCGCGATGCGCGCCCTCAAGGCAGCGCAAGACGCCGGGCGCATCCCCTTCGAGGAAGTCGCCCTGTATGGAGCGCAGATTCACGCCGTCGTTCCTGACGCGGAAGCGTTCAAAGCGCCGATCTGGTCGCTGCTCAATGCCGAGGGCATTGACGTTCACGCGATTGAATGGATCGCGCCCACATTGGAAGATGTGTTTATTTCGGCAGTCAAGTAACCGGCAACCGCCACATAACAAAGCGCATTAAAGTTGGAGGGAAAAATGTATCAAGAAAATAAAAAAGCTAAAAAGTGGTTACGGATCACTATGTTAGTGATCGCTTCACTCGCATTGATGGTGATTATGTCCAAACAAACCCTGGCCTCGCTCCACCCGCAAACGCCGTCAACGCCCACGCTGACCACGTCCGGGGTGATCCAGGCAGAGCAAGTCGCCATCGCCAGCGAGTTCGGCGGATTGATCGCCGCCATCCCGGTCGCCAAGGCCGATAGCGTCGCCGCCGGACAGGTCGTCGTCCAACTGGATACCACAATGCTGGATGCGCAGATCGAGGTCGCGCAAGCGATGGTGGATATGGCCGAAGCGGGGCTGGCCCAGGCCAAAGCCGGCGCGCGCCCAGGGGCGATTTTGACAGCCCAGGCGCAGCTCGCCCAGGCGCAGGCCGGACAGCTCCTCGCACAACAGGCGGTCAGCGACACGCAGAACCTGGTCGCCAATCCGCAGGACATTGACCTGCTCATCGCCGTCACCCGCGCGCAACTCGCATCCGCCGAACACGCCCTCGCGCGAGCGACCGCGCTCAAAGATGCCGTCGAAGTCGGGAAGGCGCAGCTCGACAAGGCCTACGCCGACTATAACGGCGGTGGGCGCTATCGCTTTCCGGCTGCTCAAGGCTCCACCGACGACCTGGGGGATTTGCTGCCGGACATCCCCATCGAGTTGCCGGAGATCCCTGCTGGCGATTACAACTATGGCGACTGGGAATTGGTGATTGACGGCGACGGCTACACCCTCTACAAATGGGTCAATATCAGCTTTCCGATGGATGCCTTGCAACTACCCAACCTCTGGTGGCAATCGTGGGTCGGCGTGAACGCCGCTACTGCCCAAAAAGAGGGGCTGGAAGCCAAACTCGCCAACCTCTACGCGCAGCGCGCCAATCCACAGACGATGCAAACCCGCGCCGACGAAGCCCTGAGCGCAGAGGCGCAGGTCGAGGCGCAGGTCGCGTTGGCGCAGGTGCAGGTGGATGCGCTAGAATCCGGCGCCACGCCGGAGCAGATCGCCGCTATCGAAGCGCGCGTCAACCAGGCGCGCAGCGGTCTGGCCTCGTTGCAGCGCCAACGCGAGATGCTCGCACTCAAAGCGCCGATTGATGGGATGGTGGTGGATGTGACCATGCATCCCGGCGAAGTCGCGGCGGCCGGCGCGACCATCCTCAGCATCGCCGACCTCAACAAGCTGACGTTGACCGTCTACGTGCCACAGAACCAAATCGGGCAGATTCACATTGACGAACCAGTGCAAATCAGCGTCAACAGCTTCCCCAACCGCACCTTCGAGGGAACGATCACCCGCATCGCAGATCGCGCCGAATTCACGCCGCGCAACGTCGCCACCCAGGAGGAACGGGTGAACCTCGTCTTTGCCGTCGAGATCACCGTCGTCAACCAGGGCGGCGCACTCAAAATGGGGATGCCGGCGGATGTAGTCATAGGCGCGTTGAAACGTTGAAACGTTGAAACGTTCAAACGTTCAAACGACAAGGAGAAACAGAGATGAAAACAAAATATGGTTGGCTTTTAGCAATTCTGATTATGGCAACGGCGTCTGGCTGCCTGAAAACCGCCACGGCGAACAGCGATGCGCCGCTGATTGCATCGGGGACCATCCGCGCCCAGGAAATCCGTGTAGCAAGCGAATTTGGTGGACGGATTGAGGCTATCAACGTGCAAGTGGGGCAACAGGTAGCCGCCGGCGATGTCATCGTAACCCTGGATGCGACGCCGTGGCTGCTGCAACTCTCGCCCGCCGAAGCTGCCGTCGTCGCCGCCCAGGCTGATCTGACCGTGCTCGAGGCCGGGCCGCATCCCGCAGAAGTCGCCGCTGCGCGCGCCAACGTCACTCTGGCCGAAGCACAACGCGACGGCGCATACCAGGCGTGGCAAAATGCGCTCGCGGTCGTCGAGAATCCTCAAGAGCTGCAGGAGCAAATTGTTGAAGCACGCACCAAAGTCGCGTTGGCCGCGCAGGGTGTAGAGCTGGCCGAAGCGCAGCTCGCCAATCAACAGATGGCGCGTGACATCACACCCGCCGGCAGCGTCCAGCGCCAGGCCGCGGACTATCAACTGCTCGCCGCGCAAGAAGCGCTGGCCGGCGCGCAGGCCGACGAGAAGACCGCCCAGACGCTGCTCAATCAACTGTTGCGAATTCGCAATAATCCACTCGGCTACATTGCACAAGCTAACGCCGCCGAGGGCAAGTACCTCGTCGCCGAACAGGCGGTCGTCGTCGCGCAGGCCAAGCTGAACGACCTGCTCGCCGGCCCCACCCCGCAAGAGCTGGCTGTGGCGCGCGCCAAAGTCCGCCAGGCCGAAGCCGAAGCGAACGTGCTGCGCAAGAAAATCGAACGCAGCGCGTTAACCAGCCCCATCAACGGCGTCGTCGTCGCGCGCGCCGCCAACATCGGCGAACTGGTCGCGCCCGCGGCGACCATCCTCACCCTGGCAGACCTGAACGAGGTCACGTTGGAAGTCTACGTGCCGGAAGGCCACATCGGGCGCGTGACGCTCGGTCTGGCCGTGCAGGTGACAGTGGACAGCTTCCCTGGACGGGTCTTCGAGGGGCAGGTCATCCAAATCGGCGACGAACCGGAGTTCACCCCGCGCAACGTCGCCACCGCCGAGGAACGGCTCAACACTTTCTACGCCGTCGAAATCCGGCTCGACAACAGCGATGGCGCGCTCAAGCCGGGGATGCCGGCCGACGCGCAGTTCTAGGTGGGTAGCAATCAACGGTCAGCTTTCAGCCGTCAGCTATATGTCCTCTCAGGTTGTTGGTTTGTCCGCCGATGTTATAATCAATACAAACAACGGATGGTAACATTCTCGCTATCTGCTATTCGCACAGGAGGTATGATATGGGTGTCTTAACCGCGTATCGGGGTGTAGTAGAGAAAAACGGCATGGTGCGCTTGCGCCAACCGGCTGAAGCGCACCTTCTGTCGCCGGGCAGCGAGGTATTGATCGTCGCTACACAGCCACAAGTCGTCCCTGATCTTGAGGAACAAGAACGGCGTCTGACCGCCCTCTCGCCAGAGGAATGGCGGCGACCGTTTGAGTTGTATGAAGCCATTGCTGCGCGAGAGCCGGCTGACACATACGTTGTAGATATCAGCGATGATGAACTAGTAGCGTTGGTCCACGAAGTACGCCAGGAAGGCAATTAATGCGCGCAGTCGTGGACACCAATTTACTGCTCCGAATGGCCGCTTCCAGGCAACACCTACCCTTGTACAAAGCCTGGCGCGAGAAACGGTTTGTTCTGGTTGTGTCATCCACACTGCTAAACGAATTGAAAAACGTGATGGAGAAGCCAAAAGTACGCCGCTTCTTACCTCCCATCTACGGGGATGCGTTTGTCACTTTGTTACATTCTCTGGCAGTAACTATTCAGGCGTCTGCAGTGAGAGGCGGTAGGCAGGCTGGTCGAAATGGCGTACCGACTAAAGCCAGCCGTAATACCTCAAGGATGTTCTGGCCGTTTTTGCGCGCGGTGGAGATATAGCTGC
>Ga0208197_1000982_pt1 | contig 32038 bp, 27 predicted proteins | sample AD_JPNNA4_MetaG_FD_184444 | JGI IMG/M metagenome (GOLD analysis project Ga0208197, IMG submission 184444) | Active sludge microbial communities of municipal wastewater-treating anaerobic digesters from Japan - AD_JPNNA4_MetaG (SPAdes) (version 2) | ecosystem: Engineered > Bioreactor > Anaerobic...
ATTTCTCTTTATCTCTTATTTCCCCTGAAAAAGTTGCATTAATTACTTTAATTTACATGATGCCATTTTACAGGAAAGAATTTGTGTTCCCCGAAAGTTGAAATTCAAAAGGTCAACTTGCTGTATAAAAGGAAGTTACAACCCTAAGGCGCTCAAGTTGGGTTAAGTCTGTGACTAAATAACTGAAATATAATTGTTTATAATGGATGGGCGCAAGGGTTAATAATTCTCCCTCATTAGCCATTCGTGAAATGAATGGTTCGAATAAATTTGGAATGGATTGCATTTTATACTCTTACAATAACAGTAAAGAGCGATTTGATTAAGAATATAAAGAAGGGGAATTTATATTTAAAAATCCAGATCGAGCTGTATACCTTTAGGCATGGGCTGAGGTTTGTCGAAAGAGTCAGAGGTGGAAGTATCACTGGTGGGCGAATTGTTTTCTAAACCTTCGTCTCCATTGTTTCCATTTGGAATGAGTTCGTCGTTGGCTTCGGCAAGTATCATTTCGGCTTCTTCGATGCCTTCGGCAATATAAGGTAAAGGTTCGATAAAGACGGCCGAATGGATGGAATGAGTCGAAATTCTTTTTCCTTTCGATTTATAACTTTTTATATCAATAAACTCGGAAACGTTCAGAATAAGGGGTTCTCTGGGTTTACGCCTGTTGGTTTGCTCGAATTCGACTTTTAGTTGAGGCAGGTAATCTATTGAAAATGCCACGAGTTGGTGGTTGGCTTCTTCACCGAGGAATGAGATTTTTTTGTCGGAAGGTTCGGGTCTAAAGCGTTTGATGTAAAAAAATCCATCATTCTCATTTCTGTAAACAGCAGTGATTATTTTTTCTTCATCGAATTTTGCAATATAGATCAGGTCATCATCAAAATGTGCGGAAATGTCATTCCCGGTAATGCGGTAATACCCGCTTTGGGTAAAAGTAATGATCCTGTCTTCGGGCATAAATGCACCCAGAAGCATTCCCCTGCCTTCGACATTGAGACGATTCACCGTATCGTCCCACCAAATATTTCGTGCCCCCAGAGTCGAAACACCTGCTTCTTTTTTAATAACCGATTTTACCAGATGATGGGTAAGTATATTGCCTTTACTGTTTCGTCCTTTAATTGATAGTGAAGCAAAATCGAATTCAAACTGAAGCTTCTTGAGTTTGGGTTTAGGTTTCAGGAATAATTTTACGATTTCGGCTTCTCCATTGGGATTGGCAGTAAAATAGAGCACTTTGGTGCCTGGTTTTCCCGGTGTAAGGTTATATTCCTTATCTCTTGTTATGCTTACTACAGCAAAGCGTTTCACATAAATGGGACCTGTCTTTCCATCTTGATAGATCATATTGTAAATGGTTCTTTCGTCGTTGCGGCGAAATACATTGATATGGACCACATTTTGGCCAACGAAAACTTTTTCGGCTACACGTGTAACCATAAAGGTACCATTCTGGCGGAAGACGATGATATCATCGAGGTCGGAGCAATCGCAGACATATTCATCCTTTTTAAGACCCATACCTGCAAAACCTTCGGTTCGGTTCACATATAATTTTTCGTTGGTTGCAGCTACTGCTGCTGCTTCTATTGTATCGAAACTGCGTAGTTCGGTTTTTCGTTCATTATGGATCCCGTATTTATTGCCAATATGTTCGAACCATTCGATGGCATGATCTACCAAATTCTCAAGCCGCTCTTTTACTTTTTGCACCTCATTTTCAATACTTTCAATATGACGATCAGCCTCAAAAGAATTGTAGGCCGAGATACGTTTTATTCTTATTTCAGTAAGATGAATGATATCTTCGTAGGTAACTTCGCGATGCAAGAGATGAAGGAAGGGTTTCAATCCTTTTTGAATGGTACTGATGGCTTCTTCGAAACTTTTACTTTGCCTGATCTGGAGATAAATTTCTTTTTCGATGAATATTTTTTCCAATGAACTGTGGTGCCAGTCGTCTTCCAGCTCGTTAAGCCTGATTAGTAATTCTTTCTTCAGTAATTCGACGGTATTCTGAGTATTGATACGTAAGATTTCGTTAACGTCGATGAAGGCAGGTTTTCCATTCAGAATGACGGTAGCATTAGGGCTTATATTTACTTCGCAATCGGTAAAAGCATAGAGGGCGTCGATGGTTTGGTCGGGTGATACGCCGGAAGCGATGTGTACAAGAATTTCTACGTTTTCGGCTGTATTGTCTTCAATTTTTCTGATTTTTATTTTTCCTTTGTCGTTGGCAGTCAAAATGCTGTCGATGAGGCTGGAGGTGGTAACTCCATAGGGGATTTCGGTTATGGCAAGGGTTTTTTTATCGAGTTGAACGATTCTTGCACGTACTCTTATCTTACCACCTCTGAGACCTCGGTTGTATTTAGAACAATCGGCCAGTCCTCCCGTTTGGAAGTCAGGGAAAATTTCGAAGTCTTCATTATTTAGGATCTTTATGCTGGCTTTGATCAGTTCGTTGAAATTATGGGGTAGAATTTTAGAAGCAAGTCCCACGGCAATTCCTTCAACACCTTGAGCAAGCAGAAGAGGGAATTTTACAGGAAGGGTAACAGGTTCTTTATTACGACCGTCGTAACTGAGTTTCCATTGAGTCGTTTTAGGATTGAATACGACTTCGAGGGAAAATTTTGAGAGACGCGCTTCGATGTATCGTGGTGCGGCAGCCTGATCACCCGTGAAAATATTTCCCCAATTCCCTTGACAATCGATTAAAAGCTCTTTTTGCCCCAGTTGTATCAGTGCGTCGCCAATAGATTGATCGCCATGAGGATGATATTTCATGGTTTGGCCTATGATGTTGGCCACCTTATTATAGCGTCCGTCGTCCATTTCGTACATGGCATGGAGAAGGCGGCGTTGTACCGGTTTAAGGCCATCGGCCATCTCGGGGATGGCTCTTTCCATGATCACATAGGTGGCGTAATCGAGAAACCAGTTCTCGTACATTCCCCTCAAAGTAATTGTTCTATACTCTGAGCTTGCTGAGGTTTCATTTTCCTTGATGGAATCCTCGGGAAATAATTCTTCGTTTTGAATATTTTCGTCCATGCCTTACACCCCGTCCGTAAAAGTAGGATGGGTCAAATCATTTCCGGTTTATTGTTTTCACTGAACGACGAATCGTTTTCTTTTAATCTTCTGGCCATTTGTTTACCCAGTTCTATCAATGATACAATATCTTTGTCACTTGGGCTGTGCTTAACTTCGATAGCCTCGCCAATCAGTTCCCATTTGATATTTTCGGCAAATTTTTTTAAAGTACTTACTCCACCGCCTCCCCAGCTCATCGAACCAAAAATAGATAGAAAGTGATTCCTGGGCATAATATGTTCCAATTGCATCAGGAGGTCGCGCATGGGAGTAAATATTCCACCATTATATGCACAGCTGCCCAGAATAACCCCTCGATATTTCCATATATCGCTAATGATATAACTGCTATGCGTTTTCGATACATCGTAAATTCTGACATTGCGAATATCTTCTTCGGCTATTGCTCTCGCAATAATATCGGCCATCTTTTCAGTATTGCCATACATCGAACCAAATGCTATCACTACTCCTTGTTCAGTTTTATAAGTACTCCAGTTTCTATAAAATTCCACAACTTTCGGAATATGTAAACGCCAGATAGGGCCATGAGTCGAAGCGATCATGCGCAAGTCGAGCGACTCGAGTTTAGCGAGGGCTTTCTGTACCTGTAATCCATATTTACCCACAATATTCGAATAATATCTTCTCATTTCGTCTTCATAAAACGAAAGATTCAATTCATCATCAAATATGCCTCCGTCCAAGGTACCATAGCTTCCGAAAGCATCGGCCGAAAAAAGTATTTTCTCTGTCGATTCATAAGTCATCATGGTTTCGGGCCAATGAACCATGGGTGTTAAATAGAAATGAAACTGATGTTGACCTGTATGTAGGACCGCATTTTCCTTCACTTCCATCAAATTTTTTTTAATACCATAATAACCCTCGAGCATAGGAAAGGTTCGATTGTTGCCAACAATGGTTACTTGAGGAAATTCATTGATAATGGTTTTTACAGCGCCCGAATGGTCTGGCTCCATGTGATTGATAATCAAATAATTTATTGCACGGCCGTTGAGAATTTCTTTGAGTTTCTCGAGAAAAGAATCCATTGTGCCCATTGAAACCGTGTCCATCAATGTAATCTGGTCGTCGAGAATCAAATACGAATTGTAAGCTATTCCCAAAGGAATAGGCCAATAATTCTCGAATAAGCGAGTTTTGCGGTCATTGGTGCCCACCCAGTAAATGTTTTCTGACAGTCGAATTTTAGGATATATCATTATTGTAAAACTTCGTTATTTCCAAAACCGCAGCAAAATTACTTCTGATGCAAGTAAAATCAAAGCTGCAAAAAGGAAAATTCTCCAGAGTTTTTTCCCTTGAATGGTTTCGGCAATATAAGATCGGATAGGGAAAGAATCATCCTTTTGTATGATTATTGAGTTGGTCCAGCCCTTTTGCTCGAGCATTCTATCGAGTTCGTCGACCGAAAAACAAGTGGGCAAGGATTCCGTGCGTGGGGCATTCAAAGCGATAAAACCATTCGTTTTATTGTTCCTTCTTAAATGATAAATACCCGGTTCGGGAAGTTCATTGCGGACAATAATCTCAGTTTGGCCATCTCTATCTCTGAAAAATGGGATAATATCGATAGTATTGTCGCTTTTTATCAGATGAGGTGCTGGAGTAGTTTCGGCAGGTTTCTCGAAATAAAAAATGGATGGTTTGCCGTAAACAGCATACAAGGGATTTTGATATTGACCACTAATAGCCATGTTTAAATAAGCAGCTACGAATAGATTGTTGCGCATGAAATCTGTAAATTCAGGACGAAGGGGGGAAGCCTGAAAAAATAAATGACCATTTCCCAAACGTTTGGCAATGAGAAAGGGATCGCCATTTCGTAAAGTCATCAAATTATCATAGCCCGATCGGGAATTCAAATTTATTTTAAAATATTTTTTAACTGACGGCAACAAAGGCATATTAGGCATTCTTTCGATAGCTGGTTTAAAAATAAAATGGTCAGTATTTACCTGTGAAACTGTAGTCGATGAAGTATCGGCGTGCAATTCCAGCCCTGCCCCAAGATTAGATAAGAATCTTTCTAAATGATCAATCCCTTTGGAGGGATGGGGTAGAATAGCCACGGAGTGCCCTGCATTGAGACTGTGTCTTACGCTCAATATCAGACCCTGAGGATATTCGGTCAACTCGTTCAAAATGGTTAGAGAGGATTTTTCGAGCCGGGAATAAATAAGCTGATGAATAGGCTGATTATCAACCCACATCAAACTGTCGGAATGAAATAACTGATTGAGATGAGGATTTTCTCCTTCACTATTATTGACAATAAGGATTTCGAGCTTTGGATGAACAGTATAGGCAAAATAAAGCTCATCGTCGAAAGTAAAACCATTATCGTTAATTTGTAGCGATCCCATTATAGTACCAGTATCGGCATTAAACAGCGGGAATGAAAGAGTGAAAGTAGTTTTGGGAGTCAAGCTTAAGGGTTTGAGTCCGCGTTGTATTTCATTTGTGCTGAGTTTTACCATCAGCTCACGGCTTTGGTTGGCACTATGATTCGTAACATTGACACGAAGCACGGATTCGAGACCGGGAGCAATAATTGGTGTATCGAACCAGCAAGTATCAATACTGACATTTAAGGGAAGAGGCGATTGCATGGGGATAAAAATCCAAGTAATATTCGTATCAAGATTAGTTGGTAAACTAAAAGTGCTTCTGGCAAAATCCGAAATAAAAAAAGCCAAATGATTGTAGTTTTTTTCATAGCGAAGCAAGTTAGCCTGAGTTTGCAATAAAGTAGAAGTGCTTACCTGTGCCAGACTCGATTTAACATCATTTATCCAGATACTCGCCTCATTGGCAGGTACAAAATGCTGATATTTCCCTTCCAAATCGTTGGTAAGCACTTGAAACTTGTCGGTCGAAGAAAAACTGTTCACGATTTCGAGGGCCTTTTCTCTGGCCTGGTGCAACAGATTTTCATTACCCATACCTGTTTCCATGCTCTGTGAGTTATCTAAATAAATGCTCACGGCAAAGGGATTCCCCTGCTTTATATTGTTGGAAGCCGGAATATAAGGCTGGGCAAATGCTAACACCAAGGTAATGATGAAAAGTATTCGTAAGAGCAACAAAATCAAATTTCGAAGACGCGACGATCTATGCGTCTCTGATTGGATAGCCTGTAAAAACCTTACATTGGTAAAATATACTTTTTTATACCGATGAAAATTGAAAAGATGAATAACGATAGGGATTGAAATAGCGGCCAATCCGACTAAATACCAAGGATAGATAAATTCCATGATTGAATATAAACAAAATCAATTGAAACGTAAAAATTCATTGAATTACCTGAGTAAACACATATTGAATCAAATTTGCTCCCATTTGCAAGGCCTTGAGGTGAGTAGCCTCGCTGTCGCCATGCACGCGGATATCTTCCCAGCCATCGCCCAGATCGCATTCGTAAGTATACAGGCAAACCATCCTGCCATTCAAAAAAAAGGCAAAAGCCTGAGGTGGTTTGTTGTCGTGCTCATGTATTTTGGGCAAGCCATTCGGAAAATCATATCTTTGATGAAATATGGGGTGATTGGGCCCTAATTCCACAAAATCCTGATCGGGGAAGATTTTTTTTAATTCTCGTCTGATGTATAGGTCCATTCCATAATTATCATCTATATGAAGAAATCCTCCGGCTTCGAAATATTTTTTCAGATTACTGATTTCCTGCTCACTGAATATCACATTCCCATGTCCCGTCATGTGGACAAAGGGATAATTAAACAGCGAGGGATCGCCGGGTTCAACGGTGGCAGGCTCGGGGTCGATATTCGTATGTAAATTCTCGTTGCAAAATTTGATCAGGTTAGGTAAAGAAGTTGGATTGGCATACCAATCGCCACCCCCACTGTATTTCAAAAGTCCTATCCTCAGCTTTTCCTGTGCATGAAGATTTTCCAAAGAAAACACCACAATTATTAAAAACAAAAAAGTTATCTGATTAATTTTTAAGCTCATACTATTAATAAATTTTGTTGAATAGATGAAACCACATGATGGAAGTCAAACCGGCAGTTTCGGCTCTCAGCCGCTTACGACCCAAGTTTACAGGTACAAATCCCTTACTAATTGCTTTATTGACTTCTCTATTAGAAAAATCTCCTTCGGGACCAATTATTACGACAATATCTGTATTTTGAGGGCAAACTTCCCATAAAATGTTATTTCTCTCTTCGCACCATGCGATGAAACCTCTCCAGCGAGGGTTGTAATTTTCCAAAAATTCGTCGAAGAGCAATGGCCCATATATATTTGGTAAGCATGCTCCCATCGATTGTTTTAAAGCCGCAATTGCTATGCGTTTCATCCTTTCCATATTCACGCTTGGTTTTTCCGTTCGCTCGCAAATAATAAATGATATTTCATCTATCTCCAATTCCACGGCCTTTTCGAGCATCCATTCCAGACGGTCGGGGTTTTTGAGCAAAGAAATAGCCAAATGAAGGTGAGGTTTGTCAAAGTCCTTCACCTGCCTAACTTCATTCACTATGACCTCGGCATTGGGAATAGCACTTGCAGCCATCATTGCCTTATAGTGATAGCCTTTCCCATCGGTCAGTATCAAAGAATCACCATTTTTCAGACGCATCGACTTGATAGCATGATGGCTTTCTTCATCGTTCAATTTGATTCTTGCTGGAAGAACCATAGCTGGACTTAACTGATCGGAGTAAAATACCTGCATGCTTAACTTAAAATTTGGAGTAATTCTTTTAATTCGGAAATCGTATAGGTCGATTCCGTTTGTATTCTTTTATGGTGTTTTACGAACAAAACCGTATCGAGACCAATTTCTCTTGCTCCCCGAATATCACCTTCTGGGTCATCGCCAATCATCAAGCTTTCGTTGATATGCGCTCCTGCTTTCTGGAGAGCAAAGTTAAAAATTTGGCCGCAGGGTTTCAGACAACCTGCCTCCTCAGAAGTAGTAAGCGTTGTAAAATAATGTCTTATGCCTGAATTGTGCAATTTGGGGATTTGTACTTCAGTAAAGCCATTGGTAATAATGTGTAATTTATAACTTTTGGCCAAGATTTCCAAAACTTCTACAGCCCCTGCTATCAAATTGGTTTTGGCCGGACTTGAACGCAAGTATTCTTCTGCAAGTAATCGAGCAAGCGAAGCATTGCTTAAGCCCGATTCCTCTAACGTAAACAAAAACCGCTGATAAGCAACTTCCGATTTTTTTATCTTGTTCAGTTTATAATCATTCCATAACCTTTCGTTGATACGATGATAGATCAAGATGAATTGTGCATAATTTTCCTTCCCCAGTTCCTGAGCCAGATATTCATGATATAATTCTCTCAAGGTTTCTTCCGAATTACGCTTAAAATCCCACAAGGTATCGTCGAGGTCGAAAAAAAGGTCTTTGTATCGCTTCATCTGTAAAAGCCAATAAAATGATTTGCAAAATAAACACATTTTGACTCTTCCGTGCTTGAAAGTGGCATTTTATCATTGAGAATCGAAGACCAAATCATCTCTTATCTCAAGTATCAAGTATATCTTATTATAAGTATTCAGGAGGTTGTTTATCTTTATCTGGTTCAGCGGCTTGAAAAATCATTTAGCCTGATTTACAGTTATTCGAATTTCATCCTAAAAAATTTTGCCCAATCCCCAGCTTATCTATTTGTTATAACTTATTTTCTGGATAGGTAGAATTTCTGTTTCTTTTTGTAATGGATTCCTTCTTCAAAGGGAAAAATTTAACTGGGGTTATGAAATTGTGCTCATAAAAGTATTATATTTGAATTTGATGGGGATGAATGTATTCCACCAATGTATTTAACTTAAATTCAATTATTTATATGAAGAAAAACGTAGTTGGTTTAATTTTTTGTTTGCTTTGGGGAGCGATGTATCCCTTAGCAGGGCAAATCGTTTGGGTTCCTTTCGATGAGTCGAACGCAGCAAATCAGCTTACACCTTCCCACTCATCTCATTCCCGGCATTTATCTCATCAGGGTCTGCGATGAGAAATTCCCCAAAATATTATCTAACTTACTTATTGTTAATAAAAACTTAAACCGTTTCTTATGAAAACCCAATTAAGCTCGAAAACATTAATTTGCTTTTTTCTATTTTTATCAACATGTTTTTCTTCATTTGCTCAACAAATCTCCTTCGGAAAGGAATACTGGTATATTGAATATTACGATATTGAAGGAAGAGGAGTTGTTCAATTGCCTGATGGTGGATATCTTTTCACAGCCAATGACAGGGTAGGTGCGCCAATAAGTACCTTTAAAACAACCCTTTTTAATATCGACTCTATTGGCAATATTCGATGGATGCAAAGAATTTCTATTCGTCCTACATGTTTGACAAATAGTATTATAATGGATTCTGACAGCACTTATTTAATTTTTGGCCAAACATGGAATCCAAAAAGTTTCGGTGCAACCTGTACTTTTATTCAAAGAAGATCAGTCGAAGATTCTTTATTATTGATGGATATTTGTCTGGGAGACATACAATATGTTAATGCCTCTTCAATGATTTTGGCCGAAAATGGTGATATTATAGTTTGTGGCCAAGGAGTTTCCTTAGATAATCAGATAAATGGAGGATATATATGTCGTTTAAATAAAGAAGGTAATTTACTATGGGCATCAATTATCCCTGATGGTTGCGATACTACGTATGAAGGTTTTAACAAGGTTACGCAGCTTACCGATGGCAGTTTTATGGCAACAGGTTGGTCAACATCCAGCGTAACCATCAACCTACCTTACAATCTTTTTATAGCCCATGTTTCGGCCGATGGACAATTATTGCACTCCAAAGTATATTTACCTAAGTATAATAATTTTTCAAATGATGGTTGGGGAATTTGTAGTACCTCGGACGGTAATGCTCTCATCGGCAGTCATGAAAGGCATTCTGATACCTCAGCTTACGAAATCTGTTTATATATGCTTACCCCCCAATGTGATACTTTATGGACAAAATTCGTTCCTGGACCTGATGGGTATGGGAGTTTTGGTAGTGATTTACGAAAAACTTTGGATGGTGGATTTTTAATTTGCGGCGGCTCCACTTTTAATCGTTTCGATGTTTTACCTACGGTTATACGTCTCGATGCCAATGCCGACCAAATATGGGCTGAAGTTCACCCTCTCCTTAACTGTATGACCTTTTTAATAAACGTAATAGAAACTTCCGATAAAGGAGCCGCTGCTATAGGAACTACCCGCTGCCCAAATGCACAAGCATTTCATATCTATTTTTTAAAAACCGATAGCCTGGGTTTGGTTACGGGGGAAAAAGAAATTTCCCTTCCTAAAACCGAAGAAGCAGAGCTCAGTATATATCCCAATCCAGTTAGAGAAAGTTGCCATATTCATTTTGGCCTTGGCGCAAGGCAAATTCAACTATTCAACCTTCAGGGCAAGGTGATAAGAGAATGGCTTGTGCCCCAAGGTTGTACCTTCATGGATGTGTCGTTAAAAAACCTACCAACAGGAATTTATCTATTCAAAGTAACTGGAAACCAAGGAGAGAAAAGCATGAGAGTGGTAAAAATGTAGATACACTTAAACACATGGATAGGAAAAAACATGCTGTCGTTTTGACATTCAAAGGCTAAAATATTGCAATATAAATTATTGCATTATAAGCTAAAAATTTTTTTATAAATCGTTCAAAATTTCGAAATAGTTAGTATTATTGCAATATCATTTTAATATCATTTCATTATGAATCGCGAAAAATTCGTTATTCCCCTTTCGGGATATTTAGGAGTAGTTGTTACCATACTAACACTCGCTTTGGGCATACTACTATTCGTTTTCTTTCCTAATAGTGTACCCGCTATAGTAATTGGAATCATACTTTGCCTACTTACTATTTTTATGGTAGTAGGATTGCTCGTAGTAAATCCCAATGAGTCGGCCGTTTTGGTTCTGTTTGGCAAATATTCGGGAACGGTTGTAAAGAATGGTTTTTTCTGGGTTAATCCCTTTTATGTGCGCAAGAAGATTTCGCTCAGGGCGCGTAATTTGAATGCGGATCCCATCAAAGTGAACGACAAACTTGGAAATCCCATCATGATAGGAATTGTACTGGTTTGGAAAGTAAAGGACACCTACAAGGCGGCATTCGAGGTGGATGATTACCTGCAGTTTGTAGATATTCAGAGTGAAGCAGCCATTCGGAAGCTAGCTGGGCATTATCCCTATGATAATTTTGATGATGAACAGCGTGAAACCACTTTACGCTCGGGCGGAGAGGAGGTAAATCATGTTTTGGAGCAGGAGCTCACCGAACGCCTTCAGATAGCTGGGATACAGGTTATTGAAGCCCGCATCAGTTATTTAGCGTATTCGTCGGAGATAGCCAGTGCGATGTTGCAGCGTCAGCAAGCCACGGCTATAGTAGCTGCTCGCCATAAAATTGTGGAAGGAGCCGTTAGCATGGTCGAAATGGCGCTCGATATGCTCTCTGAACGTCAGGTAGTTACTCTCGACAACGAACGAAAAGCCGCTATGGTAACCAACCTCATGGTAGTGCTTACCTCCGATAAAGCAGCTTCTCCCGTCGTAAATGCCGGAACCCTCTATCATTAATCCTCTCTGATAATGAGAAGATTCGAAGAAATTCAGGTTTTGCGTCATATTGCTTTGGGTTGGGTACTCATGGCTGCAATTATCATCCTATTCATCGCAGGAATTATTCAACCCATTCTTTCCTTTTCCGATACCCAACAAGGTAATTTACCACTCACCGATTTCATCATTACCCTTAGCACAAGTTTAATCGTCATCAGCCTTATTCTATTTTTGTTTTTGACCATGCAATTGAAAGTAAAAATCGACGAAAAGGGAATCTCCATTGAATATCTCCCATTCTTAAAACATAAAGAATTTCGATGGGATGATATTCAGCAAGCTTATGTGAAGAAATACCATCCCATTAAGGATTATGGCGGTTGGGGATATCGGGGTTTTGGGAAGAAAAAGGCCTATAATTTAAGTGGTAGCTGGGGGATACAAATTATGATGAAAAACGGGAAACAAATTCTCATTGGAACCAAGCAGCCCGAAAAAGTCAGGCAAGTACTTCAACATTATGGATTTGAAAATATATCCGAATAAATAAAATTCATCGAATAAACATAAGATAATCGTTCTAAATATTCACTCGAAAACATGAGCACGAAAAAGGTTTTCCCATTGAGAATTTCGCCCGAAATGCTCGATACACTTCAGCAATGGGCTAATGATGAATTCAGAAGCATCAACGGTCAGATAGAATATATACTCTACGAAGCGCTTTCGAAGGCGTGCAGGTTAAAATCAAGTAAAACTCAGCCTACTGACCCCCCTGAAGATGAGTTTTAAAGAATCAGGAAAAATACGTTGTGCCAAGTTATTACGATAAATAGGAGAATCATAAATTCAAAATCTCTTTCCATCCTGAATTTTCTACTCAGAGTGATGAAGTGACCCATAACGAATAAAATTTTCTTTTATTCAATTTGGGAATAAAATGAGGGAAAAGTTCTGAGTATGTTTGTTTTTTAAAAGCGAGTTGAATATCTTTGCAAGTCGAAAAAATAAATAATAAATTTTATGAACAACGCAATTTTTATGTATGATTTGCCTAAGAATGAGCCAATTCTTGGGTATTTACCCTGTTCACTCGAGCGAAAGGAACTGGAGAAGGAAATCCAGCGATTATCAAGTGAAGTAATTGAAATTCCGCTTATTATAGGTGGGAAAGAAATTTATACAGGGAATTTGGGCGAGGTAGTCATGCCACACAACCATTCTCATGTATTGGCCACCTATCATAAGGCAGGAGAAAAAGAAGTAAAGATGGCCATAGATGCTGCTCTTGAGGCACATAGTTATTGGACGAACGTTTCTTGGGTAGAAAGGATGAGTGTTACGCTGAAAATAGCGGAATTGATTTCGAAAAAATATCGTGCCCTCTTAAATGCTGCTACCATGCTTGGACAAAGTAAGAATATTTATCAGGCTGAGATTGATTGTGTTTGCGAAACCATTGATTTTTTGCGGTTTAATGCCTATTATATTTCAGAAGTTTACAATCATCAGCCTTTTTCCGAAAGCGGTTGTATTAACCGATTGGAATACAGGCCATTAGAAGGATTTATCTTTACAGTGTCGCCATTTAATTTTACTTCCATAGCTTCCAATTTGAACATGTCGCCGGTTTTGATGGGGAACACGGTAGTTTGGAAACCTGCCTCCACTGCAATTCTTTCGAATTATGTGTTAATGAAGATTTACAAAGAAGCCGGCCTTCCCGATGGAGTCATCAACTTTCTGCCCGGACAAGGTTCATTTATAGGCAACATCGTCTTGAATCACCGCGATCTGGCTGGGGTTCATTTTACAGGTTCCACTGCCACTTTCAATGAATTCTGGAAAACCATTAGCCACAATATTGGTCATTACCGCTCCTATCCCAAGCTAGTGGGGGAAACCGGAGGGAAAGACTTCGTATTTCTTCATTCGAGTGCCGACATTGATGAAGCTGCCACGGCCCTCATAAGAGGTGCTTTCGAGTATCAGGGACAAAAATGTTCGGCGGCTTCACGGGCTTATGTACCGCGATCGATATGGCCAAGTTTAAAAGATAAGATGCTTGGAATGCTCCATGAAATCAAAATAGGCGACCCCACGAATTACGAAAATTTCGTGAATGCAGTAATCGATGAAGCCTCATTCAATAAGATAATGCATTACATCGACTACGCCAAAGGTTCTAAAGAAGCCGAAATAATCTGGGGAGGAAAGGGAGATAAATCCGTTGGTTATTTTGTCGATCCTACCATTATCTTCACCTCCAATCCTCATTTCTTGACCATGGAAGAAGAAATTTTTGGACCCGTGCTCACGGTTTATATTTACGAAGACGATCAATTCGATGAAACACTTCGCCTTTGTGACCAAACTTCACCTTATGCTCTCACGGGTGCAGTGTTTTCGAAAGACAGAGAAGCCCTGAACCATGCTTGCCGCGTCCTTCGATATGCAGCAGGTAATTTCTATTTCAACGACAAACCAACGGGTGCGGTAGTAGGTCAACAGCCTTTTGGCGGCTCTAGGGCCAGCGGTACGAACGATAAGGCCGGAGGACCCATCAATCTGATACGCTGGACCAGTGTTCGTACTATCAAAGAAAATCTCAATCCTCCCATTGATTATAGATATCCCTATATGGTAAATAAGGAGTGCAAGTAGTAAATGCCTTCGATTCGAAATCATATTTTTATTACTGGAGAAGAGTTCTTTTATTGCGGCTGAGGCTCCGGCTCAGCCGCAATTCAATGGATGAATGAGAAAAATTCCACTGCCAGATTAAATAAGAACTCGTAAAGGGCAAAATGGTTATCGGTCAGGTAGTTTTTCTGGTCTTCAGATGATACAGCAATAAAAGCCTGATCTTTCCCATCCATCCTCCATCTTAATAATAAAATAAATCTAAGTTAGTAATCGTCGGGCATAATTAATCTCTCCTCTGACTTATGGTGTTTTATACGCAAGGTAAAATAATGTAGTTATTTGAAGAAATGGGCATCACTGTCTTGTTCTGACAATAATATTAAAATCAGCTTCTGAAAATTTATAATTCAATTGAAATACAAGGTTCTATATTTATCCATTGCCGCTTTTCTGTCTCTTTCGTATGTGGGATAGATCTGATAAGAATAGAAGTTGCTTCGAAAAAATAAAAAAAACCCGTAATGATTTACGGGTTTCAATAAGGCTAAATAAATATGGAATTGATTTTTATTTTAAACCTCTTCTTTTCAGTAAAGGCCCGATGGAAGGTTGCTGCCCGCGGAATTTCACATACTGTGTCATGGCGTCGTCTTCGCCAACATGCGCCAGACAATAATTGCGGAACTTCGAAGCCAATTCCTTATTGAAAACATCTCCGCTTTTGACGAATGCATCGAAAGCATCGGCATCCAGAACTTCAGCCCAGATATACACATAATAACCAGCAGAATAGCCACCGCTAAAGATATGTTGAAAATAAGTGCTTCTGTATCGGGGGATTATTTCCTTGATTAAACCGATTTCGTCCATTGATTTCTTTTCGAAAGTATTAGGCTCTATGTTGGCGTTTTGAGATGCCAATTCATGATATTTCATGTCGAGTATAGCTGCTGCAAGATATTCTACGGTTTCAAAACCCTGGTTAAATTGGCCGCTTTTTTCGATTTTCTGGACGAGTGTGTTAGGGATTATTTCCCCAGTTTGATAATGTTTTGCATATATTTTCAGTACTTCAGGTTCCTGAGCCCAATTTTCCATGATCTGAGAAGGGAGTTCGACAAAGTCGCGAGGAACTACTCCGGCAGTTCGTCGGTATTTCCCTTCAGCGAAAAGTGCATGCAATGCATGTCCAAATTCATGGAAAAGCGTGGTAGTTTCATCCCAGTTGAGTAATGATGGGGTGGAGGCTGTGGAAGGAGTAATGTTGTAAACGATGGAAACCACGGGACTTACTCTCTGTCCGTTTTCCCAGCCTGCCGAACGAAATTCCGTACACCATGCGCCTACGCGTTTTTCAGCCCTTGGATAATAATCCAAATAAAGAATACCCAAATGACTGCCATCGGCATCTTTCACTTCATAGGCCTCAACGTCCTTATGATACATTGGCAGGTCCGTTCTGCGGGAAAGAGTAATCCCATAAAGTTTATTGGCTACATCGAACATTCCCTGACGCACATTTTGAAGTGAAAAATAAGGTTTTATCTCATTTTCATCTATATTGTATTTCTCTCTGCATATTTTTTCGGCATAATACCACCAATCCCACGGCTCAAGTTCAAAGTTTCCTCCTTCCTTGTGGATGATCGCTTGCATTTGTGAGGCTTCGTTCTTGGCCACGGGTAGAGCGGCATTCCATAGATTCATTAGGAATTCATCTACAGCAATGGGAGTTTTGGCCATGTTTTCGGCAATTACATAAGATGCCCAATTATCATACCCCAGCAGCTCGGCTTTTTCAGCCCGGAGCTTCACCATATCAGCAATAATTTTTTTGTTATCGTATTCATTATTATTATCACCCCGCATAAAGTAGGCACGATAAATTTTCTCCCTCAGATCCCTACGTTCTGAATATTGCAGAAAAGGTATCATGCTGGGTTTGGCAAGGGTAAATACCCATTTGTCCTTCAGCCCTGCAACTTTTGCTGCTTCTGCTGCTGCATCGATTACTTCCTGAGGCAACCCTTCAATGCCCTCTTTATTATCGATTATCAGTTTGAAATTATTGGTTTCGGCTAAAACGTTATTACCGTATTTCAGCGAAAGCAGCGAAAGTTCCTGATTGATTTCTTTCAGTCTGGTCTGATGAGTCGAATCGAGAGATGCACCGCTTCTGACGAAATCATTATAATATTTTTCGGTAACTCTTTTTTGTTGATCATCGAGCCCCATTTGTTGCCTTTCATCGTATACAGCCTTTATCCTGTCAAAGAGTTTAGGATTCATATAAATATTGTCTTGATATTCCGAAAGAATTGGTGAAATTTTTTCTGCAATCTTTTGCATCTGGTCATTGGTATTTGCTTCGAGTAAATTAAAAAATACATTGGTAATTCGAGTAAGAAGCTTACCCGAAGTATCGAATGCCAATATGGTATTCTCGAACGTTGGAGCAGAATTATTTTCGGCAATGGCCTCGATTTCGACTTCGTGCTGCCGAATACTTTCCATCATCGCAGGGAAATAGTCTGAGGTATCGATTCGATCAAAAGGAGGGACTTCGAAAGGTGTGTCCCATTTTGCCAACAAAGGATTGGTTCTTTGTTTCTCGTTTTTGCATGCTACAATGGTAAGTAACATCACACAAATCATGATAAAATTATTTTTCATAGTGATTTTAATTGAAGATTGATATGATAACTAAATGAATCCCAAAGGATGAATGAATTTTCATCGAGAAGTTTAAAATTTGTTATAAAAGTAAGATGATTTAAGAAATATCGTACGGGAATGGAATGCAGCGAAATTTTGGTAAAAAGCTTTTGAAAAATCATACTGAAGGAAAATGTTGTATATTTGCACCCCTAAAATTGAATGCAAAAATAAGGAAAAGTATATGTATTTAACGTCTGAAACCAAGAAACAGATTTTCAAGGAGTATGGTGGTTCTGAGATAAATACCGGTTCTACGGAGGCTCAGGTTGCTCTTTTAACGCACAGGATCAATCATTTGACGCAACATCTGAAATCCAATCCAAAAGATTTGGTTACGCAACGGTCATTAGTATTGATGGTTGGCCGCAGAAGACACCTGCTGAATTATTTGCGCCGCCTGGATATTGAAAGATACAGGGAAGTCATAAAGAAACTTGGAATTAGAAAATAAATTGATTTGCAATATTGCATAATTGAAGGTAATTCATACGGATTGTTCTTCATTACTTTAGGAGCTTGCTGATACTCAACACAGAGGACATCTAATGATGATTATAATTAATTCTTCACGTATCCACATCAAACTGCATGATGTCGAATATTTTTAAGTTATTCATTTTAAAAAAGAAGATAAAAAATGCAAGGAATTACACAAAATATATTTCTTCCCGACGGCCGTGAAGTTGTGATGGAGACGGGGAAATTAGCCAAGCAAGCTGATGGAGCCGTGGTAGTTCGTATGGGTAATACAATGCTTCTGGCAACAGTGGTTTCTACGAAAGAAGCAAAAGAAGATACGGATTTTTTGCCTTTGACAGTGGAGTATCAAGAAAAATATGCTGCCACAGGACGTTTTCCTGGAGGATTCTTTAAACGGGAAGCTAGACCATCAGAATACGAAATACTCACAGCCCGCTTAGTAGACCGTGCTCTAAGGCCTTTATTCCCTGATGATTATCACGCTGAAACTCAAGTACTGATAACTTTGATTTCGGGTGATAAGAATTTTATCCCAGACTGTCTTGCCGGCCTGGCTGCATCCGCAGCTCTTTCGGTTTCTGATATCCCTTTCAATGGTCCTATTTCGGAAGTGAAGGTAGCAAGAGTAGATGGCAAATTTATCGTGAATCCCGTCGTAAACGATTTAGAACGTTCCGACATGGACCTTATGGTAGCTGCTACTCTCGATAATATCGTGATGGTTGAAGGCGAGATGAAGGAAATTTCGGAAAATGAACTACTTCAGGCTCTTGAATATGCTCATGAAGTAATTAAAGTGCAGTGCCTTGCTCAAATCGAACTATCGAAAAAAGTTGGTGCTTGTCAAAACAAGCGCCAATATAACCACGAAGTAAATGATGAGGAACTTAAGCAAAGAGTACACGATTTTTGCTATGATAAAATTTATGACCTGGCTTCTCATCCTACTAATAAACACGAACGTACGGAAAAATTCGAACAAATACTGAATGATTTTATCGAAACCATCCCCGTGGAAGAAAGAACTGGTAAGGAATTGATGGTGAAACGGTATTATTATCGTACCCAATGGGAAGCAGTTCGTAATGTTATATTAGAAAGGAGAGTACGCCTCGATGGAAGGCAATTGGATGAAATAAGGCCTATATGGTCTGAAGTAGATTATCTGCCTACGGCACATGGTTCAGCCATATTTACGAGAGGCGAAACGCAGTCGCTAACCACTTGTACACTTGGGACCAAGCTCGACGAGCAAACTATTGACGGCGCAGTTCTGGAAGGGAAGGTCAATTTTATTCTTCATTATAATTTTCCACCCTTTTCGACAGGAGAAGTAAGAACGACCCGAGGAACCAGCCGTAGAGAAATTGGGCATGGCAACCTTGCACTGAGAGCACTTAAACCTGTGATGCCATTACCTGAGGAGAACCCCTATACCATAAGAGTGGTATCAGATATCTTGGAATCGAACGGTTCATCCTCTATGGCTACTGTTTGCGCAGGAACCCTCGCTTTGATGGATGCTGGTGTAAAAATAAGAAAACCAGTGTCGGGTATCGCTATGGGATTAATTACCGACGAACAAACGGGTAATTATGCCATTCTTTCCGATATTCTCGGAGATGAAGATCATCTAGGAGACATGGATTTTAAGGTTGCTGGGACTGAAGTTGGCATTACAGCCTGCCAAATGGATATTAAAGTATCGGGTTTATCGGCAGAGATACTGAATCAGGCACTCGTACAGGCTCGAAAAGGGCGTTTGCATATTCTTCGGGAGATGCGCAAAACTATTTCGTCTCCACGGCCCGATTATAAACCCCATGTACCACGTATCGTTCAAATGACTATTCCAAGAGAATTCATTGGTGCAGTAATTGGTCCAGGAGGAAAGATAATTCAGGACATTCAACATGAAACTAATTCTACAATAGTAATAGAAGAAGTAGGAGAATTTGGAATTATTGATATTGTAGCCGTCGATCGCGACTCGATCGAAGCTGTTAAAAAGAAAATCAAATCCATCATTGCTATTCCAGAAATCGGTGAAGTATATACGGGCAAAGTGAAAACCATTGTGCCTTTTGGCGCTTTTGTCGAAATACTTCCGGGTAAGGATGGCTTGCTACATATATCAGAAATTGATTGGAAACGAATTAATGACATAGAGAGTGTTCTGAAAGTTGGAGACGAAGTTACCGTGAAACTCATCGATATCGACCGAACAACAGGAAAATTAAAACTCTCGCGAAAGGCTCTCCTGCCAAAACCAGGGAATAACAATACCAAACAATAATTGAATTTTTGAAACCTTTATAGGGATAAGTCGTAAAATGAAACATGGTAAAAAAATCCTAATATGAGGCAGCTAAAAATTACCAAACAGGTTACTAACCGAGAAACTGCATCACTCGACAAGTATTTGCAAGAAATTGGGAAAGTTGAACTACTTACAGCCGAAGAAGAAGTTGCTTTGGCGCAGCGGATTAAACAAGGCGATCAGGTAGCACTCGAAAAATTAACCAAAGCCAATCTCCGTTTTGTAGTATCTGTTTCCAAACAGTATCAAAACCAAGGTTTAAGCCTTCCTGATCTGATTAATGAAGGTAATTTGGGTTTGATCAAGGCAGCCCAGCGTTTTGATGAAACCCGGGGTTTTAAATTTATCTCTTATGCGGTATGGTGGATCAGGCAAAGTATTCTTCAGGCACTTGCCGAACAATCACGTATTGTGCGCCTACCTCTCAACAAGATAGGTTCGTTGAATAAAATAAATAAGGCTTATGCCAAGTTAGAACAAACTTTCGAAAGAGAACCCAATTATGAGGAAATCGCTCAGCAATTGGAGATAACCGAAAACGAAGTAAAGGATTCATTGCGAAATTCTGGCCGCCATATTTCGATGGATGCCCCTCTGGTAGAAGACGAAGACAATACTATGCTGGATGTTCTTAGGGCCGATGATACCCCCAGCCCTGAAGCAGGTCTAATTTATGAATCTCTATGTCATGAAATTCAAAGAGTAATTTCAACCCTTTCACCCAGAGAGGCAGATGTGATTCGCCTTTATTTTGGACTGGAAGGAACGCACCCACTTACCCTCGAAGAAATTGGCGAAAAATTTGACCTGACTCGCGAACGCGTCCGCCAGATCAAGGAAAAGGCAATCCGACGGCTTAAACATAACAGCCGTAGCAAAATACTGAAATCTTATCTGGGGTAAGAAACAACAATCCAGTTTGAGGAATCCTGAAAGTTAATGCAATTCCCTGCCTTTTAGGATTTTTGTTTAATAAACAGCGGGCTCTCCATGAAGCCCGCTGCCATTCAATCAATCAACCAAAATCCAAGTAATCAACCAAAATCCAAATGAATTAACCATTAAAATCAAACTATCCTATCCATACAACCATTAGTTTATTTCCATTAAATCAATCTTCTGTTTAGTTTCTTCAATTATTTGTTTAGTTTCTTCAATTATTATAGGTCCTTCGTTTTTCCTCTTGTGGCCCAAAAGCCGTTTCCCTTAGCTTCCTCAGAAAATCAAAAATTTGCTTAATTCCATCGAATTGTCCATTTCTATTCCTATTCCATTTTTTATATCAATTATCGATAATCACTACCGTTAATTTGCAGTTATTCAATAACAACGATATAATCACGGTCAGTTCATAAAATTTTTGCAAAGTTACATCTTTTCTTTAATTCAAAACCATGAATTAGGGGACAAAATTCATACTCTCATCCAATACGCTGATTAACAATATTAAATATTGATAAATAAGAAAGAGATTTCTGTATGGCCCATTATCTTTTCGATAAATGACGCTTCGAGTGAATTCAAACTCCTGTCTTTTCGGAAGGCTAATATCATTTTACGATGTTTTAATATATTCTGGTGCTATCCGATAAATTACTTGATTATCCAATTAACTTTTATTAACAAGAGAATTTTGCTGAAAGAGGTTGTTTTCACTGATATTTGATTAAATTTGTAGCAACAAAAAACCATAGAATCCCCATTTTGGATGATGTGGTAAAAACACACTTAACAGTGGCTGATTTTTGCACTGTGCTTCTCGAGAGAAGCAAAATCTGAAAGGCAGCTCTCCTTATTCATAGAAGAGCTGCTTCTTTTATGAGATATTCAAGATAAAGCTCTAAACTGATGTGATGATTCGATTTTGATTCATCGTATGAAGAAAGCGTCCTCAAAGTGATACTTTCTTTTGAGCACTTCCATTTTTGGTAAAAAAATCGAATTAAAAACAGGCAACGTTATTTAGGAATTGACTTTTAATTGGGTAATTTATTAATCTACAAAAGTTAAGATGAATTTGTTCGATTTCTCACAAGAAAATCGGAATTTTGTATAGGATTAATTCGAAGAATGATTCAACCCAATGGGAAAGGATATACAAATGATTCCAATGGAAGAAATTTACGCAGACCCAAGGATAAGGGAAAACATGAATGCCTGCATCAATTGTGGGGTTTGCACAGCGCTGTGTCCTGCCGCCGATTATTATGATTATGAACCCAGATATGTGGAACGTATCATTTTGATGCGAAATGCCGATGCTCTGGAAGAGCTCATGTCGTCGGACTATATCTGGTATTGTGGGCAGTGTATGTCGTGCAAGGCACGCTGTCCCCGCCAGAATGCTCCAGGAATGGTGGTAAGTGCTTTGCGATATTGGTCGCAAAAACTCGGACTTTTTGTGCGAAGCCCCAAAGGCAGGCAACAATTGATCATCAAGCAAAATATCGGGCGAAACATTTATGATCTGGGTTATTGTGTTCATCCTTCGCGGCTTTCTCTTGAAGAACATCCCGAACAAGGCCCGGTGTGGCAATGGATTCTCGACAATATCGAAAAAACTTATGCTCTTGTAAATGCAAATATCGACAAGGATGGACCAGGCTCCATGCGAAAAATTCCAGACGAAGCCTTACAAGAAATTCGTTCTGTCCTCCAGGGAACAGGCGCAATCGAATTCTGGAAGCAAATCGAAACGAAAGTTTTAGAATATAACAATGACGATAAGCGGTAATATGGCACAAAATTATACAGAACCAAGTAAGAAGATTTACTGGAAGGATTATGTAAAGAACATTCCCGATGACGATTATTTCTTCTTCCGCAGTTGTATTCGTCAGACATTTTTTCCGGGAGCCGAACAGGCTTTTCTTTTTATTTTGAAGAACCATCTTCATAAGAATTATTTCGATGATCCTCGCCTTACCACTTGCACGGGCATTGGCTATCACAGCGATATTATTCCTCTGGAGACGTTGCATACACTCATAGCGCGCCATTTCTCCATTATGAACGAATCGGGCTATTCCAATCTCATCATCTCGTGCGTTACCACTTTTGGAGTAATGACGGAAGTTTTGAATACCTGGCATGAATTTCCCGAGACGCTCGAAAAAACTCGAAAGAATCTCCTGAAAACTACTGGAAGAACTTTCGAACTACCAAAGGCCATAGCTCATGCCAGCGATATTATTTATCTTTACAAAGATGAGATAGGCAAACAATTGGTTTACCAACTCGTAAACAAAGAAACGAGCGAACCATTAAAGGTTGTCGACCACGTTGGTTGCCATTATTCAAAGATTTTTCCGCATCATGGCATAGGAGGTGCCGAATTCCCGAAGGTTTTATCGGAAATAATAAAAGCCTGGGGCGGCGAAGTGATCGATTATCCTGAACGCAGGCACTGTTGCGGCTTTGGTTTTAGGCAATACTTAATAAAGGAAAGCAGAGGCTATTCTCTCTCTCACGCTCAGATTAAATTTGAAAGCATGCAACCCTATCATCCCGATTTCATCCTTACCAATTGCCCTGGCTGCAACATGTTCATGGACCGCTGGCAATATGTGATTCAGGAAACTGCTGGTAAGGTTTATTCATCCGACGGGAATGGCATACCTGTTTTGAGCTATGAAGAACTGGCTGCATTATTGCTTGGTTATGATCCTATCCAGATCGGCCTTTTCATGCACCAGACCGAGGTCTTGCCCTTGCTGGAAAAATTGGGCATTCAGTTCGATAAGAATGAATATTCAAAACTGAGAGCCGAAAGCCATCATAATACGAAAATTTCCCGATAAATCCATCAAGATAATCCCAATATCGTTCCGAAAAAATGATGACGCCATGAAAAACAAGCCAACGATAATTAATGAAGTTCATTTTTCAACTAGAAAAATATTTCAGTAAATTAGAAGGAAAACAAATTTCATAAACGACAGATGAAAAAAATAGCTGTAATAGGCGGAGGGATAGCAGGGCTGGAAGTTTCGAGACTTCTCTTGCAGGAAGGTTTACCGGTTACCCTGATAGAAAAAGGTTCACGATTGGGCGGCAACCTTAGAAATTATGCTCATCTCTTTCCTGATTTTACACCTTCTGACGAAATATTGGGAAATTACCGCTTCCTGCCAAGTAATTCTGATCTTCAACTTCTTATGAATACCCAAATAGAAAGCATAGATTTTTCGACACAGCCCTATACCTTGCATTCAAAAGACGGAATAGCCATTCCTGCCGACCCTCTTATCATCGCCACCGGTTATCAAGTTTTCGATGCAAAACTGAAGGAAGAATTTGGATACGGTATCTATGATGGAGTAATTACCTCGGTAGAACTGGAAAAAATGATCAAACAGCACCATATTGTAACTCCTTATGGAAAGATCCCCAGACGTATAGCTTTTATTCATTGTGTAGGTTCGCGTGACGCAAAGGTGGGAAATTCATACTGTTCACGTCTTTGCTGCATTACGGCGATCAAGCAAGCCATAGAAACCAAGAAATTACTTCCAGAAACCGAGATATTTTGTTTTTATATCGACCTAAGAATGTATGGACTTACCTTTGAAGAACTATATCTAAATGCACAAAAAGAATATAATATTCAGTTTGTAAGGGGTCGATTGTCAGAAACTTCGGAAATGATAGATAAGCGGTTGATAATTAAAGCCGAAGATACACTTATTGGGCGTCCTTTACAGATGAAGGCCGATATGCTCGTACTCATGGTTGGCATGGAAGCTTCCGATTTTTCGAAACAGTTTGCCTATCATAATGGATTGGAGATAGGTGATCATGGTTTCTTCCAACCTCTTAATCAATTCAATGCAAGGAGCAAAAGCCAAAAAGAAGGAATTTTTTTTGCAGGAACAAGCATTGGACCCATGTCGGTAGCAGAAACTATTGAACATGCCCGAGCAGCAGCTTTATCAGCGATTTCGTATTTAAAAGACAAAGAATATTAAAAACAAATGTCAACATTCGATTTTTTAAAGGTAAGGCGTTTATATATAGATTACGATAATTTGGATCAGGAACTTTTGAACGAAGTAATACGCGAAGAACCTTCCTTTCAGTGGTGCATCAGTTGTGGATGCTGCACCGCAACATGCAGTGCCGGCAATCATACTACCTTTAACATTCGCCGTATTAGCCTCATTTTACGACGAGGTGAAATTGAGGGACTCGAAGAGGAACTGAAAAAATGCATGCTCTGTGGCAAATGCACTCTGGTATGTCCAAGAGATATTCAACTGAGAAATGTAGTAATGAATATCAAAAAAATCGTCTTAAAAAAGAAAACAGCATGATTAGAGAACCCAATTTTCAATATCCATTTCTTATAGGGACGATATTCTTGTTCGCGTATTTGATTGTGAGAATCATTCTTTGGTATATCGAACTATCTAAATACGACAAGCTACGCTTCATTCATTTCTGGAAAACCAAATCGGTTTGGGCAGCATTGAAGGATGCCATTGCGGACGGATTATTGCATTCAAGCATTTTCAAGAAAAATCTATTACTCGGATACATGCACATGAGCCTGGCTTTTGGATGGTTTTTACTGATTGTGATCGGACATCTCGAAGTGATGGTTGACCGCCGTAGTTTAAACTTCCCTTTTTATTATGCGGTATTTTACCGGTATTATCAACCACATCCCGACTTTGCCGGGGCTAGGGTCTTCGGCGCTCTGATGGATTTATTACTTCTCATAATTTTATCGGGAGTTGCATTAGCCATCCTCAAGCGTATCAAGAAACAGATATTCGGCATGAAAAGGACAACTAAGCTCAAACCATTCGACAAGATTGCACTAACTTCTCTATGGCTCATATTTCCTCTTCGTTTATTGGCTGAAAGCCTGAGTGCAGCCTATTATCATAATGGCAGCTTCATGAGCAATACTTTAGGTGCATGGTTTATTCAAAATGTAAGAGTTTCGGCTATTTACGATCTCAGTTGGTGGCTTTATTCATGCTCGATAGGATTCTTTTTCATAGCACTTCCATTTTCGCGCTACATGCATATCCCTACCGAAATCGTATTCATTTTCCTTCGTCATGCCGGAATTATGCCCAAAAAATACTGGAACAGTTATGCACAGATCCAGATGTATTCCTGTTCGAGGTGTGGTATTTGTTTGGATGCCTGCCAGTTATACGAAGCCGGAGTATCGAATGTACAGTCGGTTTATTTCCTTCAATATATCAGAAACAATGAAAATGTCGACAAATCTCTATTTGGGTGCCTAATTTGTGGCCGATGTCAGGAAGCCTGTCCAGTTCATATCAACCTTAATGATTTGAGAACAGCTCTTCGCATTAAAGCCAGCAAACCGCTTACTTTTTCTTACGGATATACTCAAATGGCCTTGCAACAAAAGACCGATATCATTTATTTTGCTGGATGTATGACTCACCTTACGCCTCCGATTAAATTTTCCATGGCCCGAATTTTTAATTTTTTAGGAGAAAAAGTCTGGTATATGGACGAGGACAAGTCCATCTGTTGTGGAGGCCCCTTGATGTTGGCGGGTCAATATGATTCGGCTTCGCAATTGATTCAGAAAAACACCGAGTTAATTATGGCTTCTGGAGCCAAAACCCTAATACTTTCATGCCCTATTTGTTACAAGGCCTTCAGAGAAGATTATGTTTTGCCGGGTATCTCCATCAAGTTTCACGCAGTCTATCTGAATGACATGATACGTCAGGGACGGTTACCAAAAATTAATTTAGGTTTTAAAACCATTTATCATGATCCCTGTGCCTTAGGAAGAGGAAGTAAAATCTATGATGAACCGCGTTATGTGATCGATTCTTATTCTCAAAGAATGCGTCTTAAAAAAGAAAAAGCCGAGGCATTATGTTGTGGAGCTGGTTTAGGAGGGATAAACCTACCTATAGAGACTAAAAATAAAGTTACTTTCGAAGCAATGACTTATTTTGCAAGATTTAAACCCAATGTACTTATCACGGCTTGCCCTTTATGCAAAAAAACCTTCGCCCGCGATCGCCGTATTCCAGTAATAGATATCGCCGAACTCACAGCTCGAGCTATCGATGAATATGTGAACGAACAAAAGAAATCAGTCAGAGAAGCTCGTTTGATAGAATCTTAAATCTTTGGCATCTACCATTTGAAAGGTTCTTCTGGAATAACTACATGGCCAGTATCATCTAATTGTGCCGACCAGTTTACTGTTGACAGTTTATCCCCATCAAAATAAAAGTCGATGTTCCATTCATCCCAGGTATAGCGGATTTCATGTCTTTCCTGTTCTTTCTCAAAATCGAAAAGTTTCTGGCCCGATAATAGGGCAATCAACTGCTTGGGTTTCATTTTGAAAATTTTCTCATCGAGCAATTGCGCATTCAAATCATCTGTTTCAATCATTATTAAAAAGGGTTTCTCCTCTAAGGTGCTGAAAAAGAAAGTCAAACAACTATTCCAATATAAATAGACCATTGCAGGGAGTGTCCTTTCTTCAATGTCTTCGAGCATCAAAGTTTCTTCGGGTTTTCCAAGAATAGATTCCACATCTTCTATTGTATCGCCAAAATTAATCAGGGGCAATCCCCTCAAGGGCAGGATTTCCGTTTTTATTTCTATTTTCATATTGGGATAAAATTTTATACCATTCACGAAGTTCAATTATTAATACACCTTAAAAGAACTGAAAAAATCATGATAAGTTATTTAAAAGGCGAATCGGGTTCCTTGGCCATGTGCAAATAAGTTAAACGCTCGACCAGTGAAGGAAAGAATTTCTGAAGAAAAACCGTAAATTTTCCTTCCCAGAAGGTAAGAATCAATGTTTTCTTTCGTTTGTCAATGGCTTTGACTATTTTTTTGGCTACCTGAGTGGTAGTCATCATCTTTCCCTCGTTGCGTGGAGATTGTCCCTGTTGGCTTCCATCGGCCAGCAGAGCGGTGGAGCGTATATTGGTGGCAGTAAAACCAGGTGCGGCTATCAGTACATGAAGTCCATTACGAAGATTTTCTGTCCGGAGGGTTTCTAAAAATCCCCGAATGGCAAATTTCGAAGCCGAATAACCCGTTCGGCCGGGCAAGCCCACATAAGCCGCAATGGATACTATGCCTATCACGCTCCCCTTGTTTGCTAAAAGTGAAGACAAGGCATATTTAGTGCAGTAAACCGTTCCCCAGAAATTAACATCCATCAATCGCCGAATCACATTCAAATCGACATCTTTGAATAAAGCACGCATGGAGATGCCAGCATTGTTAATCAAAACATCTATTCTTCCATAAGTCGCAATAATTTCATCCATGGCATTCTTGCACTCTTCTTCCTTACTTACGTCGGTTGATAAACAAAGAATGCTGGAAGCTTTTCCGGAAAGTTCATCTTTAAGTTGGAGTAATTTATCGAAGTTGCGTGCTAATAAAGCCAAATGCCATCCTCTTTCTCCATACTCCTGAGCTAAGGCCCTGCCAATGCCCGACGAAGCTCCAGTAATCACTACAACTTTCAATTCCATTTTTTTCGAAAATAAATATGCGAAAATAATGAATTAGTGTTTTGCCTGCATTTCTTTACTTTTGCAACCAATTTTTTACCCTTCTTCATTCGTCCGTGCAAATTTCTTCTATAATAAATGTTGCCTCTGTTGCTCCTCATCATCATTGGTGGATAATTACGGCTTTCAGTGTCGTAATTGTCATCATGCTCCTCATTGATTTGGGAGTCTTCAATAAAAAAACTCATTCCATTGGTACCCGTGAAGCACTTACATGGACAATTGTCTGGATTGTGGTTTCGCTGCTTTTTGGGATAGTGGTGTATTTCGAATCAGGGCTCAACAGTGCGAGCGATTACATTGCCGCCTACCTCATCGAAAAGTCGCTTTCGATGGATAATATTTTCGTTTTTATCTTAATATTCAGTTATTTTAGTGTTCCATCAGAATATCACCACAAGGTACTTTTTTATGGAATCATTGGTGCCATCATATTTAGAGCCATATTTATCTTTGCTGGCGTTGAATTGATCAAGCTTACCTATCTGCCTCCCTTTGAAGTAAATGGAACTGAGGTTCAACTCAATGTCGTACTTACGATTTTTGGAATTTTTCTGGTTTATGCAGGATTAAAAACCTTCAATAATCATAAGGAAAAACAAAAAGATTTTTCGAAGAATTTCGTTGTTAGGGCAGCCCATCGTTTATTCCCTTTTTCGAATGAATACGACAACGGGAAATTTTTTACCAGACAAAATGGGAAACGACTTGCTACGCCTTTATTATTAGTCGTTTTGGTTATCGAGAGTACCGATATTTTATTTGCCGTAGATTCAATCCCTGCCATTTTTGCTATTAGTAACGATCCTTTTATTCTTTATACATCAAATATATTTGCCATACTTGGATTGAGGGCCTTATATTTCCTTCTGGCCAATCTAATGCCTTTGTTTCGCTTTCTTCATTATGGATTGGCAGTTATTTTGGTATTTATAGGTACCAAAATGTTGATTGCCGATTTTTTCGAAATACCCTCGCCTGTGTCTCTTGCTGCAGTAGTGGCCATACTCACAATTTCTATTCTTCTCTCTGTATTTATCAAAGAAGAAAAAATTTCAACCAATGTCGAACAAACTTCTAAGTGAAAGGGAAATATTTTTTCGCCATTTGGCGCTAACTTCCTTTACACCTCCTGCTATACAATTTTCGAAAGCCGCCGGTATTTATTTATATACTCCTCAAAATCGGATATATACCGATCTTAGCAGTGGTTTTTCGGTTTGCAATATTGGGCATAATCATCCTGCAGTGGTACAAGCTATCCACCAACAAGCTGATTTATATCTTCATCAAACCGTCTATGGAGAATTTGTGCAATCGCCTCAGGTGAGGTTAGCCGAAACACTCATAAATCTGCTTCCAACTTCGCTCGATTGCGTCTATCTTGTAAACTCGGGAGCCGAGGCCATAGAAGGAGCCATGAAACTGGCGAAACGTTATACCGGTCGACCTCACCTCGTTACTTTTCGAAATGCTTATCACGGAAGCACTCAGGGAGCACTAAGCATAACAGGAAACGAAATCCTGAAAAATCATTACAGACCGCTTATTCCTGGTATTATACAATTACAGTTCAATCAGATAGAAGATTTGAATCAAATTGACGAAACAGTAGCGGCGGTAATAATAGAACCCGTGCAAGGCGAAGCAGGAGTTGTACTTCCCGAACCCGAGTTTTTATATCGACTTCGGCAGCGTTGCGATCAAACAAATAGTTTGTTGATTTTCGACGAGATACAAACGGGACTGGGACGCACGGGAAGCATGTTTGCCTTCGAAAAATACAAAACCGTTCCCGATGTGTTGTGTCTGGCCAAAGCCCTTGGTGGAGGAATGCCCATCGGAGCCTTCATTTCATCCAAAAAAATGATGGATACGCTGGCTTACGATCCTTCTCTGGGGCATATTACTACTTTTGGAGGAAATCCCGTTAGCGCTGCAGCAGCATGCGCAGTTCTCGAAATTTTGCAAAATGAAATAGATATCTCTGCGTCCGACGAAAAAGCCAGACGATTAATCGACAGGCTCGAAAATTTTAAGGTCATCAACGAAGTCCGATTTTCGGGTTTACTCATTGCAGTGGAGTTTCATCATCTGAACCAAGCCGATAGAGCTTTGCAGCTTTTCTGGGAAAATTGTTTGATTAGCGACCGTTTTTTATTTTGCGAGAATGCTCTGCGTATTTCTCCACCTCTTTGCATCACTTTCGAACAATGCCATGAGGTAAATAAAACCTTACAGCTTATTTTTGAACAATTAGATAAAGAATTTTATGAATAAGATGATCGACCTTCGCAGTGATACGGTAACACGACCTTCGGCCGAGATGCTTGCCTATATGATGAAAGCCGAAGTAGGTGATGATGTTTTCGGAGAAGATCCCACGGTAAATGCCTTGGAAGAATATTTAGCCAGCATGTTTGGTATGGAGTCTGGCCTTTTTACTCCTTCAGGAACCGCAGCCAATCAGATTGCCATCAAGATACACACTCAGCCTGGCGATGAAGTAATTTGTGACCAAACCGCCCATGTTTATCTCTTCGAAGCAGGTGGAATCGCCTTCAATTCGGGTTGCTCGGTTCGTTTGTTAAATGGGGACAGGGGAAGGTTTAACATAAAGCAATTAGAAACTGCCCTGAATGACCCCGATGATATTCATGAACCTGTTTCACGACTGGTTGTAGCCGAAAACACAAGCAATAGAGGAGGGGGTTCGGTATGGGATTATGATGATTTAAGAGAAATTTCGGAATTCACTGGTCAGCATAAGCTTGCGTTTCATCTCGATGGTGCTCGTCTTTTTAATGCCATAACTTGGGATGGAACTCAACCCGAAAATTATGGCAGAATTTTCGATACCATCAGCATTTGCCTTTCGAAAGGTTTAGGAGCGCCAGTAGGCTCGGTTTTACTCGGTAACCATGAAATGATGAAAAAGGCACGCCGCATTCGTAAACTCTTTGGAGGAGGCATGCGTCAGGCTGGCTATTTAGCCGCTGCGGGACTGTTTGCTCTTCAACATAACATTCCTCTTCTTAAAGACGACCTGCGTCGAGCACAAACTATAGCTAAATCACTTTCTCAAAAATCTTTTATCGACTCTATTCTGCCCGTTGAAAGTAATATCCTGATCTTCACTTTAAACAAAGATTTTCCTTCCGATAATTTCCTCCATATTCTGCAGCAAAACAATATTCTGGCTTTGCCCTTTGGCTCACAAACTATCCGCTTCGTTACCCATCTCGATTTCAATGACGAAATGCTCGAGGTCGTGGTCAACGTCCTGAAAGCAATTTAGAATAAAGTTAAAACTTGCGAAACTATCCGCTTTCAGTATTATCTTTTCATTTCATTTCGGAATAATTCATTATTGGAATTATCATAAAAATCGAACATAGGAATGATATTTTGCTAAATATTCTAAATCAATAATTTAGAAAATATACCTGTGATTGTTGGCATAAAATTGGATAATTATTTACTTCGATTTCGTTATGATTATCATATTTTTTCACTATTAACCGACAAAATTCTAAAAGTTCCTAAACATTTTTTATATACCACTTATTCAGTTAGTTATACATTAGCTTTCCCTTCTTTTAAAAACCTACCCC
>Ga0208197_1000984_pt1 | contig 31998 bp, 38 predicted proteins | sample AD_JPNNA4_MetaG_FD_184444 | JGI IMG/M metagenome (GOLD analysis project Ga0208197, IMG submission 184444) | Active sludge microbial communities of municipal wastewater-treating anaerobic digesters from Japan - AD_JPNNA4_MetaG (SPAdes) (version 2) | ecosystem: Engineered > Bioreactor > Anaerobic...
CGTGATATCAATGATCTGACTTCATCCGTTGTCCAAACATTCTTTGCTTTGAGCAACAACTGTAATTTTTCTTTTTGTTGGTCAGAAAGCTTTGACGGCCTGCCTCCTGCATATCGCGGATAAGCCTTCATAGCCGCTCTCATTCCATCTTTCTTTGCCAATCATACCCAACGGGTTCAGCTACTCCGACTAAATGAGATGCCAATTCGACGCTCTTTCCTTCATACCTATATTTAATAAAATATAATCTCTGCAATACTTTTGTGTTGGTCTCAAGCGTCTTTATCCTTTTCTGTAGCTCCTTATTAGTCATATGCTTTTTGAAGAGGAATCTGCTCAGGTCGAGGCATGAAACCATATTACCGACTAATAAGTTATAAATGTTTGGTTTTAGACTATAATCCTGAACACTCAAAAATAAAATCAGGATTTATTTTAAAGTAATACCCCGATGCTTGCAACTTGGAATAAAATACCGGTATAGAACTTAGCAGCTCACTATCCCTTTTCATCGGGTAGCACGGTGCTGACACTATATGAAGACACTGATTACGACCTGATCAATTAGGCCCATTATCGAGCCCCATTTCTCGCCGGAAAAGGCACCCTAGTGGATTTAGAATAGCAGTCAATTAGCAGGGTTTATGAATGACTTAAATAATAATTTAGCTTTAAAAAATTGCATGATTCATCAATCGCCCCATGTTTTTGCTAAAATTTATCCCATTTATAAACTTTCTTTGCTTTTCTCTATAACTCGCGCTAGTCGGCTTTTTTATTGGTTTTGCTGAGAAGGTTGAAGGAGCTATAACCAATAGCATTGAACGTCATTTTTAACTGCTACTCTTTTGAGGGGTGTAGCCATTACATTTCTGGAACCAAACCCATAAATATCCCTATAGGGTTATGGGAGTTTTGTGGTTGGATTCTCAATGAGGTGCGGATTCGGTCTGATTTTAATGTTGATTATGATCAATGCTAATGCGTCCGTGATCACAGTCGGTCCAACTGGATGCGAATATTCCAGCATTCAAGCAGCAGTTGACGCAGCCGGATCAGGAGATATAATACAAATTCAAAGCGGCGCATACTATGAGAAGGTTTATGTGAATAAACAACTTACTCTTCAAGGAATAAACACCGGTATAGGAAAACCAGTTGTGGATGCAGAATTTTCCGGGAGTAGTTTCACCTTAAATGAAGATGGAATCATACTGGAGGGTTTTGCAGCTACTAATTCTGAGAATCTATCTATTTCGTCCGATGGAGGGGCGGGAGTTTGTGTATATTCAAATCGCAACATAATCCGAAACAATGATCTCGTTAATAATATTGTTGGAATAAGGCTGGTCCGATCCGGAAATAATGTAATTATAAGTAATAACGTAAGTAACAATGGATTTGCTGGCATAGGCCTTGACAGCTCTATAAATAATACAATAACTCAGAATATTATAGAAGGAAATTATCAGTGTGGTGGATTTCAAGATAAATCTCCATTTGAAAATTCGCAATTTTGTTCACCGGGACACGGTATAAGTTTGGTGTATTCTAGTGGTAATAATATTACACACAATGAAATTAAAAATAATTGTGATGGCATTACTTTACATTCGTCTCATCTTAATAGAATAATCGATAATGAAATGGCCTGTAATCTTGAAAACATTGATTTAAAGTATTCTTCGAACAATATAATAACTCCTAATAGGATAACAGAATACCGAGCTTATAAAGGATCTAGTGTTGATTTTTGTGAAGCAGGTGACGCGAGAAGAAGCGGCTATAAACGTAAACCTTATCCTGCTTATATAGGAAAACCGGTCATAGACGCCAACGACTATCAGGACGGAGGATACATGCCGTGGGTGTGACTTGAGCGGAAAAGAGCCAATCAAAAAAATTTTAAATTACTAGCCCTTGTCGATGTCTTGTAAAAACGATAACCATAAAATACCGCCGCCTAAAATGAGATCTACGTCTACTGGGCGGATATGGAAAACTTCCGAGAGAATCTGCTTGGCAGCTTCCAGCTCCTGTGCCTTCGTGCTGACCATCTGCCTGGCTCGACAGTCCTTGCAGCTTTTCGCCAGCACAGCCTCATGAGTATGCCTCCAATGTGGCCTATGATCCCGGCATCGGATCGATTTTCGTTTTGCCTCTTGATGGTGCTTTTAGCATTTCATAGAAGCAAAACACCCTGTCGGCCAGCTCGGCCATCTCCTGCAGGTGAGGGTCCAGGGCCGGGGCGTAGAGCAGGACTGTGGCCTCCCGAGGAAGGATTTGACCATAAAAGAGATCTCATAATAATATGCGATGGCATTCCGTTTCCTTTCATACATTCCTGGCCCTCCTCCAGGCAGGATAGGCAGCATATATGACCTACAGACAACAGCAATCTTTTGAGGTTATAAATCAATTTGAGAGAGACAGATGTATATAGAATTGGATCTAGCTAGCTTGTAAGAGGCGATTGCGAATTAGATTGAATAAAGGTTTTGGAGGACAACTATCGATTATCGCAGGGAGTATCCTGCTGATTCTGACCGCCTTTCCCCAAGGTGCTCATGCTGATATTGGAATGGATTTGGTCTCTTATTATTATATAATTGAAAATATTAAAGACTATCCTGACTACGAATTCATCGCACGCCACGATTGCGGTTATTGGCCGTTGTCGGCTGAAATAATTGATAAGACCAAGGGATTATTACGTATACCTCGGGATGGCTGTGCACCCTATTTTATGAATACGTCAATATGTGTCATTAGAGCCGTCGACTTTAATAAACCAAACTTCCAAGTCAATCCTAAAAAATATATTAAGAAAAACCCCTATATCATATTTTCAAATGTTCATGGTCTTCAAAACGGATATATTAAAAATCATAATCTACATCATGTGAATTTTTACCTCAAAGTAGAATCAATAACTGATAATTTTCTTACGATCTCTGGAGTAAAGGTAGTAAATTATTACCACGACGGAAACACTTCCGAGATGTTGTCACCGGAAAAGGATGCTTACTTCAAAAACATAGGAATTTTTGCCGTTAAAGCAGAACCTAACAAGAATAGTAAGATGCAGAAGGTGTATAGTGACAACCTTTCCGACTCAAACGGTACGAAAAATAATTCTCTTGAGATTAATGAAAGCCGAATAATATCAAACACATCACTAAATACTTGGTTTTTTGGCCTACCGTTGATGGCCATACTAATAATATCGTTTATATTATTGAGAAAAAGGAAAGAACACTAATGAGCTTTCTATCCCATCTGGTAGTTGCTCTAGCTGCCACTATTTTTATAGAATTTTTTGTATACTTAGCATTTATCTGTAAAAAGCCAATAGAGCTTCTCTTATTTTCTATTCTGATCAACTCATTTACCAATCCTATACTCAATTATTTTTATAATTTCGAGTTTTGTGAACTTTATAGTCTAGAGATACTGGTGACATTAATTGAGGGTATCCTGATAATGCTTCTCATGGAAATACGCTATTACAGAGCGATGTTTATCTCGCTTGCTGCTAATCTGACATCTCTGCTAATCGGTATAATCGTATTTGGCTGATCTCAACAGGAAGTGACCTGGACCTCTGATATGTAGACCTCGGCCAGCTCGACAAAGGCCCACACACCACTCCAACGCTTGCGTAGCCCTGGGCGTAGCCTATCAGAAGAAGGGCGACCTGCTGCGGGTGAAGGAGTACGTCCACATGCAGTCCTTGGCCGTGATCCTAAGAAACCCTGCGACGCTCAAGAACCTGGGCGCCATTTTGGCAAGGAAGGAGACAGCGAATGGATCTGATTTTCGTAATTTTTGACCGAAGAGTTTTTCGTTAGATCCTATCATTCTGAAAATGGTTATGGAGGGATTTCATGAAGTTAGCATATTTCCTACTCGCTCTGGCTTTGTTGATGCCCCTGACCTTCTCAGCACCAGCAAATGACGGCGACATAAACTTTGCAGGAGAAGCCTTCGATTCAGCGCATCCCAGCTCAGATCACACGCCTGGAGCAACATTTGCAGCATCCGAAAAAGTGTTCGTTGGCTCCATCAAATCAGATAAATACCATTATCCGAGCTGCAAATGGGCCGAGAAAATCAAACCTGAGAATGAGATCTGGTTCTCTAGCTCGCAAGATGCCAGAAACCAAGGATATGTTTCCTGTAAAGTGTGCAGTCCGCCCTGATAAGTCATGAAACCGATTAAAGCCATCTTCGTGCTGCCTTTGTTTCTCCTGATTGCCCTGGCCGCTGGCGCTCCAGATGAGGCCATGGGAAGAGTCACGGTGTGCCGGGCAGAAACTTCAACAAAATGCTTGTTGATGCCGGCCACGCCGAGATAAAGGACTTCGAAAATAACGAATTCGATCCGTGGAGCTGGTGGAGACAACCATTTTTAATAATGCCTCATCATCTACCCATTGATGGATCCCTTTGAACAGGCTCTAAAGTTCATCCAGGCCGGTCGGCTGGACGAGGCCAGAATCTACTTCGAGGAGCTGCTAAAGCAAGACCCTAAGAATGAGGATATCCTCTACAATCTGGGCATGCTCTACACCGAACTCGGTAAGCCCGATAGCGCAGTACCGCTATTGAAGAAGTGCATTGAAATCTCGCCGGGAAATGCCAATGCCCGTGTAGCCCTGGGATTTGCCTATATGAATCTCGGCGATCTCAAGAATGCCAAGGATTACACTTTAGAGGCCCTGAAGATCGCCCCAGAAAACTCCTTTGCCCTCAAGAATCTCGGAGGGATATCTGGCAAGGAGAGAGATTACCAGAGCGCATTTTATTATCTCAAGAAATCCCATGAGATCAATCCCCAGGACCCCCAGACGGTTTATGGACTTGCTTTTGCCTATAAATCTCTAAATGACTCAGAAAATGCCGAGAAATACTTTAAAGCTCTTCTGGAAATGCCCGCCCCCGATACCTTAAAGGAATTGGGGCGAGAGGGGCTGGGAGAGATCGCGTTCAAGACCCTCAAGTCCAGCGGACCCAGGATGGATGTCGTTTTCTACATGATAAGCGCCCTGAAGATGTTCCGGGATATGCCCCAGAAAAAGGTCCAGGAAATAAGCTTTGAGATCGCCCTCCTTGGCAGACAGGGATTCGAGATCAATGATCCCAACAAGAAATTCCGCCTGAGTACTCTTCCGGGAGAATTTACCGCCTTGCAGCTCGTGAGCATCATGTATATAGGCTTCCAGCAGATCGATCCAAACCTGGATCTGGGCATGGATTTCACCGATGAATATAACCTTGCATTGAAGATGGTCGAATCAGGGATATCGCAATGACCTTAGAGCTTATAGAGCCCGTAAAATCGATTTTAAGCGAGGTAGAGGCGGCAACTGGCAAGCCGTTAAGGTTCGTTGAGAAGGACGAATTGAATACCTTTGCCGCGGTGAAGATCGCAAGGAAGACCATGCCCAGCCACGTCGTCTTCTACAGAACGCAGCATGATGCGATCATCAACCACCTGGTGGCCCATGAATGCGGCCACATACTGAGGATGTTCGGAGTGCCCGAGGAGAAGAGGCTGATTCCTGCCAAACCGAAAGATCCCAGAGCAATGCTGCAAGAGATCGAGGGGGACTTAAACAGGATCTCGAAGCTGATACCGATGCAAGAGCTGGTTAGGGTGGTAGGCATGTGGACAGATGGTCTGGTCAGGCAGCTAACCAATTATCCGCCCGATATCATGATTGAGAAGTGGATCTATGACGGCTATCCTGAGCTGAGACCTTATCAGCTCCAGTCCCTGGAAAGGCAGAATCAGCAGGCTCTGAAGGGCATATCCAGAAATGTCCAGGTGACCACCCCGGCCAAGATCTATAATTCATCTAATATAATGAACTTCGTCTTCTTCAGCCTGATAGGCAGCCATATCAAAGCTGATCTGGCCAGGCCCTACCGCAATACTCCATTCTCGAAGAAAGGCAAGCAGCTAATGCAGCTCACGGAGAAGGATTACGTGAACAGCTACGAGGGAGACAGATCCATGATCGACAGGTGGGCGGAGTTCCTGGGGCTGTCCAAGTGGTATAGCTGGGTGGGATTTGAGGACGTGCCCCCGGATTATCTGAACGCGGTCTGAGCAACCATGGCAGATCGGTTTGATATGGTCAGGCAGAAGCTGCTCCAGTTCAGAGACCAGCGCGATTGGGCTTTCGCATCACCATGAACACTGGCTTCATGAGGATCGAGCCGGGGATAGATATCGGGGTGGACCTGGGCGAGGAGAGTTGGACGGTTGATCAGGTGAAGCTAATCGTTGCTTGCTTTCGCCAGACTTTAAATACGCCCCTGCAGCCGAGTGGTTGGCGAAGAGACCCCCTCTGAAAGGACTATTCTAGCGCAAGATTTAAGCCAATTCGGCCCTTTTTGAAGGCCATCGCAAGGCCCATCCCGATGAAAAGGGAACTGAAAGACGTTGGAGCAACAATTTTTATAGTTCCATCTGAATATCGCAAGGCCCATCCCGATGAAAAGGGAACTGAAAGGGCCGCCTCGGCATACGTCACTCCTTTCTGGCCTTGCATCGCAAGGCCCATCCCGATGAAAAGGGAACTGAAAGATGTATTTGACTCGCTGTATGGCTCAGATAAGCTCAAATCGCAAGGCCCATCCCGATGAAAAGGGAACTGAAAGCGGTCCAACGGGTCCCAGGTGGCAGGAGAGTCATCCATCGCAAGGCCCATCCCGATGAAAAGGGAACTGAAAGGCAAAACATAACAGATGCTCAGATAGCAGCACATGTATCGCAAGGCCCATCCCGATGAAAAGGGAACTGAAAGTCTTCTATGAGCTGAATAGCATTCTTCTCTCTCAGTATCGCAAGGCCCATCCCGATGAAAAGGGAACTGAAAGGATACGAGGATCTGACCAGAGAGGAGGCCCGCAAGCGGCATCGCAAGGCCCATCCCGATGAAAAGGGAACTGAAAGGATACCACAACCATCGACATCAAGAACCTCGATGAAGATCGCAAGGCCCATCCCGATGAAAAGGGAACTGAAAGCCGGCAAAGGCACCATCGGTGCCGCCATCCTGGAGATTAATCGCAAGGCCCATCCCGATGAAAAGGGAACTGAAAGGGGCGGTGGAAACACCGAGAGGAGCTGTAGCCTCCTGAATCGCAAGGCCCATCCCGATGAAAAGGGAACTGAAAGGCGGGTGCTCAGGCCGGGCGGCTACCTGCTGGCATTTGGATCGCAAGGCCCATCCCGATGAAAAGGGAACTGAAAGGATCTCCATTGACTACACCTCCGAGCACTACCACGGCAATCGCAAGGCCCATCCCGATGAAAAGGGAACTGAAAGAGCAATTGACCTATCTAGGTCGCAATGGAACTGGATATCGCAAGGCCCATCCCGATGAAAAGGGAACTGAAAGTGACCCTTTCGCCGGATCGGGCACAACCTGCATGGCATCGCAAGGCCCATCCCGATGAAAAGGGAACTGAAAGCCAGCTTCTCCGCAGATGAGGCCGCCGCCCAGGCGGCAATCGCAAGGCCCATCCCGATGAAAAGGGAACTGAAAGATTGCCTTTCGAGTTTATTGCATAGATGTGTACGATCGCAAGGCCCATCCCGATGAAAAGGGAACTGAAAGATGTGTTGCTTGAGGGATTCTCTGTAGGGACAATCCTATCGCAAGGCCCATCCCGATGAAAAGGGAACTGAAAGAGGACGTTTACGGCTGAACCGGCTTTCTCCATCATTAATCGCAAGGCCCATCCCGATGAAAAGGGAACTGAAAGCCTCGTTGGAAAGACCCTTGGCTCTCTCCAGCGGAAATCGCAAGGCCCATCCCGATGAAAAGGGAACTGAAAGATCTGCATTATAGAATGTATGGCTGAAGTTATAGGTTTATCGCAAGGCCCATCCCGATGAAAAGGGAACTGAAAGATTCTCAAAAGCCCCGAAAGGGGTTTCATAGGTTATGATCGCAAGGCCCATCCCGATGAAAAGGGAACTGAAAGGATTTGCGCTACTCTTGACGGAATGACAGCGGCTCAAATATCGCAAGGCCCATCCCGATGAAAAGGGAACTGAAAGGGCTCTCCAAAGGCGGCCCGAGGCTGGCTTGGGCAGGGATCGCAAGGCCCATCCCGATGAAAAGGGAACTGAAAGATATCCTCTCAGATCAAGCTCGCTCCGACGCTTCTCAATCGCAAGGCCCATCCCGATGAAAAGGGAACTGAAAGAATAGCCATATTTCGGCTACGTCTAGCCGGATGACAGGATCGCAAGGCCCATCCCGATGAAAAGGGAACTGAAAGGGATTCGTAGCTGGCCTTGGCTATATAGGCAAGCTCGCATCGCAAGGCCCATCCCGATGAAAAGGGAACTGAAAGATGAACACCGGATTCTGCATAGGAGCATAGCTGGTTTATCGCAAGGCCCATCCCGATGAAAAGGGAACTGAAAGTGTTACCATCTCTGCTTATCGAGTCAATGGTCTTGCATCGCAAGGCCCATCCCGATGAAAAGGGAACTGAAAGCTCCTCCAGCAGCGCCCTGGCGGCCACCGACAGCACCAGATCGCAAGGCCCATCCCGATGAAAAGGGAACTGAAAGTGGAGGTAGGCTCTCTGGAGGTAGGCTCCCCGGAGGTAGATCGCAAGGCCCATCCCGATGAAAAGGGAACTGAAAGTCCCATAAGGCGGCTCGCCCATGATGATATCATAATCGCAAGGCCCATCCCGATGAAAAGGGAACTGAAAGGTCTGAATTCAGCGACGGCCAGCAGTTCAAGGTCGGAATCGCAAGGCCCATCCCGATGAAAAGGGAACTGAAAGAAACGACCGCCCGCGAGTGCATGATCCAGGGAACCGCGAATCGCAAGGCCCATCCCGATGAAAAGGGAACTGAAAGATCTATCGATATTGCGACGGCCATCGAATCACCTGTAAATCGCAAGGCCCATCCCGATGAAAAGGGAACTGAAAGTGTTAAAGTAGTCTTATTCGAGGTAGTGAAATGAAAATATCGCAAGGCCCATCCCGATGAAAAGGGAACTGAAAGGTAGCAAACCAGTTGGCTCCGAGGTCTAGCCTTGTCTCATCGCAAGGCCCATCCCGATGAAAAGGGAACTGAAAGGTGATTTCTCCTGGGGCCGGTGAGGGGCATACATCATTTGATCGCAAGGCCCATCCCGATGAAAAGGGAACTGAAAGATCCCAGAAAGCCGAAGCCTGGAGAAAAAAGGCCGCCGATCGCAAGGCCCATCCCGATGAAAAGGGAACTGAAAGCCGGAATCAAGCCCGAAATCTGGGTAGGTATAGATGGATCGCAAGGCCCATCCCGATGAAAAGGGAACTGAAAGGTCGAAGATGTCGGAGGCCGCCTAATGCCCCCGGCCAATCGCAAGGCCCATCCCGATGAAAAGGGAACTGAAAGGCTTATTGCAGGGCGCGAGTCGGTCACATGCCGCCCGGTATCGCAAGGCCCATCCCGATGAAAAGGGAACTGAAAGGCTTCAAGTATTGCAGGCAGCAATCGAGGCAGAAATTATCGCAAGGCCCATCCCGATGAAAAGGGAACTGAAAGAGGGTATGAAACCATCCCAGATGAAGCTCCACCGGAATCGCAAGGCCCATCCCGATGAAAAGGGAACTGAAAGGGCGCAGGTAGCCTATGGCAAAACGAGATTGCGTAAGTTATCGCAAGGCCCATCCCGATGAAAAGGGAACTGAAAGTTTATGCAGACGATTTCAAAAGTGTCCCAATTCAGCAATCGCAAGGCCCATCCCGATGAAAAGGGAACTGAAAGAGGCCATCGAGGAGCGGGCTAGGTTCATCTATTGTGACATCGCAAGGCCCATCCCGATGAAAAGGGAACTGAAAGATACATTATATATCGGATAACCGATAAATACAAGAGCCAATCGCAAGGCCCATCCCGATGAAAAGGGAACTGAAAGAGGACGGAGCCCTTCGTGGCCTCCAGGGAGATCGCCATCGCAAGGCCCATCCCGATGAAAAGGGAACTGAAAGCTAACAATCCTGTAGCATTTCATTTTGAAAGCCAAATCGCAAGGCCCATCCCGATGAAAAGGGAACTGAAAGTCACTGTAAGGCTTAAGGTTAAATGATCTTATCTTAACATCGCAAGGCCCATCCCGATGAAAAGGGAACTGAAAGAGTTGCGCCGTCCTGGTGCCAGTCAGCGCCCTCGCTTGATCGCAAGGCCCATCCCGATGAAAAGGGAACTGAAAGTCCTCACAGGCCACCGACATCAGGCAAGCATCCTCCGCCGATCGCAAGGCCCATCCCGATGAAAAGGGAACTGAAAGTCAAGCCAGTCCTTTTCTGTGCTGCCAGGATTCACGCCATCGCAAGGCCCATCCCGATGAAAAGGGAACTGAAAGGGCGGCTTATATTGAGGCAGTGAGGGCGATTTGATGAGATCGCAAGGCCCATCCCGATGAAAAGGGAACTGAAAGAGGAGAGGAAGCGCTCGACCTGTCCGGCTTTTCGGTCAGATCGCAAGGCCCATTCCGATGAAAAGGGAACTGAAGGAGCCTTGCCCCCTGGCAGTATCAAATTAGATTGAAGCGTAGCATGCTTCAAAGATTTACAACTACGTCTCCAATTAGTTTTTCACCATCTCTATACGCATCAACCAACTTTTCCAGCGTCATATCTTTTTGATTCTCATATCTGATTGTAGCTTCGTTTAGTAACCTCCAGGCATTTCTCATATTGTTTGACTTTGTCCCTAGATTAAAGGAGGTCAATAGTCCCGTCGCGATAGCCGTACCCCAAGCTATCCAGGAAAATATAGTATCGTTTGGATCGATTATCTTGGAGGCTACAGTAATAGAAAGCACTATTGCTATTAAGCCGAGAGATATGTGAAGGAACCTCAGTATATTCGAACCACGATACCAGACCTTGACAGCCCGTGATATTTCCTTGGGCACAGCTCTCGCTGGCTCGCCAACAATTTCGTCCATAATGCTATGTCATCTTCTATTATTAATGAATGTTTTCATGGAACAATGCAGAGGATACTTCTCTTTTCAGTCTTGATTTCTCCGCAATATTTTACTACCTATCGATATATCCTTCCTTCATGGGCGATCTCACCCTTTCCCAATTCGAGGCCAGGATAAAGTTTGAATCCGATGCAGATCTCTCCCATTGGTCTGGGAACACCCTGAGAAGCGGCTTTGGAGCCCACCTCAAGGCGTTGGTTTGCGCCACAGGAGGGGGCAGGACAGATTCCGGCAGATCCGCCCATACTACAGAGGGTTGCATCAGCTGCCCACTCCGCACTGCTTGCGTTTATGACTATTTCTTCAACAGCAGCCCTGCGCCGGGGGCCACAGTGCTGCGAAAGCAAAGCGACATTCCCAGGCCCTTTGCATTCGATCCTCCTGCTCCCGGCAGTCACAGCGCCGGATCGGAGGCAGCCTTTAACTTCACCTTGATTGGAAGGGGCGTTGAATATCTGCCCTACTTCCTGCTGGCCCTGCGCAATTTAGGGGAGAGCGGCATGAGCCGCGGCTACCGGCTGGGCTACGGGCGGTTCGCTTTGCAGTCGGTGGACAGCATTGGTTACGGGGTGAGAAACAACATCTTCTCTGGAGACACCGTCTACAATCGAGCAGTAGCTATAGGCTTTCAGGAGATGCGGCATGCCAGCGCAGAGCACCGGGGCGATCTCTTGGTGCGCTTTCTCACTCCCGCCCAGATCAAGGAGGATGACAGGTTCACGGCGACCCCAACATTCCGGGGCCTGATGTCAAGGCTGCTCTTCAGAGCCAACGCCCTGGCGGAGTTCTTCGGAACGGGGATGCTCTTTGACCAGGAGAGGTCGCTGGCGCTGCTGGGAGAGTGCCGGGAGGTAGCCACAGTCGCCGCCAGCACACGGGAGGTCCGAGCCCGCAGGTACTTTCACAAGCAGAAGATCAAGAAGCATCAGCTTCCGCCCTTCTTCGTTGGGGAGATCAAATACCATGGGGACTTCTCCAGAGATGTGATGGCTCTGCTGGAGCTGGGGCGGCTCATTCATGTGGGCAAGATGGCAACCTTTGGGAACGGGATGTATGAGATAAGGTGTGAAGGATAAGTCTCTAATTCCCGTCAATCCCGGCTACTTCGAAGGTTGTGATTAAACGGCTGCTCCGCGTTCTTTAGCGGTTACTCCTTCATATAACCTACATTCCTATGAAAGAACTGAGCTTCATATCGTTTTTTCATTCTTCGGGCATGAGCCTTCGTCCTAGCTCATGAGGGTTTCCGCACTTTAGATTGTCGACTCAATATTTTTGTAGCTATCGATTTTCATAATTTGATGAAAATAATTTAATTAAATAAGAATTTAGTATTTGTTGATTTGGCTTATAGTTGTTTTTCTCTTGCGACATGAGTTGGAAGTATTGGCTCTCACTTAGAGGAGCAAAGCGATCAACCTAAATATTAAATTATATTTAATTTATTAATTTAAAATATTTGCGTAAATCGATAGCAAGAAAAATACTCGATTTAGGAAGTTAAAGTGCGGAATGTAAGATATAAGGCTCTATTGCCTCCCAGAGGTTCCTGATTGCCGTTTTAATGGCCCCTCCCTAGTTGATAGTGCCCGCCTCAGGGCAGCATTCGGCTACAAATGTAGTCATCCTCTTTGGGGATAACAGCCGTGTGCGAGGGCATGCGGGATAATGCAATCGGTTTGAGCCTGGGCGCGGGTTGAGTACGCTCAGACTCAGACGCGAGCTAGGGCCTGCGGGCTGCTCGATCACATTGAATGGAAAAGAGTCACGCGTTCGAAGGATTTGGCGATAAGGCTCAATCCTCCGCTTTTCGTCTTAAATCAAGGCCAAATTCGGAATCATAGTGTGCATTTGCCACATGAACTCTTCTTTCTTTATCAAAATAAGCCGATCCAGTCCTCATCAATTGAGCGTATTGGTTCCATCGAATAGAGACTAAGATTTGGCTGGCTTCAAGTGGATTGTCTTCGACAGCTTTTTTATATTCGCCCATCATTCCCAAAGGCAAGACTTCTATGCTATCGAAAGCCTGGTAGAATGCTTCTTCGGGCCCTTCGTCTGCGTTGAAGGCTCTAAGGTTCAGAATTGCATTATTCCAGAATTCCTCAAATGCATTTTGATATTCCTTTAGCCACTTATCAGCAATTTTTTCAGTATATACTTCATCAAGCCAAGAAGATATCTTGGACTCATCGATAACATTATTGTTATTCTTTTCAAGTACAGCAAGAGAAGAACGCACAAGCTCTTCATTGTAAATCCTTTGTCCGTCTGCTGGCTCTCTAAATACATGGACATCTGCAACAGCCTTTAATCGCCGGCGGTTTACCCTGCCGAATCTTTGCAGCAATGCCTCCAAGGGGGCTGGATCTGTGTAAATGACATCGAGATCAATATCCAAACTGACTTCAACGACCTGAGTCGCTATCAAGAGAATTGGCTTTCTCAGATCTGATTTAGATCCTGTTGCGTCTCTAACGGTTTTCTCCTTAGCAAGCCGGTCCTTGCCGTTGAAGCGGCCATGAAGCAATACTATCTCGCCACCTCGTCCGATCCTTTTCTGAAGCTCAATGAAAGCATCCTGCGCTCTTCTTACGGTATTGCAGCAAACCAAAACGGATTGACCTTTCCGAAATGCATCAGCGATTTCATCCAAAGCTGCAGAGGCCATCAGGTCTCCATCTTTCAAGGTTACGCGGTGGCGCTGAAATTTGGTGTAGAGGTCAGATGATGCTTGCAAGTAGGAGAAATCACCAAGTGCCTCCTTCAATTGCCCCCGCAATAATCCCGGCAGAGTTGCGGACATAATGAAAAACCTTGCTTTAAAATTCTCCCGAAGATATTTAACGGTAGCAAGGATTAAAGCAAGTCTTTTAGCCTCATAAGCATGAACTTCATCTAAAATAAATACAGCATTGTAGCAATCTGAAAGCAATGATTCATACCCTTTCAAGCAGTAAGGAGCTTTGAGAATCTGGTAAGGGCTCAGCACCCGAACGGGATAATAATTTAACCGTGCGAGATTACTCAAGCGCTTTGCATGTTTTGCTGCCTTTTCTGGATAGTCGTCGATGAGACTTCGATAGTATGCTAAAGTGCTCCTGCTGTGTTCAAGGCCTACCTGATTAGGAAAAGCCCCTGAATTAGGATCATTTAACCGATCGTACATGGCATTCATGCTAGCCTGAAACGGCAGCATGTAGTAGAGTCTCGGTACTGGTTTGCCATCTTCAGCTTGGGCGGTGGCCCAGAGCAATGATGCCTCAGTCTTGCCGCTTCCTGTCGGAGCCATTAAGATAGCGGAACCTTTTGTCTTTGCGCAGTTGGATTGATGATCATAGGGCTTGTAGGATCGACCTGAAGCTTTGCCCCATCGATCCAGCAATTCCTCTGGCTTGGATATTGTCGAAGATGGCAGGTCACCTGTATGGGCAGATGCGAGATGGTCCGAAGATACGATATGGCCTCGAAGAACAATTGATCCTATTACTAAAGCCGATTCATCGCTTTTATCAATTTTTCTTATAAGACGATGATATTCATTCAGCCATTTTCTAATATTATCAGCACCATTTCTTTTTATCAGGTCAATAGACTCTGATTTTGGCTTCAAATATGCAGGTTTAATGCCAGTACCCTTGAGGTTCAGACTCTCTATCCAACTATCTTGGCACTCTTTGATCCATTTCCATAGGGCGATCAACGTAGTTTCATCTATCTCACTCAATCTCTGGGCTAGGATTTTGTTTCCCGGATCGCCCCTCTCAGTATACGCTAACTTAATTTGCTCAGCATCTTTGTGATGAGACACAATCGCTGCAGCTACCCACTTACACTCATCGCTTGATAGCGAATCTCCTATCCAATCAAGAAAAGCCAGAGAAAATACTTCGTGACGGTGAGACCAGCGCGGCCCCTCTCTTAGCATGGCCTGAAAGCCCTTTGCAGCTTTCCCGAAATCATGCAAGAAGCACGCCCAAAAAAGGCAGTTCCAGAGTGAAGAAAATCCAATTTCCTCTGGCAGCGTTGGACGCAATCGGATGAGATCCCCTAAACGCTCAAGTACGCTCCATGAATGCTGGGCTAATGTCTCTGGTTTTTCGTTCTGTCCTTTGGATGCGCTCTTTGCCCAGATATCCTCTAAATCATCAGGCCATGCTTGGGTTGTCATTGTATTCTCCAACAAAGGAATGAAACCATAAACCCAGGCGGACTTCGCCTATTTTTGGCGATGTTGGATCAATAAGGAAATTATTGTCTCCAGGTGTATTGTCATATTTGATGAAATCTTTGCTGTCTATTCTTCTGATCAAAACAATGTATCTAGCAAATGTAGCCACTCTGTTATTTGCATAATCTATAAAGCGAGGCATCAGTGTTGCGTATCCTCTCCCCATTTTCAGGAGCATTCCATACGGCACTAGTGTATGCTCGAAGTAAGCCTCAGATCTTTTCTCAAGTTCGATGACCTCGACACTTGTATATGTAAAAAGATCTTGAGAACGCCCCAGAACAACAGGGTAATATGGACTTTTAAATGCCGATTCCCATTCAGGTTTGTTGATATATAGAACAAGCTTTGGCTTAAAGAACATTCTCCTCTTAAAAGGATTTACCGCTCCTTCAAGGACCTTTGGCATTTTGGTTCCAGGGAGGTTGCCGCTGGAAGTTGCCACTACATGAATATGCTCAACATCATCAAAAGCCCCCTCATGGGTAAAATGATATGCAAATTCTATTCCTTCAGGGCTCACCCATTCGCCTAAAGCGCTGCAGATGTGACCATAGATAGTAGCTGGCGGCGGAAGCTCAAAGGTCGGGTGAATTCCCAACATGAAATGAGGATAACGAAAGGAGGTTGTTATTCCTTCCGCTACTATTTTCAGCACCTGCATTTCCTTTCTCCCTAATCAAGCCATGAGGCGTTTTCCGCCTTATTCATCGCTTCAATAAAAGCGAGGAAAGACTCGCGAGGATGACTTATTTTTATTGCCTTTCCATTGGCGGTTGTTGCTTCTGCAGTCTCGATGAATGCTTCGAGTTTAGCATGCTCCTTCTCTGAATAACCCTTGACCCATCCTATGAATATATCTGAAAGGATTTCTTCATTAAAGACCCTTAGGGCCTCTTTCAATGCTTCGAGATTTATCTGGGGCAATCCATCGCTATTTGCGTTTATTGCATGGCTGAAGATGTGATTTCCGCCTTTTGTCACAGCCATAATTACCACTGCTGGAGAGACATCTGTATAATGGAGAGTCTGCTTGGCACCTCCCTCTAATTGTGCCATACCCTGAAATAGCGCCGTCAGCCTTTGCAATCGTTGCTCCTTCGGCAGTCTGTAGGCTTTCTCGTCTTTCAATTCTTCAAGCTTTTTGTTTTGAGCAATCTGAATTCTGACATCATCCAGGTTGCGAAAACCTGTCTTCTTCCTATACCAGAATGTTCCCGCTGATTTCAGATTGAGTGAGAATAATCCTTGGAGCGTGGTGCGGTAGAACTGGTGCTCATGGGGCACAGGATCTCCTTCATGCCTTGACATGACTCCAAAATCATTTGTAGGCCTCAGAGGCGCGATTGAAACAAGAGTGCTTACTCTAAAAGGCGACGAACGAGTAATGGTATCTGTCGTCTCCGTTTCCCCTGCTCTCGATGTGTCGGCTTCCCTTTTGGCTTTTGCTGATTCTTTTTTCGAAGGCGCTCGCATGTAGCCGAATAGATCATCGTCCCACCACTCAATGGGATTTGCATCAGTGTATGCGACTTTTTCTTCTCTGTAAATTGGAGCCGCCCTCCAGCCGAAACTTCCTTGCTGAAGAGTCTGCCGCAGCCAATATCTAAATGCCTGTGCTGAAACGTAAGGGTAATATGAATTATTGGCTCTTATCACCTTAACCCCGGTGCTATTCTCGTAGCGTTCGCCTTCAATAGATCCCAGGTTGTTCAATGCCGATGCATTAGCATCAATCAAGAATAATCCGGTTGCATATGCCATGAATTTCCCCTCTTTTGCTCCATTTAAGATTCATCTTCAGAATCAACTTCAGTTTCCTCAGGAAGTGATTCCACATGCTTATCGATCCATTTGAGGTCATACAGCCGCTCAATCATTCGAATTAGGACTAGATCCCTAGCAAGACGCCAATTGGATCTTCCTTTCTCGTCGGGATCTTCAAATACCTCAATAAAAGGCTCAAATCTTATTATTGGGGGCTTGCCTTGTTTGAGTCTTTTATGATTTACTCGAATGAGTGCATTTCTCAGCACGTCATACCTGCCCTGCTCACCGTAGAATGTGGAGAAAAATTTTTTGTCATTCTCCTCGTTCACATAATCAGCTAATTTATCGCCGATTTCCCTGATAAGATTTATTCGGCTCTCTTTCACATTCATCACCCTTTTCAAGAAAAGCTCAGTAAGTCTCCACGAGATCAAACCAGCGTCACCTTTTAGCGAATAGGTGCGTCTGGGATCATCATTTGAAGTATTTTTTATTGGAATTCGTAAGAAATAATTGCGCAAAAATCTATGAGCATCTTGAGGTAGCCGGAAGAGGTCCTCATAAAGGTAATTTCTCTTTGCCCTATTGTCTTCTTCAGGTGCGTCTTTGCCTTTTTTACTTTTCGTAGGCTGAGCTAATCTCCAAGCATGCTGAACTATTGCGTTCCATTCATCTCTATATTCGGGATTTCTTATTGCTGCCAGGAAGTCTAACAGTTCCATAGGCAAGTGATACATCTCAAGTGGTGGATTCCGGGAATCAAGAGCATTTGACTGGCCGCTGTTGCTGAAATGATAGGCTGTTATTGATGCTGGTTGATGATCATCTTGTGCGATCTTTATTTCTTCATCGGCTTCAAGAAGGGTATCAATTATAACCGTTTTTGCCGAGCCAAAATCCTTAAGTTTGCTTCCGTTTGCCTGATGCGCCAGTTCTATATTGCTTCGATTTTTTTTCAGAAACTTTTCAGCAAACTTTTCTATTATTTCAGGATTATCCGAATGCACTGCAAGAAGTTTTCCGCCGCATTTAGCGCATCCTAGAGGCATGGCTTGGATGCACAGAAGGGCTTTTCCAGAAATTGGTAGGCCACTGTTGCCATTAGCAAAGAAGTTAATTTGATTTTCTCCCAAGAGAAGTGGGACATGTTGCCTGAATACTCTTCCCTGGGGGTATCCCTCTTTATCACTCAAAGCAATGCTTATTGCTGGATCTCCAGTAAACACGCACCGATTCTCACCCGAATTCATATCGTCATGGAAACTTCTTGTAACACGTCTGGCATAATCAAGTCGTTTCTCTGGAGTTTTCTCAAAAGCCGGCTGGGTAAAACCGGAATTTGGAAAGGCCACAGTTAAAAATGATTTAAGTGGATTAACCACATATTCTCTTGAAATATAGTCTGCAACATTGTCAAGATCTGACTCGTTTAATTCTGAAATCTTGCGTTTTTCCCTGAAGGCGAGGATGGTCGCGAGACCTACATCAAACAAAGGATGGCCTGTATAGCTCAACATCATCAATCACTTGTGACCAAATTCTTTCGTCGGATCTTCTCAGCTAATTCTGGATAATTTCTCCTACACGTTAAAGTTTTCTGTGGTGCAGCAAAAGTTCTGGCGATCGGTATCCGAAGCATCGTTAAATTGCTTTTCTCTTTATCCATGTTTCCGAGTCTGCACCACAATCCAGCAAAGCTAGACGCCATTCCATCCTAAAATAAAAATACTAGTACCACCCTCCACATTCTGAGGTTCCCTCTCATGTCCCGCATCATCCTCTCCGACCGCGGTTCCTTCCTCGGCAAGTCCGGCGAGCAGTTTCGCATCACCCGAAAGGATATGCCGGAGGTGCTCGTCCCCGCCCGGAAGGTCCAGCAGATCCTGGTGCTGGGAAGCGGCATCTCTGTCTCCTCCGATGCCGTGGAGATGGCTGACGAACTCGGCACTGAGATTGTCTTCGCCAGCTACTACGGTCGCCCACTAGCCCGCCTCATCCCGGCCAGCCTCGGGGGCACAGTCAAAACCCGGCGGGAGCAGTACAAGGCATATGACGACTCCCGAGGCAGCCACCTGGCCAGGTCCTTCATACAGGGCAAGTTGAAGAACCAGTCTTCTTTGCTAAAGTCCTTCGCCAAGAAATGGAAGGGCAGCGACAGGGCTGAACTGTGGCAGAAGTTCCGGGACAGCTCCGCCGAGATCGGGGCCCTTATCCCCCGGCTTGACCTGATAAAAGGCCGGGCAGAGGAGGTTCGGGATCAGATCATGGGGCTGGAGGGCATGGGCGCTGAGATCTACTGGCGCACCTGGGCCAGTCTCATACCTGAAGAGTGGAGCTTTCCTGGCCGGGACTACCCGGCGGCAAAGGATCACATCAACTCCCTGCTTAACTTCGGCTACTACGTCCTAGAGCAGGAGGTCTGGGCGGCCACCCTCTACGCAGGCCTCGACCCTTACGCCGGGTTCCTCCACGCTGATCGGCCCGGCCAGGAGAAGCTGGTCTATGACATGATGGAGGAGTTCCGGCCCCTATTGGTGGACCGGGTGGTTGTAGGCCTGGCTAGGGAAATGAAGAAGGGCCACTTCCAGGAGGACTTCCGCATGACCAAAGACGGAATGAAGATCGCCTCCTCTGCCTTCTACGGGCGCCTGGATGAGCGCATAACCTACCGGGAGAAGAGCCAGATACTGCGCAACATCATCCGCTCCCAGGCAGCTTCAGTGGCCACCTTCCTGCGTGGCGAGAGGCCGGCCTACGAGCCTTTCACGCCCCGCTGGTGATCTGGATGGATACTATCATCATTTACGATATCAGCGACAACAGCCTGAGAACACGCGTGGCCAAGGCATTGATGGATTATGGCTGCATCCGCATCCAAGAGAGCGCCTTCTACGGCTTAATGAACCACAACACCAGGGAAAAGCTCCGGCTGCGCCTGGAGAGGATGATTCACGATAAGGAGGGAAACATCCAGTTCTATCCTCTCTGCAGCAAGTGCTTTGCCCTCAAGGAGAGCATCGGTGAGATCTATCAGATTAAAGAGGAGGATGTGACTGTCCTGTGATCACCGTCAGCGATGTCAAGCAATATCTCTACTGCCCGCGGATAATCTACTTCGATCATGTGTTGCACGTCCCCAAGCCCTCAGACCAGAAGCTCTTGACCGGCAAAGAGCTGCACGATTCAATAACCGCCAAGGAGAAGCGGCGTAAGGGCGCACTCTTCTACGATCCGGAGCTGGACAGCGCCGAGAAGATGTTCCATGTGGCCCTGGAAAGCAGCAAACTCGGCCTGCGCGGTGTCCTCGACTACCTGGTCAGGACCGACCGTGAGTTCATACCAGTGGACTACAAATTCGGATCATCTCATAACGGGACCATCTTTCTCAATCACAAGTACCAACTTGCCGCCTATGCTCTCCTGGTTGAGGACTGCTTCAAGACTATCGTTCGCCGGGGATTCGTCCATTATAGCAAAGACCGCATCAATGTGAGAGTCGATCTGGGAGATGAGCTGCGCCGAAGGACTTTGAAGATGATTCGAGAAGTAGGCATGATCATAGAAGAGGAAAAAGAGCCCGCCAGCACTAAAAATCCGGGACGATGCACTGATTGCGAGTACAGCCGTTACTGCATTGGATATCAATCACAAGGTTGATGCATAAGGATTAGGGATTAAATATGTATTTCTTTTCTGAGGAAGAGCGCAAGTATCTCCTGAAGAAACTAATTCCCAAAGCGAGGGAGAAGGGCATAGCTGAGGACCTGCGGGGATGGAACTGGCACTCCACTGAACTCTCACCCCCTCATGACATCTTTCTGCCAGTCTGGGAGGTCTCGGACAGATACTGCGAGACAGGCAGAGACTGCTATCTGCGGCATGTGCAGAAGGTCAGCGTTCCCGCGAGCGAGGAGATGGTCACCGGTCGCATCTACCATCAGGTTATGGCTGAGCTATATCCCACGGCAAAAAGGCTGATCTACAGTGAGGGGATCGGTATATGCACCGATCTTCCCCAGATCCTAATGCAACGGCTTCCAGAGGCTGTGATCGAGGCCGAGGAGCAGCTCTCTAAAGTAAAATGCATGAGCGAGGCCAGCAGAGATGTGAGCGGGAATCTGAAAAAGCTCTGGTCTTTCGAGGTAAGCCGAATAGTATCATCGGTCTACTCATACCTTGGAAAATATCGGTACTTAAGCGATGATTCCTTAATCAACCACGCTCTGCCTTTTGTAGTAGAACACAAGCTGGACGGGCAGTATTTGGGACTTTCCAGCAATCTATCAGCCGATGCCATCAATATGGGTGGTATGCTTATTTGCGACCTGAAGACAGGACCGAAGAGGGATTTTCATAGGCTTTCGGCCACAGGCTACGCCCTGGTTTACGAAAGCCTATATGAGGTGCCGATCAATATTGGCTGCACGGTCTACCTGAGTTTTCCCAAGAATCATCCCACTCCGCATATTGAGAGAGACTTCTTCATTATAAGCGACGAGATCCGGCAATGGTTCATCGAGGAGAGGGATAGCAAGCAGGATCTCATCTTCTATGAACGAGATCCTGGGAGATGCCAGAATTCGGGGAGCTGCAGATATAGCGAATATTGCGGCTAGAGCCTCAGTGAATTGTCAGATTCCGCCCTTACCGCCCACCGGCTCAGTCTTCCAGTAGGCGTTATACCAGAACCTGTGCCCTTCTTCTCTCTGCCTTCTCTCCAGAGCGACGAAGCCCCATCTGGCCAGGGCCCTCAATGAACTGGAGAGCCGCCGCTCAACGCGAATCCAATCAGCATAGGAGGCCATCTCCAGCTCCGTGTCTTGGGCGATCTCCTTCAAGGACTTGGCCTCATCTCTGCTCTCGGGAGAACGGCTAAAATATCCTCTTGGTTCAAGGCATCTCCCTCCACCTGCCTGGTCTGACCATGATTCTCCCTCCTACACTGCGCCCAGAGAGCCCTGGGCCAGAATTAATGAGTAATGAATTGCTGCTAATATATAACTTTCAATATATTTAATATTTACTGGCTAATTGCTGGAGGAGGGCCGGATACGAAAAGAGGAAAATGAAAGGGTGGCCTTCAGGAGGATGGAGCCGCATAAACCATGACCGAGCAGAATCGCAGGTACGTCACCAAGGAGATCGGCAAGCTTCTATCCGAGATCTGGCGAATCAAGGGCCTGGCGGAGCAAGAGTACGGGCCGCAGCACCCCATCACCAAGAAGCTCGCCAGCATGCACGAGGATGCGCAGAAACTGCTGCGGGATTGACCTTGGGAGTCAGGCTACTCCGTATTCCGATAGATAATAGAGAAGACTATTTATATAACATATCTCATTAATCGGCGAGGAAAAAACAATGACAAAAAAAAGAACATTTATTAAACTTGGAATCGTAAATATTATAATGATAACCTCATTGGTCTTTTTGTTCGCTCCAAGCATTGCTGAATCCCGTCTACCACCGCTTACTGGTTGGAAAATAGAGGACAACCTAGGCAGTGGATATGGAGAGCTAACTGTTACAAACGGCAATTATCAAGATGTTGTGGCGGTACTAGTTGATCGAATGGGAAAAATATATAATGCTGTATATATAAAAAGTGGAGATACGTACACTATCAAAGATATTGCCGAAAATACGTACTATTTATATTTTGCTCAAGGCAAAGATTGGGATCGATCTACTAATAGTTTTTCTGAAGCTATGGGTTTCTTTAAGATAAGTGAACCAATTAAGTTTGAAGTCGTTGAGTCATCCGACGAAATAAAATATACCACATGGGAATTCGCACTACCAGCAAACGCAAATGAAGTTAATGGAATTGAATCTATTAATCAATTCGAATTTCCTATACTGAATAAATAATTTAAATAATAGAAAAAGCAAAATATAGGCAAATCTAGGCCTGTCCTTGAGCACCTGTCTTGAAAGCTAGACATAAAAGGAGAGGCAATCTATCAGAGCTGCAGGCCTTGACGACTATCAAGCCTTTGGCTTTAGTTTTGGCCCATTTGACTTATGATTTTTAAGATTCCATATAACCGGAATTCCCTTTTATGGCCACAAGACAACGTTGATGATTACTCTATTAATCACTAACCTTTGCAATATGGAGTGTATCAATTAGGTCTTTTATATTATCGTCCCAAGGCAAATAAATTAATCCAATTACATGGTCTGATTTAGTGATATGATATTCAAATATAAAAATATCACCTGTTTCACATGAAAGGAGAATACCATCTCTCTGATCTATTTTTATATTATTAGATAAAATTTTATTACATCCCGCATTTCTTAAAACATCGCTAATTTCATTAGTTCGATCGTCAAGCCTTACTTTCTTTATAGATCCAGGAAGATCAATTACATTGATGTTCCCAATACTGCCACCTGAATAGTCTAGTAATTCCAGCTTGTGAGATTGATAAGGTACACCATTAATTGTTTTTCCTCTTTCCATTGGAAAAACTTTGAAGTTTTTTATTAATTTGGAATCTAAACTTAAGATATATTTTCCTAGATCTGCATTTATGGCAATTGTTGAAGTTTTATTATTTAGAGATAATTGTTGTTGTTCAAAATTTGCTGATTTATCCTCAGTAGATTTTGTTGCCTTGGTAGATTGCATTTCTACGCAACCAGAAAAGCTTACTGCCAAAACTGCTACGGCTATAATTATGCAAGCATTCCATTTTACCTTAATGAATATCCCATCCTGATTCCATTAATAATCACAGTCATATAAAAAGTTATTTGTTCTCGTGTTTTTGTAGTTTCAGCTATTCAACGCAAGCACTCCGCCAGATGAGATTTTAACTATTTTGCAGTCACAAGTAAGTCTTCCGTTGTCTTCAGATGCTATGCTGATGATCTCAGGAAGATATGTTTTTTCCTGAATCAATTATCACATGCAAAAAAGTGGTATTGATCTGATCCAAATTAAAATAGCCCTATCTCTTTTTCCTTGGCAAAAGCGACTTCTGATTCTGAGATTCGGCCTAGTGATTGGAGAGCCAAGCCTTTATTGTGCCATGCTGCTGCTATCTTTGGATCAATCTGAATGGCATTATCATAAGCGGCGATTGCAGCGTCAAACATGCTTAAATCATAGAGTGCGTTGCCTTTGCCAAACCAATAATAGGCATCCTGTGGATTGATCTGGATAGCTTTATCATAAGCGGCGATGGACTCATTGAACTTACTTAATTTGTCAAGCGCAATTGCTTTATTATACCACGCATCACCAAGCTGAGGATTGATCTCAGTAGCGCTATCAAGAGTCTCGACGGCCTCATTGTACTTGCTTAATTCAATCAGAACCTGCCCTTTGAGGTGTAGAGCTTTTGCATTTCTTGGATTGATTGTGAGAACCTGATCCAATGCTGCTACTGCTTCATCAAACTTGCTCTGAATAAATAGAATAATACCTTTATTGAATATAGCATCTGTATCTTGAGGATTAATTGCAATAACCTTGTCTAGAACTACAATAGCTTCATCATACTTACCTAAATTTTTAAGGGCAAGTCCCTTATTGGTTAATGCATCAACATCAGATGGCCTAAGCTCAAGATATCTATCAAAATAGATTATTGCAGTATCGTAATAACCCTTATTATAAGAGTCAGCAGCCTTTTCATACAATCCACTAGCAGTTGTCTGGCCTAATTCTGCTTGTCCAATTACAGGTATGCACATCAACACCAGAAGATGGATGAAAGCAGCATATGTAGTTTTCATGAAACGGAAGATGTGCAGCAAGAAAATATATTTGTCGGTCGTGCCTTGCATCAAAGCCACTTTTGCAGGGGAAGGGTTATCTATTGAAAGAACGCAATGTGATTCGATGAACACAGTGAACTTCAATAACATATTAGGCCAGCTGATAGGTGGGCTTTTGTTGCTCCTTAGCATTGCAGCAGGACTTTTTGCTGTTTTTAATGTGCTAGTAGGTGGAAAATGGACTGGATCTTTTATCATTATCATCATTGCGATAGGGTTGTTCAAATTTGGGTCTTTAATTCGGAAAAGGCAAATTAGTAGTGCCAGGTAAAATTATGATTTGAGAAAGTTGGTTCCTCGCTGTCGAGAGGCATATTTCGGGGATAGTAACCAAGGACTTCAGACCACAGTCCGGACAGCATTTGCCGAAGCTGCGACTATGGGGCAATATGCAGGTGGAGAAGGTGCTGAGATGCACTGATCTTGGAATGAAAGGGCTTATAATATTATATATTAAAAATATTTTACAAGAACAGTGTTCCTGCTAACTAATACAGTCATATAGAAATTTAATTCGCTGAAAAATAGTAATTTAATATTATATAATTATTCGATGATTTAATAAGCCATTTCTTATCGAATCGCTCCTTTTTTGGCTGGGCCTATTATAGCGATTTTCCGCATTTTTTGCGGAAAATTTTTGGTCATTGCCGCTCCTTGAAGATGCAGCAGTCCAGCCTGGAACCAAAGCTATCTGAGGCGGTGGTGATAGAAAAAAGATGAAGTTGCTCAGATTGAAATTCAGGATATCTCATAGGTCATGGTTACGCTGGCAGTGATCTCCATTTGGCCTGGCTGAATAGGTGTTCCCGCATCAAAGACGGCACTTTGGGATTTTGCAGAAACATATCCGTAGCCCTCTGAGATCTCAAGCACTTTGCCCAGATTCACGCCAGCTGCCTCCGCAGCAACCTTGGCTTTTCGACGTGCATCCTCAATGGCCATGGTCAACGCAAGGTTTTGTTGCGGTTGTGCATCCTTGAGGTCAAAGCTAACCTCCTGGATGGTATTCGAACCGGCTGAGACCGCCGCATCCAGTACCCGCCCAACATCTGTTGTATTGTTCAGGTTCACAGTTACGAGATTGGAGGCTAGAAATTCTGGAGCTTTCTGTCTTGTCCCGGCTAAAACCGGCTCATCTTGAGATGCCGTTCTCAGGCTGTATGAGCTAGTCTGAATTTCGCTTTCGTCAATTCCGGTTGCCAGCAAGGCGGTTATGGTCTCATTCATCAGCTGGGCATTTTCCGATGCAGCAATGGACGCACTGGTATCCCGAGTTTCAACCCCCGGTACCACAGTCACCTTATCCGGAGCAGCAATGACTTTGCCTTCGCCCTGCACTATCAGCTTGGACACATTATTCTCTGCGGCTGTGGCAAATGGGAATACCAGAACCAAGAGCATCAGCCCTAGAAATACCATGCGAACATTTTTCATGAAAAATCCCAAAGGTTATAGGATCTGAGACGTCTTATAGATTCTGCCAGGCATCTTCTTTTGCATCTCTGGACACCGCGCCTGGAGGCCCTAGATGGTCAATAAGCCGTGTAACATGACTGCATAAGGAAAATATGTCTCTCGGCGGCTTTGCTGCAATACAGGCCATCTGGAGTAATCCTCAGGGCTCTCCGATGCCAATCCAAACCCGGCGAGAAGAGGCGCTCATGAAAGGACCTACTGACCTTTGGCTGCAAGAACCTTTTTGATCTCTCCTTCCAGGTAGGATGCGACATGCCCAAATCTCAAACCGCAAAAATTGCTCTACAGCTATCTCTGGGAGAGAGAGAGGTCCAGGCCACCATAGACTTGCTGGACAGCGGCTCATCGCTACCATTCATAGCCAGATACCGAAAAGAGGCTACAGGAAATTTGGATGAGGTGGCAATTGCCAGGATACGCGATCTTCTCATTCGCCTCAGACAGCTCGAAGAGAGAAGAGAAGCCATTCTTCATTCGCTCTCCAAGCGCAATTTGCTCACAGATGATCTGCGGGATAAGTTGCTGGCTGCAGATACGGTGGCCAGACTGGAGGATATCTATCTTCCTTTCCGGCCCAAGAGGAAGACTCGCGCCACTGTTGCCAAAGAACGCGGCCTGGAGCCGCTGGCCAAGAAGATCTTCGCTCAGGACCATGGCGACCTGGACCCGGAAAAGGAGGCTATTGCTTTTGTCAATCCTGAGAAGGGCGTGGCCTCCGCAAAGGAAGCCCTGGCCGGGGCACGGGACATTATGGGTGAGTGGATGAGCGAGGATGCCGAGGCGCGAAGCAGGATGCGGATTCTCTTTCAATCGCAGGGTGTCCTCCGGTCTGTGGCCGCTTCCGGCAAAGAAGAAGACGCTTCAAAATTCAGGGACTATCTGGACTGGTCCGAGCCTGTCACCCGAACAAGCCCTCACAGGCTGCTGGCTTTACTGAGAGGAGCGCGAGCTGGATTCTTAAGCCTTCATGTTGCCCCGGCAGAGGAAGATGGACTGGCCATTTTAGAAGAGCTTTTCATAAAGAGAGATGATCTGGCTGCCGACCAGGTGAAGCAAGCAGCAAAGGACGGATATCTACGGCTTTTGGCCCCTTCCATGGAAAACGAGACTCTTGCTGCCGCTCGCGCCAATGCTGAGGAGAAGGCCATAGAGATCTTTTCTGAAAACCTACGCCAGGTTCTCTTAGAACCTCCCTTGGGTCAGAAGTGCGTCCTGGCAGTAGATCCGGGTTTTCGAACCGGCTGCAAGCTGGCAGTGATCGACAGGCTGGGCAGGCTGCAGGAGAGTCATGTGATCTTCCCCCAAGATACCGAAAAGAGGAGAGAAGAGGCCGCAGCCAAAGTGCAGGAGATCTGCAAGAAAAATGGAATCGAGGTGATTGCGGTCGGCAATGGCACCGCAGGCCGAGAGACGGAAGCATTTTTGCGCAGCCTCAATCTGGATATGCCTATCATTATGGTCAATGAATCGGGAGCGTCGGTTTATTCCACGTCGGATGTTGCCCGTCGCGAGTTTCCCCATGAAGATGCCACAGTGCGAGGCGCAGTCTCCATTGGCCGGCGGCTCATAGATCCGCTGGCAGAATTGGTGAAAATCGAGCCCAAGGCCATCGGCGTCGGTCAGTACCAGCATGATGTGGACCAGTCGGCTCTAAAGCGTGCCCTGGACGATGTGGTCTCCTCCTGCGTAAACTTGGTGGGAGTGGACGTGAATGCCGCTAGCCGGGAGCTATTGGCCTATGTCTCGGGCCTGGGGCCAAAGCTGGCGGAGGCGGTGGTGAATTACAGGAATGATCATGGCCTATTCTGCTCGCGCAAAGATCTGCGCAAGGTGCCTCGCCTGGGACCCAAGGCGTTTGAGCAGGCGGCGGGATTCCTGCGTATTCGCGAAAGCGATAATCCGCTGGATGGAACGGCTGTGCATCCAGAGAGTTATCCTCTTGTGGAGAGGATGGCGAGCGATTTAGGCGTATCGGTAAAGGAGCTGATGAGAAATGAGGATCTGCTCGGGAAGCTGGACCAAAAGAAGTACATCAGCGAGAAAGCAGGCATAGCCACTCTGAAGGATATTTTGGATGAGCTGTATAGGCCAGGCAGAGATCCGAGAAAGGAGTTCGAGGCATTCAGCTTTGCTCCCGGAATTGAGAAGCTGGAAGACCTGCAAGTGGGCATGAAGTTGCCTGGCATTGTGACAAATGTTACCGCCTTTGGGGCCTTTGTGGACATAGGCGTGCATCAGGACGGGCTGGTGCACATCAGCCAGCTTCGGGATGGATATGTGAAGAATCCAATCGACGTGGTTAAGCCCAGACAGAAGGTCACTGTCAAGGTGCTTGATGTGGATTTAGAGAGGAAAAGAATATCACTGTCGATGAAATCTTGAACTAAACCGATCCCAGGTATTCCGGGCCACCCTGCTGCCAGGGATCTATCGATCTTATGCACTATCCCGCCGCCTTCCTCGCTCTCGAAGAAATGCATAGCTGCACGCTTCCGGCGCGAAGCGCGTTTTATGCGAAGCATATGCGGCAGAAGATCCCGAGCCCCCGGCCAGCACCGACCTCCCGGAAGAGCAAACTATGCTGTCACCAGAGAAACGACAGTGAGTAGTCGTGCAGCCACAGTCCTTTTTCGCCAAGTAACAGAATTCGCGCAGGCAAAATAGCCTCGGGCCGATTGCATATGCGTGTAGTGAGTCCGTCGCCCCATCAAGCCGCTCCTCAAACGGCTCAATTATTATCGAATATGGGTATAATAGATAACAGTAGTAATTATTAATAAAAATTTTTGGAGAAAGAAGACACAACTGCTTGCTCAGATGGCTGTAGGAGAATGCTTACCAAGGATGAAATCGACGGCCACAGTAGCCTTCCCACTCGCTTTCAGGAGCATGCTCTTGTCGTTTCTGAGGACGCCAAGCCAGTTCTGGATATAAGCGCTGGAGTTCTCAAGCGTGTTATCAATGCCATTGATAGCACAGAGATATGCAGAAGTCAGCTCCGCCACAAGCTCCTCGAAGCCGTAGTCGTCGCTACCAAAAGCCGCAACTCCCATGACACCTGGGCGATTTAGCCTTGCTTGATGGCCGGTGCTATGTGCATATTCGTGGAACTTGGTTGCAGCATATCCTTCGGTTGTTTTGAAGGTCTCTATGGGTGGAAGATTCACCAAGTCCTCATTCGGTGCGTAATACGCTGAGTTGCCGCTCTCCCGATAGGATGGAGGATTTGGCATCCCATTCAGGATGGAATCACAGACTTCAATTAGGTCTCGATCTGGGTCTAAGGCGAGCCCGGCCTCTTTCTTTGGAACTCCTTCGGTCTGGTCCCAGTTGAACACAGGGAAGGACTTGATAAAGTGATAGATCTTCTGTTCTTTCGTCCCGTCTTCCTTTTCGACCTCCCTAACTTTCTTGTCCGAGAATACAATGTAGGTGGCCTTCTCGCCTCTCTTGATATGCCCGCCATGCTTCTGAGCTTGCCGGAAGGTGATCCAATAGGGAGAAGAGTAGCCACGGACCATCTCCGCTATTCCCAGGGTCAGGATGTTGACGCCACGATACTGTTTCCCGGTGTCGTAGTTTGTGGGAAGGCGGCCCGTCCACGGGCGCTTCCAGGGGACGATTCCCTGCTCAAGTGCTGCGATGATTCGGTCATTCACCTGAGAATAGATATCTAATGGCATTGCTCTCAGGCCCCCTTCTCGCAGCCTGCTTTTGACTTGATGCTTTCGGGGTCTACTGGCCCATTGAAACCCCCAGCCCACTTCCCAGCAGGGCGTAGGCTCTCTACGGGGGTCATTGGGACCGGCTTATCTGCCTGTGGGAAGTGATTCCGTTGATGCTTGCAGCGCTGCCCAGGGCGATAAGCGGCAGAAGGGCAACTACATGAACTCTCTGAAGTAATGTAATACACGTCCCTCTTGTTGCTCAAAATGAGCACCAACCCAGGGAGATCGACAGTTTGCGGTAGTGGATCAATTGACTTTCCAAGGTACTTCAAAAGCGATACAACAGCCTCGGTCGATTGAGTGACCGCTGCTCCCAACAAAATTTCTTTAGTTGTCATCACTTTTACCCCTCACCATCGTTCCAGCACCACAGCCAGTCTCCTAATCATCCACAAAATCACCATTCCACATCTATTTTCTATCATATTCCGCCAATTCAATGAGTATATTCCATTCTTCCCTATAATAGAAGATAAAAAAAAATCTAAAATCCCGATAAAACCAAAAAAAAAATGAAAAATAAAATGAAAATTCAAGGCTTGTAAGCCCGCTGTTATCGATATTGCTCTAAATTAAAATTTTTACTATGTTCGAGCAATAGTACACAATCTATACTACATCCCTCGTCTATTTCTTTTGAAACATATACTATACAATTCGTATATTATACGATTTTTTATATGTGACTCGAATGGGTAATCTACCTTTGTTGAGTTTATCGATTCCTTGCGACCTGAATTTTAGCTCGGGCGGAATCGATTGCAACTGATTAGTCTTATGACTAAAAGACGAGCGAGCGTTTCTCGTCTTTCATCATGGAGGAAACTAGGAACGAATGCAGATTACATAGAAAACCTCGTCTTTTTCCGTCTTTCCCATTAGTCCCCTGATAATCGACTACGAAGAGCAAGCAATGAACGGGCAATAAGCGCTGCACTATACTAGAACACTCCTTTTTCCAGATCCTTGTAGATTCGCCATTCGCTTCAAAACGAGGACAAATTGAAAGACGAGGTTTTCGTCTTTTCTTGTGTCTCTGAAAGGCGCTTTCTTTCACTGAGACGAGACGGACGAGATGAACATGATCGAATCACGAGATTTACTGGAGATCGATAACCTCTTTACGCTTAAAGCCAGCTTCAATAAGAATCTCTTTTGCGCTCGAATAATCTACTCCGGATCTTTTACCACCCAAAGACCCAATAAAGTTCGTTCGCTTTTTGAACTGTGTATAACATTGCATTGGGCATAGGAACGATATCTTTTTCACTGATTGAACAAGCTCCCTCTTTCTTTGCACGAGATGTTTTACCAGCTATCGATTTTGGGGGGCTATAGCAGTTACTGTTACCGGTTGAATTTTGGGGTTGAGTCATATATGACTCAAACTGATTTTTGGCCGCTATGCTGCGGCCCTGAAAAACGAAAAACCGATAGCTGGTAAAACATCTCGCCGAACTACATATTATTACATAGCATCCATTTAAAATTCTTTTTTGATGGTAATTTTTGTATTTTACCTTCATAATATAGTTTGCTTAAGGCAGGACTTATCAGCACATTTTTGCATTTTAGGCCGTTCTTTCTCATATCAGTGATTGATAATGCTTTGCTTCTCCCTGCCTTCTCCAGAACCTTAAGTATCCTGTTACAGGCACCTTCTAGCTCTTTTTCTGTAAAGCTTCCTTTCGCTTTTACGCGGTCCAACTCCAGCTTGAAAAATTCCACCAACTTTCCTTCTTTCACCGCTTCCTCCCAGTCGGGCTTAGATAGCGTATCATCGTTGGATATGCCACTATCAGTGAGCTTGGCTGTGCCAGAAAGATTGTTCTCAGTGATTACACGTGTAATGGTATCAATGTCCGGAGTGCGCCCGCCTTGTCGCCCACCAAGTACCTGTTCATCTAGGTATCGCACCTTCCAGAGATCTTCTCTGGGTATGATGACAATCTTCGGCTGAAGTTCATTGCGTCCTGTGA
>Ga0208197_1000996_pt1 | contig 31678 bp, 32 predicted proteins | sample AD_JPNNA4_MetaG_FD_184444 | JGI IMG/M metagenome (GOLD analysis project Ga0208197, IMG submission 184444) | Active sludge microbial communities of municipal wastewater-treating anaerobic digesters from Japan - AD_JPNNA4_MetaG (SPAdes) (version 2) | ecosystem: Engineered > Bioreactor > Anaerobic...
GCCGCAAAACGGCGCGCTTTTTTTATAGTTCCTCCGCTTAATGGGTACTTTTGTTACGTATAACACCTACAAGTCCGCAATATTGTTATGTATGGTAATGTGTTTCTTTCCAATTGAAAGGTTTAACGAAAAGCTCACCCGGAGCGGGGCAGCGGCCCGCGATCGGGTGCAGCGCCGGGTTAGGTGTTTTATTTTTTCTTTTTTAAATATTCAATATCTTTCGCATTGAGCGCAGACTGTTTTTCAATAGAATTTACTTTATTGTCAAGATTCTTCAAATCTGATTTCACTGAATCAATACTTTTTGTGTTCTCAGTGAGATTGTTACCCATTATGGCAGTTGTGACACGCGACTCATTGACGATGTATAAACCAATTATAATAAGTGCACCAAAAAGCCAAAAAACCCAATGTTCTTTAATGTGCTCAGCAATCAATTTCTTGGTATTCCCTCGTGATACTCTTTTTGAAGTTGATTCAGAAAGCTCTTCACCGCTTGTTTCGGTAGCGCCAAAGTCGATAGACTCATCTATCGTTGGCTCATAATCTTGATTCTGTATGTACCGATTATATGCTTTTTTTTGGGAGTAGGTTTTTCCGACATGTTTATCACGGTCACGCATTGGATACCTCTAAATAATTCTTATTCAGCCAATCAATATATTTCCCGCAACTAAAAGATTCTGCCCTATCGTAAAAATGTTTTATATTAAGCTCACTGATGTCATTTAAAAACGGATGGTAATAACACTGATAATCTATTGCTATAAATATTTCCTGCAAATCTGATTTCTTAATGATATTAAAAATAACATTGTCATAGTCATGAACGTCTTTTTTTATGAGTCCTTCTGGGGTGGTAAATTTCTTTGAAAAACTTAAATTTATATCATTGATGCCGCCAAGCGTGCCGCCTATAGTCTTGTTTACAAAAGTGTTAGCTAAATTTTCCATTTCATAAACAAAACGCTTAACGTAGCCTATTCTTACAATTTCCTTAATTTTAAAATTTTTCATGATTCTATTAACGATTTGTTCCTCAAACATTCTTTTCAACAACTCACAATCATCTTTTTTGAAACTGCCATCATTAAAGTTTACATCAAGTATGATATTTGAATTATCAATCTCCATTCTATTTTGAGTCTTTTCATTAAAAAGAATTTTACTGCCTACGCGGCTTCGAACTTGTGGAAATACTTTTGAATTAAAAAAACTATTTTTCGCGTAAAGTATTTCATCGACCATGCTTCCCAATTGATCTTCAATTGAAAAATTAGCTCGGAAACGAACTCCGATGGTAAGCCCAATGAAATAATCGTCAATATTTAGCATGAAAATACTCCTTATGTTTTATTTCACCTAACACTTAATATTCCAACTTGGCTTTTTTTCGATGATGGGAGCGATAATACTCTTTTTTCAAAAGAATACAAATAAACTACCCCGCCGCAAGCAGCGGGGTATTGTAGAAGGAAACCCTTTAATAATTTCGCCCCAAGGAGCGGGGAATTTACCCGTAGAGATTAAAAACAACGTTGGGACAGCGGTATGGAGCGAAACCAAATGAACGATAAAAAATCAGACCGGATTCTTTCCATTGATATTCTTCGCGGCTTTTGTCTGATCTTTATGGTGCTGGTTCACTTTGTGATTTATTGGGGCGACTCAAGCGCCGTGAATACCGGGCTTTATTTCTTTCTCAACCATGTGATGGCTGATTGGGGAGCGGCCTGCTTTCTGATGATGATGGGAATGAGCCAGGTTTTTTCGGCTCAGCATCGCGACGGCGAAAATACTATTCTGGCCTTCAAGCGCGCCCTGATCCGCGGGGGATTCATTTTCATGGTGGGGATCATCATGTTGGCCCTTGCCTGGGGACCGGCTAATATCTGGCAATGGGATATCCTGACGCTCATGGGATTTGCGACGGTGATGCTGTTTTTCTGCCGCCTGCTGCCCTCCTGGCCGATCCTGCTTTTTGTCGCAGGCCTGGCTGTTTGCACGCCCCTGCTGAGGAACGGGATCGATTTCAATGCCGTCTGGGGCGGCGGTTTTATCGATGTGCCCGTCATTTCAAGCTATCTTCCCGGTATGATGCTTGATCCCGCCAGGGAATATGAGGTGGTTTGGCGGATAAAAGAAATTGTTCTGGGCTTTTTGTTCACCGGCGAATTCCCGCTTATGCCCTGGTTTATCTTTCCACTGCTGGGTTTTGTTCTCGGGCGCAGGCTTGTCGGCGGTAAGATGCGGCACGACCTGCCTTTTCTGGCGATCATCGGCGGCTTGCTGGCCGTTGTGGGGCTGGGTTGGGCCTATGCATCGATTGGCCGGCCTCAGTCAGCCATCATTACCGGGTATATTGCCCCGCTCAGTTTTTATCCCGACTCCTTTACGATGATCTGCTATCAAACGGGGATTGTGCTGCTCATTTTCTCCGGTATGTTTTACATCTATGATGTCCGCAAACAAGATAAAAGCAAGGTGGGGTTTCTTGCCGGCATCTTTAATCTTGCCAGCCGCTCCTCCCTTACGTTTTATTTCCTTCATTACCTTCTGATCGGGTGGCCACTGGCGCTGATTCACGTTCTGACCGGCCGCTATTACAAGTATGAACTGTTAGGCGCGTATAACGCGCTCCTGGCCGGCGTTGTCGCTGTCATCCTGCTCGTGTCGCTCTTGAAGCGATGGGGAAAAAGCAAAAACAAATACACTCTGGAATGGTTTCTCGACCGGTTGACAAAACGCTATGCCTCTTTGTGAGAAAAGCTGTTTTTGACGTGCTTCTTTTTCAAATTCGGAGTTAAACGGGTGACGCCGCATCATTGCGCTGATCAACTTTTGCATCCATTGCAAAACGTTTTTTTGATTTGCAGAAAATAACCAACAGCATTGAGGGAATATGCAAGAACGAATGCCGTATTTTGATCATGTCCGCGCCATACTGGTGGCATTAATGATTATGAACCACACGGTTGTTGTTTACGGGACGGACCTGGTGCTGGAAAGTCCTCTTGGGATTTTTTTAGTTAAAATCATTATCTGGATCGCTGCGCCGGTTTTTATGATTTTAATGGGCATATTTTTCGTTTATCCGAATGCCAGACCTGCGTCGGTGAGAATAGTCAGGGGCTTCAAGCTGTTTTTGCTGGGGCTTGTTCTGAATGGTCTGCGTTTAGTTCTTCCGTACCTGATTGCCAAATTTGTCAATCCTCATGCCCTTTCAAATTTTCATTATCTTACTCCGAATAGCGATTTTCCGGTTCTGTGGCAGCTTTTCTATTTCATGGATATTCTGACTTTTGCGGGATTGGCCTTTATCGTTCTGGCGCTGTTTGACCTGTTTTTTAAAAAGGACTGGCATTGGGTTGTTTTGGGATTGCTTGTTGCCTGGGCGGCCCCCCTCTTATGGGGAACGGGAAGGGACTGGGGAGTCTTTTATCCGCTGGTGCAGCCTTTTTGGGGCAATGCCCTTATACCAGGACTTGAAAGCGACACGCCGTTTCCCGTGTTCCCCTGGCTTGTATATCCCATTGTCGGCGCCCTGATCGGAAGGGCATTTCTCAGGGGCAACGCACTCGGCGCGGTAGTTAAAAAAATGCTGGTGGCCGCCCTGCTTCTGGGTGCGTCAGGCGGGCTAATTGTCTTTCTGAGCAAGACAAACCAGTTTGGCGATTTCTACCGCATGTATCCGGGCGCTACCTTCCTGTGTATTGCGATTGATTTGCTGTGGATTGGCATGTTTATGCTCTTTGCAAAGTTCGGGGTTTTTCAGAAAACCCTGGATTATCTCACTTTCTGGAGCAAAAATATCACGCTGATCTATCTGGTGCAATGGGTGCTGATCGGTTTTGGCATGGTTATTCTGGGTTACCGTCAACTGGACAATTCCTGGATCGTTCTGGCGCTGATTCCGGTGTTTTTTGCGCTCAGTTATTTCGCGACGAAAAAGCTTCTGCGATCACCCCGATTCATGAGTGTCTTTGCCTGGTTCACACGCTAGGTGTTGAGTGCGCGCCGCGATGTGGCGATATATGATGAGGCGCCTTTACGCAAAAACAGAAAAAATATATGCAATTGACTCGGTACGGGCCTTGCCGTCTTAATTTATTAGAACTTCCTCTTTGTGGTGTGAAATATTTTCAGCAGTCCCTTTATAACCATTCCAAGAATATTTCAGGTCGCCGTAGCAGTGATCGTCATTTATTTTGTCAGCAAAGGTTGGACGCCCATGAAAATCAACAAATGCTCGCATCCAGGAAGCACACAAGAACCGTATGAACCTTTTTTATTTCCCCGCAACGACTGATCCGGCAGGAAACTGCAAACCCGGACTCTCGTCAAACCCTGCCCTCTGATCAATTACCATTTGAAATGTTGCCTCCGTTGGGATAAGGGTAGCCCCACACGTCACTTCCATAAAGGAGCACTGGCATGAAGCAAAAGGTTCACCGGCTGGATCCGTTTTTCCGTCCGCAAAGCATCGCCCTGTTCGGCAGCATGCAGGAAGGCTGGTTTTTCGGCGCCGCCGTCATCATCAGCGACCTCATGAAATGGAACTACACGGGAAAAATCTATCCCGTTCATCCCACCGCCCGAACCGTTTACGGAATCCCGGTCTTTCAGGATCTGGCCCAGGTGAAGGACGTTCCCGAACTGGCCGTCATCGTCACCTCCTTCCGGCACGCGCCGGGCATTCTCGAACAGTGCGGCGCCAAAGGCATCCGGGCCGCGGTCATCGTTTCCGACGGTTTCGGAGAAGCGGGGCCGGAAGGCAAAATCCGTCAGGAAGAGCTCTTGCGGATCGCAAAAGCCCACGGGATCCGGGTCATGGGACCGAATACCGTCGGGGTCTTCAACTCCGAAAGCCGGTTCACCACGGTTCCCTACGACCGGGGATATGAGTATGCAAAGCAGGGAAAACTTTCCATCATCACCCAGACCGGCATGTACAGCCCGCAGGCCATGGCGTGGCATGAATACGAAGCCGGAATCAACAAAGTGATTGATCTGGGCAACATGAGCGATGTCGACGAAACGGACTGTCTGGAATATCTCAGTCGGGACGACAGCACGGACGTGATCTCCCTCTACATGGAGCACTCCCGGAGGCCCCGGGTTTTTCTGGACGCTTTAAAGAAGGCTTCTCTTCGCAAGCCTGTTTTGTGCCTCCTGCCGGGCGGTTCTCCCGGCGCGGCTCAAGCCATGGCCTCGCACACGGGATCCATGGCCGGCAATGCCGAACTGTACCAGGCGGCGCTCAGGCAGGGCGGCGCTCTCCGGGTGGAGGAATACGAAGACCTCCGCGACTGCGCCACCCCGTTTCTCCGTTATCCCCTGCCCCAGGGAAACCGTCTCGGCATTATCACTTTCTCCGGGGCCATCGGCATCCAGGCGATCGATGCCGCCGAAGCCTGCGGCCTTTCCCTCGGAAAGCTTTCTTCGGAAAGCCGGAGGGAGCTTGCCGCCGTAAGCGGCACGCTGGGCGGCCACCCCATTGACGTGGGACCGGCTTCCGCCACGGCAGGCGCGGGAATATTCGACCTGTACCAAAAATGCTTCGACATCCTCGCCGCGGATGAAAACATCGATTGTATTTACCTGAATACTTATGTTTTCAACGGATTGAAACCGGCCTATTATGAAGACTTGCTTGGCCGGATCGGGTCCTGCCGGGGAAAACCGGTCGTCAGCTGGTGCTACGGACCGTCGCAGCAGCTGGTTTGCGAATTCGGAAAACTGGCCGAACGCCACGGCATTCCTTTTTATCTCAACAGCCGTAAAGCCGTCCGGTCTCTTTCCTACATGGCCCGGTATGCGCACTGGAAGGCCGTCGCTTCCGGGAAACCGCTCCGGCGCCCGTCCGTCCACCCCGCCGGATGAACATCCCTGCCGCCGGCCGCGCGGTTTACCGGCCGACGGAAATCGCCCCCATGCCCGCGGCGTTTATTCCGGCATCCGCGATGGCGCCCCTCCTGCCTCTGGGAATCGTGATCTGCAATAAAATATCCTCCCCCCGCTCCCAGATGAACGCCCGGTACTCGAACAGCAATTGGTAGTACCCCCGCACCCTGCCCCGGCGGTCTTTGATGACGAACGCCCCCATGCGATCCCGGTTCAGCCGTTCGTAGCGATCCAGAGAATCGAGGTTTTTTACGGCGACCTGACGCGGGAAATCCGTAATGACCTTTCCCTCCGGTTCAACATAAATAAACCCGGCATCCGGCTGCAACGGAAGGCATTCCGGCGTATCGAGCCGGATAATCGTCTCATATTTCCCGTCCGGTATGGCGCCTACCGTCTCACTTTTGAGCATCGTCCCGGAGGACGCACAGCCGAAGACGAACGCCAGAATAACCCCTGCCGTCACACATTTCAAAAACCATTTCATTTTCATTCCTCCCTTTCTCAGATCCACCCGAGAATGCCCGCGAAGACAATCAGGGCGGAGGCATTGGCGAGAAAAAGAGAGCCGATAAACAGCTTCTGGCTTCTGGGCTGCCAGTCGTGCACGTAGCAGGCGGCGGCAAAGAAAGGAATGTAAACCGTCACGAAAACCGGGAAAGCGCCCCACCAGCCATAAACCCAGACAAACGCCGGCGTCCGCACCAGGAATATTTCCAAAATGGAGGCAAAGGCCGCGTTGACGACGGCAAAGAACAAACGATTCGGAATCCCCAGAATCCTGACGGCCGGATCTTTCGGCATCAGTTTGCAGACCACGATTCCGGCGATCGAAAACATCAGGCTGATTTCGATTCCGACACCCACCAGAATTTCAAAGGCGGTTCCCGCGGGAACGGTCCACAGGGCATGGCCGGAGAAATACTGCACGAGGGCGTTGACGATTTCCACAAACCAGTGGACCATGTAAAGGGCCAGTCCGCCGGCGATCACGCGGTAATTGCCCTTTTGATACTCATTGGCATAGATGTACAGGACCATCACCAGGAGAGGAATAACATACCACTGAAAAGGGTCGCCGCTGCGCAACATATTCAGCGCCTGCTGAGTTGCCTCGGGGTGGTTCAAATTCATCGCCGGCCTCCTTTCAAAAACAAGAGGTTCCCCTCTTTTGTTTTCAGCGGGTCTGAAGACCCGCACTACACCAGATGATAACCCCACCAACGTAGTGCGTAGCTTTAGCTGCGCTCAAAAAGCGGGCCTGAAGGTTCGCACTACTTATACCCGACTCTTTTTTTTCACACCAGATTTTTTCATCATAACGTTCAACCTCATTGAACATTTGATTAAGAAAAAGCGGGGAAAAGGACTTTTGGGAGCTCTGTTCACCGGAAGACCTTCAGTTTATTTGCATTGTAAATCCTATACTTGCCGCGATTCTCTATCGATTTTCCATTTTTGGCACATAAATTTCATTAGAAATAAAGCGAAAGAAACAAAAAAACCCTTGAAGGAGGAAACAGATCATGAAGAAGACCTTAGGAACAATCGTAGCGGCGGCGGCAGTGGTTCTTTTGACGGCAACCTTTGGATTTGCAGAGTATGCGGCGGCAGGGGCGGCCCAATTCCCGTATTTTCAGCTGGGCTGCCTGATTGTGGGCGGAGGGATCATGGTCAGCCTAAAGAGGAAGTATAACAAGATGTACACGGCGGAAGTCGTCGGCGCCTTCGCTCTTTACACTCTTCTGATGGCGCTCTTCACCAATCCGGTGATTGATGCGGTGAAAAACATTGTGACCTGAGGTTAAGGATTAAGAGAGACTTTCAGAAAGGAGGACAGGACCATGATCAAGACACACAGGATGCAGCAATACGGGCATTACCGGCAGTATCAGAAGATGAGCGGGATCCTGATGATTTCGGCCTGGGGCTTTGCGATGGTGATCGCCTCCTTCCTGTTCCTCTGGCTGGGGTACAAGCTGGATGAGTACATGGGCACGGCGCCCAATTTCATGTTCGGTTTGTTTTTCCTGGCGATCTTCGTTTGTGTGATGCGGCTGTATCACGAGGCCCGGCAGCGAATGAAGGATTTGTAACCGAAAACATGATCTGTTCAAGATAAAGAAGCCCTCCGGGAAACCCCGGGGGGCTTCTTCGTTTGACGGCGCGGCGTCGAATATTTCTTGACAGAAGCGGAAAATGCGGGTTAGTTTTTTCACCGTTTGAAAACTTGGCGTTTTTTTATTCTGCATTACCCTTTTTTCCTGGAAGTTTTTAAAGGTTCATAACGACGGCAGGAGGTTACATTGTATTTCTCGGATGAAACACAAAAGGCGTCCCGGAAGCTTACCGAACAATGGCAGGCGAATGTTCAAAATACTTTAAAAACGAACCCCGACTGGAAAAACCGCTTTTCAACCGTTTCCGACCTTGACATCAAAAGGCTCTACACGCCCGAAGACCTGCAAAACACGGATTTTGCCCGCGACATCGGCGCCCCGGGGGAATTTCCTTATCTTCGCGGCAACCAGGTCACCGGATACCGCGGACAACCCTGGACGTTCCGGATGTTCTCCGGCATGGGCAGCGCCGAGGACACCAACCGGCGCTGGCATCTGCTTTTGCGGGAAGGACAGACCGGCCTTTCCACCGCCTTCGACTTTCCCACGCTCATGGGCTATGACAGCGACTCGCCGAAAGCCCTGGGCGAGGTCGGCAAGTGCGGCGTGGCCATCGACACCCTTGAGGATTTTCTGGCGCTGATCGACAATATTCCGCTGGATCGCGTCACCACCTCCATGACGATCAACCCGCCGGCAACCGTGCTGTGGGCCATGTACTGCGCGGCGGCCGAAATCAAGGGCGTCCCCCTGAACCAAATCGGCGGCACCATCCAAAACGACATGCTCAAGGAATTCATCGCGCAGAAGACGTTCATGTGTCCGCCGGAGCCTTCCGTCAGGCTGATCAGCGACACCGTCGAATTCGGCGCAAAATACGTTCCGCGATGGAACCCCATCAGCATCAGCGGCTACCATATCCGGGAGGCGGGCGCCACGGCCGTGCAGGAGCTGGCCTTTACGCTCAGAGACGGCATCGAATACGTCGAAGATATTCTTCGCCGCAAGAAAATGAGCGTGGACGATTTCGCGCCGCGCCTTTCCTTCTTTTTCAACGCACATATCGACCTTTTCGAGGAAATCTGCAAACTCCGCGCCGCGCGCCGCATCTGGGCCAAAGTAATGCGCGACCGCTTCGGCGCCAAAAATCCGCGATCGCTGTGGATGCGCTTTCACGTCCAGACCGCCGGCTGCTCGCTCACCGCTCAGCAGCCTTACAACAACGTCGTTCGAACCACCGTCGAGGCGCTGGCCGCGGTGCTGGGAGGAACCCAGTCGCTGCACACCAATTCGCTGGATGAAGTGCTTTGCCTGCCGTCCGAGCACGCCGTGGAAATCGCGCTGCGCACCCAGCAGATTCTGGCCGAAGAAACGGGCGTGGTCAACACAATCGATCCTCTGGCCGGTTCCTACTTTGTGGAATCCCTCACCAATGAGATGGAGGCAAAAGCCTGGGAGTACATCGAAAAGATCGACGCCATGGGCGGCATGATCGCCGCCATCGAAAGAGGCTACCCGCAAATGGAAATCGCGGATGCGGCCTATGCCTTCCAGCGGCAGATTGACGCCGGAGAAAAAATCATGGTGGGCGTCAACAAATACGCCACCGAAGCGCAGCATCCGGTGCCGCTGGTGGAAATCGATGAAAAAGTGGGCGAAGAGCAGATTCGGCGGTTGAAAGATTTGCGCAGACGCCGCGACAGCCGCGCCGTGAGTCAATCGCTTGCCGACATTCGCGCCGCGTGCAAGAACGGGGCAAACGTCATGCCGCACTGCATCGCGGCGGTGAAAGCCCTGGCCACGGAGCAGGAAATCTGCGATGTTTACCGCGAGGTTTACGGGGAGTACAGGGACCCGGGGTTGTATTAAGGAGAAGATTATGCCGGAAAGAAAAATTCGAGTGATGGTGGCCAAACCCGGTCTGGACGGCCACGACCGCGGCGCGCGCATTCTGGCCCGCTGTTTTCGCGACGCCGGTTTTGAAGTCATTTACACAGGCTGTCATCAAACCCCGGAGCAGGTTGCCGCAGCCGCGATTCAGGAAGACGTGGACCTTGTGGGTTTAAGCTGCCTGTCGGGCGCGCACCGCATTTTGTTTCCGCGCGTGGTGGAACTGCTCAGAGAAAAGAACGCTTCCGACATCACCGTGATCGGCGGAGGCATCATCCCCGAGCAGGATTTCCCCATGCTCTACGATGCGGGCATCCAGGCGATCTTCACCCCCGGCGCTTCGCTGGATTCGATTGTGGAATGGGTCCGCACCCATATTCGGGGCAGAAACTGACCGGCGCGGCAAAAACACGACATGACCCAAACGACCCAAAAAATATGCGCAGGCGACATCCGCTCGGCCTCCAGGCTGATCCGGGACCTGGAAGACAAACGGCCCGAAGCGCGCCTTCGGCTGCGGCAGCTTTTCCCCCACACGGGCCGATCCTTCATTATCGGCATCACCGGCTCGCCCGGCGCGGGGAAAAGCACACTGGCCGACGCGCTGATCGGCGAGCTGCGCAAACGAAAAAAAACCGTGGGCGTTCTGGCCGTTGATCCGAGCAGTCCTTTCTCCGGCGGCGCACTGCTGGGCGACCGCGTCCGCATGCTGCGCCACGCGGAAGACGAGGACGTGTTCATCCGTTCGCTGGCCACGCGGGGCGCGCTGGGCGGATTGGCACATGCCGCGGGCGACGCAATCCACGTCATGGAAGCCATGGGCAAGGATGTCATTCTGGTGGAAACGGTCGGCATCGGCCAGCAGGAACTCGACATCATTCACCACGCGCACAGCATCGTCGTGGTGCTGGTCCCCGGCATGGGCGACGAGATCCAGACCATGAAGGCGGGCGTCATGGAAATCGCCGACGTGTTCGTCATCAACAAGGCGGATCGTCCCGGCGCGAAGCAGTTGAAAACGGAGCTGACCTCGCTGCTCAACGCCTCACCGCACGGCCCCCGGGACTGGATTCCGCCCATCGTCAGCATCGGCAATCTGTATGAACCGGAAAGCTTCGCCAAAAAAACGGCGGAGCTGATGGACGCCGTCGCGAAGCACCACGCACACCTTGTCGTCAGCGGACAACTGGCCGAGCGGACGGAACGCAAAGCCGTCATGGAAATTACCGACGCCCTGCGCGCCTGCATCCTGGAGCCGGTGATCGAGCGCCTGATCACGGACGGCGAGCTGAAAAAAATCGTCGGGAAAATTCAGAACCGGGAAACGGACCCCTATACCGAAGCGGAAGCCATCGCCCGTCGTTTCCTCAATACGGGAAAAACGCCATGAAGCGGGCATAAAGGCCCTCGTTCAGAGTTGCGCACACTTTCAGACGGGCCGAAATGCCCGTTGCCCAAATATCTCTTTGAGCGGCCATTGAGAGCGTTTTGTTTAATAAATCTTGGCGAAGCGAAAGATCAGCCTTTGACAACTGTTTGAGCCGAAGGCGAGTTTTGTCAAAGCCTTTCGCGAGCCTTAGATTTATACAAAACGCTCGCAGGCAAGCGAAAAGGGTATTTGGGCAACAGGCCGTAAATATCCAATCCGGCACCTGCAATGGCCACTATATTCAGGAGGATGTTTTTGAATGAAAAAAACCGACAAAAGCCATGCATCTGTAAAAAAAGTCGCCGCCCGTAAGAAACCAACGACGACTTCCGCCCCCGCGGAGCGAGGACTGGTCATCGTGATCACCGGCAACGGAAAAGGCAAAACCACCTCGGCGTTCGGACAGGCGCTGCGCGCCGTCGGCCAGGGATACAGGGTTTACATCATGCAGTTTATGAAAGGCCGCAACTACGGCGAGTATACGGCCGGGAGCCGATATCTGCCTTCCCTGACCATTCGCCGCTCAGGCCTGGACAGCTTCGTCATGCGCGGCAGCCCGGCCCCGGTGGATATCGAACTGGCGCGGAAGGGCTTTGAATCGGCCAAAAAAGCGATTGCGTCCGGCCGGTACGACATGGTCATTCTCGACGAAATCAACGTGGCGGTGGACTTCAAGCTGATTGAACTTGCGGATCTGATCCGCCTCATCACCGACAAGCCGCCGGGGCTCGATTTGATTCTGACGGGCCGGTACGCAGCCAAAGAAGTCATCCGGCTGGCCGACACGGTCAGTGAAATCAAGGACATCAAGCACCATTATGCCGCCGGCATCAAGGGGCGGGCGGGAATCGAATATTAAAAATATCAGGAGAAAGACATGTTTGCATGGATCGCCAGTCCGGAGGCCTGGATTGCCCTGGCCACCCTGACGGCGCTGGAGATCGTCCTGGGCATCGACAACATTATTTTCATTTCCATTCTGGTGGGGAGGCTGCCCGCCCAGAAAAGAAGCTTCGCGCGAAATCTGGGATTGATGCTGGCAATGGTCACCCGGCTCGCGCTGCTGTTTTCCATCGTGTGGGTGGCGAATCTGACCCAGCCCTGGTTTACCCTTTTCGGGCAGGACATTTCCGGCCGGGACATTATTTTAATCGGCGGCGGGCTGTTTCTGCTGGCCAAAGCCACACATGAAATCCACAGCAGCCTGGAAGGGGTCGAGGAGGCCAAACCGAAGCTGAAAACCGCGTCTCTGGCGCCGATCCTGATTCAGATCGCGCTTTTGGACGTCGTTTTCTCGCTGGATTCCGTCATCACGGCCGTCGGCCTGGCCCGGCACGTCTCGATCATGGCAATCGCCATCATCGTCGCCGTGGGCATCATGCTGGTTGCCGCCAAACCGATTGCCGAATTTGTGGACGCCCATCCGACCATCAAGATTCTGGCGCTGTCCTTTTTAATCCTGGTGGGCGTCACGCTGATGGTCGAAGGCTTTGACGTGCATGTGCCGAAAGGCTACATTTACTTTGCGATGGCGTTTTCCGTGGCGGTGGAAATGCTGAACATCCGCATGCGGAAAAAGCAGACGGACCCGATCCAGCTGCGCAAGGAAATCACCGGATAGTATTCAGGGGCTACCGGGGCGGCATGCGCAGCGCTCCGTCCAGGCGGATGCAGCATCCGTTCAGCATCGGATTCTCGAGGATGTGAACCGCCATCCGGGCAAACTCCGCGGGCCTTCCCAGACGCCGGGGAAAGGGAACCCCTTTGGCCATGTCTTCCTTGACGGCGGGCGGCAATCCGGCCATGAGCGGCGTTTCAAAAAGCCCCGGCGCGATCGTGGCCACGCGAATGCCGTAATCGGCGCATTCCCGGGCGATCGGCAGCGTCATCCCGACAATGCCGCCTTTGGACGCGGCGTAAGCCGCCTGGCCGATCTGTCCGTCAAACGCGGCAATGGATGCCGTATTGACGATCACCCCCCTTTCGCCTTCCTCATTGGGGGCATTGTTCACCATCTGTTCGACGGCCAGGCGAATCACATTCAGGGTTCCCACCAGATTGATGGAAATCACGCGATTGAACAGGGAAAGAGGCAGCGGACCTTTTTTGCCCATCACTTTGGCCGCGTCCGGCACGCCCGCGCAGTTGACGGCCGCCGTGATGCTCCCGAAGCGATCCAGGGATTGTTGAATGGCTTGGCGGACGGAGTCTTCGCCGGTCACGTCGCAGCGGACAAACATAACATTTTCCCCGGCTTCCCCGGCCAGTTTTTCGCCCTTTTCCACGTCCAGATCGACGATGACGACTTTTGCGCCGCGCGCGGCCAATTCCAGCACCGTCGCTCCCCCCAGTCCCGAGGCGCCGCCGGTCACCAGTGCGATCACATCCTGAATCTTCATGCTTCCCCCCTTACACGATCTCTCTTCCGATAATCATATTCTGCACCTCGCGCACGCCTTCATAAATGTCGATGATATGGGCGTCGCGCGCCAGCTTGGAAATTTCATAATCCGCCGTAAACCCGTAGCCGCCGTGCAGATGCAGCCCTTCGTTGGCGCAGAAAAGAGCCGCTTCCGCGCAAGTATTTTTGGCCAGGGACGCAAAGATGCCCGCGTCCTTGTCGTTCTTTTGGATTTTCCAGCAGGCTTTCCACAGCGACAGCTCGGCCAGCTCCACTTTTTTCCACATGGCGACAAGCGTGTCGCGGGCGACCGGCAGATCGCAGAGGCGCTGGCCGAACTGCTTGCGCTGGCGCGTGTAGTCCATCGTAACATCCAGCGCCCTTTTGGCCAGCCCCAGGCCGATGGCCGCGACCATCGGGCGGGCAAAGTCAAGCACGTCCATGATGTATTTGAAGCCGAAGCGGCGGTTGCCGATGATCTGATCGGGCTCAACGATCACGTCTTCGAAAGTGACGCTGGCCGTATTGGACAGGCGCTGGCCGAGCTTGTCCTCGGGTTTGCCGATCACGATTCTGCCGCCGGTGGACAGATGGATCTCCCGGGTGGAATATCCGACATCGGGAAGGTCCGCGGCAATCACGGATTCCGCCGGAACCACCACGCAGGCCATGAAGTTGCTGGAAGGTTTTCCGTTTTTACACAAAACGGTAAATTGCGAAGCGTAGGACGCATTGGTGATGAAGCATTTGGAGCCGTTGAGCACCCAGGAACCGTCGTCGCGCGGCGCAATGAAGCTGGTCATGAGCGAGTTGTCGGACCCGGCGCCCGGCTCCGTCAGACAGAAAGACGCCAGGAGCGGTTTTTCCACAAAGGGGCGCAAAAACCTCTCCTTCTGCTGGTCCGTTCCGTGCCGGCTGATCACGACGTTGGCCAGATCGTTGCACATGGCCGACGTGGCGATGCCCGTGTCGCCGTAAGACAGCTCCTGAATGATCAACGCGGAAGAAAACACGTCCACATCGAATCCCTTGATGGACTCCGGAATGCACAGGTTGACGAGGCCCATTTCCCAGGCTTTGGAGATGATCGCCCACGGAAAGCCATGTTCCTTTTCCATCTCCAGAATGCGGGGACTGATTTCATTTTTCACCAGCCTGCGCACGGTGTCCACATACAGCAACTGATTTTCACTGAAGTTTAAATCCATGGGTCGTCCTTCCTGGACCAGAATGCGCAAAACCGGTCCGTCACGAAACACCGCCGAAGATTTTTTCCGCGGCCGCCAGGTTTATAACGGATTCGCAGGTCACACCGATGGTTTTAAAGAAGTCGCGCAGCGGGCGTCCGGGCCCGATTTCATAAATCGCGCCGGCGCGGCCGGCAAGCGCCTGCATATTGTCGCGCCATAAAACGGAAGAGGAAAGCTGGTGGACCAGATTGTCCGCAATCCCGTCCGCATCAGCCGGATGAAACCCTCCCCGGTAATTGGACGTGACGGCGGGAGCGTTTTGAACATCCCACGAGCCGCTGATCATTTTGAGGGCTTCCCGAAACGGCTCTTCGATTTTTTTCATGAAGCGGCTGTGAAAAGGCGCGCTGACGTTGAGCGGAACCACCCGGCAGGATTTGGGGCCGGAAAACAGATCCTTGCATCGGTTTCCCGCCTCGGGCAGGGCCGCCGCCTCGCCGCTCACCACCACCTGATTGGCGGAATTGATGTTGGCGATGTCAACCGGCAAATCCGCCAGAACGGTCGAAAGCGTCCCCGCGTCGATGCCTTCGGCGATGATTGCGGCCATCGCGCCCACTCCTACCGGAATCGCTTCCTGCATCAGCCGGCCGCGCGTCCGCACGATCCGGACCGCATCGGCAAAGGGCATGACGCCCGCGGCCACCAGCGCCGAAAATTCACCCAGCGAATGACCGCCGAAGCAGTCGGCTTTCCATCCGTATCGTTCGGCCAGCCCCCGGAACATGGCCGTTTCCGTCGTCACCAGGCAGGGCTGCGTGTATTCGGTCAGATGCAGGCGGGCATCCTCCTCAAAACAAACGGCCGCCACATCCAGCCCCAGGGCGTCGGACGCTTCTTCAAACGTTGCCCGGCACACGGGAATGGCATCATAAAAATCTTTTCCCATGCCCTGCCGCTGGGAACCCTGCCCCGGAAAAACAGCCGCCGTTCCTTTGGCTTCACTCATACTTTCTCCTTACAGATATGCGATCAGAACCTCTGCGTCCCCGCTTCTGATTCCGGATGTTGATGTGTATGCACTGCGAACAGGCCGGCGCACGGACAAAACCGCGCCGGCCGGGCGCCGGGGTTGACATTCCGGCGCTTCATGGTAGAGAGGACTTAAAACGAAGCGCAGGCGGAAGTCAAGTTGAAATTGAAAACCACCGGGCAGGTGAGCGGCATGAGCATTCTGGAAAGAGCCTTTTATGCGCGGCCGACAATTACGGTCGCGCGGGAACTCCTGGGGAAAAAACTGGTGCGTCAAACGGACGGCGCAAAACTGTCGGGCGTCATCATCGAGACGGAAGCCTATTGCGGAAGCTCGGACAGCGCCTGCCACGCCCACCGGGGGAAAACGCCCCGCAACACCGTCATGTTCGGCCGGCCGGGCGTGGCCTATGTCTATTTCACCTACGGGATGCATTACCTGCTGAACCTGGTGACCGAGGAGGAGGGAAATCCCTGCGCGGTGCTCGTGCGGGCTCTTCTGCCCCTTTCCGGCCTCGAAGAAATGCAGTCCAGGAGAAAAAAACACGGAAAAGAACTGACCAACGGACCCGCCAAACTGTGTCAGGCGCTGGCAATCGACAAATCCCTGAACGGCTGGGACCTGACCCTGGGAGAGCGTTTATGGGTGGAGAACGATCAAAGTGTGCAAACCCGCGACATTTTATCTACGCCCAGAATCGGCATCGATTACGCCCGTGAGAAGGACCGGAAAGCGCCGTGGCGGTTCCTGATTCGTCCGGGAGCCGAAACACAACGGTTGTAAACCGCGAATGTCCGCAACGCAGTACGGCACGGAAAGATCAGCCAGTCTCTCCGCCGGAAGAATCCGTTTTGGCCTCGGAAGAGAGATCCAGAAACAATTTCCAGCTGGCCAGGAAAAAGGAGGCGACCACCGGCCCCAGGACGAAGCCGGAAAATCCGAAAACAGCGATGCCGCCCAGGGTGGACAGAAAAATCAGCAGCGGATGCATCTGGATGTCCTTGCCCAGCAAAATCGGACGGAGCAGGTTGTCCACGGAACTGATCACCACGACGCCGAAGAAAAGGATGGCGATTCCCTGCCAGACATGCCCCATCGCGAGCATGATGATGCCCGCGGGCGCCCAGATGATCGCGTTGCCGATGGCGGGCACAATGGACAATCCGACCATCAGCACGCCCCAGATCAGCGGATTGCTGATTCCCGTGAAATAAAAAACCAGCCCGCCCAAAAGCCCCTGAATGCCGCCGATGACAAAAGTGAATTTCAGCGCGGCCTTCGACGTGACGAGAAATTCGGACGTAAAGGTATGGATATGGGTTTCATTCACCGGCAGATGGCGTACAATGCTTCCAAACAACTGCTTCCCGTCGCGGAAAAAATAAAACAGGCAGTAGAGCGCCACGGCGAATTTGACCAGGAAAACCACCGTATTCTGCGTAAACGCCGACAGATTCTTGACCAGAAATTCGGTAAAGGTTTTTAAAAGTTCGACGGATTTATCGGTGATGAATGCATGATCCAGTTGAAAACGCGCCAGCAGGGGATGGCTGCTGACGGACTGGAGGAAGCCGGTGATGGTTTGCATCCACGAACCGCCGTTTTGATTAATGGACTGGTAGAGATCAAGGGACTGCCCGACGAGCAGGCTGAAAATCAGCCCGACCGGAAGAATCATTGTAAGAAAGACCGCTGTAAGCGCCAGCCCCGCCGAGACATTCGGATTTTTAAACTTCCGCCGCAGCCACTCGTTGACGGGTTCAAAAATGGCCGCCAGCAAAACCGCCCAGAAGATTGCAAAGAAAAACGGCTTCAGGATCTCGCCCAGAAGCCAGGTCACCGCGCCCAGAACCAGAAAAAAGATCAACAGAGGGAAACCCGCCAGCAGTTTGTTGAACATCGGGAAGCGCCTCCTTTACCTCAGCGGATGCAGCCTGTTTCTCCTGCGGTAGATGCGCAGTTGGAGCTGCCTCCGGATCAGGATGGATTTGACGTGAATCAGCCGGTAACTGTAGCGGATATTTTTCCCCAGCCGCTCCGGATACGCCGCGACGGGCACATTCAGCTTCGACGTGCCGGCGGCCACTTTTCGAAACAGGTTGATCTCCTTGCCGATCACCCGGGCGCTTCCGTTTTTTATCGCATCCAGCATCGCTGGGCCCGTGGGTTCGCAGCAGGCATACGTTACGACCTTGCCCATATGATACAGGGAGTGGCCGTCGCTGCCGCCGGTGATCGCTTTTTTCAGGTAAAGCCCCAGCAGCGTGCAGCGCAAATTCCAGCGGTGAATATTTTCGGCGTTGATCACTTCCACGCCGTCTGCGGCGTCGAGCAGGCGCTCCAGCCGGGCCTGCTCGAAATTCAGGTTGCAGATTCCCGTGTAGGCCACACAGTAGGGGTGCGGGAAAATCGTTACGGAGGGAAAAAGCTTTGCCGAGTGGACGATCTCTTCCATGGAGAGCCTTGTGGAACTCATGATCTCCCGACCCAGAAAAGGCTGAATATATTTCGTATAAAACTTTTTCAAATGCCGGCTTTCATAAAAATACACCAGGATGTGCGTGCCCTCCCGGGAGGTGATTTCAATGCCGGGAATGCTCGGCACATCGCGGTACTGGGCTATTTCCAGGGCGCTTTCGATGTCATTATGATCGGTGATCGCAACCCCAACGCCCAGGATCCGCGCCCGGTGAGCGATGGCCCGCACACTGTCGCGGCCGTCGGTGCGGCAGGTATGAAAATGCATATCGAACACCGCATGATCTTTGCGCAAAAGCGCAAGATCCGGTTTTTCAAAAAGAATTCTTTCGTCGTTCATCGTCATTTCACCGGTTTTCGTTGTCCGCGGAGTTGTTTAGCACAGATCCCCGGGAATCACAAACGCGTCTGCGCCATGTCCTGTCGCATCTCCTCCCGGCGCATTTGCGGGAAGACCCCGCCTGTGGTATGCTGAAGACCATGAAACCGCAACATCCGCAAGGCGACCTGACCTTATTCTTACAGGCCCTGAACTTTTCAGCAGGAAAGCACCGCGACCAGCGGAGAAAGGATTCGGCCGCGTCGCCGTACATCAACCATCCGATCGAAGTCGCCTGTCTGTTATGGACGGTCGGCGGCGTTCATGACGAAGCCGCGATTCTGGCCGCGATTCTCCACGACACGATTGAAGACACGGACACCACGCCGGAAGAAATCCGCACCCGCTTCGGCGACGACGTGCTCGGTCTGGTGCTGGAAATGAGCGACGACAAAAGCCTGCCCAAACAGGAAAGAAAACGCAAACAGATTGTCCACTCCCCCCGGTTGTCGCTGCGCGCCAAACAGATCAAGCTGGCCGATAAAATCTGCAACGTTCACGATATCGCTTTTTCCCCGCCGGAAGGCTGGCCGCTTGCGAGGAGAATCGACTACCTGCAATGGGCCCGGGAGGTCATCGACGGCCTGCGGGGCGCCAATGCATTGCTGGAAGAGCGCTTCGATGAAACGCTGGTGTTGGCCCGGCAAAAGCTGGCCTCGGAAAGCGATGGCAGCCCGTAATCACTTCACCGTCATCCCGACCACCCGGTAGTTGAATTCATAGTTGAGCGCTCCGCTCCAATCCTGTGCGAAGACGCTCTTGTAGCGGGTGCCGTAAACCGGCCCGACCGGCTTGCCGTAGGTATAAAACCAGTTCATAATCGGCGTGCCCGAAAATCCCAGAGCGATCCAGTAGGCGCCGGGCATCAAAACCGGCTTTTCCTTGTCGCTGAATTTGAAATCCACCCAGCGATAACCGGGCTTGCCGGAAATATCCTCCAGGCTGATCATCTGCGTCGTGTGCAAAATATCCCCGGGCTTGCCGTCCTGATCCTTGAAAATATCGACCCAGATCCAGCCCTCGCCTCCGAATTTATGCAGCGCCAGCCCCACCTGATCGATCGTCACCGGTTTGGCCAATTCCACAACCTGGGCATACTGCGTCGCGTTGGTGGTCACGTATTCCGATGTTTCCACCAGAAAGTTTCTCGACATTTCAAAGGAATCCTTGCCTTTGGCTTTGGTTTCGCGGGGAAACGCAAAATCCACATTTTCCGGATATTCCAGATTGCCGAAAACGAAAGGCATCTTGTACTCCCAGGCCTTTGGAGGCTTCACCGGGGGCACAGGCTTGGGCGGTTCAGGCACAGGCTTGGGCGGTTCAGGCGCAGGCACCGGCGGAACGGGTATGGGGGGCGCCGGAACAGGAGGTGTGGGAACCGGCGGGACCGGTACAGGCGGTACAGGTGCAGGAGGAGTCGGTTTGGGCGGTTCAGGCGCGGGAACCGGCGGCGCGGGCACGGGGGGCGCCGGAACCGGAGGTGCGGGAACCGGCGGGGCCGGTACCGGCGGCGCGGGAGTTGGTTCGGGCGCGGCAGGAACCTCCAGACGGGCCAGAACATCAGGACCCAAGAGCAGATTCTTCGGGCCGTGCGCCTGACGCTGCGCCGTTACCTTGGTGGCATCGGAAAGGAAATTTCCGCCGATGGTTTCCTGCAGCGTCGGTTTGCTGCGCGCCCCGGCGCTCTGGGCCCAGCGGACCAGGCCGTCATTCTTTGTTTCGTTGTTGTCCACGCCGACTTCGATGCGCACAAAACGGTTGGAAATGAAAAACTGCATATTCTGCGGATCATAGGGAATCCATCCCAGATCGGGGTACCAGACTTCCACCCAGGAGTGCCTGCCCTGCCCCATCTTAAAGGTCAGTGTGCCTTTTTCCCAGGACACGTTAAACGGCTGGTTCATCGTGACGCCGTTGACAATCCGCACCGGCACCCCCGCATTGCGCAGGAGGGCCGCGGTCAGATGGGAATAGTTCTGGCAGTTGCCCCTGCCGGTGCGGAGCGCGTAGAGCGCATCGTACTGCGGCGGGGGGTTTACGTAACGGACATGGTCCACCACGTAGCTCACCACTTTCTGTACGGCTTCAAACTGCGTTTTCGACCCGCGGGTGAGTTTCTGCGAAAGTTCCCCAATGGCCGGATCATTGGTCTGCACCTGCTCCGAGGCCTGCAGATAGTCCTTCAAATTGCCGGGGACGGACGCGAGCGGAAAAGGCGCGACAGAGTCAATCGCTTTCAGACCGGTGCTCGTTTGCGCGTCAAACGACACCACCGCGTCAATGCTTTTCGGAACATCGGTCCAAGTCGCCTGAATGGTTTTATTGCCGCGGGCGTCCTTGAGCGTTTTTTTCTCCTGGGCGTCGGGGGTAAACGTTATTTTGAAATTGCTGATTTTCTGGCTGTAGGTTGGAGAATCAAAGCTGGACGGCTCGACAAAACTCATGACCAATTTTCTCATCGAATCGCCGGCCACGATCTGGTGCTGCAATTCATAGTGGATCGTCGAGTCCATCTCCCCCATGACCGTAAAGTTCTCGGCCGAAGCCGGTAAAGCGGCAAGCAACAGCGATACGATCAGTGCGGCTTTCAGGCTTTTGAGCATAGCAGGTCTCCCCCGTCGGATATTTAAACGGCTCCATCATAAATGAGGTGCGCCGGGAATGTCAATAAAAACAAAATGTTCTTTTCTTTATTGAAATCAGACACTTAATTATCCCCGGCAAAAATATAATTGACAACAGACGGTTTATGAATAAGTTAGTCCCAAGTTGGATGCCGCAAAAGGCATTCCCGTAAGGAGGATACTTAATGCTGACAGTTACAGACAAGGCCTCGGAGGTCATCAAGGATTTTCTCAAGGACAAAAGCGCTGATGCGGCCATCCGCATCACCATGTCCATCGGTTGATCCGGGCCCTCTCTGGGCATGGCTCTGGACGAGCCGAAAAACGACGATGAAGTGATTGACGAAAAGGGAACAAAATTTGTCATTGAAAAAGACCTCTTCAGTCAGGCAAAACCGATTAACATTGATTTCATCACAACCCCGCAGGGAGCAGGCTTCAAATTGACATCGAGCCTCGCCGCGGCGGGGGGCGGCTGCGGTTCTTGCAGTTGCTGAACCACATTCCGGGGGAGAATTTTCTCCCCCGTTTTTTTGTATCATGACGACCCATCCTGCCACCCAACCGTTGATTGACGAAGCCGACCGCCTGCTCCGGCAGGGAAAATACGGCGAAGCCGTCGCCCTGCTGGAAGCATTTCACAGCCGCCACCCGGATCAGGAGCCCGTCCTGCTTCGCCTGGCCTGGGCCTCCTGGGACAGCGGCAACAAAAAACAATCCCTTGAATATTGGGAAATGCTGCTGGAGCGGGAACTGAAGCGCAGGGTTTTTACCGGTTTTGCCTATGATGAACTTGTGCGGATTTACAAGCAGGAAGCTCTTTTTGAAAAACTGGTCGCCGTCTGCGAAAAAGCCGTCGCCGTGCAGCCGGACGATGTCTGCCTTCTGACCGAACTGGGCAACGCCCAGCTTCAGGCAGGCCGGCCTTTGGAAGCCTGCCGTATTTTTGAAAAACTCACCCGGATCGAAGAAGACCATCCCGATTATTGGCGCCGGCTGGGCGAAGCGCTTTTTGCCGCCGGGCGCGCGCCGGACGGCGAAGCGGCCTTCCTGCGGGCCGGGAGCCTGGATCCGGAGCAGATGGACCGCTATTATTTCAGGATCGCGGATTTATATATGCGGGACAAACGCCATGACGAAGCGATGCGGTTTTTGAAGCGGTGCATTTCCTTCAATCCTTCACAGCCGCTGTATTCCTGCAGCCTGGGAGACGAACTGATCTCGCTGGGGCGCATCGATGAAGCCGAGGCCGTCTATGAAACCGCCGCGGCGCAGAGTCCTTCCGGCGCCTATTACAACCGTCTGGGAAACGCCCTGATGAAAGAAAAAATCTTCGACCGCGCGGCCTGCGCCTTTCAAAAAGCCGTTTCGCGCGAGGCCCTGCGGCCCTTTTACATCAACCTGGCCCGGGCTTATCACGAAATGGGACAACTCGACCAGGCCGCGGAAGCACTCCGGCAGGCCGACGCCGTAAGCGGAACCGTCTAAGCTTGATGAAGTCGAAAAAATGGTAAGTTTAGACGGCTTCGTAAAAAGCTCCGCAGGCAAGGCGCACAAATCCAGAGGAATGAGGCGTGCTTCAACGGACGCCGCAATAAGCCTGCCGGGGGCGAAGGCCGGGAAAGGATGCAGCGCAACGCAGCATCCGGGCTTTTTACGAGGCCGTCAAGCTTTGCCCGCTTTGCGCAGGTTTTCCTTGTACACATGGTAAAAGCTTTCGTACTCGTCTAAAGCTTTCTTAAATACCTGGCCGATATCGGCAATCTCATTTTTATTGACAATCAGGTTGACGCTTCTGTTGTAGGCCATCATGTTGTCCATGGTCTTGAGCGACGCGCTGAGCAGCGTCACGAAGGTCTGCCGGCGAACGGTCATGGACAGGCCTTCCAGAAATTGCAGGACGCTGTTGGCCTGGCCTTCGGCCGTGTCAAAACTTTCATCCACAAAGATGGCGCTGAAAATATGAAACCGCATGAATTGAAGGGCTTCCCTGGCGGACTTCGCTTCCGCGACCGCATATCCCATGCCTTTCAGTTCGCTGATGATTTTATCCCGGACGGCGCCGTCCGACTCACAAACCATGGCGGTGTTCCCTTCCGGCGCGATGTAACCGAAAGGACGTCCTTCGGACATATCCCCCGCTTTTGCCGCTCTTTCTTCAGCCATTATCATCTCCTTCGCTTGAAATTCATGGCATCGTCATTTATTTCTTCTGCCAGGGAGGAACGCTGGCCTGGGGTTTGCCGTACGATTTGTCCACCTCCAGCTTCCCGATATCCGTGGTTTTCTCCCCACGGGCGTTCTTGATGGAGTCAATGCCCCGGTTGACGTTCGACTTGTTGGAGGCATAGGCTTTGGCCGTTTCTTCGGAAATCAGCCCCTTTGAATAGAGATCAACGATGCAGGTGTCGAACGTGATCATCCCGAACGCCTTGCTCTGCTCCATCACATCGTAAAAGGTCTTGCCTTCGGATTCGCCGTTCTGAATAATATCCTTCACCCGCAGATTCATTCCCAGCGCTTCGAAAGCCGCCACACGCCCTCCTCCCTCCTTGGGCAGGAGACGCTGACAGACAATCCAGCGGACCGTATCGGCCAGGCGGATGCGGATCTGATTTTCTTCTTCGGAAGGGAACATGCCCAAAATGCGGTTAATCGTGGAGCCGGCATCCACCGTATGCAGCGTGCTCAGCACCAGATGGCCGGTTTCCGCGGCGGACAGCGCGATTTCCACGGATTCGCGGTCGCGCATTTCACCGACCAGCACGACCTTGGGCGCCTGACGGAGCGCGGCGCGCAGTCCGCTGGAAAACGTGTCGAAATCCTTGCCCAGCTCCCGCTGGTTGATGGTCGCTTTCTTCTGCTGATGCGTGAATTCGACCGGATCTTCCAGCGTGATGATGTGGATGGATTTCTGCTCGTTGATTTCATTGATCACGGCGGCCAGCGACGTGGATTTGCCGCTGCCCGTGGAACCGGTCACCAGAACGATGCCGTTTTTTTCACCCGCAATGCTGTAAAAGGCTTCCGGCAGCTTCAAATCCGCACAGGACGGAATCTTCGTTTCCAGTTTCCGAAGAACGATCGAATAATGGCCGCGCTGGGAAAAAATATTCACGCGGAACCGGGCGATTCCCGGCAGTTCGTAGGACAAATCGCAGGAGCCCGTGGCCACCAGATCATCGGTCAGGCGATGATCCTGGTTGATCAGGTTCAGCGCGAAGGTTTCCGTCTGAAACGGCGTCAACCGGGCAAAAGGCGGATCCAGATCGACGCCGGTCAACTGTCCCGACGATTCCACCTGAAAAGGCTTGTTTACCGTCAGGTTCAGGTCGGAAATATTGGGATGGGACGCCAGCATGTGCTCCAGAATATGATCGATTTCCTGTTTTCTCATAAACCCACCTCGCTTCGGTTATGCTTCGGTAAAGTCCGAAGGCGGACTTTTCAGAAGCGGACGGAATTTCGCCTTGTCGTTGGCCTTGTTGTAAGCCTCGTCGGGGCTGATCCACCCCTTGCTGACGTAATCCATAATCGCGTCGTCCAAAAGCTGCATGCCGTACTTTTTGCCGGTCTGCATCATGGAGGGGATCTGGAAGGTCTTTGCCTCGCGGATCAGGTTGCGCACCGCCGACGTGGCAATCAGAATTTCCAGCGCGGCGCAGCGGCCCTTGATGTCCACCCTCTTGAACAGCACCTGAGCGATGACCGCCCGCAGGCCGTCGGCCAGGGTCGAGCGGATCTGCGCCTGTTCGCTGGAGGGGAAGACTTCAATGATGCGGTCCACGGTTTTGGGCGCGCTGGTCGTGTGCAGGGTGCCGAACACCAGATGGCCGGTGGACGCCGCTTCCACGGCCAGGGAAATCGTTTCCAGATCGCGCAATTCGCCGACCAGAATGATGTCCGGGTCTTCACGAAGCGCCCCGCGCAGCGCCGAGCTGAATGTTTTGGTATGCACGCCGACTTCACGATGGTTGACGACGCAGCTCTGGCTCTGGTGGACGAATTCAATCGGGTCTTCCACGGTGATAATATGATCCTTGCGGGTGCGGTTCGCTTCATCGATGATGGCCGCCAGCGTCGTCGATTTGCCGGATCCGGTCGGTCCGGTCACCAGAACCAGTCCGCGCGGCAACTGCGCCAGCTTGGAAAGCACCGGGGGCAGCGCCAGCTGCTCGCAGGTCAGAATCTTGCTGGGAATTTCACGGAAGACGGCGGCAACGCCGTATTTCTGCTGGAAGAAGTTCGCCCGGTATCGGGCCAGCCCCGGAATTTCATAGGCAAAATCGACATCCCCTGTTTCTTCAAACACCTTGATCTTATGCTCCGGTGTAATTTCATACAGCAGCGCCTTCAAGCCGTCGTTGGTCAGAACATCGTACTTAATCCGTTCGAGATCTCCGCGCATTCTGATCACGGGCTGCTGCCCGGAAACCAGATGGAGATCGGATGCGCCCTGTTCATGCATGAGCTGAAAAAAAGCATCGATTTTTGCCATAAATATCTCCCGTCAATCGTTTTATTTTGAGAGCTTTGAAAAATGTCATTTCGAGGAGCGTGAGCGACGAGAAATCTTAAGGATGGCCGTTTGTTCAAGATTTCTCCCTTCGGTCGAAATGACAAAAATGGCCTTTATTCAAAGCTCTCATTTTGTCCTATGGTTTGATGGTCAAAACTGTTCTGTCAAACGGCTTATTTCCCGTCTGTACGACGCTTCCGATACTCTCCGGCACGGCTGCGAGTATAGGGAAAAGGCCTTGGTTTTGTCAAGAAAAGTTTGGAAAACGAAACGGCCTGCAGCGACGGGGTCCGGGCGCCACAGCGCCGACCAGCAGCAACGCAAAGTAAGGGAAGGGTCGGCGCATCAGCCGACCCCTCCTCAACGCAACTAATTCTTGACACTTGCGCAAACTTATGGATATGCTCCGCACGCTTTTTTGCCAGGCCGGGGATGTAGCTCAGCTGGGAGAGCGCGGCGTTCGCAACGCCGAGGCCAGGGGTTCGATCCCCCTCATCTCCACCAAGACCTCATCCAACGTAATCCAAAGAAATGCAAAAACCCGCATGTACAGCGGGTTTTTTGTGTGCAGATCTCCCTGGAGAGGGGAGCAATGATTTGTAACCGTTTCCTGGTTTTTTCTTTGCCTTTTCTTTTCCCTTCTGGTACGCTTTCGTATGTGAACAAAAAACAGCGGAAGACCCTTGCCGATATTTATGAAAAGCCGACACGCTGCGACGTTTCCTGGCGCGCGGTCGAATCACTATTCAAGGCAATCGGTGCCGATATTTTTGAAGGCAGGGGATCGCGTGTTTCTGTGGTTTTCGATCAGCGGGTGCTGGACATCCACAAGCCGCATCCGAGCGGGGAAATGAAAAAATACGCAGTCGAAAAAATAAGGGATTTCCTGGCCGTCATAGGGGTGAAGCCATGAGCAAAAATTATTTAAAATACAAGAAATATGTCGGGAGCGTGCAGTTTGACGCCGATGATCGGATATTTCACGGGCACGTCCTGGGCATCAATGATGCAATCAGTTTTGAAGGTTCGTCGGTGGAAGAGCTTGAACAGGACTTCAAGGCGGCCATTGAAAACTATTTTGAAACCTGCCGGAAAATCGGAAAAGAGCCGGAGAAGCCTTTCAAAGGCGCCTTCAACCTGCGCCTTGATCCGTCCCTTCATGAACTGCTCGTTGCCGGCGCTTTAAGCGAAGGGAAGACACTTAATGCTTTTGTAAAAGACGTCCTGAAGAAGGCCGTTTCTGTGACACATGCATGATATAGGCGTTATTTTGGGGTCACTTTTGGGGGTATGTCAAAAAATAGTTACCGTGAACATTATTTATTTACGATGACTTACGTGTTGAGCTCGATCCCCCTCATCCCACCAGGTCATTATCCAACATCATCCAAAGAGATGCAAAAACCCGCATGCACAGCGGGTTTTTTGTTGCTTATTGTTCTGATATGCCAAACGCTGCTTTTTGAAAAAGACGGATTTAATAGGATATTTCGCTTTTCTTGTTGCTGCAGATGAATTAGGATGGAAGGCACAAATCGGAAAAAGCCAAATCATACGCAATTAATCGTTAAGCATATTGTAATGAAGGAGCAATAATACCACGTAACCCATCGCACCACCCGATCGCAGCGCTAGGCGTTGCTGCGGGCGAGCTTTTCGTTGAGCCCCAAAGGAGACACCTGTTTGTTCCCGAAACCGCACTATTCCTGCTTTGCGGATCACGTGATGACTTGCCTGACAATCCGCTCAAGTCGGACCGGGGACTGTCGCGCCGGTGATGCGGCTCGTTCGGCAAGCGATAGTAGAAATATGAATGATTTTATGCTAATTGATAATCATGATTACAAAAGTCGTTCGTAAAAGCAGTCTTCATGATTTCCAGTCAGACAGGATCAATCTCGCGTACTGGTTAAGCCGGCCTGTGGAAGAACGTCTTGCAACCGTCGATTATCTGAGAAAGCAATATTATGGAAGCACAGAAAGACTTCAAAGAGTTGCTCGAGTTATTCAACGGGCATAAAATTGAATATATGATTGTCGGGGCTTATGCCCTTGCATACCATGGAGCGCCTCGTTTTACCGGCGACATTGATATTTTGATTAAACCTTCGACCGAGAACGCACAGAGAATCTTATGTGCTTTGGCTGAGTTTGGTTTTGGCGCCCTGAATCTGACCATTGAAGATTTTCAAAATCCTGATTCTGTTGTACAGCTTGGCGTTCCTCCGGTCCGCATTGACATCATGACTTCAATAACCGGAGTCCCATGGGAAAAGGCTGATAAGGGGAAGGTAAAAGGTTTATACGGAGATATTCCTGTTCACTTCCTGGGCAGAAAAGAATATATAGCCAATAAACGGGCAATGGGTCGAAAGAAAGATCTGGCGGATCTTGAATCTCTTGGCGAAGAATAATCTTTAACAGGAGTCGAAGAAAAGCAATTCTATCCTGCCCGCGTCAACCGCGAATTTTTTTCCGCGGATTTCCCTTACCCAGCCTTGAATGCTGCGGGCAGATTTCGGACGAACCCGGCTCGAAAAGCCTGCACACCGCAGGTCTTGTTTCATGGATGGCGCAGAAGTACCGCTCGCCGTCGAAAGCAAAAAAACGGCAGCCGGCAAGCGGGGTTCCCGACTCCCTCGACATCAGACGGTCCCCCTCCCAGAACGCCTGCCCCCTTTCCAGGACCTCCAGGATATCGTCCCTTCCTTCGGCTTTCCATCGCCGGATGTCTTCCTCCGTCGCGTAGGCCGTGAAATCGGCCAGGCAACAGCGGCCGCAGCGCAGGCATTCCATGGGTTTTGTGTTTTTCATCCTCCCCGCTTTCCCGGCCCGGAAAATATCACCGGCCCGGACATTTGTAAATTCATTCTTGGAATTCCAAAAGAAATATGTTTAATGAGCACCCCTGAAAGGAAAAAGAAATGCTCAAATCTTCCGAGGCGTTGGACATAAAACCTGACAAAATTCCTGTTGTTTTGCTCTACAACGTCGATCCGGACTGGACGGATGCCGAAAAAGAAGAAGTGGTCGGTCAGTCCACGAAGCTCGGCCTGGCGCTCATCGAGTCCGGCTATCCGACGGTTTTTGCTTCAATTGCCGACGACGATCTCGAAGGCTGTCTGGGCCGCTTTGATCCCGCCTCGCACATCGTTTTTAACTGGTGTGAAAGTCTGCCGGGAATTTCCCACAGCGAGTGGCTGGTAGCCAAGCGGCTCGAGGCGATGGGCTTCACCTTCACCGGCGCGGGCTCAGAAACCCTGGCGCTTGCGCAGGACAAGGCCGCCGTCAAAGCTCTGCTCGACGCGGCCGGCATCCCCACGCCCGCCTGGCGCATCTTTCAGGCCGGCGAAGCCGTCCGGTGGGAAAGGTTCCCCGCAATCGTCAAGCCGGTCAACGAACATTGCTCCGCAGGCATCAGCCGTGATTCCGTCGTCCTCAACGCGGTGGAACTGGCGGGGCGCATTCCATTTATTCTGGAGACCTACCGGCAGCCGGCTCTGGTGGAAGATTTCATCGACGGGCGCGAATTTCACGTGTCGGTCTGGGGCAACGAAATCCTCACGGTGCTGCCTGTTGCGGAAATGGATTTTGCATTTTTCAAAGACATCCGCGACCGCCTCTGCGGCCATGATGCCAAATTCATTCCGGGCTCCGATGCGTACGAAAAAATCGAAACAAGGCTGCCCGCGCCTCTCGACCCCGAAGAAAAGACGGCGCTAGAAAACGTATGCTGCGATGCCTACCGGGCGCTGGGCTGCCGGGATTACGCCCGCATGGATGTCCGGCTGCGGGACGGTGTTTTTTACATCCTGGACATCAACCCCAATGCGGACATCAGCCACGACGCCAGCATGGCCTGCGCCGCGGAGGCGGCCGGCATCAGCTATGGACAGATGGGCGGCGCCATTGTCCGGATGGCCGCCCGCCGCCATCCGGTTTTTCGACAATTGACTATAACATCTTGATTTCCAATAGAAATGGCTGGCGCTGTTGAAAAAAATCCCACCTGGAAGGGCAAAGATGATATAAGGGCTCACTAAAAAAGAGTCCCGCAGGGAGTTGACGTGACGAAAAGCAGGAAAATCAAAAGTCTTATACAGAAACAGCTCTTGATCCTGGACGGAGCGACGGGCACCGAGCTGCAGAAAAGAGGATTGCCCGCCGGGGTCTGTCCCGAAATCTGGTGTCTGGAAAATCCAACGGTGATTCAGGATATTCACGCCTCCTATGCCAAAGCCGGCGCCCAAGTGGTTTACACCTGCACGTTCGGCGCGAACCGTTTCAAGCTGAAGCAATTCGGCGTGAAGAAAGACGTTTGTTCGGTCAACCGGGAACTGGCGCGCCTGGCGCGGCTGGCCTGCGGCAAAAAAGCGCTGGTGGCCGGCGATATCGGACCCACCGGCCTGTTCATCGAGCCTTTCGGTCCGCTGGCCTTTGAAGAGGCGGTCGATGCGTTTAAAGAACAGGCGCGCGGCCTGATCGACGGCGGCTGCGATCTGATCGTGATCGAAACGATGATCGATATTCAGGAGGCGCGCGCGGCCCTGCTGGCGGTAAAGGAGCTTGCGGACATTTTCACCATCGCTTCCATGACATTTGAAAACGACGGGCACACACTGGGCGGAACGCCGCCGGAAGCGGCGCTCATTACCCTGCAGAGCCTGGGCGCCGATGCCGTAGGCTGCAATTGCTCCACGGGTCCCGAACAAATGGCCCGATCCATCGCCGCCATGAAGCCCTTTGCGACGGTGCCGCTGGTGGCCAAACCCAACGCCGGTCTGCCGCGGCTCGAGGGATTAAAAACCGTTTTCGACATGGATGCCAAAACTTTTGCCGCTTCCGCCAAAAAGCTGATCGCAGCGGGCGCCAACCTGCTGGGAGGCTGCTGCGGCACGACGCCCGCCCACATCGCGGCGCTGGCCGGGGCTGTCGGAAAAAGGAAGCCGGCAAAGCCCCGTCGGACATCGCTCGCGGCGCTTTCCTCCGCCAGAAGCCATCTCCCGCTGGACGAGGATCAGCCCCTGCTGGTCGTCGGTGAAAGGATCAATCCCACCGGCAAGAAAGCCCTGCAGCAGGAGTTGATGGAAGGCAAACTGTCCATCATCCGCCAGATGGCGCAGGAGCAGGAAATCCAGGGAGCATCTCTTTTGGACGTCAACATCGGAGTGCCGGGCATTGACGAAGTTGCAACGATTAAAAAAGTGATCGGGCTCCTCGCCGCGACCACCCGCCTGCCGCTGGTCATCGATTCGTCGAGGGTGGAAACCATCGAGGCGGCGCTTCGCCTCTATCCGGGCCGGATGCTGATCAATTCCATTTCCGGCGAAAAGGAAAAACTCGCCAGGCTTCTGCCGCTGGCCGCGAAATACGGCGCAATGTTCATTTTGCTGCCCCTCACCGACGGCAACATCCCGAAGACGGCCCCAAAGCGCCAGGCGGTCATCCGCTCGATTTATGCAAAGGCGCAGAAGGCCGGGATGACCAAAGAGGATATTATTGTGGATGGGCTGACGATGGCGGTTGCCTCCGACAAAGACGCGGCCCGGGAAACGCTGGCCACGGTGGCCTGGTGTAAAAAGACTTTTAAAAGCAGAACGGTTCTCGGCCTTTCCAATGTTTCCTTCGGAATGCCGGGGCGCCCCTGGCTCAACGCCGCGTTTTTGGCCATGGCGCAGTACTGCGGGCTTTCGATGGCCATTGCCAATCCG
>Ga0208197_1000997_pt1 | contig 31662 bp, 35 predicted proteins | sample AD_JPNNA4_MetaG_FD_184444 | JGI IMG/M metagenome (GOLD analysis project Ga0208197, IMG submission 184444) | Active sludge microbial communities of municipal wastewater-treating anaerobic digesters from Japan - AD_JPNNA4_MetaG (SPAdes) (version 2) | ecosystem: Engineered > Bioreactor > Anaerobic...
TGAGATTTAAATCTTTCGTGCCCACATTTTTAAGTCAGGAGACTGTAAGGACGGAAGAGATGACCGAGATCCGCGACCCGGTGCACGGCTATATCCGGCTGGAGGGACTGGCTTCCGAATTAGCCGATACCCCCCAGATGCAGAGGCTGCGCTGGATCAGACAGCTGGGTCTGGCCAGCCTGGTCTACCCCGGAGCCAATCATACCCGCTTCGAGCACAGCCTGGGAGCCTACCATCTGGCCGATCTCCTCTCCCGGCAGCTGGGCCTGGAGGAGGAGAGGCTGATGATATGCGCCGCAGCTCTTCTGCACGATGTGGGCCATGGGCCTCTCTCCCATGCCACTGAGGCGGTTCTGTCTTCCTTCATCCGAAAGGAGCACGAGAGCATCATGGACCTGCTAAAAAGAGGCGAGCTGGCCGAGGTCCTTTCCGGTCACGGCCTTAGGGCAGCAGATATCCAGAAGGCCGTAAACGGCTCCGGCCTGGGACAGATAGTGAGCGGGGAGATAGATGTGGATCGGATGGACTACCTCCTCCGCGATGCTCATTACACCGGAGTGGCCTACGGGGTCATCGACAGGCTGCGTCTCTTGCAGAAGATGACCTTGCACGAGGGCAAGCTGGTGGTGGAGGCGGGTGGGATATCCGCAGCCACATCCATGCTCATCTCCCGGCTGCTCATGCACCCTTCCGTCTATTATCATCATGTCTGCCGCATCTCGGAGTGCATGATCGCCGCCGCCATCAGGCGGGCCATAGAAGAGGGTGCCAGCCCCGCGGCCATCCGGGCCATGGATGATATGGAGCTCTTTGCCTTTTTGGCCAGCGCGGGAGGCTATGCCGCGGAGATGGCGGAGCGCATCCGATCGCGGCGCATATTCAAGAGGGCGGTCTATGTGGGATTAGAGTGCCTGGACCCCTCACTTCTGCGCATCAATGAGAAGATCCTCACCTCGGAGATCGCTAATGAGGCCGGCGTGGAGGCGGATTATATCCTGCTGGACAATCCCGCCCTGCCCGATGCTCAGGAGGGCAGCTTTCCCGCCCTGGTGGAGGGCGAGGTCCGGCCCCTGCGGGAGGTCTCTCCTCTGGTCAGCATCCTGGAGAGGGCGCATAAAGCCGCCTGGCGCTTTGGGGTATACTGCCGGGAGGAGGATCGGGAGAATGTGGCCCAGGCGGCCCGGAGGGCTCTGAATCTGAAAAAGAATAAGCTGATTTATAAATATATAGATACATTTTAATTTCCCTCTATCCGGCTGCAATAGATCCTCTTCATAGCTGCACTTTTTCAAACCAGCAAAAATTATTCATCCCATCAGAGCCTCTTCATCTTAAGGTGGGAAAATAAAGCTGGCTCTGGCGCTGATCCTCTTCCTGATGCTGCTCCACCCAGCCGGAGCCAGGGATGGGGAAGGCATGCGGGTGGTCCCGGCCCAGGAGATCCTGGACAAGATCGAGAGGGGTGAGCCGGTGGAGTACGATCATGTGATCGTGGAGGGGGATCTGGATCTGGGGAAGGTGGATCTTCCCAAGATAAAGATGAAAAGGACTTATAATGAAAATGTGATTAAATATGGAAATGTGATTAAATTGCTTTTCGTAGATGAAAATACCACTATGATTTCATCATCCATAGAAATCAGCGATTCTACAGTCAATGGAAGCATCTCTTTTGATTATTCGGTATTTGGTAATCTGGTCGATTTTAGCGGCTCGACCTTCAAAGGCATAGCCGGCTTCGTTGGCTCGACCTTCAATGGCACTGCCGACTTCATGGGTTCTATCTTCAATCACACTGCCTACTTTGATCTCTCGGCCTTCAACGATCGTGCCGAATTCCAGCACTCAGCCTTCAACGATCATGCCGAATTCCAGGGCTCAGCCTTCAACTACTATGCCGACTTCAGCGGCTCGGCCTTCAACGACGAGGCCAACTTCTGGTACTCGGATTTCAACGGCACTGCAAACTTCTTTCTCTCGACATTCAACGGCGATGCCAACTTCCATTTCTCGGCTTTTGATGGGGCAGCCAGCTTTTGGGACTCGGATTTCAACGGTGATGCCAATTTCTATCGCTCAGCTTTCAACATCTCTGATTTTAATGATAGCCGCTTCAAAGAGGATGCAGAATTCGAGGGCGCGCTCTTCGACGGCCCCCTTTACCTGACCCGGACCAAGTACGACCGTCTCTACATCCGCTGGAAGAACATCAAGGAGCTTGGATACGACGATGCTGCCTACCTCTCCCTCCTTGAGAACTTCAAGAAGCTCGGCTATGTGGAGGACTACGACGCCTGCTACTATGAATATCGCAGGCTGCACCGCGATCAGCCCTGGGGCGGCAGGTATCATGCCATGCTTCCTTCTGAGGAGCGGCTTCTAAAGAGGATCGACCTGGGATTGCAGTATTTCTATGGCTACGGCAAGAAGCCCCTCTGGCCCCCGCTCTGGTCGGTGGGAACCATCCTGCTCTTCGGCCTGATCTGGCGAAAAGCGGGCGTGGATGGTGGCAGAGGCCGGGGCGGCATCTTCGAAAGGTACGGTCCGCAGAGAGGGAAGCTGTCAATGGAAGAGCAGCTTCGCGCCCTCATCGGAGCCATGCTCTTCAGCGCCACCCTCTTCCTATCCGGCACCCGCCTCTTCGTCGATCCCCCGGCCATGCCCAAGCTGGAGGGCTGGCTTGCCACCTACTCCAGAAGCTTCTTCATAGCGGAGCGGGTGCTGGGGGCCTTCTTCTCCATACTCTTCTTCCTGGCCATCAGCGGAACGGTTGTGAGATGAAGAGGGCTCGGGCGAGGATAGCGAAGAAGACAACATTAAAGTAAAAGAGGCAATACCTTAAGCTGATGGCATTTTCCGGAGAGGGCAGGGCGATGAACAGGAATGTGCTGATCAAGACCATCCAGACCATGAACTCCCATCTGCCCAATAGGCGGGTCAGCCTGGCTGAACTATTGAAGATGGAAAAGCCGGGCATAAAGGGCAAGGACAACACATTCTTCATCATGGACAAATCGGAGCTTGATCTGATCTCCAATAGCCTGCCCCGCTTCCTATGGAGCCGCCTGCGCCTTCCCCTGCTTATAGAGATGTCTCCGGACTTCGGCAGCGGATCCGCCCGGATTCAGGGGGAGGCGGAGGTGGAGGTGGTCTCCAAGATCCTGGGAAAGGACAGGCAATATGCCAAGCAGATCATCATCTATCTGCCGGAGGTGAGGGAGCTGAGACGGAGGCTCCCCACCGCCACCCAGTATGCTTTTATCACCAATTTAAGAGAAAGCGGAGTGGAGTGATCGATTCTTATGGGCGAAGGAAATCTGACAGAGAAAGCAAGGCTGTTTGCAGCCAAGATGGATCTGGGGGCCTATCAGGAGGCGGCCAAGATCAAGGCTGATTGGGGCTTGCCCGATGACATGCTCCAGGAGAGCGTGAGAAGAGCCTATGATACGAATATAAAAAATGGTGAATACTCCATCGCCGCTGATCTGGCCAAAAGATACAGCCTTCCAGAGGATCTTCGATTGGATGCGGCCATGCGCTCCTTTCAGCGCAAGATAGACAGCGAGTTCTATCTGGCGGCAGCGGAGTATGCCAAAGAGTTCGGGCTGCCGGAGAGCATGGTCCGGGAGGCGGCCAACTATGCCTATCAGAACAGCATGAGCCACAGCCTGTTCAAGAACGCGGCAGAGATCGCCGAGCAGTTCCAGCTTCCGGCCAGCATGATGAGAGAGGCGGCGACGAAATCCTTTGAGCAGCATATGCAGACCGGGATGTACCGAAAGGCGCTCAAGATTGCGGAGAAGTACGGCCTGCCGGAGGATCTGGTGGCTGTGGCGAAAAAGAAGCTCTCCTGAAAAAGCCATTGGTGGCCCATTTAAGGAATGCTATGACTCCGGTAGTGATGACCATTGGCGGCTCCGATTCAGGGGGAGGGGCGGGGATTCAGGCCGATATCAAGACCTTCTCCGTGCTGGGGCTGCACGGGACCTGTGCCATCACTGCCATCACCGCCCAGAACACTCTGGGGGTCCAGCAGATATTCGGCCTCAGCCCTGATGCAGTCAGGGCGCAGCTAGAGTCCATCACCGACGACTTCACAGTGGCCGCAGCCAAGACGGGCATGCTCTTCTCCGCCGAAACAGTGGAGAGCGTGGCCGACCATCTCCGGGATAAAGATATCCTGCTGGTTATTGATCCGGTGATAGAGGCAGAAGCAGGGGGCAGGCTTCTCCATCCGGAGGCGGTGCAGGCTATGAAGGATCATCTTTTTCCCCTGGCTGATGTGGTCACCCCCAATATCTTCGAGGCCGAGGCGCTGTCCGGCGTGGCTGTTCGCGATAAAGAAAGCGCTATCCAGGCCGCCGAGAGAATTATGGATGCTGGGGCCGGTGCGGTGATTGTTAAGGGAGGACACCTGGACTGCACCGACCTCTTGGCCACAAAAGAGATGAACCTGTTTTTGCCCGGCAAGAGGCTGGCTGGGGAAAACCACGGGGTTGGATGCACCTATTCTGCGGCATTGACCGCTTTTTTAGCCAGCGGGGCCAGCCTGCCCCAGGCAGCACGCCGGGCCAAGGTATTCGCTGAATATGCCCTTTTAGGCAGCGTTCAGGTGGGAAGTGGGGTGGGACCGGTGAGCCAGGCCTATGGCCTTCGTTGCGAGGCAAAACGCTATCGATCCATCTGCAATGTTCCGGATGCTCCGGATTATCTTCTATAATCCTAGCACCTCTCAGAGAATGCTCATGGGGGGGCTTTGGATCGGCCATTGCTCCTGGGGATGGCAAGCTATAAATCGATGAGGCTAGGATGCACTTAGGATTGCTCTAGCTGGAGTGTTGATTATGGGAAGCGTAAAGCCTAGTTACATCAAGAATTTCGCCATGGACCTGTTGAGATCTCACGAGGACTCCTTTAGCCCTGACTTTGAGGCCAATAAACTCAAGGTATCTGAGTATACCGATATCAAGAATAAGACCATACGCAATCGCGTGGCAGGATACATCTCCAATGTGATGCGCCAGAGAAGTACTCGGCGAGGCGAGGTGGAGATTGATGTTTAGAGGCGTGTTTCCTGCCATTATCACGCCTTTTTTACAAGATGAGAGCCTGGACGAGGAGGGACTGAAGAGAAACATCGAGTACCTGAATAAAACCGGCATAGCAGGGATTGTCCCCTGCGGCACAACCGGCGAGTCTGCCACCCTCACCTTTGAGGAGCACAAGAGAGTGGTTGAGATCGCAGTGGAGGCCTCCAAGGTGCCGGTTATTGCCGGTACAGGTTCGAATAATACCCGCGAGGCCATGGAGCTGACCCGCCATGCAGCCAAGGCAGGGGCAGACGCCGCTCTGCTCATCACACCCTACTATAACAAGCCCAATGACAGGGGAATGTATGAACACTTTAAGAGAATCGCCGAGAATTGCGATATACCCATAGTGCTCTACAATGTTCCCAAGAGAACTGGAATCGACCTCAAGCCGGAACTGGTGGCCAAACTTTCGAGAATCAAGAACATAGTGGCCATAAAGGAGGCCAGTGGAAGCCTGTCCCAGCAGTCTCAGATCATAGAGCAGACCCGCAGCAGCGACTTCGTGCTTTTATCTGGAGACGATGATCTGACTTTGCCCACCATGGCCCTGGGAGGCCAGGGAGTGGTCTCAGTGGTGGCCAATGTCGCTCCCGGAAAGACTGTAGCCATGGTGGAGGCTGTGTTCAAGGGAGATATGGAGAAGGCCAGAGCACTGCACTATGAGCTGGCTCCTCTGGTACGGGCCATGTTCCTGGAGACCAATCCCATTCCGGTCAAAACGGCTCACAAGTATCTGGGCCTGGCCAACGGGCCTCTGCGCCTGCCGCTGGGAGAGATGGCGCCCGCCAATGAAGCAAAGCTGAAGGAGATCTTGGAAAGGCTGGGCGAGAGAGCATGACCAGAATCGCCCTTACCGGGGCCCTGGGAAGGATGGGCACACTGATCATCCAGGAGGCGGCCAAGCTGGAGGGATTAGAGCTTGTGGCGGGACTGGATGTCGTTGGAGCGGGGAAAGAGCTGCCGGGTGGGATCCTGGTCAGGGACGCCTCTGAGCTGGAGGCTGTCCTGAAGGAGAGCCGCACTGATGTGCTCATAGACTTCACCATCGCCAAGGCGGCTGTGGAGAATGCCTCTACCGCGGCCAGATTGGGCATCGACCTGGTTGTTGGTACCACCGGCCTGTCCCCGGAGCAACATGCCCTGATGAAGAGCGCCATAGAGGGGAATTGCGCTGCAGTGATCTCCCCTAACTTCAGTTTGGGAGTGAATGTCTTCTGGAAGCTGGTAGCCCAGGCAGCAGCTGCTCTCAAGGACTACGACATCGAAGTCATCGAAGCCCATCACAATCAGAAAAAGGATGCTCCCAGCGGCACAGCTCTGGCCACAGTGGAGGCGATCGCCTCTGCTCTGGGAGAAAAAGAAATCGTCTATGGTCGAAAGGGAATGATGCCCCGGGGAAGGGAGATCGGTGTTCATGCCGTGCGGGGAGGAGACATCGTGGGAGATCACACCGTTCTTTTCGCCGGATCGGGAGAGCGGCTGGAGATCAAGCACCAGGCCCACAGCAGGAGTGCATTTGCTAGCGGGGCGGTGCGGGCGGCAGCCTGGGTGGCAGGCAGGAAGCCCGGCATCTACAGCATGGCTGATGTCCTGGCTCAGAGATGAACCGGATCGAGGAGCACAGCCTGGTCCTTATTTATCAGGGCCAGAGGCTGGAGCCGTTCTCGAAGGAAAAGAACATGGTCGGCTTTTGCAGCCGCTGCGAGACCGATCTGTACAGCCTGGCCTATCACCGGACGGAGGGGCGCTGGCTGGTGTCGGCAGGCTGCTCCAATGGCCATCTTCTTTTGCTGCAGTATGATAAAAAGTGGCGTTGGCTGGAGGAGGGTGATCTGGAGCAGGCCAAGGAGGTGGTACGCATCTGTGACATCGCCAGGGAGAAGCTGGAGGTTGTCTTTACCGCCGCCGAGATCAGGGATATGGCCGCCTGCCAAGAGGGCCAGCCCTACACCAGGCAGAACCTCTACCGGGCCAGGGCCAAGTATGAGCGGTTTGAGAGACTCTTTGGAATCAAGATCAAGGTCTAGCCGGGTTTAAAATTGAGCATCTGACTCGAAGCCGATCCCCTCTGCCACACTGCTTGAAGGCTGCTGGGTGCTGCAAGAGCCTCTATTCTTTCCGCTCCATTTATCCAGTGCCATCTTGAGCATATCCATCTTGACCGGCTTGCTGATATAGTCGTCCATCCCCGAGCCCAGGCACATCTCCTGGTCCCCTTCTAGAGCCAGAGCGGTCATGGCAATAATGGCCGGCTGATCCTTGTCCTGCCACCTGCGGCGGATTTCCCGGGTAGCCTTTAGGCCGTCCATCTCCGGCATCTGCACATCCATCAATATCAGATCGTAATGCTGACGCTCCAGCGCCTGCAGGACCTCCAGGCCGTTTGCAGCCAGATCAGCCCTGTATCCCAGCTTCTTCAGCATCATCCCGGTAACCTTCTGGTTGACCAGATTGTCCTCCGCCAGAAGGATCTGGATGTCCCGTCTCGGGCCCGGCCTGATCTTGGAATCCGAGACCTCTCCCTTCCTTATTGGCGGAATGAGGGATGGCTGCACCAGAACGGTGAAATGAAATGTGGATCCGCTTCCTACAAGGCTCTCCGCCCACATCCTTCCTCCCATCAGCTCGGTGAGCTTCTTGCTTATGACCAGTCCTAGGCCGGTTCCGCCATAACGGCGGGCCATGGATGCATCGGCCTGACTGAAGGGATGAAAGAGCCTCTGCATCTTGTCCTCGGGGATGCCTATGCCTGTATCTTTCACTGCAAAATGGATCTCATAGTCCCCCTCCTCTCTGAAGTGGCCGGAGACAGATACGGTAATCGTCCCATTCTCCGTAAATTTTACGGCATTATTAAGCAGGTTTATCAGTATCTGATTTATCCTGGCCGGATCTCCCAATACCGTGGCCGGGACGCCCGGGCCGATATCATAACTTAAGGCCAGTCCTTTCCGGCCGGCATCCGCAGCCACAACATCCATCGAGGCCTCCAGGCAGTCGGGCAGGAAGAAGGGCTGCTTCTCCAGCTCTATCCTCTCCGCCTCTATCTTGGTGAAATCCAGGATGTTGTTGATGGTTGAGAGAAGGGTGTCTCCGCTGCTTCTGATGATCTCAACATACTCTCTCTGATCTTGATTCAGCTTTTCATTGAGCAGCAGCCCGGTCATGCCGATTATGGCATTGAGGGGAGTTCTTATCTCATGGCTCATATTGGCCAGGAACTCGGTCTTGGCCCGGGCGGCAGATTCGGCTTTTTCCTTGGCCTTCTGAAGGTTCTCCTCGGCCCGCTTTCTCTCCGCTACCTCGGATATGCTCATGGCCAGCAGATGATTGCTATCATCAAAGATCATCTTCTGGCGGATGAACATCAGGGCGATAAGAAGGCCGAAGGCGGCTGCGATCAAGGAATAATTGATCTGACGGAGAAACTCCTGTTTCCAGACGAAGAGGAAGAAGACGGCTCCAATGCCCAGAAAAGGCAGATTATAGGTCCAGCCGGCCCTGCTGCTCTGAGCGATCATATCGGCCTTGTAGCGGTCCAGAGGAATGGTATTTGCATAGCGTATGGCTGCCAGGCCCATGAGCAGGCAGCTACTGGACCAGCCGATATCCAGCAGGCTGCCGGAGATAAAAGTCTCATCCTGGATCCGGATCAAGAATATCAAGTCGGTGAATATCATTACCGCTATGCTCATGGCCAAAAGCAGGATGGGGCCTTGTTCTCTGTAGTCCAGCTTTCGAAAGAGGAGCCACACCAGGGCGAAGAAGAGCAGAAGGTCCATGAGAAGGTAGGAGAGGGATACAAAGAAGCCCAGATCCAATATCATGGTGCTGAGAAGCATGGGGGCTATGAGCAGGACCCAGAACACCAGGGTGATGGATATGGCTACTATGGCCGCATCCAGCAGGAACTTGAGCTTCTCGCCGTGGGTGAGGGGCTCTTCCGGCAAGAGGAATATGCCCAGGGCGAAGAGTGGATAAAACAGGAGATATCCAGCATCGGCCAGGGTGAGAAAGGGGTTGTCCTGAAGCACCACCTCTATGGCCGCCCAAAGAATCTCGCCCAGGGTGTTAAGCAAAAGCGCTGCGGCAAAGACTATCCAGGCCTTTTTAGATCTGCTTTCGGAGCGTTGAGCAGCATAGAGCATGGCTGCAGCGGCAAGGGCGCTGCTTAGTATCAAGAATACATCTTTTAAGGGGAGGAGGTTACCATTGCCCTCTCCAAAAATCAGCAGGAGAAGATGGAGAGTTGCGATTGCCCCGGCCAGAAGAACTGCGGAACGAAAACTCAGGCGGATTTCGCTTTTGGGCGAATCGGTCATGAAGATGCATCTCTCTCCTGGTCCATTATCATGGATGGACTCGACGAAAAAGCTTTTGGTAGTCCTGACTGGTCTTTTCGGGAGACAATGTAAAATTATTATATTCCAGCAAAAGACCATGAATCAAGATAAAAATTTCGAGGCCCCTATTTCAGGATCCTGTATAGCGCCGAGAAGTCCAGAGTCTCCTCTCCTCTAGCATAGGTCAGGCCGTACATCTCCTTGACCGCCGAGGCCAGGAATACCGGCCTCTTGAGCTGGAAGGCCAGGTCTTGCAGGCAGTGCAGATCCTTGTATATCAGGGCAGACTGAAACTGGGGAGAGAAGTCCTCCCGTAGCAGTTTGTCTTTCTTGGCATTGAGAACACCGGAGGCCCCTGCTCCCGCAGCCAGGATGTCCAGGACGGTTGCCTTCTCCACTCCTGCCGCCTCGCCCAGGGCTAAGGCTTCAGATATGGCGGCCATGAAGCTGCCCAGGATGAGGTTGTTGACCAGCTTCATCCGCGTAGCAAGCGCTGGCTCTCCCAGGTAGAAGATGCTGGCGGCCAGCTTCTCCAGATAGGGCTGGGCTTTCTCATAAGCCTCTTTCTCTCCGCTGGCCAGGACGGTGAGCTTTCCCTGGGAAGCGGGGACTACGCTGCCCAGCACCGGGGCCTCCAGGTAGCTGCCGCCGCGGGAGGAGACCCATTTGTGGAAATCGGCCACATCCTTGAAGTGGTTGGTAGTGGTGTCTATTACCAGCTTTCCCCTCATGTCGCCCGCTAGTAGGCCGCCCTTGCTCTGCAGGACGGCTCGCACTGCTGCGCTGTCGAAGAGGTTGAGGAATATGACTTCGCTCTTTTCCGCCAGGGCAGATGGGCTCTCTGCCACCGGCTGGCCCAGCTCCAGGCCCAGGGCGGCGGCCTTTTCCGGGCTTCTGTTCCACAAGATCAGATCGACTCCCTGGGAGGCCAGCCGCCCGGCCATGGCCCGGCCTAGGTGTCCGATACCTATGAATCCAGCTTTCATGAATGATTATTGAGGAGCGGAGATACTTATGGCTGTGGGCTATACAGCCCTATTTTTCCATCCTTCTTATCCGCCCGAAGATCAAGCCTGCCATTCCTGGCAGCGGGCCTAGCTCATAATTCATATCGCTGCGCCTTGGATTCATTCTCATTGCCCTCATGGACCTGTTCATGCCAATTTTAAATAACCGGACTCTGGGGGGGCGGCAGGAGAAAGGCAGGAGAATGCCATTCTAGCCTACGGTCACTCCATTGCTCTGGCCCAGCAACTGGTAGGCTCCCTGGCCCTCGCTGGTGATATCGGAATAGAACATCCGGAAGTCGTAGTTTCCCGGCTCATAGGGTAGCTGCCAGGTCATCCTGCCGCAGTTCTTGCTGCCAAGGCCCCTCTTCTCCAGAGCGAACTTGTCCGGCCGGTTCACCCCGTACATGCCGATGATGCCCGTGCCTGATGCAGGCGCTCCCCAGTAGGTTACAGTGACTGTGCCTCCCGGCGCAACATGAGAGGGCGAGGCTATGACCTTGCGGCCGCTGTACTCCTTTACCTCTATGCTATTGCTCGCAGCAAGCTGATTGTAACTATCATTCTGGAACATCCTCAGCATATAGTTGCCCGGATCAGGCAGATAAAGGTCCACAGTTCCGTTCTCATTTCCCTCCAGATACTGGCGGTTTATGAAGCTGCTGTCTGTGGAATTGGATTCGTACATGGCTATCCAATCGTTCTCGAATCCGGGGGCTCCGGTGTAGTTGACTGTGATCTGCTCGCATGTGCTTAGAGAGGCCGGAGTGGCGGTTATGGTTGGAATGCCGACATTGAAGGGCAGGGATGCCACCGGATCATCGGCCATATTGTACATGCGGATCTCATAGGGCCCTTCCTGCTCCGGAGCCCTCAGATTCAGCTTGCCGGAGGGGCCAGCCAGGCTCTGGTAGGATAGAGCATCTCTCTGGCCGGACCCCACGGCAAGCTGATTCGCCCTCACAATCCCCGCCCAGCCCGAGAAGTTGCCTGGAGCCAGGTAGGCGACGGCGACATCGCTGCCGGGAAGATAGCTTCTCTGCTCCATTTTCATCTCAAAGCTCTCCAATCCCCTGGACCTGTAGCTGAGTATGGCATCATCAGACGCCAGGGGCCATTTGTCCTCATTGCTTCCTCCCGGGATGCTGTAGCTGGAGTCGCAGATGCCGTCTCTATTCCTGTCCTTGCAGCCCTCCTCCCGGGAATCGTAGCTGCTATAATGGTTGCCTGCAGTGCCGTTGTCCCATTGATTGTGGCCATCATCAAATGAATCCTGCCGATTGTCTTGCAGCAGGTTGTCGTAGAGAATGTTGGTGCCCGGCAGAGAAGGGCTCTTGCTCGCCTCACTGATGTTGTAGACCGCCACCTCTTCGCTGGAGCCGGATTGGATGGATACTCCCTTACTGCCTTTTATGATGCTCTCGCTGAAGTTATAGTTGGAGATGCTTATGCCTACGGCATTTTCCATCAGGTTGTTGGCATGGATGATATTGCCCCGGGATGTTTCGATGGAGATGCCGTTTCCATTCCCGCGGGCATTATTGCCCCAGACCTGGTTGTTGTCGGAATAAGCCAGCAAAATGCCCCCTTTCTGGTTTTCGTTCGCAGAATTTAAGAAGACGGTATTTTTTTCCGCCTTATAGAGCATGATGCCATAATTATTGTTCTTGACCGCAACATTGTCTTTGAGGATATTGCCATTGGAGAGGACTCTTATCCCCGCATCTTCCGAGCCACTTCCCGATCCGGTGGCCGTGAATCCCAGCAGAGTCGAGCCGCCGGCAGAGATGGTTATGGCGCTTCCCTTTCCAGAGGCGTCGATGATCGGCCGGCCCAGGCCCTTCAGATAGAGTGATTTGGTCAGATTGATCTGCTCCAGGTAGGTGCCGTTTTGAACCTCGATGATCTGGCCCGGCTCTGCGGCCTCAATCGCCGACTGGATGCTTCCTCCCGGCAGGACGGATATAGTGGCACTGGTGAGGCTGGAGAGCATCATCATAGCTATAAGAATCAGTCCTCTGCATATTGCCGGGCGGGAGCGGTTGTGCATGTCAGCAGGACTGATCTCGGAGCATAAAAGGATGATCGTCACGGAAAGTGGAGTCGGCTGGGGATATTCGGAAAGGAGAGGCTCTCTCCTGGTTTAGCCGGGATCTTTGCGCTCGGATCTGCCAGGCATGAGGCCAGCTCATATGGCAGATCATTTTTATCGTAAGGCCACCGTATTTTTCCGAGGACTTCGGATCATGCCAGCAAAGACGACATTAGAGAGAGCGGTTTTTGAGCCAATTGGCTTTGTGTCTAATAACTTCAATGAACCGGGAGATCCCAAGGCACTGCGAAACTCCCAGTCGCTCCTGATTCTGGATGAAAAGTATATGGGGGCTATGGACGGCCTGGAGAGGTACAGGTATCTCCTGGTCATATTCCAATTTCACCGCTCCGCAGGATATCGGGAGCGGGTCCATCCCATGGGAGACAGATCCATTCCCGAGCGGGGGGTGCTGGCCACCAGGAGCCCCTGCCGCCCTAATCCCATTGGAGTCACTGTTGCTGAGGTCATCTCGGTAGAGGGCAATACCATCAGGGTGACTGGCCTGGATGCTCTGAATGGCACACCCATACTGGACATCAAGCCCTACGAGGAGCACTTCGATTCAGAGGTGGGGATAAAGAGGGAGCGTGATCCTAATTATAAGCCGGTGGACAGGCGGTAAGGCATCGCAGAATTCGCAGATCTACAGGCAAAGCTCTAGCGGATTTTTTCCGCTCTATTTGCCAGAAGAGATCGAGGAGACTAAAGAGCCCGGCTATTTTGATTGATGATATCCTTCGCCGAATGGCTATTTTAATTTTTGTGCCAACGCTTCAATTGCGGTGGATCTCATTAAGATCGAATTGACTCCTACCTCTTGCGCATGATAATGCATGCCTGAATCGTCAGTAAACAACAAGGCATCCTTTTCTCGGGTCAATGCAATGAAATAGGAATCGAATCCAGAGCACCCCGTATCCAGTGCCACATTCCAGGCAATATTGAAGATTAGCTCCTCATCAGTTATGTTGTATGATTTTACAATGCCCTCAGATGCTCTGGCTGCCAGAGTTCTGCTGGCAAGCCTCTTGATAACCGCAGCAGTCTCCACTATGCAAATTCTGGGGACATGGACTTCCACATCGTTTATCTCAATAAGCTTGATAAGATATTTGCATTTTTCATGGGTTTCAAGCTCTCTGGAATAGGCGTCCTTGGAAAGAGAACGAAGCGGCTTGAATATACCCTTTATCAATACTGATGAGTCCAGAACAGCCCTAATCATAGTATCTTCTTTTGCGCATATCTTTGAGGACGGCGTCTATGTCTTCCCCGGCTTCAGGCTCGCCCAGCTCTTCGAGAAGATCGCTGAAGCTCTCGTGAATGGTAATGCTGACAAGAGCTTTGTTGGGGAGGTCCAGATTCCCCAGAGGCTTGAGTACATTATTCTCATAGATGGCCTTTATTTTCATCTCTGGCACCTATTTGATGGTCGTCCATAAATATAGAGATGTAATCAATATTAAAGCTGCCGATGAAATCATTTGCATTTCACCAGATCCGAGGATCCTGTCTCGCCTTGATAGCTGCTTCTTGCTGGGACGCCGGAATAGTGCTTTTGTAAACATAGGTCTGACATAAATTCTGAGTTATCAGATACCTGGTGAGCCGCCACCGCTCGGATGCAGGACTCCTCCGTGCCGCGCAGGAAGTTGCATCTTCAGGCCGTCTGCATCGATTCCGAAGAAGTCGCCCAGGCGCTCGCCTACCCACGCCGAGTGCTCAGAGACAGCTGGAGCAAATTCCTGGCTGTATATGAGGTCAGTCTGGGCTCCAGAGATCCCAATTACTCCGCCTTCAAAGACCTGGAGAGCTTCCTGAAAGCCAACACCTCCCCGGACCGCGGCCCGAAGACCAGATCCGGCTAATGCTGCAGGTGGGAGTATGAGTGGGCAGGGGGCTCTGGCGCAGGTGGGGAAGATTGCCGAGTTCAGCGCTCCCGTCACCGTTCGAGTCCAGCTGCCTCCGGAGGCCTCCGGGCTGCTCTACCGGCCCTGGGATGTCCGATACTACAAGTAGGGTCCCCCGAAGAGGGGATCGGGGCAAGTCCGCACGGCGCCTGAGTGCGCCCAGCTCCTTCCGCGCGAGAGCCAGGCAGTGCGCGGCACTCCGGAAGAAGAGTCGCAGGCAGAAGCAGTTGGGAGGAGAGGCCCCTTTCGGCCCTCTCCGGAAGGGCCGGTCAAGGTCCGCCTCCTAAAAGTCCCGTAATCTCCAAAAGATATTTACGCTAACGTAAGCGCAATGCCAGAAAAGAGAGAGAGTAATTGATAGGATCAACGCCCCCGTCCTCGGCACTGCCAAGCGTGTCTTGAATGAGTTTCAGGAAAAAGGAGGCTACAGCACCCAGGGAGACGCGCTAAGCGACTTGCTGCGGGATTATGAGAGGCTTCAGGAGAGGGTAAGGTTAAGGAGCTGGAAGCCATGCAAGCAGAAACAAAAAAGCAGTGATCAACTCCATAAAATTACAGAATAACATGGGCCATAGACTGTCGTCCAGAGTCCCGATCTCTAAATCCTCGGGATGCATGCCCATTGCACTCTATGTCAAGATATATTATATAATTTTATAACATGGGCCTGCATAGTTGAGTTGATGGTTCATTTAAGCTCTTTAATGGAGTTAAAATTATGCGCTACGTTTCTCGTATTATGGTAATCCTCATCGAGCCTCTGGCCAAGGGGATTCTTATCGTATTCTTGACTGTAGACTTGCCACGAAGAAAATGGGCGAGGGTCCACTTAATCCCCGACTTGAAGGTCGAGATATTCGTGGCCCTTCGTGCTCCCGATGTAATAAAACTTATACGCGCTGCCGCCTTTTGATTAATGCACAAATACTTAGCAGTCCAAAAATTGCAAGAATACCATTAAATCCAGGGCTTTGCACTGCTGTTAATTTGCCTGGAGGAATTTGAATGATTCTATGTCTATTCTCTGCATCAAAATACTTTAGTACAGAATTGGGTTCGGTTCTATCTGGACTTGTAACAACAGCAATTGGCAGTGGATTAAAGAACTTAGTCTTGAAGCTAAGAGTTAATAGTGAATCTCTTGCCACTATCGTCCCCCAATTCCATGTTACAGTAGTTGTTTTATCCCACATATCTTTAGCTGAATTTATGCGAGAATTTATGTCATGTGAGTAAATATATTCGAATTCAGGTACATTAATATCAAACTCGCTGGGCTCTCTCAAATATGGAGGCACTATAAATACAATCTGTGTATCTGTTGCAAGTACATCGTAAGGTAAAATTTTCGCTAGGTCCCGATATATTGGGCGAAGATCGTCGTTATCCTCAGCTTGAACATATAATGCATCTGTTAATTCAGCAATTTGCTTGAGATCTTTTATATTCTCTGGAAAAGGTTTAATTCCAACTGTATATATTCGATATCCTTTATTTTTAGCGTCTTCTACAGTGGAACTATCGTAGTTGTAGTCGCTATCTGGCACCACATCCGTCAGTAGAATTATGGATCGAGAAACCTTTGCATTTCCTATTCTCGGACTATTATCAAGAATGCTTATAGCCTCAACTAGGGCGTTATTGATATCAGTTCCCCCGTTATCTTGGGGCAACTTCTCTAATATGCCCCTCGCTTCATCAAAGTTATTGCTAAGGGTGCTTTTAATCACAGGTGCATCTTGCCAACCGAGTACAGATACCCTGTCTCTTGAACTATCAAGCAAGTTAACGAAATCTAAAGCCGCTAATGACCTGATTCGCTCTGTATCAGCGTGATACATACTTGAAGAAAGGTCTATCGCTAGGACGACGTCTGCATCGACCCGCTTCTGTTCAGGCGGCACTATAGTTAATCTGACTGTGCAATCTTCAGAAGATAATCCCTCTTTGTCGACGTTAATATGGGTTGGGCTTATAGCTAAATTAAGACCCAATTCAGGCGGTTCGGCGGCAACTCCTTGAATGATAAAAAGGAGAACAACAACTAACATAGCGCATTTAGTCACTTGGTATCCCTCCTATAATGTGCTCGTTATTCAGTTCCTAATAGATAATTTTTCCCCTAAGAATTCTTAGGAGGGTTTTCGCTTATTTGGAATTTTTAAGCTAGTAACAATTATTTTCAAAAAAATGAATACAATTAAAAGCGTCTGTAACAACTCCAATAGAGTTAAAGAGCCCGCACGTATCATTATCTCTTCAAGTATTGAATCAGGTTCCGCGAATAAAGTAGAGATCACAAAAACCAAAAAAATTATAATATTTACATATTTTGTTAGATATGGATTATAATATTTCATTACAATGGTATTTCGCGAACTATTAAACTTTGCAGAAACAAATTCGATGATTTTATCGATTAGCATAACAAATCCCAGAAGCAATACTAGATAAGAGGTACATATCACCGCACGTTCTCCAATGTTGAGCATTTTATTAAATACAATTCCCCAAAAACCTAGACGATATAATAACCAAATATAAAAGTCTACTAAAATTTCGTATTTAATTATTAATTTAATTACTATCAATAGTAAATTTTCGGCAAATAGATGGTATCTAAATAAGATTGGTAAACAGCAGAATACCCCTAAAATTAACATAAATTTTATTATATTGTTAAAGTCAGAATAAATATAAATCAACATATTGATAATTAAGCATAGAATAAATATTACAAGATGCCCCCAATGTGTCTTATTTTTACGAGGTTCCATAAAAAATTTATTAAATACATGCGATATTAAACAAATAAAAATTAATAGTGTGATTGTAATATTTTTCCCCAATATTACGCCAACTGGCTCACTATTCGATGACGGTAGAATAGAATTAATACTGTATGCATCTTTCCCATCGGGTGGTGGCTCAACTATATGATGCGGCTCAACTGCGATGCACAGTTGGAATAAAATCATTGAAGATAGAACTAACAGCCAAATTAATTGAACGCACCTCTTCAATGTAACCCTCATCGCTATAACATGAGTATCTCTTTAAAAAAGATTTCCCCCGTAAGTTGTCATGAAAACGCCTAAAACAAAGAAGTCGGTGGCCACACGACCACTAGCTATTCCCTCGAAGACATATCCCACGCCCCAAGATAGATCTTGAGTATATAGGCCACAGCCACAGATACCCGCACACCGCCCTTATCCTCGTCTTCTGCTTGCTCCCCTTGAACGCAATGGCAGAGATTGAAGCCTGCCCCGTCTTGCAGTTTAGATAATATGTCCCTTTGGCCGCCAGATCTAAAACATATCCAGACAGGCAGACCAAACCCCATGGAGACTCCGAAGCCTATCCTAATATTGGTCGTGGCCCCGACCCTCCACAGGCTGGCTTGGCCAGCACATCCTTTCTCATACCGCCTCAGGAGGCTTTGCCTTTGGAAATCATCCCGATTCATCTTGTGATCCTGGAGTTCATCCCCGCCATTCCGACTGGCGAGCCAGTTCCCGGCAGAATGCCAGTCCTTCATTGGTCAGCTCATAAGTCATCTCGCCGCGGGTTGGATGCATTCTCGCATAACCTTTGCGGAACAACTCACGCACAGCCTTCTTAACTAATAGTCACATTAAGAAGCTGATGCTTTCCAAGACCATACAGGCTGTTCGAAAGAGGGAGGAGCTGGCAGAGGATGTGGACTGGGAGCTATACAAATGGATCGAAAGGAATCCCGGCTTGAATATTTATGCCCTGGCCAAGTCCATCGGCTGGTCGCACGGCAAGGTCTACTTTTCGGTGAAACGCCTGGAGGCTGATGGTCTGGTGAAGGTGGAGAAGTTGATCGTGAATGGGCGATCTGTTTCCATTGTCACCTACCGAAGGCTAGAGGAGTTCTTCACCCCGGAGGAATTAGAAGAGATGCAAGAGCCGGGATATTTTGATGAGATCGAAGAAATCCTGAAAAAAGCGCCATCCTAAAACAAACGCCCCCAAAGACTGCGGAGAGACCATTCGCAGATAAGGAAGAAACGAGGTCTTCACCCCATCGCCGCCCCTCCCTTCGCCCCACCAACATCGTCCACCCCACATGTTGCGATCTTCTCCGCCAGCTTGGCCAGCACATCCTTTCTCATGCCCCCCACGAACTTTATCGAACCGACGACAAGGTGCCCGCCTCCCGAGACCCCGCCGTTGGGAATCTCCTCCATCAGCTCCTTGACCATCTGGGGTATGTTCATCCGCACGGCGCGGCTCCTCAGCACGGCAAAGTCCGGCCCGTAGCCGATGGTAACGACGGGCTTCCCATCAAACTTCTTGCACAGCCGGTCGTGCACCTCGCCGGAGGTTTTGCCCGGCGGGGGGAAGGTGAACTTGTGGGCGAAGTTCTCCACATCCAGCACATTCATGATGATGCCGTTGGGCAGCTTTGTGCTCTTGACATTGCCCATGCTGGCCCGGAGTTGCTCGTCTATAGCCGCATTGGCCTGCTCGCATAAGAGGTCCACAATCCGCCTGTGCCGGTCCAGCCTGCCCAGGCAGAGGATGTCATTGATCAGGCCCCGGCCCTCATTGAAGCGCAGCCAGAAGGCCTCATAGTCCAGAGCCAGAGCCACCTTCTTCAGGTCCTCCCGCCCGTACTTGTCCTCCACCAGCTTGATGTATAAAGCCGCCTCGGGGGCCTCGCTTCTGTCGCCCACGGCGGATACGGCGGGAAAGTGCCTGATCTTCTCCTCCACTCCGGGGTGGATCATGCGGGCGATCTCCGTGGCCAGCATCCCCGTGGTCAGGCCGAAGTCGCCTCCCTGATGGGCAGGATTAACATGGGCGATTAAAAACTGGTCCACGATCTTGTGGGGATGGTGGTGGTCGACCACCAGCATCTCCATGCCATAGACCTGGGCCTGGCGCATGGCTGGGACATCCTCCTCCGTGGAGCCGTTGTCCATCAAGACAATGAGCGGCATCTTCTGGCCGTGCCTGGTCTGGTCCTCAAGAGCATAGGTCAGATCCTTGGTCACATCCTCCAGCTCATAGAAGGGAGCCTTGCTGGGGGCGCGGCGATAATTATAGTATTCCGCATCCGGTCCTCCCACCTCCTTGATCAGAGGCAGTATGGCATTCTCAATGGCCACAGCGGCGGTGATCCCGTCCGCATCGGCATGATGGCGGACCACAATGGGCTGGGACTTGAGAACGGCCCGGCGGATCTCCTTGGCCACCTGCTTCATGGCCGGCAGGAGACGGGTCATGATCTCGCTTTGCACCAGAAACTCAGTGGCCGAGGGCTCGGCCCGCCGGTCGATGGCCTGCTCGATCTTGTCTTTAACCGCGGAGGCCTCGCCGCCCCAGAGTCGCTTTATGGATTTGATCTCCACCTGGATCTGGTTGTTGCGCAAACTGACCTCGCCTATGACCCGCACAATCATCTCGCTGTCTATCTCTGGATGGGCCCGGACCCCGGCCCTCTCGAAGGCGGCGCAGAAGACCAGGCCGCTGTCATCGGCCACGGTGAAGATGGTGGGCCCTCCCGTCTGCTTGACCTGGATCACCTCTCCCTTGATCATGATCTGCTTTCCCACCATCTTCGGCAGCTCGGCGGCCCGGTAAAGGGGCAGCTCCTTTTCTACCTCCACCGTATTGTACTCCTTCAGCTCCGCCGGCTCCAGCTCGATGTTGCCGTTGGGCAGGATGTTTCGCACCGTTACGAATAGGGTGTCTCCCACCTCCGGTCGGCTCTTGAGGTACTTGTTGTGGGCCAGGCCCCGCACGCATTCCGAGAGGTCCACGAAGGCCCCGAAGTTGGCCAGGCCATTGACCCGGCCCTGATAGATCTCCCCGATGGCTATGTCCTTGGAGTCGCAGGCCGGATCCAGGATATGCACCAGGGGCTTCTTGGCGCAGCGCTCGCACAGCTCCTTCTTGTCCGAGAGCTTTGCCCCGCAGACAACGCAAAGGTACTCCCGTCCCAGGCCACCGCAGGCAGGGCAGCCATCGGTCACCGGCATCTTGCCCGTGCCGTGGCAGATGCTGCATTTTGTCGAGCCGCTCTCCAGGAGTTCCTTCATCTCTCCTTCCGAGGCCTCACCCAGGGATATGGACCCTATCTTTCCGCTGCCATCGCAGTTGGGACAGGGCTTGTCTCCCACCACCAAAAAGCCCCTTCCCTGGCATCTCTCGCACAGATTCATCCTGGGAAGTGACGCATCACTTGAATTTAGCTATTTTGCAGGACTGAAGACCGCCCAGCCGACGCATCGACCTGATTAAGGCTAAATAATATGTATGCCCTCCCCCGGCCATGCGAGTCGTGGTTTTGCGTATCGGCCACAGGCCGGAGAGGGATAAGAGGATCACCACCCATGTGGGCCTGGTGGCCAGGGCCTTCGGGGCCAGCGAGATGCTCCTTACCGGTCGCGATGCCCATATCGAGGAGAGCCTGGCCGATGCAGCCCGCCGCTGGGGAGGCAGCTTCACCCTGCACTCTGGCGTATCCTGGAAGGGAGAGGTCATGCGCTGGAAAGAGGCGGGCGGAGCAGTGGTCCACCTGACCATGTATGGAACCAATCTGCCCGATGTAATCGACGAGATCAGCCATTGCGAAAGAGATCTGTTGGTGGCAGTGGGCGCAGAGAAGGTTCCGGCGGAGATGTATCAGCTGGCGGACTGGAATGTGGCAGTGGGAAACCAGCCTCACTCCGAGGTGGCGGCTTTAGCCGTATTCCTTGACCGGCTTTTTTTGGGGCGGGAGCTGGAAGAGGACTTTGCCGGGGGGCTGAAGATAGTGCCTTCGGCCCGAAGCAAGAAGGTCCTTTACCCCGAGCATCCGAACGATTCTAATTATCCTGGCGGCAAAGGGTCAGAAGAGATCGGTCCATGAAAATCCTGGTTGCCGGCATCAATATCAGGCACATAGCCGCCTCCGCCAGCCGGGCCGGGCATGTGGTTTATGCCGCTGACTGCTACCGCGACCGGGACCTCTCCTTATGGGCTAAGGAGACGATCAGGCTGCCGCGGCTGGGGCCGGAGAAGTGCCTGTCCCGTCTGGTGGAGAAGTTCCGGCCCGATGCCGTGGTTCTTGGGCCGGGGCTGGAGGAGGCTAGGGTGCAGGGCGCGCCGGTGCTCAACAATCCCCCGGAAAAGACCTCTCAGGTATCGGATAAGCTCTGGCTGGCAGGCTGGCTGGAGAGGGAGGGCTATCCCTTCATCCGCACAGAGCCGTCTCCTGAGGGCATGCCCTATCCCTTCCTTGTCAAGCCCCGCCGGGGGGCAGGAGGAATGGGATGCCGTGTGGTCAGGTCCCCGGAGGATCTGGAGTGGCAGGATGGCCTCATTGCCCAGAAGCTGGTATCGGGCTGCCCCGCCAGCGTCTCGGTGATCGGAAACGGCAGCGAGGCCCGGTCCATAGCGCTCAACGAGCAGCTGATCGGCCTCTCCTGGGCCGGGGCCAGAGGCTATCGCTACAGTGGTAACATCACCCCCTTAGAGGCACCGCAAAGGCAAATGGCTGATATGGCGGCAATGGCCGAGGAAATAATCGCGGGCCTGGGGCTGGTGGGAAGCAATGGCTTGGATTTCCTGCTTGGGGGGAAGGGGCCGGTTCCCGTGGAGGTCAACAGCCGCTTCCAGGGCAGCCTGGACAGCGTGGAGTTGTCCTGCGGTGTCAACGTCTTCCAGGCTCATTTGCAGTCCTTTTCCGGTCGGCTCCCGGCCCCATCCAGGACGCCTCTTTGCACGGCAGGCCGGGCGGTCCTTTATGCCCCCTCGCCCCTTACGATCGGCGTCGATCTGCTTTGCCGCTGGACGGCGGATGTGCCGTTGGTGGGATCGCGAATAGAGTCCGATGATCCCGTCCTCTCCATAAACTCCCGGGGCACCGGTCGAGAGGAGGTTTTATCCTGCCTTAAGGCCAGGGCGGCAAAGCTGGGAAGGTTGCTCAAAACAGAATGGGGATAACGATCTTGGCCAAATGATCCGTACGGGATATTCGGCCTGTCTTCTTGCTCCAGACTACCAGGATATTACCCGATAGACCCAGTTGGCGACCAGCGTCCAGAGCTTGACATATCCTGAGCCCTTCTCCAGCTTCTCTTTATCCTTTTCGCTATACCTGACCTTGTCCTTCATCCATGAGTCCATGAACCAGGATGGTTTGCCGATGGAATTTAACAATTCCGGTCTTTCAAATGCCGCTCCCCCCGGCAGGCCCGGAACAAGAGCCAACAGGAATGGCCGTTCCGTCGTCGATATAAATATCTGCTGCTCGATAAAGGTAATATATCATAAGCGGGAAGATGAGAGAAGAGAATGATGCAGGGGATGAAATGAAGTCACCGGAGAGAATCACCATAGCCTTGGACGATGAGACAGCGGGCCTGTTCAAGAAGATGAAGCAAGACATGGGATTGTCTCAGAGCGAACTGATGCGGGAGTCGCTGAAGTTCTTCGCCAAGCATAAGATGCTCTTTGAGTCCTCAGAGGACAAGAAGGTCTACACCCACACCGAGATGCTCTCCGCCGGCGAGCACGTGATCCTGGATATAGATCACTGGATACTGTTTCTGAACTTCATCGAAACCCATCCGGAAAAGGAGAGATTCTGGAGCCTGCATAAAGAGGTCTGCCGGGCCCATGCCGAGCAGTTCAAGCACAAGCTCTTCAATGCCGAGAGCATCCTCAAGAGGCTGGAGATCTGCAATCTGTTCAACATGAGCAAGACCGGCAAGAACGAGTTCACCCTCATCTTCGGCTCGGATGCGCCCAAGAAGTTCGTGCGAATTGAACTGGAGGAGATCTTTGCCGGAATGGGCTTTATAGTTGAGATCAAGGAAGACTTCTCCAAGCTGAGGATCAAGGTAGTCCACGATCTTTAAATCTGCCTTTGTTAACCATGAGCCAGACTGCACCGGACACCGGCCTCCTGAATTTGATGCGGGATTCCATGACCAGAAAGGAGGAAGAGCTTAGCGAGGAGCTGGGCAGCAAATACGGCGTTCCGCCAGAGGAGGTTGCCGATGTGGTTCGATCATTTTTAAAGGACTCCTATGGCCCGGCCATGAACCTGGTGGAGGAGCTTGCCACAAAAGGCAGCCCTCTGCTCCTCTTCATCGGCAAGAAGGATTGCGCCGTCTGCTGCAGATGCAAGCCCGTTATTGAGGATTTTTTGTCCAGGCACGCCGAGCTGGAAATGGTTGCCCTCGATTATTCTCAGCCGGAGGGCCTGCTCTATCATATTATAGTCAACCAGGGAGCAGGGATGCTTCCTTTAGTCGCCTTCATCCTCCAGGGGCAGTTGCGGCTTTCTTTTACCGGGGAGTGCTCTGCCCTTTCCGATTATGAAAGATGCTACAGCGATATCCTCTCCGAATGCAGCCAAAATATATATGCTAACTGAGAGCACAAATCTGCGGCGAGGATGATTATGACTTTGATTGTGCTCAATTTCAAGACCTATCGCGAATCGACCGGCCCGGAGGCTCTTGCTCTGGCCCGGATCTGCCAGGAGATGGCTCTCGAGCATTCCCTGGAGATGGTGGTGGTGCCTCAGGTGGCGGATATCTCTACCATAGCTGCCGCGGTATCGATACCGGTGTTCTCCCAGCATGTGGACGGGGTGGGATATGGCGGCTTTACCGGACACATAACCGCAGCCTCATTAAAGGCGTCGGGAGCGGCGGGGTCCTTGATCAACCATTCCGAGCGACGGCTCAGGCTGGCGGAGATCGAGGCTTCCATCGCTGCCTGTCGCCAGGCGGGCCTGAAGAGCATCGTCTGCACCAACAATGTGGCCACCACCCGCGCCGCAGCGGCAATGGGGCCTGATTATGTGGCCATAGAGCCGCCTGAGCTTATAGGCAGCGGCATCCCCGTCTCCAAGTCCGACCCGGAGATAGTGGCAAACTCGGTGAAAGCGGTCAAGAGAATAGCTCCGGACGTTGGTGTGTTATGCGGGGCGGGAATAACCCATGGGGAAGATCTGAAAGCTGCCCTGGATCTGGGCTCTCAAGGCGTGCTATTAGCCTCTGGAATCATCAAGGCCAAGGATCAGAGAAAAGCTCTGCAAGATCTGGTGGCTGGAGCGCGCTGATGATTGCAGTTCATGTTCGGGTCTCGGGACGGGTGCAGGGCGTATATTACCGGGCTTTTACCCAGGAGAGGGCTATATCTCTGGGGGTGAAAGGATGGGTCAGAAATGTTCCAGGCGGCGGGGTGGAGGCAGTGCTGGAGGGAGAGAGAAAGCAGGTAGGTGAGCTGCTCAAGTCCATGAAGTCAGGACCCACCGGATCCCTTGTCCTGGGGATGGAGCTGTCCGAGCTACAAGCCAAGGGTTACGAGGATTTCGAGATCGAATACTAGTGTGGATGTGTTTTTCATGCTTACCGTAAACAGATACAAATGCTGCTACTGTGGTGCCTGCGTCGGAGTCTGCCCGACCTGTGCCCTGGAGCTGGTGGAGACCTGGCTGGAGGTCTCAACAGAGTGCAAGGAGTGTGGCCTTTGCGCCAAGATCTGTCCCGTAGGAGCCCTGGAGGTGAGGGCATGAAGTGCGACCTGGTGGTGGTGGGCGGCGGCCCGGGCGGCTCCATGGCAGCAAGGGCAGCAGCGTCCGCGGGACTTGATGTAGTTATGCTGGAGAAGCGCCAGGAGATAGGCGATCCGGTTCGCTGCGCGGAAGGGGTGAGCAAGAGATCGCTGCACAAAATGGTCCAGCCTGATCCGGAGTGGATATCCTCCGAGGTAAAAGGTGCCAGGCTCTATGCCCCGGACGGAAACAGCATCGTCATGTCCGAGGACAGGAGCGGCGGTGAGGTGGGCTACGTCCTGGAGAGAAAGGTCTTCGATCGGGGGCTGGCCATGCTGGCCGCCCAGGCCGGGGCCAGGGTCATGGTCAAGACCAGAGCATTGGGGCTGCTCAAGAAGGAGGGAGCCATCTGCGGTGTCTCCGCCATGCGCATAGGCGAGCCTTTGCAGATTGAGGCTCCTCTGGTCATCGGAGCAGATGGTGTAGAGTCCAAGGTGGGGCGTTGGGCAGGCATAGATACCACATTGAAGCTGGATGACATTGAGTCCTGCGCCCAGTTCCTGGTGCAGGATGCATCTATCGATGACGAATACACCGAATTCTTTCTGGGAAACAGCATCGCTCCATCTGGTTACGCCTGGTCCTTTCCTAAAGGAGACAAGTTGGCCAATATCGGTCTTGGGATCCAGGGCTCCCGGTCCAAGCCGGGTGAGGCGGTGCGGCTTTTGCGGCAGCTCATGAAGAGCCATTTTCCCAACGGCAGGGTGGTGGAGATGGTGGTGGGAGGCGATCCCTGCTCCGGGCCGATAGACTCCGCCATTGCCGACGGAGTGATGCTGGTGGGAGATGCCGCCCGCCAGACCGATCCGCTCACCGGCGGAGGCATACTCAATGCCATGAAGGCGGGAGTAATCGCCGGGGAGGTAGCGGCCAAAGCCATATCCGCAGGCGATTACACCCGGAAAGGCCTTCAGGAATATGAGGCACACTGGAGAGAGGATATAGGCAAAACCCTGGCCCGCAGCTTCCAGCTCAAGGAATTCTTTGTCAAGCTCACGGACAAGGATATCAACCAGCTCATAGGCTCAATGGCCAAAGAGGACATATCCAAGATGGATCTGGGAGGAATGCTGCGGATCCTGTTCCGGCTTAATCCCAAACTGCTCTGGAGCCTGAAGAGCCTGATAATTTAGGAAGAGGAAGAGGCAGCGGATCACCAGCAATTCCTCTCCAGCACATCAATTTCTTATAACCATATTTTTAGTATGACTCAGACGAGAACGCAGCTTCCATCTGCCCTCTTAGGAAGCTTCTCCATATCGAAGAATACAGCTATCCTCTCTTTGTCCGCATCAATGGCAGTCACGCTGCTGTGGAAGATGTAACGCCTGGTTCTGCGCCCATCAGGGATCTTGAGATGATGATCTCGGCGGAGAAGAATAGCACAAGTCTCCTGCAGCGCCGGGCCGCTCTGCAGGAAGAGCAGCCCCGGCAGGTTGAGCTGATGGTGGCTGGTGGTAGGATATCTCACTCCCATCAATTCTCCCAACTCTTCGCGACTGATAGCCACTGTCTTCTCTCCGCTTCCCACGGCGATGCTGCCCTCGTCGGCACGGATCCAGTCGATATGAGTGTGAAGGGCGCTCAAGATATAGCTGTCACCCCGTCCCCTGTTCTCGGCAGGAAGGATCTCTTCCAGGTTCTTCATGAATGGTCTCAGGAGAGGACTTGTCCCGGTGAAGAGGCAGCCTGGAAGGTTTTCGATCTCGGTCCGGGCCAGCTCCCGAAGATCCCTCTCCCGGATCTCGATGCATATCATAGCAATGACATTCGCTCAATGGGAAATATATCTTGTCAGGGATTCGAGCCGGAGCGCCAGTCTGAAAGCGGCTCGGAACGGTCTCAAAATCCGGCCCCCTGGTCCCCCAGGCATCTATGCCTGCCCAGCGCCGCTACCCTGAGCAACCTGAGGTCAGGCCAGAGCAATACGGACCTTTAAATGCAAAAGGATCTATTAAAAAATAATTTTTGTTTAATATATTGTTATTCTCCTTAAATTAATTATATCGACATATAGGCGGATATGACGGCAAATTGGCTGGGAAAAGCATAGCTCTTCTGGATGGCGCGCATCCGGCTTTAAGAAATTATAAGAATTATAAATACCTAACACAATGCATTTAACCTGTGCAGGTCACCCAAATGTAAATGGCAACTGCATTAAAAGTTATTATCTAAAGTATTAGTCTAATTAAGTATAATTAAAAGAGATTCCCTTTCAAAACAAATTATTTATATCATTAGGTAATTCTGCCATGAAAAATATGGTGACAATTATGAGGGAATCCACGGTAAAGATTCTAGACGATAAGGATATGGAATTTGTGGAGACACTAAGATCCTTGAGTGTTCCTCGCAATGTGGCAACGCTCATCACCTTTCTGGCCAATGTGGATGAGGCATCCTCTCGAGAGATAGAGATGGGCTCAGACCTCAGACAGCCTGAGGTCAGCATTGCCATGCGCACCCTGCGCGACAACAACTGGATAGAAGAGAAGGAGATCAAACGCGAGGGCAAAGGCAGACCAATGAAGGTCTACTCTTTGAAAGCCGGGATAGATGACGTCATCAAGCACTTCGAGGAGGAGAAGCTGAACGAGTCTGCCCAGGCCATGGAGAGCATTCAGAGGCTAAAGCAACTCATATCCACCTGAAGATCAGATGGAGGTGGCTAAGAACAGCTCAGGATTATCATTGGAGGTGGCTGCTGAGCACCTCCACCTCGATTTTAGCTGCAATATTTCTGCCCAGGGATATCTTCATTCCATCCACCTCAATTACCACCGGCCCTCCGAAGGGATGGTTGGTGATCTTGCGAATTAGCCTGCCCTTACGTATGCCCATGGACTCGAATCTCTTTCCCCAATCCACATCGCCATAAATGGCTTTGACTTCCAGCGTCTCATTGCAGGGAGCCCTGGACAGCTCAATGTACCTCATCTCTGTTCGATCTGCTCCATAGTTATTGGACCTTTCAATTGCTCTCAAGCTTTAGCAGTAGATCCGTCTACAATTGAAAGGAATCCCTGGGCGGATCTATGATATTTTGATGACCTGGCCGCTTGAGCCAGCAGTTCTGCGAGAGCAGATCCTCTCCCCGGATAAACCTTGCGCAAAACGCCAATTATAGAAATATATCAGTCAGATTCTGACATTGACTCCTTTCTCCTTGAGATAGGATTTCACCGATCCGATGCTCCACTCGCCGAAATGAAAGATGCTGGCTGCCAGTGCTGCCGATGCATCAGTCTTGCGGAAGACCTCCAGCATGTGATCCGGGCTGGCGCAGCCTCCCGATGCGATCACCGGAGCATTCACGCTCTTTACCACCGCATCGGTAAGGGGAATATCGAAGCCGTCGTAGGTTCCGTCCCGGTCCATGCTGGTGAGCAGAATCTCCCCTGCCCCTAAGGAGACAGCTCTCTTGGCCCAAGCCAGGGCATCGATGCCTGTAAACTGCCTGCCTCCGTAGTAGGAGCACTCAAACCAGCAGGGTCCCTCTTCGGTATGGACCACCTCTCTGCCTTCTTCCAGACTATAGCGCCTCTTAGCGTCGATTGCCAGGACAACAGCCTGGTTTCCGTACTGCTCTGCGATCTCCTCTATCAACTGGGGGCGCTTGAGAGCGGAGGTGTTCAGAGTGATCTTGTCCGCTCCGGCATTGAAGACCTCTCTGGCCTGATCCAGGCTGCTTATGCCCCCGCCCACAGCCAGGGGAACGAAAACAGAGCGGGATGTCTTCTTGATCACCTCGGTCATAGTCTCCCGCCGATCAGAAGAGGCGGTTATATCCAGGAAGACTATCTCATCCGCACCATCCTGATAGTACTGTTCAGCCAGCTCCCAGGGAATTCCTGCATATCTGATCTGCTTGAACTCGATTCCCTTCACCACCCTGCCACCGGGCACAGCCAGGTCGCAGTCCAGGCAGGGAATTATCCTTCTGGCTAACATCTCGATGCCCTCACAAAGTTCTTCAGTATCTGCAGCCCCTTGAGGCCGGACTTTTCCGGATGAAACTGGGTGGCAAAGAGGTTGTCCTTGCAGATGGCGGCTGTGACCTGCACTCCGTGCTCGGTGGTGGCGGCTATGACCGAGTCCTCCTCAGGCCGGCCATAGTAGGAGTGCACAAAGTAGAACATATCGCCATCTGAAATCCCATCCAGCATCTCCGACCGCCGCTGTATGGAGAGGCTGTTCCAGCCCATCTGGGGGATCATCACCCCTTCCGGCAGGCGCACCACCTTTCCTTTGATCCAGCCCAATCCGGGGGCACCGGGGCTCTCTTCACTCTCCTGAAAGAGGACCTGCATGCCCACGCAGATGCCTAGCATGGGCACACCTTCCTGGAGGCGTTGCAGCAGGCTTTCTGAGAAGCGGGAGAGCTGGCTCATGCAGCTTCCAAAGGCCCCCACTCCCGGAACCACTATTGCCTTTGCCCCATTCAGATCCTCCGGATCTCGGGCCAATCTCGGATCTCCGCCCACATGATCCAGGGCATTGTATATGGAAAACAGGTTTCCCATACCGTAGTTGACTATGGCAACCGTCATCTCTTGCCTTCTCCTTCTTCCGGATCGATTACATCATTTAATTTCTGTCCTTGAGCCATGCCAAGGCAAATCCGTCCATTCTGAGCCTGAATTTCAGATTATTAAATTGGCACGTTTCTGGTCGGCCTACCGGAAAAGCTTTTCCTTTGATTTCATTCATAAAAGTTATGTTTATTTAGGGATATTTATGAACCCGCCATCCACAATATCCGGGCATGGAAAAGGCCTCATGTATTCTTTTTTGCTCAGGCATATCGGCCAAGTCCAAGCCTCTGCGAATCCTGCTTTTGAAAAAACATATAGATTGCCGATAATTTAAAAATTAATTATTAAGTTCATTTATGATCTCTTATGAAAACGTGATATGTAAATTGCATTTGAATTCGAATAAGACCTTGTAGATATATATCTATTACAAAATTAATTTATAGATAATACTTAAATATACCAACAAGACATTTCCGGCCTTCCTTTTTACTTATAAATCTAACTCAAAATTGTTATATAGGCAGTATGGTACTCTGCATCCACCAGTCAAACATAAAGATTTGGGTAGAATGGAGATGCGTTTAATGTCCAAGCCTAATCCCTTTGAGATAGCCCAAAAGCAACTTGACGATTGCGCCAAGATTCTGAACCTCGATGCCGGAGTGCATGAGTTTCTGCGCCACCCCAGAAGAGAGTACCATTTTTCCATACCGGTAAGAATGGATGATGGCAGCATGAAGGTCTTCCAGGGATACAGAGTTCAGTATAATGATGCCCTCGGCCCCTGCAAGGGCGGCATAAGGTACCATCCCGATGAGACCATAGATACGGTGCGGGCTCTCTCCGCCTGGATGACCTGGAAGACATCGCTTCTGGGCCTGCCCCTTGGCGGAGGCAAGGGCGGGGTCATATGCAATCCCAAGGAGATGTCCAGCGGCGAGTTGGAGAGGCTGTGCCGCGGCTATATCGACATGATCTGGCAGAACATCGGCCCGGATAAGGATGTACCTGCGCCTGATGTCTATACCACACCCCAGATGATGGCCTGGATGATGGATGAGTTCTCAAAGTTGACCGGATCCAACAACTTCGGCTGCATCACCGGCAAGCCCCTCTGCGTGGGTGGCTCCTGCGGCAGGGGCGATGCCACTGCCAGAGGCGGAATGTATGCTTTGCGTGAAGCGGCTCGTGAGTTCAACATCGACCTGTCCAAAGCCACCTTTGCCATCCAAGGATACGGCAATGCCGGCAGCTTTGCTCACAGCCTGGCCAAGGAGCTTTTCGGCGGCAAGGTCGTGGCAGTTAGCGACTCCAAGGGTGGGGTATTCAATGCCTCTGGCATTGATTCCGACGAGGCGGCAAGGGTCAAGGCCGAGACATCCAGCGTGGCCAACATTCCCGGAGGCAAGAAGATCAGCAATGAGGAGCTTCTGGAGCTGGATGTGGACATTCTCATAGCTGCCGCTCTGGAGAATGTTATCACCAAGGATAATGCCGGGCGGGTAAAGGCCAAGATCATCGTGGAGCTGGCAAATGGTCCCACCACACCCGAAGCGGACGAGATACTCTTCAAGAACAAGGTGCATGTCATACCCGACTTCCTGGCCAATGCCGGCGGCGTTACCGTATCCTACTTCGAGATGGTGCAGAACATCATGCGCTACTGCTGGTCCTTCGATGAGGTCTATGCAAAGCTGGATGAGCGGATGACCATGGCCTACCAGGGCGTGCTGGCCGCCTCCAAGAAGTACAACATCAACATGCGTCAGGCAGCCTACACCGTGGCCGTGGCTAGGGTTGTGGATGCAATGAAGACCCGAGGCTGGGTTTAGACAGAATTACCGATCGTTCCAAAACCACAAGCAGAGGTGCTCTGCGCTCCCTCCCAGGCTGATGCCCGGCATTGGAGATCGCAGAGCATTTTTGATTTTTTTATTATTAAAATTATTATATTTTGCTCTTTCCCGATCTATGTGAATAGCTATTAAAACCGGAAATTCCAATTGAGATCGATTTCAGGTGATAGATGATGGAAGAAGACTTCAAGAAGGCGGCCGAGTTTCACGGCCACGTCTGTCCCGGTCT
>Ga0208197_1001013_pt1 | contig 31373 bp, 23 predicted proteins | sample AD_JPNNA4_MetaG_FD_184444 | JGI IMG/M metagenome (GOLD analysis project Ga0208197, IMG submission 184444) | Active sludge microbial communities of municipal wastewater-treating anaerobic digesters from Japan - AD_JPNNA4_MetaG (SPAdes) (version 2) | ecosystem: Engineered > Bioreactor > Anaerobic...
TAGTTCATCACATTGCCGTAGATCACGCGCGGGATCCCCGTCTCCAGGCTATGGATGATGTAAGCGCCGTATTCATGTGAGGGCGTGATGGCGTCGAAGTTCGTGACCATGGCGATGGCGTTGCGCACGTCTTGCTCCGTCGCCCTGACTGCCAGCAGGCGCTCGCGCAGATTCGCCTCATCTATCGGCGCGTCGGGGTTCAGCACCGTCTCGTGACTCGCCTCCCAGCCCGCGATCTGCACCTCACAGCGGCGGATGTATTCATCCAGCGGGATGTTGAAGCGCTCGATGAGGTCGGGGCGGTCGCGTTTGATGAACCAGGGGACGTACTCGCTGAAGTGTTCACTCGATTCGGTGACGAAATAGCCGAGCCGCTTGAACACCTCGTAGCGGACACGGTTCCAGTCGGGCACGCGGCCCTCGGCGATGACCTGGCGCAGCCTCGGATAGAGGTCCTCCACCTCGCCGTTGGGCAGATGGCGCTCGAAGCGCAGGTAGAACGCCATGTGATTGATGCCCGCGCACCGATAGGTGATTTCCTCAAGCGGAATGTTCAGGTCGTGGGCGAGCTGTTCGGCGGTGCCCTGGACGCTGTGGCACAGTCCCACGGTTTTGATGGGCGTGCCGCGATTCATGGCCCAGGTCAACATGGCCATCGGATTGACGTAGTTGAGGAAGGTCACGTCGGGACAGAGGTCCTGCATGTCCTGCGCCATCTCCAGCATCACCGGAATTGTCCGGAGCGCGCGCATGATGCCGCCGACGCCCAGCGTGTCGGCGATCGTCTGGCGCAGTCCGTACTTCTTGGGAATCTCGAAGTCTATCACCGTGCCGGGCTGGTAGCCGGCAATCTGGAACATGGCGATGGCGTAATCCGCGCCGTCGAGCGCCTGTCGGCGATCGAGCGTCGCCTCGATGGTGGGGTGCGCCCCCAGGCCCTGGGCCAGGCGGTGGGCGACTACCTCGGTGGTGCGCAACCGTTCGGGGTCAATGTCATGCAGGCTGATGGTGGCATGCGCCAGTTCCGGGAAACTGAGGAGATCCCCGAGCAGATTTTTGGCGAATACCGTGCTGCCGGCGCCGATGAAGGTGATCTTGGGCATGGGTTGTGTCTCCTGTTTTTTTCGCGGTTATTTTTTGAGAACGCTCAGTGACTGCACATTCACTACGTCACGCCTTCTGCGCCTGAATCACCGCTTCCAGGGCGTCTTCCGCACGCCGCAGGCGCAGCAACGTGGTTTGTCGTCCCAGGGCCTCGAGGCAGCCGAAGAGCGGCGGGGCGACCTCTTTGCCGGTGGTCGCCGTGCGGATGAGCCCGAACACCTGCCCCGCTTTCAGCCCCAAATCCTTGCACAGCTGCCGTAGCAGCGGTTCCATCGTGGCCGCGTCCCAGTCGCGCAGCGCCGCGAGCCGCGTGCGGACGGCTTCGAGCGTTTGCAGGCTCTGTTCGGCGGTCATCTTCGGGCCAAGGAGCTTTTCCGGCGCGGGGGTGGGGATGTCAGTGAAGATGAAGTCGGTGAGCGGGACGACGTCCTTGAGCGTCTTGAGCCGCTCTTGCACCAGCGGCACGATTACCTGCAGCTGCGCCAGCGCTTCGGTCGTCACGGGGGTGGGGATCATGCCGGCGTCTTGCCAGAAGGGAATCAGCCGCTCCAGCAGCGTTTCCTGATCGAGCTTGCGGATGTAGACGCCGTTCATCCAATCGAGTTTCTCGTAGGAGAAGACGGCGGGCGCGGGATTGACGCGCTTCAGGTCGAAGCGTTGGATGAGCTCCTCGCGGGTGAAGATCTCCTGCTCCTCGCCCTCGCCGGGCGCCCAACCGACCAGCGCCAGAAAGTTGAAGAGGGCCTCGGGCAGGTACCCCTGCTTCTCGAACTCGGCGACCGAGATGGCGCCGTGACGCTTGCCGAGCTTTTTCCCGTCGGCGCCCAGCACCAGCGGGACGTGGGCGAATTCCGGCAGCTCCCAGCCGAAGGCGCGGTAGAGGGTGACGTGTTTGGGCGCGCTGGAGAGCCAGTCGTCGCCGCGGATGATGTGCGTGATCTGCATCAGGTAATCATCCACGACCACGGCGAGGTGATAGGTGGGGAAGCCGTCGGATTTTAGCAGCACCTGGTCGTCAATCCCGCTGTTTTCGAAGACGACGTCGCCTTTGAGCAGATCGTGGACCACCGTCTGCCCTTCGCGGGGCATTTTCAGGCGGATGACGTGCGGCTCGTGCGGGGAGATGGCATCGGGGGGCAGATCCCGGCAATGCCCGTCGTACATGATCATTTCCCCACGGGCGCGCTGTTCCTCGCGGATGCGCTCCAGACGTTCCGGCGGACAGTTGCAGCGGTAGGCCCAGCCCTTGTCGAGCAGCTCCAGGGCCTTCTCGCGGTAGAGAGGCAGCCGCTCGGACTGCACATAGGGGCCGTAAGGGCCGCCCACATCGGGGCCCTCATCCCAATCCAGGCCCAACCAGTGCAAGCTGTTGAAAATCACGTTGACGGCATCGGGCACATACCGGGTGCGGTCGGTGTCCTCGACGCGGATGATGAACTGCCCACCATGCTGGCGCGCGAAGAGCCAGTTGAAGACGACCGTGCGGATGTTGCCGATGTGGGGCTGCCCCGTGGGGCTGGGAGCGAATCGGACACGAACTGTCATAAGAATTCCTCCTCAAAAAATCAGCGAGTCAGCGAAAAAGCGAGTCAGCGAATCATTTACATTCATACGTTCGCACGTGGGCACGGATCCTATTTTCTGAGAAGATCACTCACGCATTACGGATTACGCATTTTCAGAAGAGCCTTGTGCGTACATCTTGCTAAAACTCCAGGCGTTTGCGGCGCATGGACACGCTCTGCACCAGGCCGATGCCGATGTAGGCAATCACCAGCGAGCTGCCCCCGCTGCTGATGAAAGGCATGGGCAGTCCCGCGACGGGCAGGACGCTCAAGTTCATGCCGATATTGACGAGCAGCTGATAGAAGATGTAGGTGATCACGCCCACGACAATGAGCTGCCCGGTGAGATCGCCGGCGTTGGCCGCGATGCGCAACATCCGCCACAGCAGCAGGCCGAACAGCGCCAACAGGGCCGTCGCGCCGATAAAGCCCGTCTCCTCACAGATCACTGAAAAGATGAAGTCGGTGTGACGGACGCGCAGAAAGTGCAACTGGCTTTGCGTGCCCGAGGCGAACCCCTTGCCCATCAGCCCGCCGGAACCGATGCTGATGAGCGCCTGTTCCAGATTGTATCTGGCCCACGGGTCGCGCTCCGGTTGCAGGAAGTTGAGAATGCGGGCCTGCATGTATTCGGGCAAGAGGGGCAGGACGAGGGGGATGGCGACGATGGCCACGAGCGCCAATCCGCTGAGATACGAGGTCTTGATCCCCGAGGTGAAGACCAGCGCGGCCCACATGGCAGCGTAGAGCGTCGCTGTGCTCAAGTTGGGCTGCAGGTACACCAGCACCGCCGCGAGGACCGTCATCCCCAGCGAAATTCCCAGCTCCTGTAGCCCCGGCGGATTGGGAGCGTTGCGGGAGAGCATCCCAGCCTGGCTGATGAGTATCAATATCAGCGCGGGGAAGGCCGGCTGAATGGAAATGCCGCCGATGTAGATGAAGCGTCGCACCTGCCCGATCTCGCTGGAGCCGAAAAGCAGGGTGAACACGAGCAGGCCGAGCGCCAGGATGTAAAGGGGCCATTGCAGGCTTTCCAACAGGCGGTAGTTGACGAGGGACGTGACAAAGACCATGACGACGCCCAAAACGGCATAGACGGCCTGATTGCGCCATATCCCCGCGAGCGATTCCGAGCCGATGGTAGCGCTGTAGATCATGGCGACTCCCACAGCGGTCAACAGCGCCACAATTAACAGCAGCACCCAGTCGAAATATTGCCAGATTGATCTGCGCATGGTTCCTCAACTCCGGCTTTTATTATAACACAATCGGCTTGTTTTCTTTAGCATACTCTTTCAACACACTACCCATTCTTCTCAATTGCGGTATGATTAGCGCTGTTGACACACTCAGGGCAAAGAAGGTCATCTCATGCGCAGGTTTCTTCGGATTTTGGTGGTCCTGGCAACGTTCATCGTCCTGGTGATGGGCGCAGTGCGCGCGACGACGCTGCCGTGGTTCCCGCGTTGGGCCTATGCGCGCGCCGATTTTCCCGCCGACGCCTACGGCATGACCGCTGAGGAGCGCCTGCGCTTGGCGGAAGCCTGTATCGCGTTCCTCAACCTGCCGCACGACCGGACATTGCTCTCTGCGTTGCAGCTAGAGGACGGCGCGGTGGCTTTCAACGAGCGCGAGCTGCAGCACATGGACGACGTGAAGGGTGTGTATGATCGGCTGACGATCTGGGCCGTGTTCGCGCTGACGGTGGGCGGCATTGCCATCTGGGCGTTGCATCGTCGCGGCGAGGGGGCCGCAATCTGGGGCGCCCTTTCTGATGGCGGTCTGGCGACTCTGATCGTGCTGCTGCTGCTGGGGGTGTTGATGGGCGTGGCCTGGGAAACCTTTTTCGTCGGCCTGCACGGCGTCTTCTTTGCGCCGGATACCTGGCGCTTCTATTATACCGATACCTTGATCCGTTTGTTCCCGGAGCCGTTCTGGCAGCTGGCGGGCCTCGTCGTCGTGGTGATGGTCGTAGTGCCGGCATTCGTCCTGGCGTTGCTGGGGCGAATCCTCCAGCGCCGGCTGCTGCGTTCTGCCGCTGTGGAAGCTGACCGAAAATAAAAATGTGAGTCGTAAGTTGTGAGCCGTGAGTCGTGAGCAGAGGCTGTGACGGCTCACCGGTTCGACACGAGCCAACCGCGCTTCAGCGCGCTGTTTGAGGACGTAGCAGCCCCGGGGGCAAGGAATTTCTCATCTTATTCGTGAATTTCGTGTTCATTCGGGGCCATTTTCGCAGGAGGAGCGTTTCGATGACGATACAGACACCTGAATGGGCCAGACATGCTGTTTTTTACCAGATCTTCCCGGATCGTTTCGCGCGTAGCGAGCGGGTGAAGAAGCCCGTGAACCTGGAACCGTGGGACTCGCCGCCGACGTCGCGCGGCTTCAAGGGTGGGGATCTCCTGGGAGTGGTGGAGCACCTTGACTATCTGGAAGCGCTCGGCATCACGGCGATTTACTTCAACCCCATTTTCCAGTCGGCGGCCAATCACCGTTATCACACGCATGACTATTTTCGCGTGGATCCCATCCTTGGCGGTGACGCGGCGTTGCGCGTGTTATTGGACGCGGCTCACGCGCGGGGCATTCGTGTGATACTCGATGGCGTCTTCAATCACGCGAGCCGGGGCTTCTATCAGTTCAACCATCTCATGGAAAACGGGCCGGCCTCGCCCTACACCGAGTGGTTCCGGGTGCGAGAATTTCCCCTCAACGCCTTTGATGATCACAAAAAGCCCAATTATGCGTGTTGGTGGGACAATCGCGAGCTCCCGCAGCTCAACACGGAGCACATCCAGGTGCGCGAATTCCTCTTCGAGGTGGCGGAATATTGGCTCCGCGCCGGCATTGACGGCTGGCGGCTCGATGTACCCTTGGAGATCAAGACGCCCGGCTTCTGGGAGGAATTCCGGCGCCGCGTGCGGGCGATCAACCCCGACGCCTACATCGTCGCCGAGATCTGGGATGAGGCTCAGCCATGGCTCAATGGGGATCACTTTGATGCGGTGATGAATTATCCCTTCAACCGCGCCTGTCTGGAGTTCTTCGGCGACAAAGTCCTGAACACCCGGGAACATCCGGGCGGCTTCAAACTCAAGCCGGCCGTCGCCAAGGGCTTCAGCGAGCAGGTGGAGCGGATGTTGAACCTTTATGCGCGGGAAGTGCTAGAAGTCCAGTACAATTTGCTCAGCAGCCATGACGAGCCGCGTTTCCTGACCATGGTGGGCGGCGACAAACGGCGGTTGCAGCTGGCGACGCTGTTCCAGATGTGCTATCCCGGCGCGCCGAGCGTCTATTATGGCGATGAAATCGGCCTGCAGGGCGGCGCGGACCCCGATTGTCGGCGCAGCTTCCCCTGGGATGAGACCCTGTGGGATCGGGAATTGCTCGCCGCCTTCAAGCGCGCCATCGCCTTGCGTCACGCCCATCCCGCGCTGCGGACAGGCAACTACATCACCTTGTATGCCAAAGGGCCGCTCTACGCCTTTGCCCGCCAGAATGAGGCGGAGACGGTAGTGGTGGCCATGAACGCCGGGGACAAGGCGGAGACCCTCACGCTTGATTTGAGGGGCGTCCTGTCCGATGATGTCCTGCTCAAGGATGCCTGGAGCGAGGAGACTGTCGCCGTCACGCAGGGCCGGCTCGCCCTCACCGTGCCGCCTGTGGGCGCGCAGGTGTTGCTCGCGTGAGTGGCGCCGGGAATCGCGGCTCGATAATAGCGACGGCTAATGAAACTCTAATCCCGCTCTTATCGAATTCAAATACTTTGCCGCTATACTTCGGGATAGTCACATGGGGTAGGAATGGCCGCGCGGAGGCCGGGGCTTTCTCGCGCAGCCGTTGTTAACGTGCCATCTAAGAAATGCACTTATGAGAATTCAGGAGGTTGCTAATGAGTAAAGTAGTGGGCATTGACCTGGGAACGACCAATTCTGCAGTCGCGATCATGGAAGGCGGGCAGGTGACCGTGATCCCTACCGCTGAAGGGGACCGTCTGTGCCCCTCTGTGGTCGCTTTTACCAAGAAAAATGAGCGCCTGGTAGGGATCCCCGCCAAACGGCAGGCCATTGTGAACGCGGAGAACACGGTTTTTTCGATCAAGCGCCTGATGGGGCGGCGGATGGATGAGCGTGAGGTAGAAATCACGCGCCAGATGGTGCCTTATGCGATTGTCGAAGGGCCCCAAGGCGACGCGCGGGTACGGATTCCGATAGTGGACAAGACCTATACGCCGCAGGAAATCTCGGCGATGATTTTGCAGAAGCTCAAGAAGGACGCCGAGGCGTACCTGGGCGAACCGGTCACCAAAGCGGTCATCACCGTGCCGGCATACTTCAACGACAGCCAGCGGCAGGCGACCAAGGACGCCGGGCAGATCGCCGGGCTGGAAGTGGTCCGCATCATCAACGAGCCGACGGCTTCGGCGCTGGCGTATGGCCTCGATCGGAACGTGGATGAGACCATCCTGGTCTTTGACCTGGGCGGGGGAACTTTCGACGTCTCCATCCTGGAAGTGAGTGAGGGCCTCATCGAAGTGAAGTCCACCAACGGCGACACGCACCTGGGAGGCGATGACTGGGACGAGCGCGTGGTCCGCTGGATGCTCGAGGAATTTCGCAAGGATCAGGGCATTGATCTGTCGCAGGATCGGCAGGCGATGCAGCGGCTCCGTGAGGCTGGCGAGAAGGCGAAGATTGAGCTCTCCACGATGATGGAGACCGAGATCAATCTGCCCTTTATCACTGCCGACGCTTCCGGCCCCAAGCACCTGCAGCTGCGCCTGACCCGCTCGAAGTTCGAGCAGCTCACGCGCGACCTGATGGAGCGCTGCCGTGGGCCTTTTGAAAAGGCGCTGCGCGACGCCAACCTGACTCCGGCGCAGCTCGATCAGGTGGTGTTGGTCGGCGGCGCGACGCGGATGCCTATGATTCAAGAGCTGGTGCGCCAGCTGACCGGCGGGCGGGAGCCCAACAAGGGCGTCAATCCTGATGAGGTCGTGGCGATTGGCGCGGCGATTCAGGGAGGCGTGCTTTCCGGCGATGTGACTGACATCCTCTTGCTGGACGTGACCCCGCTGTCTCTCGGTGTGGAGACGTTGGGAGAGCGCATGACGGTGCTCATCCCGCGCAACACGACCATTCCGGTCCGCAAGAGCGAGACCTTCACCACGGCGGAGAGTGGCCAGACCGCGGTAGACATCAAAGTCTATCAAGGCGAACGGCCCATGGCGCCGGATAACATGCTGTTGGGCCAGTTCCGGCTGGATGGGATCCCGCCTGCCCCGCGCGGTGTGCCGCAGATCGAGGTGGCTTTCGACATTGACGCCAACGGCATTCTCAACGTCTCCGCCAAAGACAAGGCGACGGGCCGTGAGCAGAAGATCACCATCACCGCTTCTACCAACCTCAGCAAGGAGGAAGTAGAGCGCTTGATCCAGCAGGCCAAGGTGCATGAGGCGGAGGATCGGCGCAAGCGGGATCTGGTGGACGCGCGCAACGAGGCGGACGCGCTCGCGTTCCAGATGGAAAAGACGCTGACCGATCTGGGCGATAAGGTGCCCGCGAATGTGCGGAGCCAGATCGAAACCAAGATCGCTGATCTCAAGCGCGTGAAGGATGGGGATGACAGCGCCGCCATTCGTCGGGCCATGGATGACCTGCGCCAGGCGGCGATGCAGATTGGGCAGCAGATGTACGGCGAGGGCGAGGCGCCGGGCGGCTATGCGGGTCCCCAGGGTGGGCCGCAGAGTGGCCCGCAGCGCGGCCCTGAAGGCCCTGACGTTGTGGATGGCGAATACCGCGAGATGTGAGTGTGAGGTGGTCGGGTACTGAAGTGCGCAAGGGGGTGGCGTGAAGGCCACCCTCTTGTCTAATCTGGGGGGATGCGCGGCCTTTGAGAGGAGACGTCATCTGCTGGCGCGCATCGGGCAAGCAAGAGAATGTGAGTCGTGAGTGGTGAGTAGAGACTGCGACAGCTCACGGCTCTCTATTTTTCGAGGAGGAGGAAGGGCATGGCCCCTGAAAGTAAAATTTTCCGTGTGCCGGTCAAAACCGTCAGCAGCGCCAAACCGGCTGAGCCTCAGCCATTGGAAGAGGACCTCCCGCCGGCTGCCGAGGTGAAGCCTGCAACGGTCGCTGAAAGCGCTGCTGTAGCCTCGGAAGCATCTGCAACCGTGGAACCGGTGCGCGACTACGTGCGCGAAGCGCCCTCAGGCGCGGTGGATTGGCAGAGCGTGGCTTTACAGCTCCAGGCGGATGCGCAGGCCTATCGTCAACGGCAGGCCTTGCGTGACGCTCAGCGCCTGGCAGAAGAACGCGAGCGGCTCTTATTGCCTTTTTTCGACGTGATGGATAACCTGGAACGGACGTTGGCGGCGGCGGAGGAGAGCGCCCTGCCGGCGGAGCGGCCCTTGTATCAGGGCCTGGCGCTGACCTATCGCAGCATGTGCAATTTGCTGGAGCGAGAAGGGATCACGCCCATCGCGACAGTGGGGGCGCCTTTTGACCCTCACGTGCACGAGGCCGTGGCTGTGGTCCCCGGAACAGCGGAGCAAGGGGCAGAGAGTGTGGTCGTCGAAGAAGTGCGACGCGGTTATCGGCAGGGGGAGCGCGTGCTGCGCCCGGCGCGGGTCGTAGTGGCGCATCCCGTGGCCTGAGCTCGCGCAGCAGAGGAGGGGGGAATGGAATATAAAGATTACTACAACATTTTGGGGGTGTCGCGCGACGCCGACGAGAAGACCATCAAAACGGCGTATCGTCGCCTCGCTCGCGAGTATCATCCCGACATGAACCCCAACAATCCCAATGCTGAGGAGCGCTTCAAGGAGATCAATGAGGCGTATGAGGTCCTTTCCGATCCGGAGAAGCGGCAACGGTATGACCGCTTCGGCAAGGATTGGCAGCAGTGGGGTCAAAGTGGCGGGCGTCCAGAGGATTTTGACTGGTCTCAGTGGGCGGGAGGCTTCCCCGGCGGGCAGGGAGGCGTTCATTATCGGCGGGTGGAGGACTTGCAGGATCTGTTTGGTGGTTTTGGCGGCTCTGGTGGCGCCGGCGGTAGGGAAGGCACTTTTTCCGATTTCTTCGATTTGTTGTTTGGCGGGATGGGACGGCGCGCTGGCGCGCAGACCTATCAGCAGCCGGCGCGCGCGTATGAGCAGCCCGTAGAAATCACCCTGGCGGAGGCGTACCAGGGGGCGACGCGCGTCCTGCAGCTCGAAGGCCGGCGCCTGGAGGTGCGCATCCCCGCCGGGTCGGATAGTGGCACGCGCGTGCGCATTCCGGCCTCCGCTACCGGCATAGGGCGCGACATGCACCTGGTGGTCACCGTGCAACCCGATTCGCGCTTTGAGCGCAAAGGCGATGACTTGTACACCGAGGTGCCGGTGGATCTCTACACCGCTCTCCTCGGCGGCGAAGTCGCGGTGCGGATGCCGGACAATCACTCGGTGATGCTGCGCATCCCGCCGGAGACGCAGAATGGCCGCCTGTTGCGGCTGCGGGGACAGGGGATGCCTCATTTGAACGAGCCGGCGACGCGGGGCGATCTGTACGCCAAAGTGGCCGTGCAACTTCCGGCTCACTTGAGCGACGAGGAAAAACGCCTGTTCCAGACCTTACGTGACCTGCGGCGGGGCGAGGGTCAACGCAAATGAAGCTCTCCATACATGGAATACATGAAAATGTGAGCCGTGAGTTGTGAGTCGTGATCGAAGGCTGCTACGGCTCTCGACTCATGGCTTACTAATCTCTATTTTTTAAGGAGACGCCATGTGCTGGCGCACATCATCCAAAAATGAAAATGTGCGGTCATTGTTCAGCCTGGCGTCAGGTAGTTCGACGGCGATGGATGAACCTTTGCAAGCTGCAGCTTTTGCCCCTCCCCCGGCCCCCTCCCCAACGGCGCCTGCGCCGTTGGGGAGGGGGAGAAGAAATAAGGGGTTTTGCAGGCGGGCGTAGCCCGCCTGCAAAACCCCACAAAAAAAAGTTCCCCTTCCCCCCGCGCGCGGGGGGAAGGGGCCAGGGGATAGGGGGCAAAAGTTGATTCTCAATCTTAAGCAATCACCATAAAATATTGCGTTTTTTAGTCAGTGGCTGAACAGTCGCCATGTGAGTTGTGAGCCGCAATCCATGGGCAGAAACTGTGACGACTCTCTTCTCACGACTCTCTATTTTCTAAGGAGGAACTGAATGTTCAAACGGATTCTTTTTGCTCACGATGCGACGCCGGCAGCGGAACGGGCGCTGCCGTATTTGGAACATCTCGCGCGCGTAGAGGAAGGCACGGTGTTGGTCTTGCACGTCTACGAGCCTCCGGAGCGTTACAGCACCATGCCGGGCTACCATGATCTCATCGCTTCCATGGAATCCCTGGCGCAGGAAGTGGTGGACGACGCGGTAACCTACCTTTCGGCGGCGGGGGTGCCCGCAGAGGGCTTGGTGCGTGCGGGCGCGCCGGCGCAGATGATCCTGCAAACGGCGTTGGAGGAGAAAGTGGCGCTCATCGTGCTTGGCACGCGCGGCCCCTCGAATGTCAAGGACCTGCTGTTGGGGGATGTCAGCACTGAGGTGTTACGCTATGCGCGTTGCCCGGTGTTGTCGGTACCTTAGGCGTGCGGTTTGAGATTGAATCAGCCATTGAATCAGTCAGGAAAGGAGCGATTTATGCGGACGAAAGCCTTGGTGAGCATCATGGTGTTGTTGGTAGCAACGTCATTGGGATGCCTGGCATGGGAGTCGGCCACCTCAACGCCGCCGGCCGCCGCTACGCCGACCGCCATGCCCTCTCTGCCGCCGGCAACGGCGACGCTCGCGCCCCCAGTGCCGTCAGTGGCGACGCCGGCGACCACGCCGGCGACCACGCCGCCGCCGGTGGTCACCCTGGAGCCGAACGCTGCCGTCGCGGCGCTTCAGGAGCAGATTGAGGCGGTGTACCAGGCGACGAGCGAGTCTGTCGTCAACATTGTGGTGACGACGCTGACGTATGATTTCTTCATGAACGCCGTCCCACAAGAGGGCACCGGTTCGGGCTTCGTTTATGACGCCGATGGGCACATCGTCACCAATTATCATGTGATCGAGGGCGTCACCGACATCCAGGTGATTTTCTCCGATGGCAAGATGCTGCCGGCAACGGTGGTCGGCAGCGATCCGACCAATGACCTTGCCGTGCTGAAGGTGGATCCCGCTGCACACGCGCTGCAGCCGGTGGTGTTGGGACACTCCGACACGCTGCGTGTGGGGCAATTTGTGGTGGCGATTGGCAACCCCTTTGGCCTGGAGCAGACGTTGACGTTTGGCGTGATCAGCAGCCTGGGACGGGTCATCGAAAGCCCGGAGTATAATCGCTTCATCGGCGAGGCGATTCAGACGGACGCGGCCATTAACCCCGGCAACTCCGGCGGCCCCTTGCTGGATCTCGAGGGGCGGGTCATCGGCGTGAACGCTCAGATCGTCAGCCCCAGTCGCGCCAACGCGGGGATCGGATTTGCCATCCCGGCCAACACCGTGCAGCGCGTGGTCCCTGAGCTGATCGCCAATGGGCGTTATCCGCATCCCTGGTTGGGCGTCAATGTGCTGGACCTCTCGCGGTGGGCAGAAATGCTGCGCGGGGCGGGCGTGGACGTGCCCGACACCGGTCTGATGATCCTGGAAGTGGTGGAGGATTCCCCGGCGGCGAAGGGTGGCTTGCGGGGCGGGCAGCGCCTCATCACGTTGGGCAACGTGGGGCGCTTCCCGGTGGACGGCGACATCATCACCGCGCTGAACGGCACGCCGGTGACTTCCTTCAGCGATTTCAGCATTTACCTTGAGCTGCACACGCGCGTGGGGGAGACATTGGCGGTGACTGTTCTCCGCGATGGACAGGAGCAAGTCATTCCGGTGGTGTTGGGGGAACGTCCGTAGGCTGGCGTGATGCCGGCAGGCCGGGAGTGGCCGCCAGCCACGCTGCGAGGTCGGTGAGCGCGCGGTGAGCATAAGCCTCACCGCGCGCGCGTTTTCCACGTCGAGCTACATCGAGCGGCGGCAGCAGCCCGAAATTGGCCTTCATCGGCTGGAAGGTCGCCGGGTCGGCCTGCGTGATGTAGGCGAGCAGTGCGCCGGACATCGTCGTTGGCGGGAGGGTGAGCGGCGTTGCCCCCTGGGACAGGCGCGCAGCGTTGATCCCTGCCAGCCAGCCGCCCATCACGTTGCCGACGTACCCTTCCAGCCCGGCGAGCTGTCCCGCGCAGAACAGCGTGGAACGCTTTTTGAATTGCAACGTCGGCGCGAGCAGCAGCGGCGCGTTGAGGTAGGTGTTGCGGTGCATCGAGCCGTAGCGGATGAAAGTGGCGTTTTCCAGCCCCGGGATCAGCCGGAAAACGCGCTCCTGCTCGCCGTAGCGCAGATTGGTCTGGAACCCCACCAGATTGTAGAGCTCGCCGGCGGCGTTGTCTTGCCGCAGCTGCACCACGGCGTAGGGGCGCTGCCCTGTGCGCGGATCGCGCAAGCCGACCGGTCGCAGCGGCCCGAAGGCGAGCGCCAGGGGGCCCCGCTGCGCCAGCACTTCCACCGGCAGGCAGGCCTCGAAGAAATGCGGGTCGTCGCGCTCGAAATCGCGCAGCGGGATGCGCTCCGCGGTGCTGAGCGCTTCCACAAAACGATCGTATTCCTCCTGCGTCATCGGGCAATTGATGTAATCGCCGTCCTCTTGCTCTCCGCGATGGTAGCGCGAGGCGCGGAAGGCGCTGTCGAAATTGATGGTGGCGCTGTCCACGATGGGTGCAAGGGCGTCGTAAAAATAGAGCGTCTCGGCGCCGGATTCTTGCTGCAATGCCGTCGCCAGCGCCGGGGAAGTGAGCGGCCCGCTGGCGAGGATGACAAGGCCCGTTTCGGGGATGGCGGTCGCTTCCTCGCGGAGGAGGGTGATGCGCGGCTGAGCCTCGATGCGGGCGGTCACGGCGGCGGCGAAGCCTTCCCGATCCACCGCCAGGGCGCTGCCCGCCGGTACCCGGTGCGCGTCGGCGACTTCGAGGATGAGAGAGCCAAGTCGCCGCAACTCGGCTTTGAGCAGGCCCGGCGCGCGATTCAGCGCGTCCGAGCCGAGCGAGTTGGAACACACCAGCTCTGCCAGATAGCCGGTGGTGTGGGCCGGCGTCAACACGCCGGGGCGCATCTCGATGAGACGCACCTCGGCGCCGAGGCGGGCTGCCTGCCATGCGGCTTCACTGCCGGCCAGGCCCCCGCCGATGATGGTGATCGGTTCAGAAGTGGAGGGAAAGATGGTCTGATCTCCGTGTGTGGGTTAGTCGTTAGACGGCGGCAGCGTTCCCGGCGGCACGGAGAAGACCTCCCCCGGCCGCGGGCGGGCAGTCAAGAGTTTTTCGGCCTCTTCCTGCCACTCCACGGGCACCATCACCCGCACCTGCCCGGTGTGTTCGGCTGTTTCCGGCGACGTGCTGAGCTTTTCATAGCTGAGCACTACGGGGATGCCGGCGCTCTCCAGTGCGCCCCGGATCACCATCGCCCGTAGCAGCCCCTCTGCGACGTGAACCGTCACCAATCCTACTTGTTCCTCTGTAAGGATGCTCATGGTTTCCTCCTTTTACAGTAGATTGCAGGGTGTGTTCAGGAATCCCCGGCAATGCCAGGGCCAATCACGTGTGTTACCTGAATGCAGCGCTCAAGGATAGAGCCCCCAACGGCCGTCCAGATACTGCATGAAATAGATTCGTCCATCCAGGCCTTTGAGATATTGATAGCTGGCGTATCTGCCGACTCCCGAAAAGCGTTGGGCCCAGGTTTCCCCGCCGCTCTCCGGCGCGATCGCCCATCCCAGGGTGGTGCGCACGTCGGTCTCGGTGCGCCACACCAACCCGAAGCCCCGTACTGGCTGATAGCGTCCTTCGGGGGGGACAAGGGTGGGGTCGCTTTCCGGGTCGCCCTCGCGGAAACGGTCTGCGTAGGCGTGAAAATAGGGGCCCGTGAAAGTCGGCCCCTGGACGCCGCTGTTGTAGAAGACGTAGATCACGGCCTCGTTGGCCAGCCAGATCATGAAGCCGTTTTCGAAGGCCTGTTGGGCCGCCAGCGTATAGATGGGCTCTTGGGGGCAGCGGTCCGCGTAGGGGTTGCCGGCCAGCTCCGGAATCCAGGCGTAGACGCAGTGGATGTTGAGCTCCACCATGGCTTCTGTCTCGCCGGCCGCGTTGCGCAGCGTGAGGTGGATGGGGCTGGCGTCGGGGTTGATGCTGGCGCTGCCGTCGTTGGGGTCGCCATTGATTTCTACGGGCGGCGAGGGCATCGCATGGGCATCGAACCACCAGATGGCGGCGGAAGTCGCGCCTGTTCCCTTCCAATGCAAGACCACCGTCTCGCGCTCGGCGATGTCGGTGCGGTCTGCTGTAAAGGAGAGGATGACGGGGGGCGTGAGCTGCGGCGCAGGGGTGGGGGGCGGTGTGGAGGTGGAAGTGGCCGTCGGCGCTGGCGGTGTGGAGGGGAGAGTAGCTGGCGGCTGGCGTGTGGAAGTAGCTGACGGCCGGAGGGTGGACGTCGCCGGCGGTGTAGCGGGGGGGAGTGAGGGCGTCGGCGCCGTGACTGTCGGGCTGAGATCTGTGGCCGTGGCGGTCACGGCGACGACGTCTGCAGTTTCCGCCATTGGCGCGACAGCCGGCCGGCCCGCACAGGCGGACATCAAGAGCGCGCTCAGCACGGCTCGCAGTACGGTCCCGAACATCCTATGTCGCTGCATGGCTGGTTCTCCCTGGAGAACTCTGTCGAAAGCACCTCACTTATAGTTTGCGCTATTTTCCGGTATTTGTCAATCTATTCCTTCCTGGTATAATTCAACTGTCAGGGTCTAACCTGCTGCGGGTCTGTCGGGCGAGAAAAGCTCCAGGGGCAGGGCGCTCGCAGCTTCAAGCGTTCACACTGGATGAGGTCATCACTGTGGAAAGTGCTGTTAAAAGCGAACAATACTGGGAAAGGTTCTCTGTTCTGCCGGGGGACCTGGATTACTTGATCAACGTTTTGCTGGAGAGCGAACGTCCGCAATCGTTGGAGACGCTCACCAGGCTCTTGATCGAGCATCGGCATCAACAATTGCAGGAAATGGCGACGCAATCGCTCTCGCAAGGGCGGATTTATCGTCCCGGCGAGCATTATGCGACCGGTGAGCGCGTCATCTTCCCGCATTTGGGGAACCTGCTGGGCACCGTTGTCGGCGTGCGCCCGGGTCACAATCCAGAGCACGAGCCCTTTTCGGTCCTCAAAGTGGCGCTGGATAAGGGTGAGGAACGGGAATTTGCGGCGGATTTGAAGGGGGGGCATCCCCTGGATCTGGCGGATTACACGCCTGTCGGTGAGGCGGATCCGGAGATGATCTACGCCCGTCACGGTGGACGCATCACGGAGTTGCTGCGCGCGACTCTGGAGGCGGATCCGCACTTCGTTTCCGTTGCCGATTTGTGGTTTGTGCGTGAGCTGCTCCTGGAAATCTCTCCCGTGCAGCTGAATATTGTCGAGGCGATGCTGGACATGGTCGCCGGCGGGCCGCTGCCGGCAACGGCGTTGTTAAAGGAAATGGACCTCCCGACGGAAGTGCCCGAGGCGCTGCAGATTTTCTCCCTGGAATGTGCGCTGCTGCGCGACCCGCGCTTTGATGAAGTGGGGCCGGCGGGAATCGGCCTGTGGTATCTGCGCCGGATGGAGCCGCAACAGGTGCGCGAGACGCCGTCCCTGCTGCGTTACATGCCGATCCCTTACAACCGCTCGCTGTTGGATGAAAGCATGTTGGCGCTGGAGTCCCAGATTGACGATGAGTGGACGGAGGCGTCGCTGGCCACGGATTTGCCGGAGGCGGAGCTGGTCACGGTGGTGCTCTCCTACCCTCATTGGCGCAGCGGAACGTTGCCGTTGACGGCGCGACTGGCGCGGCTGTTCCCCACGGCCCGGCTCACCGATCGGGTGCGCTTCTCGTTTGTGGATGGCGAGAGCAGGAACGAGATTCCCGGCTGGGTAGTCCGGGGCGGACGGTATGTCTATGGGCTGGGAGAATGGTATGCGGAGCGGAAGGTGGGCCCTGGCTCGTACATTGATCTGCGTCGGGGCGCCGAGGCGGGGATGATCAACATTCACGTGCGGCCCTTCCGTTCGCGGCGGGGCGAGTGGTTGCGGACGGTGTCGGTCAATGCGGACACGTTTGCGTTCGAGGTCACGCGCTATCCCGTGTTCTGTGAGTTCGATGAGTTGGCGGCCATGGGTGTGCCTGATCCCGCCGCGGTGGATGAGCTGGCGCAACGGCTCAAGCGTTGGCCTCTTGAGCAGCTGCTCGATCAGATTTTCCAGGGGCTGGCGGTGTTGAGCCTGCAGCGCGCGGTGCATTCCATCACGTTGTACAGCGTGCTGAACCTGTTCCGGCGCGTCCCGCCGGGGCCGATGCAGGCGGTGCTGGCTTCGGGTGCGCAGTACGTGTCGTTGGGAGATAACTACTGGTCCTACCGAGGAGACTTCTGATGGTAACACTGCCTCCAAACCCGGCTTTGACAGGCTTCATCAAGCCGACATTGGACACGCCCTTTCACATTGATTTTTCCTGGTGGGAGAAGCAGCGGCTTGATCTCAATGTCGAGTTGCTTGCCCATCTGTGCCCCGAACATCAGGCGGCCTATCAGGGGCAGGCGTTGAACGAGAAGATTGATTGGATTGACTGGGCGACCGGTGAAGTGAAACCGGTTGAGGGGCTGCAGTACATCATCAGCCGTCATTGCTGCAAGCAACCGGATTACATTCGTGGGGCCTCGACGCTGATCGAGGCGGTGTTTCGCGTCTTTCTGAGCAATGATAATCAGCCGCAGACGCCGCGACAGCTGGCCGCGCTGGTCAACTATCCCGAAACGCAGATTTTACGGGTGCTTTCGGGGCGCCCGGTGAGCAAGGGCTTGCGTCCCGTCTTGCCGGAATGAAAGGGTCTGCCCCCGTAGCGCAAATGGATAGCGCAGCGGACTTCTAATCCGTTGGTTGTGAGTTCAAGTCTCACCGGGGGTGCTGAAATGTCTGTGAGCGCCCCATGTCTTTTCGACGCCCCCTTTGGGGGGCGTTTGTACGTCAGATCAGGGGATGTGAACTCGGGAGCATGTGGCGGAGGCTGTGACGACTCACCGGTTCGACACGAGCCACCCGCGCTGAAGCGCGGTGTTGGAGGACGTAGCAGCCCCGGGGGCCAGGAATTTCTCATCTTATTCGTGAAATTCGTGTTCATTCGGGGCCATTTTCGAAGGAGACGCCATGTGCTGGCGCACATCATCCAAGGATGAAAATGTGCGGTCATTGTTCAGCCTGGCGTCAAGTAGCTAGACGGCGATGGATGAACCTTTGTGAACTGTGGCTTTTGCCCCACCCCCTGCCCCCTCCCCAACGGCGCAGGCGCCGTTGGGGAGGGGGAGAAAAAAATTGGGTTTTTGCAGGCGGGCGTAGCCCGCCTGCAAAAACCCACAAAAAAAGTTTCCCCTTCCCCCCGCGCACGCGGGGGGAAGGGGAAGGGGATAGGGGGCAAAAATTGATTCTCAATCTTCAGTAGTCGCCAGGAAATCTTCCGTTTTTCAGTCAGTGGCTGAACAGTTACCCTGTGAGCCATAGCCCGTGAGCAGAGGCTGCAACAGCTCACCGCTGCGGCTGGGGATGGGATCCCCAGCCTGACACGAGTCACCCGCGCTGAAGCGCGGTTGTTTGAGGACGTAGCAGCCCCGGGGGCCAGGAATTTCTCATCTGATTCGTGAAATTCGGGTTCATTCGGGGCCATTTTCGAGGGAGTCTCAGAGATGCAATTGTCGTTGAATCACCGTCTGCTGTATGCTGTGATCGTGGCAGTGCTGCTGGGCAGCGCTTGTACCGCGACGCCGATCCCGGAGGTCACGCCGACGGAGGTGCCGGTGTTGCCCTTGCCAGAGCACTTGCCTTTAGAAGGGCGCGCCATCCAACCGGCGACCTGGCCCGATCTGCCCGCCGACCTCTTCTTCCTGCGCGACGGGCAGCTGTGGCGCTGGCCTGCCGGTGGCGAACCCGAGGTGCTGGTCAAGGTGCTGGACAGCGAGATTACCGATTATCGCGTGACGCCGGATGGGGAAACGGTGGCGTATCTCACCCGCGCGGGGAAATTGGGTACGGTGAACCGGAAGACCGGAGATCAGGTGCGGGTGACCTTGCCTCATCGGCTCGCCTATGTGGGCTTCTCTCTGGCGCCGAATGGCGCTGCGCTCAGCGTGAGCGACGCGGAGGGCCTGTGGTGGGTTGCCCTCCCTTCCGGAGAGACGGAACCCTTGCTGGGCAATCCCGAAAGCGCCTCCGGCACGACGATGTGGCTGCCAGAGGGGTGGTCAGCCGACGGACGCTGGCTGCTGGCGAACCTGAAGGCCGGGGACAACTATGCGCTGTACCTCATTGACGTCCAATCGGGGCGCTTCCGCAAACTGCAGGAAGGCTGTTTAGGCGAGGTTCCGCAAGCGGCATGGAGCAGCGCGGATCGGCTGTGGCTTTCGACTTCGGAGTGCGGCGCCGGGGGTGAGCTGGTGCTCACGGAGATTGCCTCTGGCGCCGACTGGAGCGTGCTGCGGCATTCACCGCAGAGCGTGGCGGGCAAACTCACGCCCTTTGGCTGGATGGCGATGCCGGGAGATCGGCTGGCGTTTGCCAATTACGATGTGGGCCTGGGGGTGGCCGCGGGGTTGTATTTCTTGGAGGCCGACGACACCCTGGTGCCGCTGCTCACCGCCAGTTGCATTGCAGGGGATGATGGCAGCTGCATTCCCGTGGAGTGGGGATTGGTGACGTGGTCCGCCGACGCCAGTGCCTTTGCACTCACCGGCGTGAACGGCGCCGTTGTCCTCGGCGCCGTCCAGGAAGGCGCCCTCTGGGACATGCGCGTGCTGCTCAAAGGCGCGAGCCGTTATCAATGGGGGTTGCGGTAGAGACGCGAGGTGAGCGCCGCTGAATCGAGAAGGGCTTTTTCTCTTCGGCTTGACAATTTTTCTCTTTGGGACTACCATTAGGGCAGTCAGCCCAGGAATTCTGAGCTGTCACAAACAACCTCATGGCAGGAAAGGAGTTTTACTATGCAGCAGCCCGGGATGGTTCCACCACAGATGGATATCACTGATGATGACAAGCTTTGGTCGTTGTTGAGCTGGATTTTCGCGCCGCTGGTGCCGATCATCGTGCTCTTGCTGGAGGACAAGAAGAATCGGCCTTTCATCAAGTACAATGCGATGCAGGCCCTCATTTTGAGCGTCATCGGCTACGTGCTGGGCGGCGTGCTCAGCTTTGCCCTTGTTGGTTGCTTCATCGCTGCGGCGGTGCTGATTTACCAGATCGTTTTGGGGATTCAGTCCTACAACGGGAAGTGGGTTGTCGTGCCCGCTCTCACCGACTTCGCCAAGAAGCAGGGCTGGCTGTAGGCTGACGTTTGACGCCAAAAAGCGGCTCCTCGAAAGGGAGCCGCTTTTTGTCTTTTTGTATGGAGGTGGCATGTCCTGGTTTTGATCCGTGAAATCCGTGGCCGTCCGTAAGCCATTTTCTGAGGGGTTTCATGCCTCGGGCGTCTTGGGTCCGGCGGTGAGCCCCAGATAACATACCAGGAGCAGCGCGGCGAAGAGCAGCGTCACGCCGAGAGCGCGAGGGTGCGTCAGCGGAGAGCGGAGCCGCACGGCGACGTCGTAGAGGATGGCGCGCGGTTGTGAGGCCAGATCCCAGCTGTTCCACCGCAAAAAACGCCCGAGGTAGATGCCCATCCCGCTCGCAGCGAGGGTCGCCAGCACAAAACCCCAGCTGAACAGGGCGCCTATCAGCGCGCGAACGATGTTTTGGAAAATGCGCAGCGCGTAGACCGCCAGCGTAATCCCCGTCCAGGCGAAGCTCATGAGCATCCCGATGTCGTACCAGAGGGGGATGGGAGGCCGATCCGCCAGATGCAGAAAATCGGTGATGATGTAGGGCGCATTGGGAAAAAACGCCAGTCCCACCGCCGCCGGCGGCAGCAGCAACAGCCAGCGGCGCGGATAACGACGGTGAAGGTAGGCCGTCCCCAGGCTGCACAGGTAGGGAATCCATGCCAGAAAGAGATTCCACAGCAGGAAGTGGAAAGTCCAGCTGCGGCTCAGGTAGGCGCGCACTGCAAACAGTCCCACGCAGAGGGCGGTGGCGAAGGCCACGGGGTAAAACCCATGGGGGTGAAGGAAAGCGTGCCGGCGACGCCAGCTGTCCCAGAGGCGTTGATCTATTTTATGCATGGGCGGCTCCTGGTCAGGAGGCTGGGCGTCGCGGGGAAACCGGCGTGGGGACACAACCTCATGAGATGACCACCCGAAAGCCGACGCTGTCGAAGCGGTTGTGGGGACTGTAGCGATAGCGCGCAGCGCAACGGGCCATGTGCGGGTCGTTGTAGAACGAAACGCCGCGTAGCACCCGCCGGATGAACTCTGGAGCGGCCTGATTCTCGCGCCCATCGTCAGGATCGTAGGGATAACCGAAGGTGGGAGCGCGCAGATTCATGCCCCACAGGCTGCGGGTCCATTCCCAGACATTGCCTACCATGTCGAGCACCCCGTAGGGACTCGCGCCGGCGGGAAAGGCGTTGACGGGGGTGGTGTGCTCTTTGGATGGGGCGATGTTGCAGTGGGCCTCGTCCCATTCATCCCCCCAGGGAAACCGGCGGCCGTCCGCGCCGCGCGCTGCCTTTTCCCATTCGGCCTCGCTCGGCAAGCGATAGGATTTGCCCGTGTACTGCGTGAGCCATTTGCAATAGGCGACCGCATCGTACCAGGAGATGTTGATCACCGGATGCTCCGCCTGCTGGGCCGGGATGCGGCGAATCCTCCAGCGCAGAAAACGCCAGTGCGACGGCGGTCTGTAATGGGTGGCTTGCAAGAAGACGAGATATTGCGCGTTGGTGATCGGCGTGCGGGAAATCGCAAACTCGGGCAGATAGAGCCGATGCTGCGGCTGTTCTTCGGGGCTGGCATCCGGATCGCGCGCGGGATCGCTGCCCATGAGGAAGTCGCCGGCAGGAATGACGATCATCTCCGGCTCACCGATCAGCGCGCCATTCAGGGCTGTGACGGTTGTTTTCATACCTATGAGTGTACCCACATTGGGAGCCCTTGTCAATAGGAATCGGCGGCGGGCGCTTTGACGCTCTGTTTCCCCTGTGGTATACTTCTTTCTGCTGGGGTGACTGCGATCTGGCGTCAGGCAATCGCGCAGCGGGGATGAACTTGCATGCCTGGTGGCCTTCAATGACAAAAAGATCGCACGTATGCCTGAGAATTTGCGCCGCTTTGAGGCGCTGACTGAGCCATGACGAAAAGGACCGAACTTATGCCTTTGTGGCAGCGACGCTGGCAGATCGCGCCTTGTGCCCCCCCGCTGTGGTTTGAGCGTTATCCCGCGCTGCATCCCCGCGTTTTGCAGATCCTTTACAACCGGGGGGTGACCAGCCCCGAAGCGATTCAGGCCTTCCTCGCAGAAGAAGGCACCTTCGAAAGCCCCTGGCGCATGGCGGGGATGCATGAGGCCGTGTTCCTCATCCGCCAGGCCGTGATGCACCATCGCCCCATCACCGTCTACGGCGACTACGACGCGGATGGCGTTACCGCTACGGCGATCCTGGTGCAGACGCTGCGCGTTCACGGCGCCGACGTGCGCTCCTACATCCCCGACCGCATCGAAGAGGGCTATGGCCTGAACGCGGAGGCGCTGCGCGCGCTGGCGGCGGCGGGTACTCGCCTGCTCGTCACGGTGGATTGCGGCATTCGCGCGTTGGAAGAGGTCGCGCTCGCGCGCCGCCTGGGACTGCAGGTTATTGTCACCGATCACCATCATGTAGGGCCGGCGTTGCCTGCCGCTGATGTGATCCTTAATCCCCGCCGCTCTGAGTGCGCCTATCCTTTCAAAGACCTGTCCGGGGCGGGCGTGGCTTTCAAGCTGGCGCAGGCGTTGTTGCGTGTCAACCGGCAGACACCGCTTCCTGCGACCCAGGGCGATTTGCGCGAGGAGGAGCTCCTCGACCTGGCGGCTCTGGGAACCATCGCGGACATGGTGTCGCTGTTGGGGGAAAATCATGTCATCGCCCAGCAGGGCTTGCGCGAGATCAACGCAGCGCGCCGTCCAGGGTTGGCGGCCCTCATGCAGACCGCCAACGTCCAACCGGGCAAGGTCACTGCCGGCACGGTCAGCTTTATCCTCGCGCCGCGCCTCAATGCGGCGGGGCGCGTCGGCGAAGCCTCCCTGGCCTTCGACCTCCTCGTGGCGCCGGATCTCTCCTCGGCCCTGCCGCTTGCGCAGCGGCTGGAAGCGCTCAACCGCGAGCGCCAGGAATTGACGCAGCAGGTGCAGGAGGCGAGCCGTCGCCTGGTCCTGGAATCCGGCGACGATCCGCCGCTGTTTTTTGCCGCCGCGGAGGACTTTCCCGCTGGGATCATTGGCCTGGCGGCAGGCCGCCTGGTGGAGGAATTCTATCGGCCCGTGGTGGTGGTGGAGCGAGGGGAGCCCTTCAGCAAGGGCTCGGCGCGTTCTATCCCCGAATTCCACATCACCGCCGCGCTCGACTCGATGGCGGAGCTGTTGGAGCGCTATGGCGGGCACGCGGCGGCGGCGGGTTTCACCATCCGTACGGAGCTGCTGCCGGAGTTGCAGGCGCGGCTGACGGCGCTGGCGCGCGAACAACTCGCCGGCGTCACCCTCATGCCGACGCTGCAGGTGGATGCGGAATTGCCGCTTGCGGAGCTCTCTGCAGAACTGCAGCAGGCTCTGGCGATGCTGGCGCCCTTCGGCTATGGCAACCCGGAGCCGCTGCTGGTCAGCCGGGGACTGCGGGTGCTCGAGGCGCGTGCTGTCGGTGCGGAGGGACGCCATCTCAAGCTCACCGTCACCGATGCCCGAGAGCGTGGGCGTCCCTGGAGCGCGATCGCCTTCCGGCAGGGGGATTGGCTCAGCCGGTTGCCTTCGCGGGTGGATCTGGCGTATAATCTGACGCTCAATGAGTGGAATGGCCAAACGACGTTGCAGCTCAAAGTGCAGGACCTCCGTCCGGCGGAATAGCGAGGAGCATTGAACACGACTACCATCACGATCACCGGCGAACATTTGACCATGGAGGACGTCTGCGCCATTGCCCAGGGCGCGTCGGCGGCGCTGGCCGGAGAGGCGCTGGCCGCGATGGCGCGTTCCTGGGAGGGTGTGCAGACGCTGTTGGCGCGGGGCGAGATCGCTTATGGCATCACGACGGGCTTTGGCGCCTTCAAGGGGCGCATCATCCCCTTGCATGAGGTTGAGGCCCTGCAGCGCAATCTCGTGCTCAGCCATGCGGTGGGGGTAGGGCCGCTGTTGGATGTGGCCTCGGTGCGCGCTGCTATCGCCGTACGGGCGAACACGCTGGCGATGGGCTATTCTGGCATCCGCCCGCAGGTGGTGGAGGCGTTGCTGCGTTTGCTGGTCCGCAACGTGATTCCCTGCATCCCCGCCTATGGTTCGCTCGGCGCGAGCGGAGATCTGGCGCCGCTCGCACACATCGCCTGCGTCCTGATCGGTGAGGGCGAGGCTTTCTGTGAAGGGGAACGGTTGCCGGGCGGCGAGGCGTTGCGTCGCGCCGGATTGGCGCCGGTGACGCTCGGCGCGAAGGAGGGCCTGGCCCTCATCAACGGCACGGCGGTCACGACGGCGTTGGGAACCCTGGCGACGCTGCGCGCGGAGAATCTGATGGACGCAGCCGACATCACGGCGGCGCTCACCGTCGAAGCGTTGCGGGGGACGGCAGCCGCTTTCGATGCGCGCATTCATCAGGTGCGGCCGCATCCCCGGCAGGTGGACACGGCAGCGACGCTGCGGCGCTTGCTCGCGGGCAGCACCTTCCTGCGCCCGCATGATCCCCGCGACATTCAGGACGCCTACAGCCTGCGCTGCATCCCGCAGGTGCACGGCGCCGTGCGCGACACGATCGCGTATGCGCGTTGGGCGCTGGAAATCGAGCTCAATGCGGTCACCGATAATCCCCTCATCTTTTTTGACGCGGAGGGCAATCCTGAGGTGCTCTCCGGTGGCAATTTCCACGCGGAACCGGTGGGGCTGGCGATGGATTATCTCAAGCTGGGCCTGACCGATTTGGGCAACATCAGTGAGCGGCGCATAGCGCGCTTGATAGATGAAGCGCTGAACCGTGGGTTGCCGGCCTTCCTCACCCGGCATGGCGGCCTGGAGAGCGGCTTCATGCTGGCGCATTACACGGCGGCGGCGTTGGCTTCGCAGAACAAGGTGCTGGCGCATCCTTCGACCGCCGACACGATCCCTACTTCGGCAAACACCGAGGATCATGTGAGCATGGCGACCAACGCGACGCATCACACCCGGCAGGTGCTCGAAAATGTGGAGCGGATTGTCGCCATCGAGTTGCTCGCGGCGGCGCAGGCGGTGGATTTGCGGCGTGAGCAGGTGGGATCTGCCGCGCAGCTGGGCAAGGGCACGGCGGAGGCGTATGCGTGCGTGCGTGAGCATATCCCCTTCCTGGAGCACGACACCTATCTGGCGCCCTACCTCGAGGCGGCGACGCGCCTGGTCGCCGATGGGACGCTGGTCCGCGCCGTGCAGGGGTAGTTTCCTGGGGGACTTGGGGGTCCTGCAGGGCGCGCCTGAGCGCGAAATGGTGATGTAAAGTTCTGAGACGACAGGTCTACAAACATGATACGAGCTTTGGTGACGGGCGCGACCGGTTGTGTGGGCGCCAACATTGTGGAGGCGCTGCTCGTGCGCGGCTATCAGGTGCGGGCGCTGCGACGTGAGACGTCGTCGCTGGCGGCGCTGGCGGGCCTCGACCCCGAGCTGGCGACCGGCGATGTGATGGACAGGCCCTCCTTGCTGGCGGCGATGGCCGGCTGCGAGGCGGTCTTCCATGCGGCGGCGATCTCGCAGTACTGGCGCAACGAGCAGGAAACGATCTATCGCATCAACGTCGAGGGGACGCGCAACGTCCTGGAGGCGGCTCAGGCGGCAGGCGTGCGCCGGGTCGTCTTCACCAGCTCGGTGGGCGCATTGGGCGTGCCCGCGCCTGACGCCGGGCTGTTGGATGAGACGGCGAGCTTCAATCTGTCGCCGGCGCGCTTCCCCTATGGGCACAGCAAAGTGCTGGCGGAAGCGGAGGTGCAGAAGGCCGTCGCCGCCGGGCTGGACGCGGTGATCGTCAACCCGGCGACGGTCATTGGGCAGCGGGACGTGGGTTTCGTGGGCGGCGAATTTCTCCGCACGGCGCGGCAGGGGAAGGCCGTGGCCGCGCCGCCGGGCGGGGTGGGGGTGATCGCGGCCAGCGACGCCGGCATGGGGCATGTGTTGGCGTTCGAGCGCGGTCGTTGCGGCGAGCGCTACATTCTCAACGGCGAAAACATCCTCTATCGCCATCTCATGCGCCTCGTTGCCGAAGTCGTGGGTGCGCGTCCGCCGCTCTTTGTCATTCCGGCTCCCGCGCTGCAGCTCGCTGCCGGTGGGGTGGATCTCCTCCGGCGGATGCGGCGCCGTCCCTTGTTGGTGGATGGGAATCAGATGCGGTTGAGTGTGCGGCGGCTCTATTTTGACGGCTCCAGGGCGGGACGGGAGCTGGGCCTGACGCCGATTTCGGTGCGTCAGGCAGTGGAAGAGGCCTGGACCTGGTATCGGGCGCAGGGGTTGCTGTGAGGTCCCCCATCCAGGAGGGCGACGGCCGGGAAGCTGCGGCCTCTCGTCTGGAGAGGGGGCTTGTTCGTGTCATCGGTTGGCGGATTTGAGCGGCCATGATTATCCGTGAAAGTCGTTATCCCTATCGCCGTCCGCGGCGACGGCGGAATCGCACGGCGCGCATCTTGTTGCTGTTGCTGGTAGACGCGCTGGGGATCTACATTCTCTATCACATGCTGTATAACCCGCAGACGGTGGCGGTGCTGAGCACGCCGACGCCGGCGCCGACCCCCACGCAGTCGGCGGCCTCTTACGTGGCCGAGGCGACGGACGCCTATTTCGGCGGGGTGATGCCCACCGCGCTCGCCGCGTATCAGCAGGCGTTGGATCTCGACCCGGCTCAGCCGGAGCTCTACGTGGCCATGGGGCAGATTCTGGTCTATCGGGGCGCCCCGGAGCGCGCTTTGCAGCTGGCGCGCGACGCGCTGCTCTACGATCCAGAGTATTCCCCCGCCTGGGCGTTGCTGTGCGTGGCGTATGACTGGCTCGGCCTGCCGCAGGACGCGATCGCGTTTTGTGAGCGCGCGATTACCCTCGACCCCACCTATGCTGAGGCGTATGCGTATCTCGCCGAGGCGCAGATAGATGCCGGCAACTGGTTTGCCGCGAATGACACCATCGCCACGGCGCTGCAGCTCGACAAGGACAATGTCGAGGTATTGCGCAATTACGGCTATGTCTACGAGGTGCAGGGAAATTACTCCGCGGCCATTGAGGCGTACCGTCAGGCGTTGCAGCGACAGCCCAATCTCGCGCATCTTTACATCGCCATCGGACGCAATCAGCACGTCTTGGGCAACTTCACGCAGGCGCAGGAAAGCTACACGGCGGCGACGGAAGTGGATCCCACCAACCTCATGGCCCTGGAGCGGGCGGGGCTGCTGCATCTGCTGCAGGGCGATTACGGGCCGGCGCAGGTGTTCTTCCAGAAGGCCCTGGAGGTGGATCCCACTTACAGCCGCGCGTTGGGACGCCTGGGCACGTTGTATTTTCAGCGCCGCAATTACGAGGACGCCATCCCCGCGTTGGAAAGCGCGATCCGGTATGGCGAGATGGAATCCCGGCGCCGCACCGTGTTCTTTGTGATCACGGAGGAGCCGCAGGGCGCGGCGTTGACTGCGCCGACGGGCCGGACGGTGGCGCGCGGCGAGTTCGTCTTTCCGGAGGATGCTCGTTCGCCGCTGCGCGCGATGCTCCAGGGGGTGACGGGACAGGAAAACGTCAGGGGCTACTTGCGTCTCGAGCCCCTGGATGGGCGGTACACGCTGTCCCTGCAGGGGGCGTCGCCTGCTGCGGCCGGGCAGACCTACATCGGGTGGTTCCAACCGCTTTTAGCGCCGGAAGGGGCCGTCATTCACACCGCGCCCTTGCGCGTGGAGGCCGATGGCTCGATCACAGCGAGTGGGGTCACGGGCGTCGTCAAGGGCGCGCCGATCGAGACGTATTACACGCTGAGCCTGTGCTATTACTACCTGAATCGTTGTGAGGACGCCCGTCCCTACATTGCGGTGGCGCTGCGGCTGGATCCGCAGGACGCCAACGCCTTGCAGACCCAGCGGCTGTGTGGTGGACAATGAACGGTCGCTCCTGGAGGCCGCGCCTGGGGGAGGGGTCATGAAGTCCGCGCCGCGCTTCGTGCGGCAGCTGGCGCGGTTGGGGCGGGAAGGGGCAGCGCTGTTGCCGGCGCTTTTGGTGCTGGCGTGGCTGTTCCGCCGCCTGCTCGCCGGGCGGGTGTTGGCGGGCGGCGACCTGCAGACGTATTTCTTCCCCTATTGGGCGGCTGCGGCGCGTGCTTTGCAGGCCGGGCGGCTGCCTCTGTGGAATCCCGACCTCTTTGCCGGGGCGCCGTTGCTGGCCAATTCCCAGGCCGGCGTCTTTTATCCCCTCAACTGGCCTCTGTGGCTGCTCGCCGGGCCGACGTTGCCGGGCGTGACGCAGGCCCTCCATGCGAGCGTGGTGCTGCATGTGCTGCTGGCGGCGGTCGCCGCGTATGCGCTGGCGCGACGTCTGGGACTTTCGCGGTCGGGCGCTGCGTTCGCGGCATTGCTCTACGGCGGCGGCGGCTTCGTGGGCGTTCACGTCGAGCACCTCAATCAGCTGCAGGGGCTGGCGTGGCTGCCGCTGGCGCTTTTGCCGGATAGGAAGTCCGCTGCAGAGCGGGCTTTTCCCTGGCCCTCGCTGCTGAATGTGACGGCGTATGCGCTGATATTGCTGGCCGGGCACACGCAAACTGCCTTCATCGCCGCTGTGGGGATCGTCGTGTTTCGCGTCGCGCTCTGGTTTTGGCCGAAGTCGGCCCCTCATGACTGGCAGCCGTCTGTGGACCCTGAGCCGCGGGCCGTCCATTCCTCCAGGCCGGGAGTCGGGAGCTTGCTGCTGTCGCTGACGCCGTTCGCGCTGGCGGGCTTGCTCGCGGCGGTACAACTCGCGCCGACGCTGGAGCTCTCGCGGTTCTCGCCCCGCGCGGGCGGATTGCCCTGGCGTGAGGCGGTCTCGTTCTCCTTTGTCCCCTGGGAAGCGCCTCACGTGTTGTTGCCCGCCTATCTCTTCGCGCCGGCGCTGCCGGAGGGAGTGGCCTATGTGGGGGTGCTGGGGCTGCTGCTGGCGGGATGGGGCGCCGTGCGGGCGGTGCGCTCGCGGCAGCGGCACGCTGCGGCGGCGGGGATCCTGGCGGGCGTGGGGCTGTTGCTGGCGTTGGGGGCGTACAATCCGCTGTATCTGCTCGCCGCGCGGGTGGGACTGCCGGGCGTGATCCAGTTCCGCGCGCCGGCCCGTTTCCTGGCGCTCTACGCCCTGGGGACGGCGCTGCTCGCGGGCTTTGGCGTCGAAGCGTTGCCATGGCCATGGAAGCGGGGAATCGCGCTGCACGGCGTGCGCTGGCTGCTCTTTGGGGCGCTGGCGGTGGAGTTGGCGCTTGCTGCGGAACACTTGCCGCACGCGCACGCGACCCCGGCGCGGGCCTACAGCGACCTGCGCCCGGCGACGGCGCATCTTGTGGCGGCTGCCCGTGAGGCGGAAGCGCAGCAGCAACCGCCGGGACGTTTCCTCAGCATCTCCAGGATGCTCTTCGAGCCGGGCGACAAAGGGGAGATCGAAAGCCTCTACGGTTCGACGCTCGACGCCGACGCGCTGTGGGCCTACCTGGTGGCGGCGAAGGCGCGGGAGGTGCTCGCGCCGAATCTGCCGCTGGCATTTGCCGTTCCCGCCGCCGATGGCTACGACGGGGGAGTACTGCCGCTGCGCCATTACGCCGACTTCACGACGCTGTTGCTGCCAGAAGGCACGCTCGATGGGCGGTTGCGCGAAAACCTCGAGGCCATTCCCGACGCGCGCTGGCTGGAGCTGCTCGACGTGCGGTTCCTCATCACGGACAAGGTGGGCGATCTGTGGGCTGGGGGCGTGTTCTACGACCGGCAGTTTCAGCTGGAACTGGCGCCCGGCGCGATGTTGACCTTCGCCTGGCTGCCGCAAAACTTTGCGGCGGATGGGGTGGGGCTGTTGTTCAGCGGCGCGGGAACGCTGGAAGTGACGCTAACGGATGGGCGCACGCTGGCGTTGCCGCTTGTCAACAGCGATGGCGAGACGCCGCAGCAGGTGCGCTGGCCCGACGCCGCGACGCTGCTGCACCTCACCGTGCGGGCAGGGGAGGGCGGGCTGCGGCTCACCGGCGCGACGCTCGTCGAGACGGCGACGGACGCCTTCTATCCGCTTACCCTCTCCGAGCGTTTCCGGCTGGCGCATTCCGGCGACGTGAAGATTTACGAGGCGGCGACGCCCTCCGCGCGGGCCGTTCTGGTGTACGAGGTCACTTGCGTGGCGGACACGGCGGCGGCGTTGGAAGCCCTGCGCGCGCCCGATTTCGACCCGGCGACGCGGGGCGTGCTCGTCGGTTGCCCCGCCGGGGCGTGGCCCGGCGTCGCGTCACCCGCATCCCCGGCGGAGTCGGTGCAGGTGCTCGCGTATGCCGCAGAGCGGGTCGAGCTCGCGGTGCGTGCGGAAGCCCCGGGCGTGCTGGTCCTGAAAGACGCCTGGTATCCCGGCTGGCGGGTGACGGTCGCGCCGCTGCGTCCCGTGAAGGCGGCTCCCGTATTCGAGGGGGAACCGCTGCGGGCGCAGGTCTTGTTCCGCGCGGCGCCTGTCCCGGCGGGGGAATGGCGCGTCACCTTCATGTATCGGCCCCGCAGCCTGTGGGTCGGCGCGGCGCTGAGTGTGCTGGGCATTTTGGCGACGGGCGGCTATGCGTTCTGGCGGGGGAAAAAGTAAATCTCATCGCCGTTTTTTATCGGCGGCTGAGCAATGACGACTTGTCAACCTCAGGAAATGTGGTATAAAGAGCACCGCGATGCTTTCGCTGGCCCGCTAGCTCAACTGGCAGAGCAGTTGACTCTTAATCAATTGGTTACAGGTTCGAGTCCTGTGCGGGTCACAGAATCACCCCGATCCAAGATCGGGGTGATTTCTTATTTCTGACGTTTACAGCAGATAAATTCTTTCCACTATCTTTGCACTTTCACAGCGGATAAGTAGCGGGTACGGCCCAACCGGCGATAATAGGAGTTGCCAGACAACCCCTATCGGAGGTGAACCCATGCCCAAGCCGATGGGATGCCTGTCTGGGCAGTTACGCCGGTTTGCGAAATACTCGAATACTTCCGTCCCTGCTTCAGCCGACGCCAATGGCAGTACTTCGTGAGCGTACTCCTGGGGCTCGTCGAAGGCGAGGAATGCCAAACCCTCACTGGCTTACGGCGCGTGATCGGCGAATCGGTGAGCCTTTAGCCCTCTTCTGTCAAGAGCAGGCAGAAAATATCTGCGCATCTCGTCCCGACCTGGGTGCGCAAGTTGGGTTTCCCCCAGGTACTCATCGTCAAGCCCCGCCCCGACGCGGGTCCCGAGCAGACCCGCTACTGGGTCACCAGTTGCCTGAATGACACCTTGGAGCAAGTCATTGCCCACGTCGCGCAGCGTTGGACCATCGAGACCC
>Ga0208197_1001016_pt1 | contig 31294 bp, 35 predicted proteins | sample AD_JPNNA4_MetaG_FD_184444 | JGI IMG/M metagenome (GOLD analysis project Ga0208197, IMG submission 184444) | Active sludge microbial communities of municipal wastewater-treating anaerobic digesters from Japan - AD_JPNNA4_MetaG (SPAdes) (version 2) | ecosystem: Engineered > Bioreactor > Anaerobic...
GGCCTATCGGCCTGAATATCAGACCTCAAAATTTTCAACCAATGCACCACCATAGTGTGGCCAAGGTGTACCTTCTCCTCAACCTCTTTAGCGGTGAACGGCATTATACCAGATTTGATCACATCTAGAATAGATGTGTCCATTCTTGTATTTGACATATTTACCGGTGCAGTTCAAGAAGGAGCTTATTTATAATTATCGTGCATGAAAATAAAGCATGCGGTATTCCTGATTACAAATTTATTAGTTGTGAGAAATCAAATACATTAACTTATAATCGTGGTTTGAATCACTGGGTGGGCGCCAAGGTGGTACGACGCATCGCTAGGAAGATTTATTAGCGATGACACAATAAAAGGAAGCATGACCCGCTCGCAGAGCCAGAATCCATACGTCTACTGCATGAACAATCCGCTTAGGTACATTGATCCGACGGGCATGATGGGCGACATACCTAGAATGTCTCTTGATGAATGGCTAGGGCCAAGCTATAGATCGGCATCCGATCTACTAAACGAGATGAGGGCAAGCCAAGAGTATTTCAGTGGCCTCATAATGGAGGCATACCACGACATTATGTTCGGCTCAGGCGATTACAACTACCAGAATTATGACAACTTGAATCCAGTCTTATCCAACAGACAGAATCCTATTGGGGCCAAATTTTCTGCATCAGCACCCCTTTTCATAATAGATACACGATTACTGTATGATTCAAAAACGAATGATAGAGATATTGGAATTAAATTTAATCTATTGGGATCTATATCAACTCCAGGTCTCAGTGCAACTATAATCGATATAAATGTTGATACTATTGAAGAATTCAATACAATACATGATGTTGTGGCTGGTTCTCTAGCAGTCCCAATTGCCTCAGGATTTAGTATTTTAGGCGAAAAAGGATTTTATAATAAAGATGATGGTGATAACAATCTTGATACGCTATATAGCGGACTAGGATTAGGTTTTTCAAGAACTCCCGGACCTGGTGGAGGCATATTTACCAATGGAGGCATAACTATAGAGTGGAGTTTAAAGGAGGGATTGTCTTGGAAATACTAGAACAAATAATTGTAATTTCATTCTTTTCCTTTTGTTTTACTATTGCCCAATTATTGATTCTGAATGGCATAAGATATCTAAAATATAAAAAAATTATTATCCAAACTAGTGACTTTTTTTTCAAATTAAGTGCAGATAAAGAAAGAGACTACAAGAATTTTGCATTATCTTGCATAATTGGTGGAATTTTTTTTAATATTTTCTTATACGCCGGCCTTATCCTAGTAGCACAAGAAAATGTATTGTTTAGTTTTGTTATTATAGTATGGACTATAATTGCATCTATCCTATTCTATTGGTATTGGCACACAGAAAAAGACCCATTCGGAGATTTTGAATTTGAATTGAGAGGTCTATGATCGCAAACGCCACAGGCACAGAGAAGTACACCTTCACAGGCCAGTTCATCGAGGCCGACATAGGCCTATACTACTTCGGCGCACGCTGGTACGACGCATCGCTAGGAAGATTTATTAGCGAAGACCCGATAAAGGGAAGCATGTTAAGTTCGCAGAGCCAGAATCCATACGTCTACTGCATGAACAATCCGCTTAGGTATGTTGATCCGACGGGCATGATGACTGTAGAGCACATTGTGGTAAACGGACACGATGTCACCTTAATTGATGGACATCCGGCAGAATACTGGTCTGGCAGTGGTAGCCGTGGAGAGTCAATGTTTGATAGAGTTGCACAAGAGCACTACGATAGAGTGTCTCGTGGAAAGTATACTTCGGGAGAGTATTATACTCATGGTGATTTTGGAACTGATTCGTGGGGAGTTAACATAGTATATCATACTGACAATACTCTGAGGGATATTTCAGGCCATAACTTTACAGATTTAAATGGGCCATATAACACTTTACTATGCAGCCCCTTTACAGACTGCAGTCGAACGGGATGCGTTCCAAGTGCCTTACCACTCCCAACGAGTTTCCAGAGAGGAATGCAAAAAATAGATAGATTTCTAGAGTGGTCAGAAACTCCAATGGGGTATAGATATACCGGAGGCGCTATTTTTACGATTGGAGCAGTTGTTGTAGCTATCGGATTTGTAGGCTGCGGTACAGTAATAGGGGCACCAGCTGCAATAATTTTAGCAAAAATAGGTGCAGATGCAATGATTTATGGGGCTGGGCGTTATATGGAAGGATATGCTAGAGAAACTAAGGATGAGCGTTTGGTATGGTGGGGAGAAACTGCTCAGATGTTTTCTCCATTTTACATTTTGAATTAAGGGGATGATGTTATTGAAAATATCCGGCATTATTAAGATAACGAAGAAACACGATGTTTCAAAGATAGAGGCTAAACTAAAAGAGCTTGGATATGTGTCAAGATTAGAGATCCGGGAAGACCAGATGTTCTATGAAATCCTAGTAAAAAACATCTATGTTTTCTTTTGGCTTGCAGCGATTTCCCTCCCTATTTTCTTGATCTCCTTCTTTCTATTTACGAAGAACATAATAGGTTGGGTATTTTTTTATTACTTAGTATTCTTGTCCGCTACCATAATTCCTGTAACTTATGATGGCCTAAGGAACAAACTGCACAAAAAGATACTTCAAAACCTCTTTCAAAAAAAGTCTCTGCCCACTAGCATTTTTCAATTCTCCAAGGCTAGCTATCTGGGAATATTTGGTGTATGGGTGGTATATTTTGTGTTTCTTTTTTTTTATACTGCCGATAATATATTTTTGCTCTACACGGGTATCCATTTTGCCATATTCATTAAACTACTCTTCGGATTTATAGAAACAAAAACTAGCTATGAAAACACAAAAACAAAGATATTTTACATAATCGCATCGGTGTTTGCACTGCTCATGTTTTATATTTCTGTAATTGTTGCCCGTTCCATTGGAATGTTTATAGCCTTTACCCCCGGATTTGTTTTCCTAATTTGGGGATGGATTTTTTGGGAACCTTTTTCATATAAGAAATTATTAACTGTGCGTAGGGCGATTATAATCCTGACGATAATAATTGGATTTGTTCTTGTGGGCTTGTTTATTGTAGAGAATTATGACTTACCTAGGGCGGTGTTAAATAACTACTCTGAAATTTAGTTTAAGAAAATTCGCGGTATCATATGCAAACACGCAAACGGCATAACTACGACTTATACCTATGATGTCCGGGACAGGCCGACAGGCATCGTCATCGGCAGTCTTGAAACTTTGAACTACACATACGACCCTTCAGGAAACGTACTCAGCATGAACGATTGGGAGTACGAGTACGACGGCATCAACAGGCTAGAGGCAGCGACATCGGTCTTTGACATCGACTTCACCTACGACAGCATGGGAAACAAGACGCAAGAAGTAGAGGGTGCGGTCACGACAAACTACGCCTACAGCAACATTATGAGGCCGCTCTCAAAGATAGAAGACATACATAAAAAAACTAAAATATTCTTTCTATTCTTTCATTTACTTCAAACTCTCTTCCAGAGAAATAGCCCCACTCCTCACTTGGCCCTAAAAATAAGGCCATGAGCAACAACTTGGCTCGACAAGGCTTGTCACAGACTCATCAGGCCAGCCGACTTTCGAGAGCGACTACAAGCCCTTTGGTGAAGAGGCAAACGCCACAGGCACAGAGAAGTACACCTTCACAGGCCAGTTCATCGAGGCCGAAATCGGGCTATACTACTTCGGCGCACGCTGGTATGACGCATCGCTAGGAAGATTTATTAGCGAAGACCCGATAAAAGGGAGCATGACCAGCTCGCAGAGCCAGAACCCTTACGTCTACTGCATGAACAATCCGTTAAGGTTTGTTGATCCGACGGGCATGCTGATGAGCGATCCACATCCATATGTTCCTGGCACAATACAGACTTATTACGGGGGAGAGTGGCACTACTACTCTGATGCCGGTGGCGTTGTAGACTCATCAGGCCCGGGCATGAATTACACACAAGCAAAAGATGCCTATGATAGGAGAGTTAAGGATGACTTTTATGCTAAACAGGATCAGAGTTACTTCGATAGGGCGGAAAAGCTACTTAGAAGCACAATGACCCGCTATTACTGGAACTCTAAAGGTATGCTGGACTGGTATAATCAGCAAACATCTGGAAATCCAGGAGAAATCACTTCATCTGTTACAGGGACCTGTTTGGATCCTTTTCATGGAGATCCACTAACTGGATTGCCATTGTGGTGGTGGACAGGAGGTAACAAAATGACTATAGGGGGTATTGGAATTGTAGCCGGGGGGATAACAATGACCGGGGCCGTAGCTGGAGTTGCCGCAGGAGCCGTTACTGTAGCAACAGGAGTTGGGATTCCTGTAAGTGTTGCTATCTGGGCAGGATCAATAGGTCTCTTTACAGTAGGTGCAAATACAGCGTTTTATGGATATTTGACATACGAAGAGGGCCATAATCAATATTATAACAATTATAGGTATCCAGAATTTAGAGAAATAATTGAAGCAAATACTCCATTTTGGTGGTGATTTTAATGAATAAAGAGAGAATACTATTCGGGATAATATACTCTTTCCTTTTATGTATTATTCTTTATTCTATTTTTATTTATTCAAACACTGGAGAATCTAAAAACATATTATTTTCATTTTTTGTTTTATTAACATTTGTAAGTTGGCATCTTAAGTCAAAGTATATTGGAGTAAAACAGAAATTATTCCGTAATATCTTATATATATTTCTTCTAATATTTGTTTGGATAGTTATATATCTAAATAAACTAGATTTAGATATTCCTGGATTTTTGTGGATATCCTACTTTGCAGGATTATTTTTGTATATGATTATCATGCCATCATTTTTAGAAAAATATTCTACCAAAAATAGATTTATAATATTGTTAGTTCCAGGAGTAATAATATTTCTTATATTCTTTTTCTCTCCTTTTTTATAATTTACTTCTAACTTCACCTACGGCCGCATGAACAGATTGAAAGAGGAAACGTCAGTCTTTGACATCGACTACACCTACGACAGCATGGGCAACAGGACGCAAGAGGTAGAGGGTGCGGTCACGACAAACTACACCTACAGCAACATGATGAGGCTGCTCTCAAAGACTGAGGGAAACGTGTCAACAACATTCGGATACGACAGGAACGGGAATCTCACTTCAAAGACAGAGGGGAACAGCTCCTACGCCTACGTCTGGGACTATGACAACAGGCTAAAGGAAGTGAGGCAGAACGGAAATCTGCTATTCAGCTACACATACGACCCCAACGGAAGGAGGGTGAGATCGCTTAACAGCGGCACAGGCGTCACAACTACATACATCTATGCCGGCATAAACGTGATCCATGAGGCGACTTCTAGCGAATCAACAGACTACCTCTATGCAAACGGCATGCGTATTGCCAAGAAGACAGGCGCAACTGTCAAGTACTTCCACTCTGACCACCTTGGCTCGACAAGGCTTGTCACAGACTCATCAGGCCAGCCGACTTTCGAGAGCGACTACAAGCCCTTTGGTGAAGAGGCAAACGCCACAGGCACAGAGAAGTACACCTTCACATGCCAGTTCATCGAGGCCGAAATCGGCCTATACTACTTCGGCGCACGCTGGTATGACGCATCGCTAGGAAGATTTATTAGCGAGGACCCGATAAAGGGAAGCATGTTAAGTTCGCAGAGCCAGAACCCTTACGTCTACTGCATGAACAATCCCTTGGGTTTTTGTTGATCCGAGCGGGATGATGGGCGACATACCGGATAATCCATATCAGACATACGGCCATCTAACTGCGGCAGAACTAGTGTATGGGATAAGAGACGATCCAACTATATTCGACGACATAATAGACGACTATAATACTTGGTACGACTATTGGTATGGGGACGGCAGCAGTGGGTATGATTACCCAGATCAAAATCTCTACAAAGAAGCCGAGAGAGAAGTTGATGGGTTAAGGAGGTTTAGTGGTTCCGGCTCGGCTATAGCTGTTACAACAACTTTTGAATATATACATGATTTACACAAGGAGCGTACTGATGAAAGATATCTACGGTGGACAGTCGGTGCATCTACTTCGCTTCCCCCAGGTGGACAAGCATCTGTCGGGCTCATAAAAGAAGATAACATAGACAAATACAAAGAAACAGGATATGTGGCAGTTGGAGGAGGCTATTATGCAGGTGTCAATGCATTTATCAATGACAGAAACGAGTATTACGGGCAGGAAGCATTTATAACAATACGTTCATCTGCAGGAGTTGTGTTTAATACCCCGAATGATTATCTTATTGGCGAGTACTATAATGGCCAATTTAGAAGCGACATACCATTTATAGAGTATCTTGTAAATACTTTCTTATGCTACTGGCGGTGATGGAATAATCGATATTTCTTCTGTATTCAATAACATATTTGGATTTCTAATCCTTTTTGGGATAGAGGTAATTGGATTATTACAATCTATTAAATACTATAAAACAGGTCAATTATTAGTTGGATTGAGATCCAAAGATGTATTATGGAGAGAATTTAAAACTGGAGATTCTTTTCAGGCCATTATGAGTTTTATTTTTGGTTCTATGGCTTTGGCTATATTAACCTTAGTTTTTATTCTTGCAGTGTTCGTTGAAGGAATTATTGGAATAGTATTGTTCATTTCTCATACCGTAATCATAATCACATTAGTATATTGGTACTGGAAGAAAAAGACAATAGAAGCAAATCAAAAAGAAGATGTTCAGGGCACATGAACGACCTTGACTTCACCTACGACAGCATGGGAAACAAGACGCAAGAAGTAGAGGGTGCGGTCACGACAAACTACGCCTACAGCAACATGATGAGGCCGCTCTCAAAGATAGAAGACATACATAAAAAAACTAAAATATTCTTTCTATTCTTTCATTTACTTCAAACTCTCTTCCAGAGAAATAGCCCCACTCCTCACTTGGCCCTAAAACTAGGCCATAGTAGATTATGTCGTTTTCTGGCTTCCCGTTTATCACTGAGCCTCTTGTCTCATCCTCTACTCTCCTAATTTCGGAAACTTCAGTTGCAAACCAGGTCCAGCCTGTAGAGCTCTTCCAAGCGGCTATTATCTCGTTTCCACAAACAAACTTCTTCCCGTTCATTTCAATAATTGTTGCCGTTTTGCATCACCTGATTTTACCATATATTAGATTGATTTATACATTGTCCCTAATAAAGGAGCTATGTTTTTCCCATATATCATCAAAATCTGTTAGGCCTAGATTTTCAAGTCCTTTGTAATTTAGCCAAATAAAATATTAATCTTCGAGGCCGAAGCGCAAGGCAAGATTGTTGGCCATAGATAGAAAGTGACTTTTAGATTTAGTACATTTGCTTTGATTAAGCGAATTGCATTTAAACAGAAATAATCTATTCCAGGCATGGGTGCTGATTGGATTAAGAGCGCTGCTCTTTACCTCAAGGAAAGAGATCCGATTTTAGCCAAAGCTATCGACGAAATCGGTGAATGCACTCTCAAAACTTCCAATGATTACTTTGGAGCCCTTGCCAGATCTATTATATTTCAGCAACTTTCGAGGCATGCGGCCAGTACAATCTACAAAAGATTTATTGATGCCAGCGGCGGCGCCCTGACCCCCGAATCTGTGCTTTCTATGGAAAAAAGGAAATTTAAGGAATCTGGGATATCTGAAAGAAAAGCAGATTACTTGATTATCCTAGCTGAGAAATTTGCCAGTAAAGAAATCGATACTGAGCTGATTGAAAATCTTTCCGATGAAGAGATAATTGAAAAATTAACTGCTGTGAAAGGCATTGGAAGGTGGTCGGCCCAGATGGTTCTTATATTTTCCATGAACAGGCCGGATGTCCTGCCTCTAGGGGACGCTGGATTCAAGAGGGCAGTAAAGATCAACTATAATCTTGGCCCTAGCCCAAGTGAAGAAGAAATTAAGAAAATTGCTGAGGCATGGCGGCCTTACAGAAGCATAGCAAGCTGGTATATGTGGCAGACGGTCAACAGATAAGAAAGCTATTTAATAATTTATTTTAACAATGGCTATATAAATTCAATATTATAATATTAGCCATGACTGAAGAAAACTCATTTCCTAAAAAAGGCGATATAATAATTGAAGGTGTTAGTGATGAGTATTGGATTTACAATGCCTGCCTTTTACCAGGAAGATCAGAAGGATATAGGGCGGGATTTAAGATAGCGGCAGATATAATTGCAGAGAGGATAGCAAAGGATACAAAAGATATAGACCGCATAATTTATCCTTTAGTTTTTTTATACAGGCATTACATAGAGCTTTCCATCAAAGATACCATCATATATTCAAAAGAGTATTTTGGCGAAGAAGTGGATTACAAAAAAATTTCCGGCCACACAAACAGTATTGGAGCAGGCAAAACTATTATGCAAGGATTGGGCTGAAGATAGATAATTTTTAATTTGTACTATGCCCGAATAATATTTAAATAAGAAACTCCTTATTGAAAATTATGGGAGAATCCTTTACCATAAAAATAAATCCTAAAACACTGGCTTACGCTATAGATAATTCTGGGTATACTCCAGAAGAGCTAGTCGATAAAATATCATCAAGGTTTAAGGTAAAATATTTCAATAATGAATACCTTGCAAACATAATAAAAGGTAAAATTACTCCCAAATATAACGATCTGAAAAAAATCGACTCTTTTCTCAAAAGAGGAGTTCCATATTACTTTTTAACTAATCCTCCAAAAGATAGAACCTTTGTAAAATTTAGAAATAAATACCCTAACTTCAAACTTTCTCCAAGCTTAGAGATTAAATTAAGAAAATATGAACTTCTAAGAGAGGATATAAAAGATCTATGTAACCTTGAGAACATATCTTTTGAGAGGGCCACCCCGATTTATACTTTAAACAATAATCCAATAGAAGTTGCCCACAAGTTCAGGAATTTATTCAACTTTGATGACATTGACATAGAAAACCTAGAATCAAAGGACATATTCAAAATAATAAGAGAAAAAATTGAGGATAACTTAGTTTTTGTTTTTAAGGATGATCTAGAAAATCTTAGGGGATGCATCTTCATTGGGAATAATCTCCCAGCCCTAATACTTGTCAACTCAACAGATGACAAGAATGGGGAAATATTTACTTTACTGCATGAGTTTGCTCATTTCCTACTAAACGACGAAGAACTTGATATTGATATGCCAAAGTTTGAAACTGATCCAACTGTTGAAAAATGGTGCAATAGTTTCTCTTATCATTTTATGATGAAAGACGAAGATGAATCTGAAGAAAAATTTTTAGGTAAAAATATAGACGAACTATTGGATCTATCTTATCTAAATTACTTATCCGATAGATACAAGATCAGTAAGCTGGCCTTTGTCTATAGATTCTATTTACTTAATTTAATTTCGTCTGACGATTACAATAATTACAAGAAAAGATTCCCATATAAACAGAAAAATACTTCAAAAAAAGGAGGAGGAAATTATTATCTAACTTTAAAAACACGCCTAAGCAACAAGTTCACTTCTTTAGTCTATAGAAATTATATCACGGGAAATATTTCAACTTATGAAGCTTTTAATTATCTGCAGGTCAAGGATCATTCAAGAATGAACGATCTAGTAGAGGTGTAATATTTGGATAAATACGTAATGGACACCTCTGCTTTGATATCTGCAAAAGATTACTACCCGCCTGATAATTTTTCTAGTTTTTGGGAATATTTGCATAAAATGAATCTTGATAATAGATTGATTATTTTAAAAAAGGTAAAGGAAGAATTGGCTGTAGGCAACGATTATCTTAGTAATACTTTTTTTCAAGAGAAGATAATTACAAATGAAGAAGATCAAGAAACTATCGAAAATCTAAAAATAATTGTTAACAAGTTAGAAGAAGATAATAAGGCCGGATTTCAAAAGTGGTTGAATGGGGCAGATCCATATATTGTAGCTTACGCATATGGATTAAAAAAGCAGTTTGGCGACGGTGTCATTTTACTTACAGGCGAAGAAGAAAAGGGGGATATCATCAAGATCCCTTTTGTATGCCGTAAGTTTGGTATACAATTTGGGAAAATATGTTAGGCTCATGGGTAAAAATACCAATGAATGTAAATTGTGTGGCAATAAAATACTAAAAGAAAATATTCTTGGATCATCCTCATATTTTTGTCCAGTGTGTCAAAAATATGATTAATATTATACATTCTTATCTAATTCTAAAAAAACTAAGCAGAATGCTTATTATTCCATTAGTTTTTCTCTTAGGATTTTCGTTTAATTCGGATAATTTTTTTTGAAAACATGTGTCTGTCGATTCATTTTTCTTAGTTGGCATACATTCATTTAAATCAAATTCTTTTTTCGTGTCATGATTAAAATAAAAAATACATTCCCTAGAAGTTGATACCAATGTCGAGCTGTCAAGTGAAATTGCTAAAGAGTTAATGGAATACAAGTAATATTTGTCATCGTAAGTTTGATAGCATTTTATTTCTTTTCCATTTTTGGACAATATATAAATGGTGTCCATAGATCCAGCAGCAACTTTAGTTCCATCTGGATTAATGGCTACAGAGTATACCCCTTTATCATCAAGAGATTGCCATAACAATTTACCATTATTTGACATAGCATATACCCCTCCGTCCCTTGAGCCGGCCACTATGTAATTTCCATTAGGGGTGATCTTGACATTTACTACTCCATTATTTTTCTTAGTTTTATTTAATATCTCTCCGGAATTTGATATAGTATAAATCCAACCATTTTTCGTACCAGAAACAATGTAAGCCCCATCAAAACTCATATCTATTGAACTTATCTCGCCCAGAGTTTTTATTTTCCAAATTACTTTACCGTCTTCTGACAAAAAATATATACTTTTATCATTTGAACCTATAGCAATATATTCTCCATTTGGATTAATAGCGACTGTTGTAACAGGGGCCCCAGTTTCATATTTCCAAAGTAGACTACCTTCCTTTGATAAAAAATAAGCCGCTCCATCATCAGATCCTGCAATTATTTTTGATCCATTAAACGATAGTGCAACTGATTCAACTGTATTTCCTGTAACAAAGGACCAAAGTAAATCCCCTTCTTTAGAAAACATATACACTTTTTTGTCTTTTGAACCCCCTACTATAAAAGAACCATCGGGTGTTAAATCTACACATAATGCCCTATCATTTGAAGGATATTTCCACAAAAGATTGCCTTCTTTAGATAAAAAATAAAAATTATTATCCAATGATCCACAAACTATATAATCTCCTTCAGAAGATATATCGACAGAGTAAACCGCCTTATCTGTTTTATAATTCCAATCTGCTTTACCGGCCAATAGGGTGGGAATTTGTCCAAAAATAACAAAGAACATAAAGAGAATAGCTATAGTATATCTATCCATAAAAAATTAAATTAGTAATCGATTTTTAAGGGTGATGGTTACCATTGCGAGTTTTTCAAAAATCATCGTTAATTACATATGAAAATGTCGGTAACTAATTAATAATATCCCAAGGGTATTATTTTTATATTTAAGGCACGAAACTTATGTTCATTAATGTCGAATCTAGTTAATAAGGATAATTTCAGTTTCATATCCATTTTTACTAGTATATGTTTATTAACTAAAAGATTAATATACTCAATTAAAGCATTACACATAGGTGGGCAAAATGGACTTCGAAAAATTAGGCTCATTTTACTTAGGTAAAGAATTTGACATGAAAAATGGAATACTAACTGATAAGCTTGTTATGTATGATTCAAGGGATCTTACAACACATGCGGTCTGTATTGGTATGACCGGGAGTGGAAAAACTGGTTTATGTATTGATATTTTAGAAGAAGCTGCCATAGACAATATCCCTGCGATAATAATTGATCCAAAAGGAGATATCACAAATTTATTACTTACGTTCCCAGAACTAAAAAAAGAGAGTTTCCTCCCGTGGGTAGATCCTGATGAAGCCAACAGAAAAGGAATGAGTATAGACGACTATGCTGCACAACAGGCAGACTCATGGAAAAAGGGATTGGCAGATTGGGGCCAGGATGAAAATAGAATTAAAATGCTGCGTGAAAATGCAGATTTTGTAATATATACCCCCGGAAGTGAGGCAGGGCATCCTGTTTCTATATTACATTCTTTTGATGCGCCTTCTTTTAATTGGGAAGAAGATTCAGAATTAATTAGAGATCAAATACAAGGCATTGTCAGCAGTCTACTGGGGCTAATTGGGATTGAAACAGATCCAATAAACTCTCGTGAACATATTCTACTTTCAAACATATTTGAAAATTTCTGGAGTAAAAATCAAAATCTTGATATAGCAAAACTCATCCTCTCAATTCAAGATCCACCTTTCAGAACCCTAGGTGTATTTGAAATTGATACCTTTTTTCCGAAAAAAGATAGATTGAACTTATCAATGAAATTGAATAATCTTATTGCGTCACCAAGCTTTAAAAATTGGCTAGAAGGTAACCCCTTGGATATACCTGAATTCATCTCAAATAAAGATGGTAAACCAAAGCATTCAATTTTTTATATTGCCCACTTAAATGACTCTGAAAGAATGTTCTTTGTCACTCTTCTTTTCAATCAAATTATATCTTGGATGAGAAAACAAAGTGGGACAAATAGTCTCAGAACATTGATTTATATGGATGAAATATTTGGTTATTTTCCACCAGTTTCCAATCCTCCAAGTAAAAAACCCCTCCTTACTTTGCTAAAACAAGCGAGGGCTTTTGGAGTTGGGGTACTACTAGCTACTCAAAATCCTGTGGATTTGGACTATAAAGGGCTTACAAATACCGGTACTTGGTTTATAGGTAGACTACAGACAGAAAGAGACAAACTAAGATTGCTTGAAGGATTAGACATAATTAGCGCAAATTCTAAAGAATCTTTAAATAAAGAAAATATGAATAAACTAATATCTAACTTAGGAAAAAGGGTATTTATTCTTCATAATGTCCATGCAAAAGAACCTATCATTTTTCAAACAAGATGGGCTATGAGTTATTTGAGAGGGCCAATGACAAAAAATGAAATTAAGTTACTATCGAAGGAGAGATATCATGAAACTAAATCTCCACCTACAATAAAAAAGACGTATATTGGGGCATCTTCAGACAAATTTACTTCAACTCCGCCAACAATTTCAAGAGACATTCAACAAATATTCTTACCCGTTATCAAAAATGTAGCTCTTTCTATCCAAGAAATAAAAAACAAATATCAAAGTGAATTACGGCTTGAAGAACCTTCTCTTATTTATAGTCCAGGGATAATGGGGAAAGCAATTGTTCATTTTCAAGACAAAAATATTGATTTGAAGGAGGATCAAGAAAGAATTTTAGTTATAGATAATCCAGAATTTTTAGTTTGGAGTGAGTCTCAAGAAGTAAAAATATCAAAGATTCTTAATGATCCTGAAAGCAAGTCAAAGTTCACAGAAATTTCTGATAAAATAAATGATCCTAAAGATTTTAATGAACTTAAAAAGAGCTTTGCGGATTTCTTGTTCTACAATAGTAATTTCAAATTATATCACAGCCCTCATTTTAAGATATATTCAAAATCTAATGAATCAAAAGCAGAATTTATCTTAAAATTAAATCAAATGGCGAGAGAAACTAGAGATGAAGAGATTGATAAATTAGAGCAAAAATACGCTAAAGAAATTGAAAAACTCAGGTCTAAATTAAATAAGTCTCAAGAAATTCTTATAAAAAAACAAGCATCTGCAAATTCATTGAAACAGGAAGCAATGATTTCCGCGGGAGAATCAGTACTCGGTATGTTCATGGGTAAACGTTCTACGAGATCTGCTGCAACTACAGTGAAAAAATATCAAAAAAGTAAGGATATCTCAGCAGAAATTGATAAAGTCAATAAAGATATCACTTCATTAAATAAAGAAATGGAATCTTTGGAAAATGAACTTAAGTTACAAATAGATTTAATAAAACAAAAAAGAGAAAAGGAGATAACTGAAGTCAAAGAAGTAATAATACAGCCAAAGAAATCAGATATAGAAATAAAAATGGTATCTTTAGTTTGGATTCCAAAGTGGGAGATAACTTATAATGAAAATGGAAACAAAAAAACAGAAATTATTTCCGCATGGCAATAAACTTTTAGTATAATAATATTTTTATTTAAATTATCCATTTATTAGTTTTATTAAGTTATCTTTATTCCAAGGCTTTTCAATTATTGATTTAACTGATGCCTTATTTTTGGCTTCTTTTTTTACAGAATTAGTTAAAAATGCAGTCAAAAGGATTCTAGTACTATTAGGATAATTATCTTTTACATGGCTTAAAAAATCAATTCCACTCATTCCTGGTAGCTTATAATCAGAAATAATTATGTTAAAATTAATTTTTTGCAATTGTTCTAATGCCGCCTCAGCAGTTTTAGCAATAATTATCTTATTACAAAAATCTTCTTTTTTTAGCGTCAAAAATAAACTAACTAATGTTTCTAGATTATCATCAACAATTAGAATATTTTTTCGATTGATTTTTTTCCTTTTTTACCTCATAGGATAAATTTGGCTTAAAATCTTGAAATTCATTTTCATTTTTATTGTTCGAATCAACCGATTTATTTAATTTGAAGCTTGCTGCATTAGCTTTATTAAGCTTGATTTTGAATTCTATATCCGCAGTCAATTCTTTTTCCAAGTTTAAACTTCTTTTCTCATTAAGTTTTTTTATAGTTAGGGTGCCACCTTTACTTTTAAGCAACTTGTTTACCGAGCATATGTCTATTTTTGAATCCTTTTGAGCTATTATTTCTTCAATTTTCTTTAGGATAATTTCTCCACCACTTAATTGAACTATTATGTAGACTTCTTCATCAGTTTCAAATGTTTTTAAAAAAAGTTCACCGAAATTCATTATCTCAAGAGTTTTTAATAAGATACAAATAATTATATAGTTCAATTGGCGAAAACTAAAATTGATTAAAGGTACTTTTGAAAAATCTTTTTTTATGACGTATTTATCTTTTAGTTCATCTTGTAATAGGAAGATACTAGTATTTATTACTTCATTTACATTGATTAGTTCCATGTCTTCATCAATATTTACTAAGTTTCTTAAAATTTTAACAATTAAATCTATCTTTTCGTTACTTTTCATATTTAGCGATATTAAATTTTGTAGGAGATCAAATTTTGGATATGGGGAGTTTATTTTATAACATTGGTCTCTTAGCATTTTAAATTCAATTTTTAATAAATAATTTAAAATATTTTGATTCTTGACGGTCGTTGTTTTGTACAAGGTAAAGATTTTTTCGATATGATTAACTAGTATAATATTAATGTGATTGTCACTAAATCCTTTTCTTAATTTAATCATTTCTTCTTGCAAAACTTCAGTAGCAGCCATGGCAGAGGTCAAAGAATTGTTTAATTCATGGACTATCCCATGAATTAACTCTGTGAAAATTATTGATTCTCTTGATAAATCTTCTGTTGAATAATTTCCATCTACATGTTGATTATCTATCAATGAGTCCATATAATCCATCTTTTTGTACATATCTTATTATCCTCTACATAATAAAAATAATGGAGAACTATAACTAACAACATACAATTTATTTGTTATCTTTATAAACTTATCGTTTTGTTATTGATATTCAATAGCAAAAAAAACAATTTATAGTAGTGTATTATTTATTAGTAAATTTTAGATTATTTAGAGAATGCATATATTATTTATATTTACTAATTTATGTATATAAAATAACTTTAAACCACAAAGTTTATAAACAAAATCAGAGGTTATATTTTTTATGGCTTCCATTCAAAATAATGATTTAAAATTAATAAGTGAAGTCAAGACACTTATAGATGAGGTTATAGACAAAGTGCCTCCAAAAAAATATATTCAAACATCAAATTTAGGAGCCTTAATTGTTTTTACCCTAGGTTGTATAATAGGATTTGAAATGTTTGTAATCAATCTTTTTATGACCTCTACCGTAATACTAAGTATTATCTTACTCGGATTCTTTTTTTTAATAGGTTTCCTAATGGGAATATATCTTGAAAAGCTTGAATCGTTAAATAAATCTTCTAATCCTTTTTATTCAAGTTATTAGATTAATAGGAATCTTTTTAATATCATATGAATATTATTTTTTATGATTATTATTAAAGCAGGCGGTTCGGCAATTACTAAAAAAAGTGAAGATTTTACCCCTAATATGGAGGTAATTTCCAATCTTGCACAAGAAATTAAAGATGCTGGAAGAGTATCCATATTGGTGCATGGTGCAGGTTCATATGGTCACCCAATCGCGAAGAAATATTCTTTAGGTAAGGGGTATTTGGATAACTATCAGCTTAAAGGATTTTCTGAAACAAGAGCCAGTGTTAGTGAACTTGATAGCATTGTACTAAAATCACTTATGCAAAATGGACTAACTCCAGTAAAGATAGGTACTTTCTCTAACTTTATTACATCCAATGGTAGAATAGTTGAATTTCACAAAGAACCTTTGCTTAGAGCAATAGAACTTGGTTTACTTCCAGTATTTACTGGAGACCTCGTATTTGATAGAGCTAGAGTATTCTCAATACTATCTGGTGATCAAATAGTATCTTATCTTTCAAAACTACTTAAACCATCAAGAGTAATATTTGGAACAGATGTTGATGGGATTTACACAGGGGATCCAAAAAAGGAAAATGTGAAATTGATTGATAGGATAACTGAAGATAATATCAATGAAATCTTTAAGTTTGCGAAAGATACTGGTGATGCTTCTGGGGGGATGGAAGGTAAATTATCAGAAATAATACCTATATTTGATATGGGAATAGAAATAGATGTAATCAATTTAACTAAAAAAGGTATTCTATCTGAAACTATCAAAGGAAATGTAAAAGGAACTATAATTAAAAAGAAAAATATTTAAAATAATTCTAATATTTTTAATAAATAAATATTTTACTATTTCTAAAATAAAAGAATGTGCACTAAATACCTAAATAAAAACATTATAAAGATTTTTCTAATGACTTCTCTTGAGAAGATAACTCATCTTGCTTACCAAAGTAAATATGATTGTATAGGTGATAGAAGTAGAGTATTTGACGTTGATTTCTCCAAGCTAGACACTTTAAGCCAAGGAACTAAACATGACATGTGCACATCTTCTTTATCTGCAAGAGTTGCTAATCAAAATGAAGTATTTGAGGACGAGATCAGACCAGTATATTACCCTCCATTTACAACAACTGGATGTTCCGTTTCATTGTTTAAGACTCTCTTCACAAACTATTGCACTCATGATTGCAAGTACTGCCAAAATTCAACTGAATATAATGGGCATAAAAAAATCTATTCCTATACTCCTGAGGAATTAGCTAAAATAACGATATCACTTTATAAGGGAAAATATATAGATGGCCTTTTCTTAAGCTCTGGCATAAGTTCAGACGAAAATATAACAACTGAAAAAATGATTGAAACAATAAAAATCTTAAAAGAAAGATATAATTTTGCAGGGTACATCCATTTTAAAGTATTGCCAGGAGTGTCATACGAATATATTAAACAAGCATCTGAAATTGCGGATAGGCTCAGTATTAACATAGAGACTCCATCTAACAATTATCTTTCAGAATTGAGCAGTACAAAAAACTATGTGAAAGATATTTTAAAAAGGCAAAATTATATTAAAAAATTAGAATTGAAAAAAAATCTCCCCTCTGGTCAAACTACACAATTGGTAGTAGGTGCATGTAGGGAAAGCGACTTTGAAATATTCAAAAGAGTCATTAAAGAATATAAAGAAATGATGTTAAAAAGAGTATATTATTCTGCATTTAATCCCCTTCAAGGAACTCCTTTAGAAAAAACTTCTGAACAACCTATGTGGCGAGAGCATAGGCTATATCAATTGGATTGGCTATATAGAATCTATAATTTTTCAGAAAAAGAGGTCAAAATAGCATTTAATGAAGAAGGATTTCTAAATAACAAGGATCCTAAATTACAAATTGCACTAAAAACATTTGATTCTGGAATAGATCCAAATGAAGCATCTTATGATGAACTTATAAGAATCCCAGGTATTGGACCTAAAAGCGCTTATAGGATTATCAACTTTAGAAAAAGAAATAATATTTTTAAAAGAGAACAACTATTAAACTTAGGTGTTAAGATAAAGAATGCCACACCCTTCTTAAAAATTAATGGTGCAGAATATATAAAAATTGATAAGTGGATAGAATGTAAGAGTCAATGAGTGTGTCAAATTATCTTTTATATAATAAAAATATTTATCTTAATCTCCTAGAACTATAAAAGAGTATTTTGACACGAATTAAACATAGTCTAAAAAGACCTTTATATGATGCGAACATTTGAAAAGTTTTAATGCAACTCTAAACAATATAATTCTTTAGTCGATTCCAATGGGATTTAGATATCCCTACAATATGAAAAATATATTATATTTCCCAATGGGTTAAAGAGAGAAAAAAATTAATATTTTAAAATATTAAGTATGTCATTTGTAACTTCAGTAATATTTTTATTACCATTGACGTTTTTTATTTTTTGTTTATAATATTTTATTAATGGCGCCGTTTGTTTTCTATAAACTTCGAGCCTATTTCTTATGACCTCTTCTTTATCGTCTTCTCGTTGATGAAGTTTAAATCCACAAGAATCACAAGTCATTTCTTTTTTTGGTTTTTTATATAATAAATTATATACTTCCCCACAATTAGCACATGATAGTCTTTTTGATATTCTATTAATTATGTCTTCATCTGGTACATCTATATTAATGATATGGTCTAAAGATATACTCATTTGCCCAAGTAAATCGTCTAATGCTTCTGCTTGTGCAATTGTTCTTGGAAAACCATCTAGTAAAAATCCTTTCTTACAATCATCTTCTAAAAATCTATCTTTAATCATCTGTATAATTATCTTGTCAGGAACCAAACTCCCAATATCCATATATTTTTTTGCAGATAAGCCTATTTCTGTATTTCTTTTTACGTTATTCCTTAATATATCTCCAGTAGATATGTGAGGGATATCAAAAGTTTTACATATGATCTCAGCTTGAGTTCCTTTACCACAACCAGGCGGACCTAAGAGAATTATTCTCATCAAAACACCAATTAGAAACTTATATAGTTGCTTTTAAAGCTATTCTTTTGACAATGGATGTGCTTTGGCGTAGACTTTTTTTCGTCTTTCATCAGTTATATGTGTGTATATCTGTGTTGTAGCTAAATTTGAATGGCCGAGTAATTCTTTAATAACGACAATATCAGCATCTCCTTCGAGCATATGGGTTGCAAAAGAGTGTCTCAATACATGTGGGGAAACTTTTTTTTCGATTCCTGCTTTTTTAGAATATTTTTTTATCAGCCATTGGATAGTTCTTGCAGATATTCTTTCGCCGTGGGTACTTAAAAAAAGTGCCTCATTATCATCATTTCTCTCTGAGATATAGTGGCTTATCATTTCTTGGGTCCTAGGGTCAACAAAAACTATACGATCTTTAGCACCTTTACCAGATATAACGTGTATTGATTCAGTTTTGATATCATTTTTATTAAGATTAACTAACTCAGATACTCTCAAACCTGTAGAATATAATAATCTAATTAAGCACTTATCTCGTAATCTATCTGTTTTTTCAAGTAAAATTTTTATTTCCTCTCTTGTCAAAAATTTGGGCAAGGGTTTGGACAATTTTGGAAGCTGTATCTTATCTGCAATGTCAATATTCTGATACCTAAAAAAGGAACGTAATGCATTAAGGTGTCTATGTATTGTTCTATTAGTTGCATTTTTTTGATTTTTAAGATGTATCATATATCTTTTAATATCTTGTTCGTTTATGTTTTCAGGAGATTTATTGGTAAATTTTAGAAAGTTTGAAATTGTATACCTATAATTTCTAATTGTATTTTTGGATTGGCCTCGAAGCTCCAATTCCATCAAGTAATCCTCAATCATATATAAAATATTATTAAATACTATATAAATTTTGCGTATAATTAATATAAACCTTATATATTCTTTATCCTACCTCTTGACATGTTAATTTCATATCTCGCCCTTTTGGGAAGAATAGTCCTGCTGGGCTGGGAAAGAATTTTGGTAAAAAAACTTGGCGAAAATTCTGATAGTATTAGCGGCACTTTTCTATTTTTTGGATTAGGAACAATATTTTTAGTACCTACGCTTCTATTTGTGGATATTGTATTAAACGTGTCAATTCTAACATTTGTTGCATTGAGTAGCATTGTATATTCTATTGCATTTTGGTTGTATGTAAAATCTCTATCCGATGGTGAAGCTTCATTGGTAAGCCCATTGTATAATTTCAATGTATTTTTTTTATTAATATTAGCCGTAATATTCCTAAATGAAAAAATTACATTTTTCAAAGTGGCCGGATTAATATTTCTATTTTATGGTGTGTCTTTCTTAAATAGAAAAAGCAACTTATTTGAATCGTTTAAGGCAATATTTTTGGATAGACCATGTCAATACATGATAATCGCTTCACTATTAATTGCAATTGGTAGAACTATAGATGGTAACGCAATAAAGATAGTTAGTCCAACGCTTTATGCTTTTTATCTAAACTTAGGAATTACAGTTTTCTTGTTAGGATACATCCTAATCAAAGGGAATATAATGACCACAATCAATTTATTTAAGGAAAAAAAGAAAATCGCAACTTTAAGCGGGGGGATAAATGCATATTCTTACTTACTTTTGTTAATTGCATTTACAGGAATAGAAGTAAGTATTGCTGAACCTACTTCAATGACTGCCATGATTATTACAGTTCTTTTGGCTGGGCGGATACTCAAAGAGAATATCAAAGAAAGAATAGTGGGTGTTGCAATAATGCTAATTGGACTATGGATGTTATTTATTTAGTTTAGAATTAATGGATATTAAGGCAACTACTGTAAATGTCCACGATGACCATATGATCTATACCCAAGAAGGGCAATAATTTATCAAGAAAAGAGATATTTTGGCATAGTGTCTAAAGACGATGTAGTACTTAAAGATTAAATTTTTAATTATACTTTATTTCTTTTGATATATTATACTTTTTCTTATAAAATAAAACATATCATCTAAAAATGAATAGAATTAATCTAACTTTCATTGTTTTTTACTTTTTGGATTTAAAGCATCAATAATTTAACATTAATCTTATATATCTTTCATTATTCATAAGAAAGGGATTTAATGAAAATTATTAAAGCAGGTATAACTGCAGTTAAGGGAATAAAAGGTCAAGGTATACATGCTGGATTTAAAAAAAATAAATTAGATTTTACTATAATTTATTCTGAAAGGATATGTACTGCTGCAGGGGTATTTACAAAAAATAAGGCTGCTGCTGCACCAGTATTGCTTGACAGGAAGTTTCTTTCCGACGGAAAGGCACAAGCTATAGTATGTAATAGTGGATTTGCAAATGCATGTACGGGAGAAGAGGGAATGAATAACGCATTGTTTACGGCAGAATATGCAAGTGAGAAACTTGGAATCAGAAAAGAAAACTGTCTTGTTTTTTCTACAGGTATTATAGGCATTCCTTTACCAATGGACATTATGAAAAATGCAATCGATACAACTGTTCCCTTGTTAGAAAGTTCTAACAGCGCATCTGAAAACATTGCAAATGCCATACTCACCACAGATTTAGTTAAAAAAGAAATTGCTATAGAAAATGATAACTACACTATATCTGGGATAACTAAAGGAAGTGGGATGATAAATCCGAACATGGCTACGATGCTTTGTTTTATTTTTACAGATGCTGATGTTTCCTCAAATATCTTAGAAAAATGTTTGAAAAACTCAGTTAATAAATCGTTTAATAGGATATCTGTTGATGGGGATACTAGTACAAATGATTCTGTTGTAGTTTTAGCAAATGGACTTTCAAATGTAAAAGTTGATACAATTGATAAAATTGAAAGTTTTAGTAAAGCACTTGATTTTGTATGTGTAGAACTGGCCAAAAAAATTGCAAGAGATGGAGAAGGTGCAACAAAATTAATTGAATGTGAATGCGTTAATGCAAAAAGTCAAGAAGATGCAGAAAGAATATCAAAATCAGTAATTGATTCTAGTTTAGTTAAATCTGCAGTATTTGGTGAAGATCCAAATTGGGGGAGAATTATTGCTGCTGTAGGATACTCAGGAGCAGAGATGGAATTAGATAAAATTGAGATATATTTGGGAACTTTAAGAGTGGTGAATAAAGGGATTGGTGTAAGCTTTTCTCAAGAAGAAGCTAAGAAAGAGTTACAGAAGGAATGTGTAAAAATTATTATTAATATGAATTTAGGTAACTTTTGTTCAAAAGCGTGGGGTTGTGATCTTTCTTATAATTATGTTAAAATAAATGCACAATATCATACTTAGAGGGATAAAATGAATTTAGAAGAAGCAAAAAATCTTGAAAACAAATATGTTTTCAATACTTATGGAAGATTTCCTTTAGTTGTAGAAAAAGGTGAAGGATGTTATTTATATTCAACAGATGGCAAAAAATATCTTGATTTTTTAGCGGGAATTGCCGTTAATTCACTTGGGCATGCACATCCAAATATTGTCAAATGCATATCTGAACAAGCAAAAAAAGTTATCCATGTAAGTAACTTTTACCATATTCCTTCACAATATCTCCTAGGAAAAAAACTATGTGAAACTTCTGGGCTTGACAGAGCATTTTTTTGTAATAGCGGAGCTGAAGCAAATGAAGGTGCAATTAAACTTGCAAGACGTTATCAATCACAAAAAGGTAAAGATGAAATAATTTACTTTTCACAATCATTTCATGGTAGAACAATTACTACTTTAATGGCTACTGATAAAGACAAGTATAGAGTAGGATTTGGTCCTTTTCCCCCAGGATTTATTAGGGCGGAATATAATAATATCAATGACGTTGTTGAAAAAGTAAATAAAAAAACTGCTGCTTTATTAGTTGAACCCATACAAGGAGAAGGTGGAATAAATATAGCATCGAAAGAATTCATGGGAGCCCTTTCAGACCTTAGAGAAGATAAAGAAATTTTAATAATTTTTGATGAAGTTCAATGTGGGATAGGAAGAACTGGGAAATGGTTTGGATTTCAACACTACGATGTTCAACCAGATATTATAACTTTGGCTAAAGCACTTGGAGGGGGGGTACCAATAGGTGCAATTGTTGCCAAAAATGAAATATCTGATGTTTTGAAACAAGGGGACCACGGATCTACTTTTGGAGGAAATCCACTAGTTACTTCTGTTGGTTTAACTGTAATGAATACCATTGAATCTGATAAATTAATTCAAAATTCTGAAAAAATGGGAAAATACTTGCTTAAAAATCTGGAATTCATGTTAGATATGCCACATGTAAATGATGTTAGGGGCATGGGATTGATGGTAGGTATAGAATTTGATGAGTCATGTAGCGAATATGTAAAAAGATGTTTTGAAAATAACTTACTTGTAAGTTGCACAAGAGACAAAGTGGTAAGGCTCGTGCCTCCATTAATTGTATCTAAAAACGAGATAAATGAAGCAGTAGAAATAATGAAAAAATCATTTTAATTATTTCTGTAACTCAAGTATGGTGGCAGCGATATCCCCTTTATTTTTCACTAAAAGGCTTTTTGCTTTTTCTTTATTTACTCCTGTTTGAGTAACTACTAGTTCTATATCTTCATCATTTATTATAACTTCTATTTCCTTTGTTTCTTCTTTATAAGTACCTGTAAGTTGATAAGTTTTCTGACCCATCATTGTAGTTTCAGTAACATGTGGATTATCAAAGACAAGTTTTTTATCTTTCATAAAAATAATTACTTTTTCTGCAGGAATGTCTTTAGTAGATACCCCCATTTGTTTCATCATTTTCTGCATTTTTCTTTGATCCATTTTTGGAAACATTATATCACCTAATATAAGAAAATAAAAGAAAAAATATAAAGCTAACTATTAGTTTCTCTTCCTTCGTGATAGAATGAAATAAGCAGTTATAGATCCTCCAAGTAATGCAGGCAATTCAAATCCTGGAACCCCTTTCATAGGGGATTGAGGCTGTGATTCTTTAACTGTTACGTAAAGAACGTCTTCTCCTTTACTCCCTTTGTCATCTGTAACTATAAGTGTTACTTTGTATACTCCTGCGGAGGTATATTGATGAAGTGGTTTTGGATCAATTGAAGTTTTTCCATCCCCAAAGTCCCAATGATATGATACGATATTCCCATCTTCGTCAACTGACTTTGTTCCGTCAAATCTAATTGCTTCGCCTACTTTTGTTTCAAAATCGTTTCCGGCATTTGCAATGGGGGGAATATTTGTTGTTTGGGAGGGAGGTTGTGTAGATTCTGTGGGTATGGTATGTATATTTTTGTCGGGTGCATCACCTGCCATTGCAAATTGTTCTGTATTGAAGAAACAAACATTGTTACTAAGTTTCATTTCTAAGTTGCCACCCATGTACTTGCCAGAACCTGCGAACAATCCTTTTCCATCATCTTGTACTTGTATGGACCAGAAATAATTTTCAGGATTTGTTTTTGCCCATATTTTTTGTCCATTCCAATTAAATAAGTAATAGCTGTCCCTGTCAGCCCCGGCAGCAATATATTGGCCTTGAGAGGAAATATCAACAAAGTTAACTCCACCATTAGTTTTGTAGGACCACAGCTTTGTTCCTTTATTGTTAAAGAATAATATATATCCATCGGTTGATCCTGCTACTAAATAACTTCCTGTGTTAGTGATAGAAAGCCCTCTGATGCTTTTATTGTGCTTATAATTAAATACAAGTACGCCGTTTTTGTCAATTTGATATATATTTCCAGAGTTTGTTCCAACCCCAACATATGGCCCAGTCATACTTAAAACTAACTTTTCAGGAATGCCATTTACCCTGTAAGTCCATAATAAGTCTCCTGTAATATTAAAAAAATACACTGTGTCTTGAGAACTTGTTACTATATATCTTCCAGCTATTTCAGTGTCAGTTACTTTACTATTTAGGCTATATTTCCAAATAAGTTTGCCTTGTTTGTCAATTACGTAAAGCGTGTCTCCAGATGCAGCAAGAATATGTGATGCTGTGTCCGATACGGACATTATTCTTACTTCTTCATTAGTAATATATTTCCATAAAGGATTGCAAGTTCTTTCTGTTATAACAATTTCTCTAGTTCTTGGAGGAAAAACTTGTGCAGAATAAGTTATAGTTTGCCCTTTAGTAAAAGAACTTAATGATTTTATTGTTATTATAACTTTTGTAATAGTGGTATCTACTGCATTGGAGTTATCATATAACTCAACTCCATCATGCATTCCGACAACTGTATATTTACCATCTAAAGTTAATAAAATCGATAGCGCTCTTTTTGGACATGCCCAAACAACTCCGTATGGGTCTGTAATAAATATCTCTGGATTTTCACCTACCCCTGCTGCAGCTGTATAAAATCCATTTGATACTAAAGATAAGCTTCTAACAGTATCTGGTATAGGATAGCATAGAGTTTCATCAATTTTTTCTTCACCCATTATGCCCATTACGTGTATAGTCATTAAGAAAAGCAAAGACATTGCAATCAATTTTAGTTTTAATTTTTTCATTAATTCACCGAATAATATTGTAATTATTAGTATAAGAATTTATCTGTTAAATTTTCTCAATTTAACATTACCTAAATAACATATAGATTATACAAAAATCAGGAAATGTTGTTTATTCTCAACAATTGAGTAATATAAAGTCTTGCCCATATAAATGCAATAAATGCGCCCGTTATATTTCCGGCAACAATTCCAAACCAAACTCCTCTAAGTCCCATTTGCATAAATATTGAGAATAGATAAGAAAACGGTATTATAAAAATTATTGTTCTAAAGAGAGTTATAATAAGGGCGTTAATACCTCTTCCAGTTCCCTGAAATAAAGCTGAAGAAAACATTCCAAATGCTACCGAAGGATAAAATACTGAAGAAATTCTTAAGAATCGAATGAGATCATCTAAAATTCTTACCCCTCCAGCCGACTGAGTGAATATTGATGCAATTTGAGGCGCAAATATAAAAACTGTTATTGCAACAAAAGCCTCTATTAATACCCCTAACTTTACAGAATAGAGATATGCAGTATCCATTTTTTTTATTTCATTTGCACCATAAGCTGCCCCGGTAACTGCAGTTACCGCAGTAGACATACCAATCAAGGGTAATGTACCAAACATTACAATCCTCCATCCTGTGGTGTAAATAGCTATTCCGTCAGTGCCACCTACAGATACAACAATAAAATTTAAACCTAAAAAAGAAAATGACATTAGTAACTGGGAAAGTGAAAAAGGTATCCCTACCCTTAGTATTTCAATTAGTATAGATTTATGAAATCTAAATTTTGAAAGAGAAGTTGAAACATAACAATTCTTTTTAACAAAAAGCCAATAAAATAAAATCATAGAAGATATTGCTAGGGATATAATTGATGCCCAAGCTGCCCCTGGGACCCCCATTTTTAAAGGATATATGAATATTGGATCAAGAATTATATTCAAAATAGAACCAAATGCCATAGCATACATTGATCTTTTTGTATCACCTTCTCCTCTAAGAATAGAATTTGCAACATTCGAAAAGAAAACTAGTAATGTGCCACCAAACATAATCTGTGCATACTTAGTAGCATCTTCAATTACATTTCCTGCCTTCATTATTTCAAAAATATTTCTTGAAAATACAACAAAAGGAATTGTAATAACTATTCCCATTACCAACATTAATACTATTGTATGCGCAGCAACATTGTCTGCCTTTTCTTTCTTATGTGCTCCGATAAATCTTGATATTGCGGCACTTCCCCCCATGCCTATGCCTGCACCAACAGACATAATCATGTAAGAAAAAGGAAAAAAGAATCCAACTGCAGATAATGCTTCAGGCCCCAAAAATGAAACCCATAAAGCATCTGCAAAGTTATAAAGTGTTTGAACAAGCATGGCTATAATCATAGGGATTGATAACTTTAATATAGCGTTTTTAGGGTCGCCCAAAAGAGTCTTTATCCCCTCGGTATGAGTTTTATATTCCATCGAATCATTTATTTCTGGCATTAAAAGACCTAAGTAATCAATTGACTTCAAAGTATCTACTTCTATTATAAATCTATCTATATTCTATACATGGTTGTGTGTTTCAGATTTAATAACAATATAATTGTAAAATATATGATTTGCAGCCTAATAGTATTTTTCTAATACTTTTATTATGGCAGAAAAATCTTCTTCCGCATATCCTAATTCCTTTGCTTTAAGGTACATTTGAAGATTTATATTCGTAAGGGGTAGGTATGCACCAATTTCTTTAGCTGTTTCGGTGATTAATACAAGATCTTTATACCCATTTTCCACTGACCCCTGAACTGGAAATTTATCGTGTAGGTAGTTCTTATATTTCATCCTATAGAGGCTATTAGAGATTTGACTTGAAAGAACTATTTCAAAAAGAAAATTTAGGTCAATACCCCCCTTACTTGCAAAATTAATCATTTCACTAAAACCTTCCATCATGTGCAGAATCAACAAATTAATAGATAATTTGATCATAGATGCTTTGGGTATTTCTCCACAGTAAACGATAGTAGTTCCCATTGTTTTGAACAATGGATTTAGAGTATCTATAATTGAATGATTGCCACTAGTTAATATAATCAATTTTCCTTCTTCTGCCGGTATTTTTGATCCTGATACGGGTGCATCTACATAAAATGCATTATATTTATTAAACTCTCTATTTAGTTTAGTGGAAAATGAGGGGGATATTGTACCCATATTAATAATAGTTTTACCTTCATAAATGGTGGGATTATTTATTTTCTTTATTAATAAGGATTCAATGACTTCAGAAGTTGTCAGCATAAATATTATTGTATCGGACCATTCAATTAATTCTTCAACAGAAGTTGATATTAATGCACCTCTGTCTTTTAAGTCAACAATTTTCTCCTTTGTACGACTATAACACATTAGTTCATACCCGGATTTTAATATATTAGTTGCCATTGGTTTTCCCATAGTTCCAATTCCGATAAAGCCTACTTTCATATTATACCCCTATTAATATTTTTATTTATCTATTTAAATTTAGTAGTTAATGTTTAATAATATAAAATTTTATAAAAGGTCAGGATTGTAATTATTTGTGATTAAATGAAAGTCCATATAAAACAAGAAGAATGCATTCTTTGTGGAAATTGTAGCTCAACTTGTCCTGAGGTTTTTATTTTAGAGCCCGGCGAAAGTTCGAAAATAACTAAAGAATATAGGGGTAAAAATGATTCTGAGGGAGAAGTGGGAGAAGATATGTTAGAATGTGTACAATCAGCTGCAGATTCATGTCCAGTTAGTATTATATCTATAGAAAAATTATTGTTAGAATAGTAAAAAGAATTTTAATTAGCTTCGGCTAGTTACACTATTAGTTAAATTGATACACCAATAGTGAATTTTAGATTTCTTATAAAACTTAGTTGATTTTGTTTTAAAAATAGAATATTAAGATTTCAAAAAATTAGCTAGATTAAATGAAGTAAATAAACTAATAAATTGGAAGCTATTCAAGCAAAGTATTTCTGAATCATTATAATAAGAGTGAGAAATATGGACGGTCAAATCAATGAAAATGTGAGGATAAGTGCTCTCTTACTCCAAATTGGTATAGTCTTCCAGACTAAGCGCTTAGGAAACACTATACAGTTATCAAAACATTACCTTCAAAATTTAACATATTATTGTTACTATCTTTCCAAGGTAAAGGAATTGAAAGTTTATCTATTCGTGTTTTAACTTATATCGGCTGCCAGCAAGTTTAGAAAATTTTCTGAAATTTGAGTAAAAAAATTAAGAAATGCAGTGAAGTGTTCAAATACTTATAAAATTAAAAAGATAAGAAAAATATAGAGATTGATAGTAAAGTCCTATTTATTATATTTGCCATTTTGAAGCAGGAATGCCACCTTTTCCCCAGTTCGCCTTAGGGATTTCTGTGATTAAAATTTCAACTGCATCAAGAGGCGCTCCAGTTATTTCACTAACTTTTTTTGACACTTCTTTGATTAACTTTTCTTTTTTTAATTCATCACTTGTTTCTCTCCACAAATAGATTTCAACAAAAGGCATAACATCACCAATATACGCTAATTACGAACTATTATAAATAATTTGTTTTATTCTTTCACTAAAGATCTTTCTTTCCTATAAGTCATTCCTTCAAACGTTGCTATTAATTCCCCTAAATTATTTGATACAAGAATCTTGTATGTAGCAATTTTTGGATTAACTGAAATTTCTTGTGCTTCAGCAATTAAAACTCCCTCAGATATAGCTTTTAGGAAAGAAATATTCACATTTAACGCCACAGACATCTTATTGTGTGAATTTGCAGCTACTGCAAATGTGAAATCTGCTAGGGTGAAAATCGCTCCACCATGCACAGTGTTAATCGAATTATGGTGAATCTCTTTTATTTCCATTTTTGCTTTTGCATAGCCAAGTGATACCTCTAATAACTCGATTCCTACTGACTTGGCAAATTTGTCATTTTCTATAAATTCTTTAATAAAATCCATTTAATCAATAGATGAATTATTTTTATATATTTATTATTAATTGAAGACACACATGAAAAAATCTAAAAATCCCTAATATGGGATTAATTCGAGTTAGAAACATGAATTCTTTAGTTGCAGAAGTTATAATTTTTAGATAAGTTAAGATTAGAATACTAATAGAAAAATATATATACTTTAATGTAATTTAAATAAGTAACAGTATGGTGTTGCGATATGAAGAAGAGAGCTGTATCGTTATTTTTAATATTCCTGATTCCCATTTTTTTAGCTGGATGCGGAAATCAAGTAACTCCAAATTTTGAGGGGACTTCTTGGAAATTAAATACTTATTTGAATAATACAGGCCACCTAGTAAGTCCAATAGCTAACACTAAAGCAACTCTTGAATTTAAGGACGGCAGGATATCAGGGGCATCAGGCTGCAATACTTTTTTCGCCAACTACGCTCTAAACGGTAGGTTTATTTCATTTGGATTAGTTGGATCCACAAAAATGGCATGTAAAAATCCTGGAATAATGGAACAAGAAAAAACTTACTTAAATAATCTTAGCTTGGTCAAATCATACAAATTAGAAGGAAACAAACTCAGCTTAATTGATGACAAAGGAAAAACAATATTAACATTCACTAAAAATTAATTAGTCACTTAATCAATAATAATATTTATTTTTTATAAATAGAATTTTAATATATTGCTAAGCTTGTCTTTCGGAGAGTATCGAAAATGCTAAAGCTACTATTTTTTCATTTTGGCCTTTTGCACCCTCTTCTATGGCCAAAGCAAAACAGTCTTTTGCTTCTTTTTTTAAATTTAGTTTTTCTAACACAATTCCTTTGAGGTAATATGACTCAGATAAGTAAAATGAATCTCCAAGATCCTGCCCAATTTCTAATGCCTGAGCGAGATATTTTAAGGATTCAGGATATTTATTTAATTGGGTAAATGCGTGTGCTATACTATTACAAGATTTAATAATTATTTCAAGATCCCCTATTTTCAAGCCAAAATCAATTGCTTTTTTAGTAGACGCTACCATATCCTCAAATTTATTTAGTGTTCCATAAATAAGTCCCATACTAAAATATGCCCAAGACATTCCTTTATAATTATCATTTTTAGAGTGACATTCCAATGCTTTGTTGAAGCATTCCATTGATAAATCGTACTTTTTTTGATTGTCATAAGCGACCCCCATATTGTGGTACGCCCTTCCAACATCTTTTAGTCTATCCTTATTTAAGTTATCATTGATAAATTTTTCATATAACTCAATTGCCTTTTCATATATCCCTTCAGCTAGATATTTATTAGCCTCTAAAAAGGAATTAGATTCATTTATTAACTCTCCCATAAAATCTATTAAATATTATTGAATAAAAGAATTACCGTTGTCAAGAATAAGAATAGTACTGAATATTATAAAAAGTTAATTGGTAAAAAGTGCGGGGGATGGGATTCGAACCCACGAATACCTACGTAACAGGACCCTCAATCCTGCGCCTTTGGCCATGCTCGGCAACCCCCGCGCTTCTAAATATTTTCAACAAGATTATTTA
>Ga0208197_1001017_pt1 | contig 31285 bp, 22 predicted proteins | sample AD_JPNNA4_MetaG_FD_184444 | JGI IMG/M metagenome (GOLD analysis project Ga0208197, IMG submission 184444) | Active sludge microbial communities of municipal wastewater-treating anaerobic digesters from Japan - AD_JPNNA4_MetaG (SPAdes) (version 2) | ecosystem: Engineered > Bioreactor > Anaerobic...
TGGATTATTACAGTTTGTTGCATGTAGAATAAGAAACCGCCGTATGCCGAACGGCACGTACGGTGGTGTGAGAGGTCGGAAAATGAAAGTAGGAGGAAACGATTACATCATTTTCCTCCTACTCGATTGAATCTAATCTAATTATATTACTTCAAAAATCCCTGTTCTTTAATGAAATCGAGAAGGGCTTTGGAGAAGGCTTCGTTGTCTGCTTTCTTGTAGCGGATGTCGGTGAAGACCTGAGCCAACGTCTTTTTGTTGTTTTCTGCAATGAACTTTTTGTTTTCGGCCAAGCTCTCTTTATACGCATAGATGCGGTCGATGTTGGCATTGGTGTAGTCCTTGTAGGTCTCGAAGTGAATCAACGCCTCGACTGGCAAACGGTCGGTTTGAGCGGGGTTCTCGTCTGGATAACCTACTGTGATGGTTGTGATTGGAACAACGAACTTCGGCAACTCCAAAATCTGAGCAATGGCCTTTGCGTTGTAAAGAGCTGTGCCAAGGTAGCAGATGCCTAAACCTTTGCTTTCTGCTGCAATACAGAAGGTCTGAGCCACCAACATCGTATCGATGGCAGCGTTCAAGAAAGATAAGAAGTTGTCGTATCCGGGTTCTGCCTCTCTGCTTTCGCACCATTTGTTGAAACGGTTGTAGTCGGCGCAGAAAGTTAAAGATACGGGTGCATTCACGTAAGTAGGCTGGTTGAAGTGCAAAGGAGCAAGCTGAGCCTTCATCTTTTCGTCTTTTGTCACCACAACGCTATAGAGCTGCATGTTTCCTGTTGTGGATGCTCTGAATGCAGTGTCCAGCAATTGGGTGAGGAGTTGGTTGTCTACCTCTTTCTTTTGGTATTTTCTTATTGATTTTCTATTGTTCAATGAAGTCAACATAACTATCAGATTATTTATTATTTTCCTTTCAAAGTCTCTAGCTTCAAACCTTTCTTCTCCGCTTTGTAATTTTTCTTTCCATCTTTAAGGAAGGTGACAAATTCATCCTTATCCTCGGAAAAAGAGAATGCGTGGTTGAGTACGTCGCCTTCATTGTTAAGCAATATATAGAAAGGCTGAGCGTTGGCTCCAAATTTAGAGCGTTGTAAGTAACTCCATTTTTCGCCCCATGTGGTGATTACTCTTTCTTTTCCGTTCTCTTTTATAGTGAATGGCTCTGCAAGCGATTTTTTGTCGTCTACGTAGAGAGAAATAAGCACGTAATCTTCTGTCAAGAGTTTTTTGACCTCTGGGTCGCTCCAAACCGATCCTTCCATCTTTCTGCAGTTAACGCAGCCGTAACCTGTGAAGTCCACTATGACAGGCTTACCGTATCTATGGGCATATTCCATACCTTGGTCGTAGTCCTCAAATTCTGCTTGAACCCTGCCTTCGTAAAGGTTGAAGTCTTGCGTTGAGAGTGGTGGTGCAAAGGCGCTAACCGCCTTCAATGGTGCTCCAAACAAGCCAGGAACAAGGTAAACAACGAAAGCAAAGACAATCATGGACAAGAACATTCGGAACACGGAGATGTGTTCCAATTTCTCATCGGCTACAAATCTTATTTTTCCTAATAAATAGAATCCCAGGAATACGAAGATCACAATCCAGAGTACGAGGAAGACCTCTCTGTCCAGAATGTTCCATCCGTAAGATAAATCGGCTACCGATAGGAATTTCAAGGCAAAAGCCAACTCCAAGAAACCGAGAACAACCTTCACCGAATTGAGCCATCCTCCTGAGCGCGGAAGGTTGTGCAACCAGCTTGGGAATAGCGCGAAGATGGTAAACGGTGCAGCCAATGCGATAGCGAAACCAAGCATTCCGACGGCAGGTGCCAATAGGTTACTGTTGGCTACGCTCACTAAGAGTGTGCCTATGATAAGTCCGGTACAAGAGAAGGATACGATGACCAGAGTGAGCGCCATCAGCAGGATGCTAAAAAATCCGCCTGTCTTGTCGGCTGTTTTGTCAATCTTTGTGCTCCATGTAGCAGGAAGGGCAATGTCAAAACCGCCGAAGAACGAGATGGCAAAGAGTACCAATAATACAAACAGCACGACGTTGAAGATGGCATTGGTCGAAAGTCCGTTCATCGCATCAGCGCCTAAAATGGCGGTGAGCAAGAGACCTAAGGCCTCGTAGATGACCACGATGGAGATTCCATACGCAATGGCAGCCTTTTTGCCTTTTTTAGGATCGTTTCCTCTGTGAAGGAAGAAGCTGACCGTCATTGGGATGATAGGCCAAACGCAAGGGGTGATGATGGCGAGCAATCCGCCGATGATGCCTTTGAGGAAGATGCTCCACAAAGATTCACTATCCGAAGATACGCCCTCATTATCTCCAAATTCATTTAATTGGTCGATGACAGGCTCCCAATAATTGCTCTCTTCCGCTTTTCCTGAATTTGCGTTCAAGTTTTGAAGAGGAATAAGAGGTATCGCTTGTCCTGCCGTGTCTTGTTGGGCTGGTTTCTTCCCGAAATTGAAACTGGTGCGGGCTGGTGGCAAACAGGTATTGTCGTTGCAGGCCATGTATTCCACATATCCGCTTATTTTGTAATCGTTGACATCTATTGCCTTGATTTTCTGAACAAAGACGGCCTCATTCTCGAACCAATTGAGTTCCATGTCGAATGTTGGCTCAAACTTTTTTACAAGTTTGCTCTTTGCTTTTACTTCTCCAACAAGGTCCACATTTTTCTGACTATCGAATGTAAATCGGGTAGGCAAAGGGCCATTTTCTGGCAATTCTGTGCCGTAAATGTGCCATTGGTCTTCAAACTTTGCTTTGAATGTGATTTCTCCGTCGCCATTCTCATTGATTTTTGAGATGGAGATGTCCCATTTTACTGGCTCTTGAATCTGAGCGTTCACAAAGGATATACATGCTAAAAGCAGTGTGATGATAGAAAATAATTTCTTAATCATAAGCGGACGTTTTTGAGGTCAGTATTGATATGGAATAATTCAAATTTAGTTTCTCGTTATTTGTTTTTTCGTTTTTAAAGTCAGAAACAATAGAACGTAGCATACAGAGAATGCTAAACTAGTAATAAAAACTTTAGATGTTGTAATCAACGCAAGAGCGGCTTTCCAAAACCTCTCTGACGATTTTAGAAACAGCGAGGTGCTCTGGATGAACAGCGTATGCGTGAAGATCCTCCATCGTCAGATGGGTAGTCGTCAACGCAATATCGTATTGCTCTTTTGGATTCTTGTTCAATCCCACTTCGATGGTTTGCAACTCTTTGATGATGGACTTAAGATTCAATAATCCTAACTGAATCTGATTTAGCTTTCTAGCTTTCTCATCTTCGGAGGCAAACTCCTTCAACTTGAAAAGTACAATGTGTTTTACCATTTCTTTCCGTATTTATTAAAAAACTGTTTCTTAGTTCTATTAATTAATCCTTGTCTGTTATGCAAATATAATAATAACCCTTCTTATTTATTAGTTAATAAATAAAAACGGGATTGCAGTTGCCCATAATTCGTCTCTCGTTTGTTTCTATCTAACGTTTTTATGTTTATGATGAGTAGAGAAACGCTAGAGGAGCATGGCCCGTCACGCCTCTTTGCCCGCAATGACGGTGTAGAAGTTTTCGGGAATGAAATATTTGTTGGCCAAATCTTTGATGTCCTTAGCCGTTGTGTCGTTGATAGAAGATACGGTTTTATCGTAAAAGTCGTAGTCCAAACCGTTTCCGACCATCGAGATGATATTGTCAGCAATGGAGAGTCCGCCGTCTACTAATCGTAAATGCTCGCCCAACATGTACATCTTGACCATGTTCAGTTCTTCTTCCGAAACCTCCTCTTTTTTGAGCTTATCCATCTCTTTGAAAACCTCGTCGATAAGTGGTTGGGTATATTCCACGCCTGTCTGCGACATGATGGAGAAGTGTCCCAACTCCTTGAACGTGGTGATGCTTGATCCGATGCCATAGGTATAACCTTTCTCTTCACGGATGTTGGACATCAGTCGGCTGCCGAAGTAACCGCCCAACAGTGTGTTAAGTACGCTGAACTTATGGTAGTCTGGATCTGTCCTAGTGAAGAGCGGACAACCAATCACAACGGCCGATTGTACACTGTCTTTCTTCTCCAAGAAAATCCGGTGACGACTATCTGGGTAAGGTGTGCCAGATGTTCTTTTTTCTATCTTTCGTCCGCTTGGTGCTATTGACTCAAGTGCTGAGCAGATGGTTTTTTCTACCTCGTCGGTTACTTTGCCGGTTACGAAGACCATGCAGTTTTCGGTCACATAAAACTTCTTGTGAAACTCTTTGATCCATTCCAACTTGATGTTGTCGAAATCTTTTGGCTCAGCAATTCGTCCGTAGGGATGCTCTTCGCCGTAGAGCGACTTCAGAAATTGGTAATGTGCCATATAACCCACCTTCTGAGAGTCCATGATATTCTGTTTCTTCTTAATCTCCTTGTAAGTGTGGAACTCTTTTTCGGGGAATGTTGGTTCGAAGATAATTTCATTGGCGAGGCTCATCACCTTGGGCAGGTATTTGTTCAACGCGTAGAAGGTGACGTAGGCGTATTGGTGCGAACAAGAGAGTTGCAACCAGGAGCCGTAGAAGTCTAGTTCGTCGGCAATTTCAGACGAACTCTTCGAACGCGTACCCTCTTTTAATAATTGGGCTGTGAAGCTGGCCACGAGTCGCTCGTCTTGATAGCAATTGCCAGCACCCAACATCCAGTCGAGTCTTACTACGTCTTCTTCCCCTTGACGAAGAATATAAAGTTTTATCCCGTTAGAAAGGGTCTTTAATTCGGCTCTTTCGATTTTAAAGTCCTCAATGGGCTTTATCTCCGGTTGTTTTTTTCTGTCCATAGGTGTTATGATGAATGTCGACTGTTTTATGATTTGGAATTAAATCCTCTCTGCGAGAAATTTTTCGGCTCTCTTCAAGTCGTCTGGGGTGTCAATGCCGATAGTCTCAACATTGGTGATGCCCACTTTGATACGGAAACCGTTCTCTAACCATCTCAACTGCTCGAGCGATTCTGCCAGCTCAAGTGAAGATTGAGGAAGTTGAGTGATCTCTTTCAACACGTCGGCGCTGTAAGCGTAAAGGCCAATGTGTTTGTAGTAGTTGTGGCACTTTAACCAGTTGCCGGTCTCTTCGCCTCTCTTGTATGGTATAACAGAACGGCTGAAGTACATTGCCTCCATGTTCTTGTTGACAACTACCTTAGGAGAGTTAGGGTTGAAGAGTGCCTGTTCGTCGTCGGCCTCTGTGAATGGTTTCACCAAGGTTGCGATTTGAGTATCCTTGTTGTCGAAGCAAGCGCAGATGGTCTCAATCTGTGAAGGCTGGATGAAAGGTTCATCGCCTTGAATATTGATGATGATCTCTTTTCCTGAGTTCGATTTCTGGTATGCTTCGAAGCATCTGTCTGTCCCGCTCTTATGTTTGTCTGATGTCATGATGGCTTTGCCGCCAAACGCTTCCACGCTTCGGAAAATTCTGTCGTCGTCTGTTGCCACGTAAACGCAGTCCAATACGTTAGACACCTGTTCGTAAACTCTCTGGATCATGCTCTTTCCTCCTATTGCTACTAATGGTTTGCCTGGAAATCTGGAAGATGCGTATCTGGCAGGAATGATTCCTATAAAACGGTCATATTTAGTGCTCATATTGTTATTTTTATATTCTGTTTAAACGTGATGTTGTATTCTACAAAATTATTCAATTTTGCCCTTAAATGAATAAATATATGGGGGAATTAGAAACTTTTTTTTCAGATTGAATTTATTTTATCTTTGCTGATGTAAAAGTACGTATATCTGTTTGAATGTTGATGCCTGTTTGCCTGCAATAATCGTTGATGTTCATTCAAAAAAACAAAAATCTATGAAAGATAAATTTGAAGATAAATATCGAATACCTTCAGCAAGAGTAGATTGGACTAATTATAATCAAGGCTTGTTTTTTGTGACCATTTGTACATGTAATCAAGTTCATTATTTGGGCGATTTCCAGTTTTCAACTTTTCCAGATGAACCTCATGTTTGTTTGTCAAAAATAGGTCTTTTTGTTGAACAGAATTTGAAAAATGTAAAGGAACATTATCCTTATGCAGAAATTCCATTATTTGTTATAATTCCTAATCATATTCATGCTATAATTGATGTTGATTTTAAGGGTAATTCTTTGGTAAATGATTTTTCAATAAAGGAAGATTTTGATGAAAAAAAGAGAATGCAGATGATTTCAAATAAAAAAGGAAAGTTGTCTGTAGTTGTTGGTGGATTGAAAAGCGCAGTTACTCGTTATGCAAATACAAATAAGCTAAATTTTGCCTGGCAGCCTCGATTTTATGACCATGTGATTCGTGACCATTTTGAATTAAATCGATGTGCTGAATATATTGACAATAATATTTCTAATTGGAATTCGGATGCCAATAAAAGAAAACATTTGTAGAATCATTAAGTATAGATAATCTAGATTAAAAGAGCCATGTTTCGGTTGTTCACTTGTAGAGACGGGGCGCGCCCCGTCTCTGATAACGATATGACAGTCAGATATTTATCCTACAATTAATTCTTTTTACATTTACTTAGTCTCGTCTTGTCTGCAAGGGAGACGGAGCGCGCTCCGTCTTTACTGGTGCGAACATGGACTGATGTTCGTTTACTGAAGATTTTCTGTTTTATATGATTATAATAGCCGCGTTTCGGTCGGAGACGGGGCGTGCTCCGTCTTTGATAACAATATAACCATCAGCTATTCTATTTACGTTTACTCATTCGCGTCTTGCGTGCGAGTCAGACGGAGCGCGCTCCGTCTTTACCGGTGCGAAGATGGACTGATGTTCGTTTGTTGAAGATTTTCTGTTTTATATGATTAAAATAGCCGCGTTTCGGTCGGAGACGGGGCGCGCTCCGTCTTTGATAACGATATAACCTCAGCTATTCTATTTACGTTTACTCATTCGCGTCATGTATGCGAGACAGACGGGGCGCGCCCCGTCTTTACTGGTGCGTAACTGAACTGATGTACATTTACTGAACGGTAAATGATTTTTTGAAAATTTTCAAACAAAAAAAATGTGGCCCGTTTTTCACGAACCACATTTGTCGAAATATATCTTCTTCTTATTTCTTTCCCTCTTCCGGCATTCGGTAGGTAACCCACAATTCTACGACGGCACCAATGAGTAGGGTAATCATCCAACGCGTGTCATTGATGAAGATGAGGTAGGCACTTAAAATGATCAGTATGTTGCTGATGAATTCCTGGAATTTCAATCGCTTCAGACGCGTATCGTCAGGGATTACGTTGAATCCTCGGCTGAAGAGCATGCAAAGACCGCCCACCAAAATCAGAATGGCAGAGATAGGAATCCCCATGATTGCTAGTTTGAACATCTGAATGATGGCTCCGACTAATACTAAAATGGCTCCGAATGCAAATCCTTGTTTCATTACGTCTTACTCTGTTTTGATTTTTTTATTTATCTATGATGAAAATATCTTCGTTTGACTTTTTCATGAGATATTGCTCTCTGGCAAATTTCTCAAGGTTTTTGTCGTTAGACTGTAACTCAAGGGTCTTGGCACGACTAACTTCAATCTCTTTTTCGTAAAAGGTGATTTCTGACTTGAGGTCGTGAATTTTTTTGTCGTATTTCAATCTAGTGAGAACGTCATTTTCGTCAAAAAATACCATCCAAACGGCTGCCAAGAGCAACGTGAGCACGTATTTGTTAAACGGAATATGTTTTAATACGGTTAAAATCTTCTCTTTCATTGTAAATCCTTCCCTTGAAATTTGATGTAAATATATGCTTTTTCGTCCGGATTATTTTATCCCTTGATGACTTTTAGTTTGGCATATTTGAGAAGTATCTTCTTCACGCCTGAATTTCTGAATTCAATGGTCGCTTTTGTGCTACCTTCCAATCCTTCGAGTTGCGTTACCTTTCCGATACCGAATTTCTCGTGCTCAACAAAGTCGCCTACTTTGATGTTGCTGTTGTCTTGACCTGAGAAATTGGAGATAGAGTTCGGATTTGGAGTCGCAGCAGTTGAACTCATTGGCTTCATTCGGGTACCGAGGTTGAAGTTGAACTTTGGCGGATTGGCCTTGAAGCTGGTTGTTTCGGTTGTGTTCTTTATCTTCAGATTGTAACCCGTAGGTTCCTGTCTGCGGAAATTCTCAAACTGTGAATCTAAAGCCTCCCTTAATACTCTTCCGTGCGACATTTTATAATCATCTGGCAATTCGAGTAGGTCAGGGTCTATGTCCTTGAGGAATCGGCTTGGGTTGCAGTAAGCGGAGCTTCCGTTGCGGAAACGGCTCTTTGCGTAGGTGATGTAGCAGTTCTCTTCGGCACGTGTGATGGCCACGTAGAAAAGTCGGCGCTCTTCTTCGATACTCTCTTCCGAGCCTGTGCTCATGTTGGAAGGAAAAAGTTCCTCCTCCATGCCGACAATGAACACGTTTTTGAACTCCAAACCCTTGGATGCGTGAACCGTCATCATGGTGATCATGTCCAGATTCTCGTTCTTGTTGTTGTCTTGGTCTGTCAATAGGGAGACCTCTTGCAAGAATACGTTAAGTAGAGGCATCTCTTCTCCCTCTTCCTCCTCCTTTGTCTCGCAAAATTCATGGATGCTCTTGAGCAGCTCCTCGATATTCTGTTGGCGGGTCATGTTTTCAGGTGTTTTGTCCTGATAAAGCTCCTTCAGAATGCCTGTTCGGTGGATGATGGTCGTTGCCATATCGTACGCGCTTTTAGACTCAGTCTCGGCAGTAAACTCCTCCATCATCATCCGAAAGTTTCCGATTTTTAGGGCAGTTCCTGAGTTAACCTGCAGGTTATAGCCCAATGGGTTGCTGATGACATCCCAAAAGGAGACGTTGTGCATGTTTGCACACTCGGCTATCTTGCTCACCGTAGTCTCTCCGATGCCTCTGGCGGGGTAGTTGATGACACGTTTGAAGGCCTCTTCGTCGGCATGGTTAATGCTCAGTTTGAAGTAAGCCAAAACGTCTTTAATCTCTTTACGTTGATAGAAGGAGAGACCTCCGTAAATTTTGTACGGAACGCCCTTCTTTCTCATGGCCTCCTCTAAGATACGCGATTGGGCGTTGGTTCTGTAGAGGATGGCGAAATCCTTGTATTCGTATTTCTTGCTCTGATGCATAGCCAAGATGGCGTTTGCCACGATGTTGCTCTCTTCCGTATCGGAATAGGCACTAAACACCTTGACGATGTTACCCTCGCTGTTTTCGGAGAATACGTTCTTCTTTATCTGTTCTTTGTTTTTGTCAATCAAACTGTTGGCGGCTCTAACAATGTTTTGTGTAGAACGGTAGTTCTGCTCCAATTTGAATAATTTGCACTCAGGATAAACCTCCTGGAAACGCAGGATATTCTCAATGTTCGCACCGCGAAACGAGTAGATACTTTGAGCATCATCGCCCACTACGCACACCTTGTGGTGACGGTCTGCCAATTTCTTTATGATAAGATGCTGTGCAAAGTTCGTGTCTTGGTATTCGTCCACCAAGATGAACTTGAAGTAGTTTTGGTACTTGACGAGCACACCCGGATGATCACGGAAGAGGATGTTCGTGTAGAGCAGCAGGTCGTCGAAATCCATCACACCTGCCTTCAAACACCTGTTGGTGTATGTCGTGAAAATATCTTTCATGAGTGGCATGCGCGCGTGCATATCTACTTCGTGAAGGTCGTTGCGGCTCATGTAGCTCTGAGGTGTGACGAGGTTATTTTTCAGCTGAGAAATTCGTGCGTGTACTTTGTTGGGGTTGTACGTCTTCTCGTCAAGTTTCATACCCTTGATGATGGTCTTGATCAAGTTTTTGGAGTCTGCGCTGTCATAGATGGTAAAGTCACTCGGAAAGCCTATATTGTCCGACTCTATTCTCAATATACGGTAGAAAACGGAGTGGAATGTTCCCATCCAGAGTTTGTTGGCTAAGTTTTCACCCACAATTCCTGCAATACGATCTTTCATTTCTCTTGCCGCTTTGTTGGTGAATGTCAGTGCTAGGATGGAAGAGGGTGCATAGCCCTGCTGCAGCAATCCTGCAATTTTATAGGTCAAAACTCTTGTCTTTCCTGAACCAGCACCGGCAATGACTAGAGATGGTCCGTCGTTGTAGGTAACGGCCTGTCTCTGACTCTCATTTAGTAAACTTAAAAAATCTTCCACGTCTGAATTCCTTTTTCTGCAAAGGTAAGACATTCTCCTTATATTATAATATGTAAGATGGTGGGTTGTTGATAACTTGCTGATTTGATAGGTTTCTTATCACTGTTTTTTTTCTACAAACATCTGGAAAGGACACTTTTGGTCGGAAATAAGTAGCTTTGAAAATGATTCATGAATTATATTTTTTTCTCCGAAATATATTAGTTTGTTTTCTTGTTCTTTTTGTAACCTAATCTGATCTGCTATTTCTTTCTTTTCAAATTTAAATTCATGTTTCTCCGTTCTTGATTTTTCAACTTTATAACTTTGTATTAACTTTGCAGATTAATAATTACACTTTCGAAAACAAGTAAAATATAGATAATGGCAGAGAGAAAAGTTCGTGTGCGTTTTGCACCCAGTCCTACAGGAGCACTTCACATTGGTGGAGTAAGGACCGCTTTGTATAATTATTTGTTCGCTAAGAAGCATGGTGGTGACCTTTTGCTTCGAATCGAAGATACAGATTCACAGCGTTTTGTTCCTGGAGCTGAAGATTATATCATCGAGTCTTTCAAGTGGTTGGGCATTAAGTTTGACGAGGGTGTAGGAATTGGTGGAGACCATGCTCCTTATCGTCAGAGCGAGCGCCGCGACATCTATAAAAAATATGTTCAGCAGCTTTTGGATGCTGGTTATGCTTATATGGCATTTGATACTCCTGCTGAGTTAGAAGAGAAACATAAGGAAATTCCTAACTTTCAATATGATGCTCACACCCGTATGAGCGGTATCAACTCATTGACTCTTTCTAAAGAGGAGGTTGAGAAACGTGTCGCTAACGGAGAGAAATATGTGGTTCGTATCAAGGTACAACCAGATGAGGATATTGAGGTGGATGATTTGATCCGTGGTAAGGTTGTCATCAATTCCAATGTGTTGGATGATAAGGTTCTTTACAAGGCTGCTGATGAGTTGCCAACTTATCACTTGGCCAATATTGTGGACGACCACTTGATGGAAATCACACACGTGATTCGTGGTGAGGAGTGGTTGCCATCTGCACCGTTGCACGTATTGCTTTACCGTTGTTTCGGTTGGGCTGATACAATGCCTAAGTTCGCCCACTTGCCTTTGTTGTTGAAACCCGAAGGAAACGGAAAATTGAGCAAGAGAGACGGTGATAGATTAGGTTTCCCTGTATTCCCACTTCAGTGGAAAGATCCTAAGACGGGTGATATGTCCAGCGGATATCGTGAGTCAGGTTACTTCCCTGAGGCTACCATTAACTTTTTGGCTTTGTTGGGCTGGAACCCAGGAATTGACCGTGAAATCTTCTCAATGTCTGAGTTGATAGACCTCTTCTCTTTGGAGCGCGTGAGCAAGGCTGGTGCACGTTTCGATTTCGAGAAGTGTAAATGGTTTAACAAGGAGTATATGATGATGAAGTCTGATGACGAAATCACTAAGTTGTTTACTCCAATTTTGGAGGAAAAAGGACATGCTTGTGATTACGAAAAGTTGAAATATATTGTCTCTTTGGTTCGTAACCGTGTCAGCTTCGTGAATGATATCTGGAACGAGGTGAACTATATGTTCGAGGCTCCAACAGAGTATGATGAGAAATCAGTTAAGAAGAGATGGAAACCAGAGAGCTCAACACAGATTCCTGAGTTGATGCAAGTTTTGGAGGGATTGGATTTCGCCAACGTAGAGGAGAACGAGAAGACTGTTTTGGCATGGATTGAGTCTAAGGGTTATAACTTAGGTGGTGTGATGAATGCCTTTCGTGTAGCAGTTGTCGGTGCAGCACGTGGTCCTCAGATGTTCGACATTATCAACATCCTCGGAAAAGAGGAGACCTACGCTCGTGTTAAGAGAGCTTTGGAAGTTTTGAAATAGATCATAAACTAAATAAAAATGGTGGTGTGAGAGACTCACATCCGCCATTCTGTTATGGTGGGTTCTATTAATTACCACCGTAAAAAAACAAAAGTATGATGGGCTACGTTTTATTGTCTTTGAATAAGTTTTAGTTGCACTCGACAATATAGAGCAAGCTCTATTGCGTTCATTTGCAAAAACTTTTGGTCTCTTTTCGGTTCAAGACGCCACTTCTTTCGGTTGCATAGCTCGCTATGAGCCCTTTTTTAGTGACATTTCGACCTCGAAAATAGCCTCGAAATTCAATAAAGCTAATTAATAGAACCCACCTTATAACCGGTCTGATGAAGACCAATTGATATTTGATATTTGAGATGAAGTTATTGTACAATCTTGGAATATTGCTTTATTATGCGATGGCAAAAATCGCATCATTATTCAACGACAAAGCTGCGAAGTTCGTGTCGGGAAGAAAAGATGTTTTTTCGTTTCTAAAATCACGCATTACATACAACGATAAGTTTATTTGGATGCATGTATCCTCGTTGGGAGAGTTTGAACAGGGCAGACCTATCATTGAGAAGTTGAAACGCTCTCATTCGGAGTATAAGATAATCCTTACGTTTTTTTCACCTTCGGGTTATGAGGTACGTAAGAATTATGAAGGAGCAGACATCATCTGTTACCTTCCGATGGATACTTCATGGAACGCGCGTAAGTTCGTTAAGTTGGTGAACCCATCCATTGCCATCTTCATCAAGTATGAGTTTTGGGGTAACTATTTGTCTGAGTTGAACAAAAAGCAGATACCTACTTATATCGTCTCTGCCATCTTCAGGGAGTCTCAAGTCTTCTTTAAGTCGTATGGCGGTTGGTACCGTAGCTTCTTGCATAATTTCAAACATCTGTTTGTGCAGGATAATAACTCCAAAATTTTATTGGCTGGCATCGGCATAAAGAATGTCTCTATCGTGGGCGATACCCGTTTCGACCGTGTGTTGGCCATTGCCAATGCATCGAAGGAGTTGCCTATCGTGAAGGCTTTCAAGGGTGATTCAAAAGTGTTGATGGTTGGAAGTTTATGGCCTAAGGATGAGGATTTCATCTTGCCTTATTTCAACGAACATAAGAATATAAAGATGGTGATTGCTCCGCATGAGGTGCACGAGTCGCACATTACGGACATCCTGTCGAAGATAAACCGTCCATGCATTCGTTATACCAAGGCAACGGAAGAGGAGGCTGCTAAGGCCGAATGTTTGATTATCGACTGCTTCGGATTGCTCTCTTCCATCTATCGTTATGGAGAGGCAGCTTATATAGGAGGTGGTTTTGGTGTAGGTATCCACAATATTTTGGAACCTGCCGTATATGGTATGCCGGTTATTTTCGGTCCAAATTATCATAAGTTCAGAGAGGCTGTGGAGATGGTGAAGGCCGGAGCTGCGTTTCCAATTAATGAGGGTAGCGAGTTCAAGGCTATTGTGGATGATTTGTACGATCTAAATTCTACAACTTTAGAAGAGACCTCTTCTGTGGCTCACCACTTTGTCTCATCTAACTGCGGTGCAACCGATATCGTTTTGGATGCCATCTTTGGATCAAAGGAAGATTAATTTTTCGAAGATGAAGGTCTGTGTCTATTGTGCATCAAGTTCGAAGGTAGCGGATGTCTACAAGACGGAAGCTTTCCGTTTGGGTTCTTCTTTGGCCGATGCGGGTGTTGCTTGTCTCTATGGCGGCGGCAGCGTAGGACTGATGGGCGAAGTCTCGAAAGCCATGGTGGCTCGACATGGTGTCATTAAAGGCGTGATTCCTCAGTTTATGGTAGAACAAGGCTGGGATAATCCGGAGGTGGAGCTGTTGGTTGTCAAGACCATGCACGAGCGTAAGGCTAAGATGCTTGAGTCTGTAGATGCAGCCATCGCATTGCCAGGTGGTGTCGGAACTTTTGAGGAGTTGATGGAGGCCATTACATGGAAACAGTTGGGCATCTTCCTAAAGCCGATTGTGATTCTCAACGTGGATAATTACTTCGGCCCTTTTTTGGAAATGATGAAGAAGGCTGTTGATGAACGTTTCATGCGCGAGGAGCACCTTCGTTTATGGAGCGTTGTGGAACATGCGGAGGATGTTCTCCCTGCTATCGAGCATGCTCCAATCTGGAAAAGCGATGAGGCAATTGGTATCGCTGCTTTGTAACCACCCGATAGGGAGGCCCCTTTAGTAGCCACATGCAAGCGTAACGCAGCTTGTGGTGTCGGTATGTTTGTGTTTTGAATGTGAGATTTGATATATAGAATTGCCTATGGCCGATTTGTTTCAGAAATTGAAGGCGAAGAGACGTCAGCTCTCTTCTCAATTGAAGGACCCAGCTGCGGCGGGGGTCTGGAAGATGGTGGTCGATAAGTATTCGGACCAAGCCCATTTCATTTATGAATTGCTACAAAATGCTGACGATGCGGCTGCTGCTTACGTCCGCATTCATCTTTTTTCTGACAGACTTGTTTTTATTCATAATGGTTCTGTTCGTTTCTCCATTTCCGATGTTGATACGGAAGAGAATGATCCCAATGTTGGCCATTTGAATGCCATAACCTCTATAGGCGCCACTTCTAAACATGGCGGCAATAAAATCGGTAAGTTTGGTGTAGGTTTTAAATCGGTATTCCAATATACAGATACTCCTCATATCGAGGATGATTTCTTCTCTTTTCGTATTGTTGATTTCATAGTTCCCGAAGAGGAAGATCCTGTCGTTTCTGACCGTAAGATGGGCGAGACGCTTTTTTGCATCCCTTTCAAAAATCCGGAGGTAGCTTTCCGTGAGATTTCAGAGACGCTGATGTCGCTGAACAAGCCTCTGCTTTTCCTTCACTCCATGAGTTCTATTCAGTGGGATAGCCATGACGGACAAGTGGGCTATTACAGTAGGGAGTCGACAATCACGCGTACATTTGGCGATACGAATTATGCTTTTGTGATAAGACGTCAGAACTACAACAACGAGATGGGAGTGGAGTATCTTCACAGCTTCTCGCGCAATCTATCCAATATCAAAGATGATGTGCAGATGGGAACTGTAGCATTCTTGTCTGACGAGAAAGGCCATCTTCAAATTTCACAACGGAAGCATAATGCCTTCTGTTTCTTCTCGACTAAAGAGCGTACAGATCTGAACATGATTGTTCATGCCCCTTTCTTGTTGACAGACAGTAGGGAAGGTATCAAACGGGGTGAGGAGTGGAACCATTTTCTGATAGACAGATTGGCTTGCTTGGCTGCCGATTCGCTTGAGTATCTTTGCCAGATTGGCGAGTACTACCAAGCACCTTTGATTGACGATAATCTTTTTGATATAGTACCGATAGACCGTAGCCTCTTCTTTAAGAAAGAGAAGAGCGGTTATGTGCCTGTTAACCCGTTTTATCCGTTCTACGATCGTTTTGTGGAGAAACTCTCCACGGCGAAGCTGTTTCTCTCTGACGATGGTCGCTATGTGGATAGAAAGCATACACGTTTTGCTTCCGAACAGGCTTTGATTGAACTTTTTTCTACCGAAAAATATGCTGAGATGCAGAGGTCTGAAGAGGAACAGACCAAAGCTTGGTGTTTTCTCTCTCTGTACAAGGAGGGCGATGCCAACCTAAAGGCGCATCTACAGAATATACTTTCATATATCAAAGAGAATGGTTTGATTTCGTCGTATGTAACGCCCGAACTGATTGTTGACAGTTTGACCGGCGATTTTGTTAAATGTCAGGACATTGACTGGCTCAAGGAATTTTACGCTTACCTTGTTTCGCACAACGAACTGTTTGATAAGAAGGGGGCTGAGATTCGTACAAAGCAGTTTATTCTCTGTTCCGATGGAAGTGTGGCTGCTCCTTATCAGCTCGATGGAACTCCTGCTTTGTTTCTCTCAGGAGGGATCGAGAATAAGTTTCTCTCTGTCCACTACGAACTTCTGGAGGATACCCGTTGCAAGAAACTCTTCTCTTTGTTGGGCTTGACCCATCCCGGACTTTTTGCCGAAATTGAACTTTACACCATTGGCGAATATCGCGATGGTTTGGTCGATGTTTTGGACAAAGAGACCATATACAGAAACCTGAACAGCTTTGTGGAGTGCTTCTCTTCGTTCAATTTTTTGGACGACAGAAAGAACAATTTTGTGGCATTGTTTGACGGTGTGCCTATCTTCCCTACCGTCGATAAACGAGGTGTTCCATCTCTTTGCGCCGCAACGGATGTTTATGTGGACACGCCAGATTTGAAGGCCTACCTCTCGAATGTCCCCGATGTCCATTTTTTGGATAAGAGTTTGGTTGAGCAGGCTTTCCTTCCTGAAAAGAGGGAATCTTTTTATAAGTTTGCCTCTGCGTTGGGCGTGAACTTCAATCTGAAGATGGTCATGGTATCCCGTAATTCGGAACAGTCTATCTTGGAAAAGTTTGATTTGACGCCTAAGAGTTTGCGCCAGTACGACAACGGCGCTCAAGTTATTAAGGATAAAGAGATAGAAGGATTTTCTGATTTTTTTAAGAATATCACAAGGGAATCTTCCAAAGCATTTTTCAATCTGCTCTCTGAACTGATTCAGCGACAGAGTTCATATATGTTCCAACTCTCGTTGGAGGGTGAATACCGTTACGTTGAGAAGGCAAAGCAGAACTTCACGGAGGAGAAAATCCATCACACTACGGCTTGGTACTCCATCTTTAAGGAGCCTTGGATTTTCAATTTGCACGGCCAGTTGGTGACACCTTCGGCTATTGGTTCGGTCAATAACCTTTCGGGAATGTACGACATTTCATCGCCAGATATTCTCTTCTTCTTAGGCATCTCGGGCGATTCTTCTTTGACTGGTTTAAACCCAGAGCAGCGACGTGCCGTTCTGTTGGTCCGTGCCTTTGAGGAGTGCGGCGTTTCCATAGAGCAGTTAGAAGAGAAGGTGAGTGAATTAAGGAAAAAAGATAAAGATGATGCTCAATTTTAGGCGTCGTCGATGAAATATAGGAGATTAAGAAAATGATAGACGAAGCGTATATGAGGCGTTGCTTCGACCTCGCCAAGTGCGGAATAGGCAATGTGGCTCCTAATCCAATGGTTGGTGCTGTTTTGGTCTTTGATGATAGGATAATCGGTGAGGGTTATCACCGTAAATGTGGTGAGGCTCATGCCGAGGTGAATGCCATCGCTTCCGTCTCTAAGCCTGAACTGTTGAAGAGGGCTACGTTGTACGTCAACCTTGAGCCTTGTTCTCATTACGGAAAGACTCCGCCTTGCGCTAAGTTGATCATTGAAAAAGATATTCCGGAGGTTGTTGTGGCCAATTCCGATCCGTTTCCGGAGGTGAGCGGACGAGGCATCCAGATGTTGCGTTCGCATGGCATCAAGGTCACGACGGGTGTTTTGGAGAAGGAGGGTTGGAATCTGAACCGTCGTTTCTTCACATTCCATACGCAGAAGCGTCCGTACATCATTTTAAAATGGGCTCAGAGTGCCGATGGCTTCATGGATGTTAAGCGTGAGTCTGCCGCTCAACCGCCAATCGTTATATCCAATGGCATCACTTCCATCATGCAGCATAAACTCCGTTCGGAGGAGGCTGGTATCATGGTGGCTACCAATACGGCATTGTTGGACAATCCGTCATTGACCGCCCGCAACTGGGACGGTTGTCGTAATCCTGTCCGCATTTTGATAGACCGTGATTTGAAAGTTCCAATGAGCTTCAAACTTTACGACGGAGCCAGTCGTACGTTGATTTTTACAGAGACGGAGCCTTTGGTTAAATCTCCGAATGTGGAGTATGTTGTTCTTTCGTTCGACGGACCAAATCGTACTTTGAAGATTGATGAGCTTTTGTCTGCATTGTACCAGAAGAGTGTGCAGTCTGTCATTGTGGAGGGTGGGGCAGCGTTGCTTCACTCGTTCATGGAGTCAGGCTTGTGGGACGAGATGCGCATAGAGACGGCTCTCGAAATGAAACTCAAGGATGGAGTTGAGGCTCCAAAACCTTGCGGCACGTTGGTTTCCGAGAAGCTTATCGGCGGTCACGTCATTCAGTGGATGAGAAATTAAGGCTTAATTGAAAAAGATGATGTCAAACATGCATATCGTCTTTTGACGTTTCTGTACCTGTACCATCCAGACAAACAACCGGCAGAAGCAACCCCAGATGCAGACTCCAAATTCCGTTTTGTGAATGAGGCCTATAACTATCTGCGGAAACAACGCAATTTTGTTTAAAAAACGGCTTCTGAAAATGAGGAAGCAGCCATTTTGCCGAGTTTGGATAGCTATGGGCTAAGACAATATATTTTGTATCTGTTGATTAAAAAGTTTGCAGAACTTATCTGCCAAACAGAAAATATCAATAATTTTATCCTTGGTAAATATAGTGATATCTTTTTGTTCCTTTTTGGACTATTAAAAAACAAAATAAATATCCCTATTTGTTTTATTATTAGTGACTTAATATTTGTCAAACATACGTTAAATAAAAACTAAAATACAAGAGATCGAACTTATGGAAGTGATAGGAAAAGCAACGATTAATCCATTCATTTTTTTCTCTGGAAAAATAGCAGGATACCTAACATGGTTCAATTCATTTCTGATTCTATGTGGAATCGAATTGATAGATAAACAATCATTTTATTTAAGTCATTACATTGCAGGATTTATCCTGATTGTTGGTTTGTTTTTCACTGTGATCAGTCTTGTCAATTTAGGAAAATCAACACGTTTAGGGATTCCCTCAAATGATACTGAATTTAAGACAAATGGAATTTATAAAATCAGCAGAAATCCTATGTATGTGGGTTTTAATCTAATTACTATAGCCTCAATGATATACGCATGCCATTGGATTGTGTTTGCATTAGGCATATATAGTTTAATAACTTACCATTTGATTATAAAAGGGGAAGAAGCTTTTATGGTAAAAAGGTTTGGCGAGGAGTATAAAAACTATCAATTAAAAGTCAGACGCTATCTGTAAAATATCTTATAATAATACTTTTCCCCGTTTGAAGGAACATTTTTACTTCGTCGCTTTAAAAGCAAGCCTTCGTCTGATGTAACCATAGTTCGCACTTTTTGAAATGCAACCAATTTCAACTATAAGAAAGTCGACTACGTTTTTAAAAGAACACATCCGACATTTTTGTTTGATGAATTAAGAAGCAATAATCGAAAAACTTTTAGAATGCAAATAAAGCCTTTTCTCAAAAAACAACAATGGCTTTTTTGATGCTAGAAATAAAGAGGTTTTTTATATTACTATCGCTGTTTTCTACGTTTTAATTCAAAAGTCAATAATAAGACCATGGCAGAGTTTGTAATATTTTTCATATTGTACGTAGCTCTCTTTTTATTGTTTGGTGTTTTGTTTTATATCAGCCAGAAGAATGAGCGGAACAATATGCAGAACGATGAACGGAGAAGAAAGGCTGAAAGTCTAATAGCTGAAGACTTTTATGACTCTAAAGTGATTATGATGGCTGTTGATTCTATCCCACTTTTGTTTTCAATTGTCATTAAAGGCAACGGTGTTGTGACGGATGAGAAAAGAAAAATTGCCAATGATTATTTTGAAGAAAAATACAGATATGTTGAGGCTCTCCAATATTCCATGAATTCGAGCAAAAGTAAATACATGCAGGGCCTTCTATTTTCGAATCTGAAATCTAATCAAACAAAAGATTACCGCAAATGTTGCCTGGACATTCTGCGTGCTAGGTTTACCTATAAGGCAAGGTATGAGCTGTTGACGGTGTTATTCAAAATTGTTTTTTCTGATGCAAATGTCTCCAGTCAGGAGATTCTCTTGCTCAGGAACATTGCTCGTTTTTTATTGCTAGATAAGCATGACCTCTCACTGTTGGAGCAAAAATATGGCGTTTCTGATCCACAGCAGAACCAGTCGAAATATGGACGAAATCTTTTTATCCATACGCTTTCACAGTCATACATGACGTTAGAGTTGACGCCTTCTGCTTCGAAAGACGAAATCAAACGGGCTTATCGTCGTTTGGCAATACGGTATCATCCTGACAAGCAGATGAATGGTGCTTCTGAAGCAGATCGTTCGTTGGCAGCTTCTAAATTCCGTTCGGTTAACGAAGCCTATAATAATCTGCGAAAAGCGAGAAATATCCTATAGATTTTAAATTTCTCATTCATTAAGAATCAGTTTCGATTTTCTGTCAACCCTATTGTATAAAACCAAATGTAGTATTCGGTAATTTCCGACTGCCTTTTATGTCGTTTTCCGAACGTTTTATCAGTCAAATAGCTCGTTGTTTTTCTCATGAAAATCCTAAAAAGGTCTCGGAAAACACATCTCAAATAATTTGAATCCAAAATCGAAACAGCTTCTAAAAATCTTATTTGTTTCTAAAAATCTTACGAAAATCGTGCATTTCTTCCTTTTCATTGCATAATAAAACATAGTAATTTTGTATATTTACACTTTCATTGATAATATTGTTAGTGCTACATCTTGTAGAAATGTTATTGTTTAGAAGAAACAATCTTGTTTTCTGTTACTTTTTTTTGAGGGTAAAAGAGATGGAGATTTTGACAATATAAACTTTAAATTGGTCTAGAATGCTTTGGGAAATAACGTCATTAATCGTTATTATAGTTTATGCTTACACTATACTGACAACTATCATTATGCTATTGATGGAGAACCGAAATCCGGTGAAGTCCATAGCATGGATTGTTGTTTTGATATTACTGCCTATAGCAGGTTTCATTTTTTATATCTTTTTTGGGAAAAATTTCAGACGTCAGTTCGTCATTTCAAGGCGTAGTCTTCAGAAGGTAAAACGCAATACGAATGCTGTTTGTGACATTAATAGCATTCCAGAAGAGAGTCTTCCGGCAGAATATCGGAATGTTGCCTCTTTGGCTTTGAATAGTTGTGATTCTGATCTCTATGCACACAATGATGTCAAGATATATACGGAAGGAAAATCCATGTTCGACGATATTTTAGTTGCGTTGGAGTCTTCCAAGCATCATATCCACATGGAATATTATATCTTCCTTTCTGACGAGATTGGAAGCCGTGTCATCGACATATTGATCCGCAAGGCAAAGGAGGGAGTATCTGTTCGTGTCATCATAGATGATGTAGGCAGCTGGATGATGAAGAAAAGTGCTGTTGCTGAGATGGAGGATGCCGGAATTAAAGTGATGAGTTTCTTGAAGGTGGGTCTTCCGTTCTTGAGCAGTAGAGTGAACTACCGTAATCATCGTAAGATTTTGATCGTGGACGGTTTGGTTGGATTTACTGGCGGTATGAATATTGCAGACCGTTATGTGAAAGGTTTGAGTTGGGGACCATGGCGTGATACTCATTCGAGAATTGAGGGAGGTGCTGTTTCTGGATTGCAGAAAGCTTTTCTTTCTGACTGGTATTTCGTTAACCGAAAACTTTTGTCAGACCCTGTTTTCTATCCCAAACCAGAGAAAAAAGGTTCAAGTTTGATTCAGATTATCTCGAGTGGACCCGATACGACATGGGATAGCATCATGCAGGTATATTTCATGGCTATCGTTCAGGCACGCAAATATGTCTATATTGAGACGCCTTATTTCTTGCCGAACGAGAGTATCATTACAGCCTTGCAGACGGCCGCTTTGAGCGGAACAAATGTAGAGATGATTTTACCTGAACGTTCGGATGCCAAGATAACTCTGATCGGTTCTTATTCGTATCTGAATGAGATGTTTAAGGCAGGCGTAAAGATATCATTCTATAAAAAAGGATTTATCCATAGCAAGGTCATCGTTATTGATGATATGATTTGTACCATAGGAAGTGCCAATATGGACTTCCGAAGCTTTGAGCAAAACTTCGAGTTGAATGCGCTGGTTTATGATCCTGAAGTGGCTATTAAGATGAAGAAAATCTTCAATATGGATATGCTTGATTCTAGACGCGTTTATAAAGATGATTGGGAAAATAGACCGATAAAACAACGTCTGAAAGAGTCTTGTGCACGTTTGTTCAGTCCGTTATTGTAATAAAAATAATTATGCGTTTTATTTATGCCTTAATTGCAGTATTTGTTTTTTCTTTTTCATTGTCTGCTCAGACTGAAGAGAAACCGGCTAGCAGAAAAAAAGTTGCCGTCGTGTTTAGCGGAGGAGGAGCGAAGGGTGTTGCCCATGTGACAGCCCTGAAGGTGATTGAGAAAGCAGGTATTCCTATTGACATTGTTGTGGGTACGAGTATGGGTGCTCTTGTTGGAGGCTTTTATTCTATAGGATATACAACAGACCAACTGGATAGTTTGGTTCGCAATATGGAGTGGAAAGATCTGATTAGCGATGAGGTATCGCGTAATAAACAGTCGTTTGATAAAAAACAACGTTCGGAACGCTATGTGTTGTCTATCCCTTTCAAAAAACCGGATAAAATGCTGGACGGTGGTCTCTTCCGTGCACAGAATGTGACCAATCAAATCTCCGAGTTGACTTTCGGCTATCATGATTCTTTGGATTTCAATGAGTTTCCACGCAAATTTGCTTGTGTGGCAATCAATGTAGTAGATGGAAATGAGGTTGTTTTCCATAGCGGAGTTTTGTTTAAGACATTGCGTGCCAGTATGGCTGTTCCTGGATTGTTCAACCCTGTCCGCATGAACGGAATGGTGCTGGTTGATGGAGGTATGCGTAATAATTTCCCTGTGGATGTGGCCCGTGAGATGGGGGCAGATTATGTGATTGGTATTGACTTGGGCGATGATTTGTTGAAAGAGGAAGAGTTGACCAATTTCGTCAGTGTGCTGAATCAGATTGTTTCCATCGCTTGTAAGGCTAAACATGAAGAGAATGTGAAAAAAACAGATGTTTATATAAAAGTCAACATCAATGGATATACCTCAGCCAGTTTTAACAAGGAAGATATAGATTCACTTTGCGTAAGAGGAGAAACTGCCGCCATGCAAAAATGGGATGAACTTATTGCCTTGAGGAATAAAATCGGAGTTGATACAACAGTACCGTTAGCACAACCAAAACCTTATGATATCTGGGGACAGAATGATACGGTTAGGGTTAAAGAGGTTGTCTTTACGGGTATTGATAAACTTGACGAGGCTCGTCTTCGTCATAAAACCAAACTAGAGGGCGACTCTGTTGAAATTACTTTGCAGCAACTGAAGGATGTCATTGCTTATCTGAATGGTACAATGGATTACGTGTCTGTCAATTATAATTTCGCCTATACACCAGAAGGATATGTCCTTCATTTTGATTTGGAGGAGAAGAGAACCAACTCCTTTAATCTTGGTCTGCGATACGATACCGAAGAAAATGTAGCAATGCTGATGAACTTGACATATCAGTTACCAGTCTCTGTTCCTTCTAGTGTTTCTTTGACGGGTAGATTAGGCCAACGATCCTCTTTGAGAGGAGATTATTCTTTGAAAACTAGGGATGTAGTGGGTATGAATCTCGCTTACATGTTTCAATATAATGATGTGAATGTTTACCAAAATGGTCAACGTCAATTTAATGTGACATATAATTATCACATGGGTGAATTGTCTTTACATGATGTGTTTTTTCAGCAGATGAAAATCAGGTTAGGCGGAAGATATGAATACTATGATACCAAAGATTTTCTTACGAAATCAGAAGATAGCGATGATCAAAAGAAATACCTTGTAAATGAGAAATATGATAAGAAGAAAGATCAATTTAAAACAGAAGGATATGTGACCTATTTTGCGGAGGGTTGTTTCGATTCCTACAATAAACGTATCTATCCTTCGAAAGGGTCAAAACTGAATCTTATGTTTTCTTTGCATACGGATAATATGTTGACTTATAAGTCGGAAACGCCTATTGTTGATGTGTTAGCATTTTGGCAAAAGGTGATTCCGTTATCTCCACGCTTAGTTATCGTTCCTGGTGTTGGCGGTAGAGTGTTGATCCATCAAGAACAGACACCTTTCCCTTATCAAAATACAATTGGTGGATATATGTATGGCCGATATTTCCAATACCAGATGCCATTCGTTGGATTGGGAAATGTAGAGATGGTTGACGATGCCTTGAGCATCTTACAATTGGATCTTCGCCAGCGAATCATGAAAAACCATTATATCATTTTTTCTTGCGACGCCTCCTTTGTGAATTCTGAGTTGTCTAATATGATGAAGAAGGATCCTTTGGTGGGTAGTGGTTTCCGTTATGGTTATGATTCTCTTTTCGGACCTTTGGAATTGGCCATGTATTATTCTTCATGTACTGACGAATATGGATTTTATGTAAACCTTGGATTTAATTTCTAGGATTGAAGCTTATTCTCTGGCTTAGATTTGTTAATTTTGCGACATGACAGAAGATTTAAGAAAAAAGACAAAAAAATCCATCTTTTGGAATGCATTGGACAAGGTGGGCTTTCAGGTGGTTGCTTTATTGATAGGGGTAATCACGGCCAGGTTGTTGACACCAAAAGATTTTGGTTATATTGGAGCTTTGGCAATCTTTACCGCCTTGTCTAATATTTTGGTTGAAAGTGGTTTCACCTCAGCAATGGTACGTAGGAAAAATAATACAGATGCCGAATACATGGCTGTCCTGTTGTTCAATTTTCTTTTAAGTGTAGCTATCTATTTGGTTTTGTTCATCTCTGCTCCTTACATAGCATTGTTCTTTAATATGCCGGAGTTGGAGAGCTTGTCCCGATTCCTCTTTTTGGCTATTGTGTTGAATTCATTTGGACTGGTACAAAATATTGTGTTGACTCAACGTCTGGAATTTCGTGTTTTGTCATTGGCCAGTTTGATCTCTGCAGTGTTGTCTGGAATATTTACCATTGTCTTTATTTACAAGGACTTTGGTTATTGGGCATTGGCTTGGCAAATCATTATGCAGACAGGTTTCAAATCTTTGCTGTTGTGGATTTTTAGTAGTTGGAAACCTGTTTTTGCCATTGATTTTAAGGTGATAAAAGAGCTGTTTAGCTTTAGTTTCTCTTTGATTTTTTCAAGTGTTATAATGACTACAGTTCGTTATATATATAGTATAGTTATTGGAAGAAACTTTACGGCTCAGGATTTGGGCTATTATTCGCAGGCCTTTAAGTTTCATCTGATACCAAGTAATGTCGTATCCGGAACGGTTAGTGGTGTTGCTTATCCTGTTTTGTCTAGTTTGAATCAGGATGAGACTCGTCAATTGGCTTATTTCCGCAAGTTGATACGTGTTACGGCCTTTGTGATTTTTCCTGTTATGTTGGGTTTGTGTGTGGCTTTCGATAATTTGGTGGAGGTGGCTTTGACGGCAAAGTGGTTGCCTATTGTTCCTTATTTCCGGATTTTAGGTGTGGCTGCTATTTTCATGCCTCTTCATTCAATGAATATTTCGATTAATACAGCAAAAGGGTATCCCTCCCGAAGTTTTTATATAGAGACCATAAGAAATGTTTTGGTCGTTGTTTCTTTGTTTTTTTGCTTAAGCAGCATTCATTTGATGTTGATCTCTTTCTCGTTGACATATTTTGTTTCCTATTTAATAGGAACTTTTTCAGTGCGTAAGTTACTTCCGTATAAAATAAAGGAACAAGTGATGGATATTTTACCTTATGCCTCTGTTTCCATTTTGATGGGAGTAGGCATATATATGATTCATTTTTTGAAACCTGAATTAGGATTGTATCTAACTACGCTAATGCAGATTTTATTTGGCTTGTCGTTCTATTGTATTTCTCTCTATTTCTTGGGCTCTTCCATTTTTGCAGAGGTCCTTGATCTTTTGAAGAAAAAACAGTAGTTTGACTTTCTCTTTTGAATAAACTCAATATTTTACCATTATGGTCAATGGTTCTATTCTTTTCAGATAGATTAACCTCTTTTTGCAGCAATATTTTTTACCTTGCGTATATTGTTTTTATGTATAAAGAATATGAAACGAATAAATATCATTCTATCAACACTTTTATTCATGTTACTTCCTTTGTCGGTTTGGGCAGGAGGCTTTCGTTATTTCTATCATCAATTGACAGACCAGGAGAAGGTTATTTATGATGATTTTGCAAATTGTAAGGATCTTTTGCAAGTAACAATTGATAAACCGCTCCTGATTCCAGTGACAGGAAACGGAACGGCAATAGTCACGTATGGTGATTATGAGAGTGGAGCATGGCATCCAAAGTCAGCTTCCATTTATAAAGGGTTGGATGCTCAAAGGGTAAGGGCATTGGATGCTTTTACGCTCGACGATTCGGAGAATTATTGGATTGCAGGAAATGACGGAACCATCAATTTCACTTTTGATTTTGTGAATGCGGCAAATACGAATTCGAAAAAGTCGCCAGTCAGAGTCTCTATTTCAGATATTACAGCGGCACCATTCCCATATTATGAAGATATAAAGAAAGAGGTGGTTGCTGTATCTTCTGCTCTTGATAAGATGGAAGATGAATTGGCAGGAAAAATGTCTGCCGTGAAGACGCGTTATGATTCGCTCAAAATAATTCATGATGCGATTGTGGCATTAGCCTCTTATCAATGGAAAGAAAACCTTCCAGCCCATACGTTGACGGGTATCATGTTGGATAAGTATGGACACAAATCTGTATGTGATGGTTATGCTAAACTGTTCAAACTTTTTTGTGACAGGTTTGACATTCCATGCATAAAGGTGACAGGCGTTGCTAAAACCATGAAGTTTGTGGAGAAAACTATGGTTGATGGTCCTCATATTTGGAACAACATTCTTATGGAAGACGGCTCTTGGTACATCGTCGATGTTACTTGGGATGATATCTTGACTAAGCCTAAAGAGATGCCTAGTATTGAGTATTTCTTGGTTGGCTCTGATGATTTGGACCGTTTCGGAATGACTGTTGACTCTCATTATAAATCGATAGGCGTTATGTCTAGCGGTGTTCCTTATAAACACTTCACGTTGCCTTTGGTCAGTAAAAAAGGGTATAAGAAAAAGTAATAATGGCTACTTTTATATCGTAATTGATGTCTTTGTGAATAACAATTGTTTTAAACACTAAGTGATGATGCTTTTTTTGTATGTCTCAAATAAAGTATAGATGTTCTTGTTTTTTTTCAATTTATGTTGCATAACATGTCTATTTGAGTTTGAATGAACCGCATGAGTTAAATTGACCGATTTTATTTTTTTTATATGAAGATTATTTTAAATTTGCATACTTGAAAAGTGTTTTTGTTATTTGTTAGTGACAAAAACCACAAACCATTACATTCTGAGATTGTACAAATAGTTTTGTTTTATTGATTTCTTATACTTTAAATTAAATACGAATGAATAACAAAAAGTTTATGATGCATCTCGTTCTGAGAGGTGCATTCTTGACATGTTTCCTTTTATTGTCAAGCAGTATTTTTGCTTTAGATCCGTGCTCTAAGACATCTTCTATGTCTAGTGGAGAGACCGCTCAAAATGGCGGTACACATGCTATTGCAGGAGGTTTCAATTACGAGATGTGGACTAATTCAGGTGGTAATGCATCTATGCAGTATGTTGCTCAAGATGGTATGTTCCAGTTTAAGGCTAATTGGAATAATCCAGACGATCTTCTTTGCCGTATCGGTCTTTACTGGGGTACTGGACCTAAGTACACAGGCTTAGGAGGTGATCTTCATTGTGATTTTAATTATGATTTTACTGGTACTGGTGGTGGTTACAACTACATTGGTATTTACGGATGGACAAAAGTTCCTAACGAGGTTGAGTATTACATTGTAGAGAATACTTTCTTTGGAAGTACAGCAAAACAACAAGGTTTGTATTACAATGCCAATTCTAAAGGTACTTATACCCTTGATGGTGATACTTACGAAGTGTTTGTTGGAACTCGTACAAATGCTCCTTCTATTTCAGGAACATCTACATTTACTCAGTGTTTCGCAGTAAGAAAGACTCCTCGTAAGTGTGGACACATTTCTATTACAGAACACTTCAAAAAATGGGAACAGATGGGTGTTACACTTGGTGTTCTTTACGATTGTAAGTTCCTTTGCGAGGTGGGTTCAGGCTCAGGTACTTTCGACATGAAGTATGGTAACGTATGGATTGGCGATGCTGACAATAACTCAATTAGCTTTGATTCTCCAACGAGTTCTGATGCTTTTGAAGAGGGTGATGAGGTTACTCTTACATTGACGAGTGAGACAACATCTCCAGTTTCAAAAATTGATATTGCAATTGATGGCAATAACATCGCATCTTTGACATCTTCTCCTTGGACAACAAAGTGGACTGCTACTGCAGGTAATCATACAGCTACGGCTACTGCTACTTTACAAGACGGTTCTAAGGTTGAGGCTTCAACTAATATTCGTGTAAACGAACCTCAGGCTCCTTATACAGAAGCATTCTCAATCCCTGGAAAAATTGAGGCTGAGAATTATGATAAAGGTGGTGCAGGTTCTGCATACGCAGATAGCGATGAGAAGAACGAAGGTGACGCAGAATTCCGTACTAGCGATTATGTTGATATTGTAGTAGCTGGCAACGGTATGGCCGTTGGTTATACTACAGCATCGGAATGGTTGGAATATACTATCAATGTGGCTGAGGCTGGCGAGTATATAATCTCAGCCAATATGTCAAACGGATCAGGAGATCCTAAGATCACATTGTATTCTGGTTCTACAAAATTGTGTACGATCACAGGTACAGGAACAAGCAACGATTGGGATACTTACGCTTTAGGTACAGGCACTGCATCTTTGACAGCAGGCGAGCAGATCTTGAAGGTTCAGATTGACGCTGCAAATACTAACTTGGATTATATCTCGATCACAAAAAGCGGCACAGATCCTGGCACAGATCCGGGAACTGATCCTGGCACAGACCCAGGTACCGATCCTGGCACAGCAGCAGCCGGCGGAAACTATTTTACGGACGATTCTTATAAGGCTTATTTCGGTCCTGAATGTGAAAAGGACGGCAGCCCAAAGAGCGGAGCTTTCTATACAGGAAACTATCCAAGCCCATTCAAGACTTATCTAGGCAAGACAGACGAGGAAATCCAAGCAAAATTGGATCAGCTTTGGAATCACTATTTCAAAGGAGACAACAACTCTACTGTTTATTTCGATAAGGGAGATGGTACTGCATACGTAAAGGATATCAACAACAATGACGTACGTTCTGAGGGACAGTCTTACGGTATGATGATCTGTGTTCAGACCAACCACAAGGCTGAGTTCGATAAACTTTGGTCGTTTGCAAAGAAATACATGCTTCATACAAGCGGTCAATGGGACGGATACTTCAAGTGGAAGGTTAACCCAGACGGATCTGCTCAAGACCAGAACAATGCTCCTGATGGAGAGATGTATTTCGTAACATCATTGATGCTCGCAGCTAACCGTTGGAACGATCCTTCTTATTTGAAGGATGCTCAATACAGTTTGTCTAGATTTTGGAAGAATGGAAATGGATCGTTGTTCAATGAGAGCCAGAATGTCATCACATTCCAACCATACAACTGCTCTACCTTCGGAGATCCGTCATACGACCTTCCTGCTTATGTGGAGTTGTTCTCCAGATGGTCATCAGATAATAACAGCAGATGGGCACAATGCGCTACTGCAACTCGTGATCACTTAAAGAAGTGCTCAAATCCTACATCAGGATTGTTCCCTGATTATGCTGAGTTTAGCGGACAACCTAAGGCTGTCGATTTCAACGGTGACGCCACTAAGTATATGTATGATGCTATGCGTTGTGCAATGAACGTAGGTATGGACTACTATTTGTTCGGAGCGGATAAGACCAACCAGAATGCCATGATGTCTCGTTTGATCAACTTCTTCGAGAAAGATGGTTATACACATGCTCGTTTCAACTGGGATGGTTCAGGAGCTTCAGAGTCTTATACATTGGGTGAGACCGGTGCTAACGCAGTGGGTTGCTTTGCTTTGATGGATGATCCTGCTAATGACAGCAAGGTTAAGACTAACATGCAGAAAGCATGGAACGCTCAGCTGATGACAGGTCAATATCGTTACTACGATGGTTTGGTTCACTATCTTTCAATGCTTCACTTGTGTGGTTCATTCAAGATTTACAAGCCAGCTCCTGCAATCGAGGACAAGAAAGTGGAAGGTGAGGGTAGCGTAACTTACCTAGGCGAGACTTATGACAAGAGCACAACTATCACAGCATTTGAGGATTGTCAACTATATAACGTTTCAATCAATGTTTCTGGTGGTGTAGGTGTTGAAGAGTCTCTTGCAGATGGCAAGGCTATTGCTTTGGTTCCTAATCCTGCAACAGATCATTTCACAGTTAAGAGTTCAGAGCCTGTTCAACGTGTCGAAATTGCAAACATGATTGGCCAGGTTGTCTATTCACAGAATGGTGGAGATGAGGTTTCTGTCTCATTGCCAGCAGGAACTTACTTCGTACAGATTTATACAGCTAATTCTAAGTCTGTAGAAAAATTGCAAGTAAAGTAATATTGCTTCATAAATGATAAAAAGGGTTCTCGAATTGATCGGGAACCCTTTTTTGTTTTTAGTATTTCATTTCTTTTTTGAATGTGAAATTTATGAATCAACGAAATGCATCTCGAAAGGTCACCCCGTAGACGGAAAGTCCGCTAAGAATTTAGTACGAATACATGTCCGCACCAAACGTCAGATTTGCGAACCCATTTTTCCTGATTTTAGTAGACTTTAAATAAAATAATTCGCATTAATTCGTGGCTTAAAACTGTCTACGAACTTTTTCTCTTAGCCCTTTTTTTCTCTTGATCCCATATTTATGAGGTATAAAAAATGAGCATCGTTGTTCCCACAAGGATGCTCATCAATATTAATCACATAAAACGAACTGAAATATTTTGTCTTTAATCATAAAATCTTAATATGATAATCCGCAATACGGACTAAGCAAATCCCAATCTTTTGTTGTATACTCGATGCTTAAAATCAGTGACGTAACCGACAGAGGCAGACAGTAGACGGTCAAATTGCCGTTCCCCGAAGTACCGTCGGTTGAACTTGTAGCAGAACTCGTTCAGATACTCCTGAAGGTATTCCGGCTTGATGCCATGGTATATGCCCGCAAACCGCGTCTTGGCGTTGGATATCGCTATGTGGACCCATGGAAGAACCTTGCCTATGTCCTCGGCATTAATCTTACGTCCGGAATACTCCTTGAAGATGTCCGGGAAATGAACGTGCGATTTCGTGCCG
>Ga0208197_1001023_pt1 | contig 31153 bp, 28 predicted proteins | sample AD_JPNNA4_MetaG_FD_184444 | JGI IMG/M metagenome (GOLD analysis project Ga0208197, IMG submission 184444) | Active sludge microbial communities of municipal wastewater-treating anaerobic digesters from Japan - AD_JPNNA4_MetaG (SPAdes) (version 2) | ecosystem: Engineered > Bioreactor > Anaerobic...
AATGAAAGCGCCATTTTGGTCAGCCAGGCTACACTGGATGCATTGGGGGATGCCAAAGACAGCTTCCAGTTCCAGGAACTGGGTTCCTTCACCGTGCGCGGAAAATCGGAGCGGGTGACCGTGTTCCACCTCCCCACTCAAATACCGCCTGATGAAATTGATAAGTAACTGTAATCTATAAATCCGTCCGGGATTTGCTATACTCATACCGTCTGAAATGGTTGCCGGATGCCGTTATCGCGCGGCACAATTTGAGGGGGCATGGGGGGAGCCCTCTTTTTTAACGGAGTTTTTTTGAAACGGATTCGATCCTCCCCCTATGGACGCTTGATGACCAGCCTGGTATTGCTGCTGGCAGCAGGGGGTTTAATTTTGATCCTGTTGAGCATGAGCCTGTGGATCACAACTGGGGGAAGGCTGCTGCGGATCTCTCTGCATTCCCCTTTTGCCGCTGATTACAGTGCCGACCCGCGCATCCTCGTCATGGTGCCCGTCCAAACCGGGCTGGTGGGGGATTTCTTCCAGGATAACCCCACCCAGTTTGCCGGTCTGCCCACGGTTGTTTCCGGTCTGCTTACCCCGGTTCCCACCATCACGCCATTCCTGCCACCGGGACAAACACCAACACCCCTGGTTCTGGTCCCCACATCCACCCCAATACCCGCCACCACCGAACCCTCCCCCCCCACCGCCACCTGGACATTCGAACCCACGTGGACTTTCCAACCAACCCTGACGCCAACCCGCACCCTGACACCCCCGCCAGGCTCCACACCCACCCTGGGACCGACTCAACCACCAACAGCTCTTCCCACACCCACGCATACAACCACTGCAACCGTCCGCCCCACATTTACGTGGACGCCAACCTGGACAGCCACAGTCACACCCACCCCCAAGCCAACGCACACCAACACCAGCACACCCACCCCCACTCCCACGGCAACCTGGGGGTACCCGTAAGCCGGTTTTTCTACACCCCGAAAATCCCCGAGAGAAGAAAGACAAAAATAGCGCCAAGAATGATTCCAATGGCGGTGTAATGTTGATGACCATGCTCGCGGGCGGCAGGGATTAACTCATCCAGGGTGATAAACATCATAACACCCCCGGCAAACGCCAGTGATGCGGGAATGAGCCCGGAGAAAGTTTTTAATAATAATGCAGCTGCCAGCGCACCAATCGGTTCTGCCATGCCGGAAAGCAGGGCAACCCGCAGGGATTTCCATTTGCATAAACCACTGGTGCAAAGGGGCATGGCAGTGGCAATTCCCTCCGGGATGTTATGCAGCAAAATTGCCAGTGCAATGAACAGACCAAATTCCGGGGTATGCATGAAGCCAGCCCCAACCGCAATACCTTCCGGGATATTATGAATGGTGATTCCAACTGCCAGCAAAACACCGGTTTTAAATAAGCGGCGGTCTGTAATCTGGTTTTCCCGCATCCACCTTCCATAGCCATGACCCCGTCCCCGGTGAACTGGTGGAAGCGGCTCCCCTTCCGCAGTCTTTGGGCGGCGAATTTCCTGTTCTCCAAACCGGATGTGCGGAGCAAAGTGGTCCAGCAGGAACATAAATACTGCCCCTGCGCCGAAACCAATCGTTGCCGTCCAGACACCAGCCAGTTCCCAGGCTTCATTAACCAGTTCCAGAAAGGAGAGGGTAATCATCACACCCGACGCGATTCCCATCAAAAAACCAAAGGAGTGTTTCCCCGGCTTTAAAAGAATCGCCACAAGCCCGCCCACACCCGTCCCCAGCCCGGCGACCAGGCTGAGCAAGACAACATTAAGCAGGCTGGGGAGGTTTGGGAACATGATTTTCCTGTATCTTAATGGCGGGTTTTCGGGCTTTTATCAATCTTCTCCGTGCCAATCCAGATGCCAAAGCGTGGCAGAATGACACGGTGCACCAGCAAAACAAGCAGCGTGGCTGCCAGGGCAATCCCAAACACAAGCAGGGAGGTCTTGATGGTGTTCATCAACGTTGGGTCCACCAGCATCACCACTGCCAGGGTCAACATCAACATACCACTGATCAGCTTGAGGATACGCCCGTGTTTCTCTTCCAGGCGGCTGGCTCGCAGCGTAATTACTGCCGAGCCGAAGATGATCAATTCGTCCAGTTGATAAATCACCATGTACAGGAGCAGCAGCAGGACAAAGACTCCCGCTGTCACCCCCTGGGCGCTGACGAGGTTGGACCACAGTACTGGAAAGCCAGCCGTGCAGGAAAACTCCACCAGGGAAACTCCCGCAGCCAGCACCACCGTTGCACCAGCCAATCCCCAGAAGGATTGACCGGCGTCCATCACCCGGCGGATGCCGCGGGCAATCCCGGTTTTCTTTTCATCAGCAATGGTAAAAGACAAGCCTTCCTTGTACCAAAAATAATCCTTGATATTTACCAGGGCAAAGAAGAGCGCCACCAGGGCAATCACCACCTGGATCCAGCCCAGGAAACTGACCACCTTGAGCACGCTGAATAAACCGGCAATGAAGAGGGCATAAATTGCCCCCGTCACAGCAATGAAAATCAACCCGATGATCAACACCTTGCGGCGGGAGCCGGTATGCAGGGTAAGAGTCAGCAAAATGGAAAGCACCCACAGCGAACAAGGATTGAAACCATCCACAAACGAGATCAACAACGTGCTGAGAAAGAGGGATGTATTGGTAAGATCCACCTCACCAAAGATGGGTAAATCAATTGTGTTTTCCTTGTCAAGTTCGGTTGGTCCGGAAGGGGTGGGGGTGACAACAATGGTGGGCTGGGGGGTCGGCTGGGCAGTTACCTGCACGGGTTCATGGCTGACAATGCCCTCCCCGGGATCGGGGCAGCCATCCTTCAAGCAGGTACGGATGACATCCTCGATGGCTGTGTTCATGTCCTCTGTCCAGCCAACCGAGTAATACTGGGCAATAAAAAAGGTTGGCACACCGGATGGCTGAAAATTGTATTTTTCCGCCATGGAGGAAAACAACTCCTGGTTAACCGTACTGTTATAAATTTCATACATATGGAGCTGCACACCCGGATATTTTTCCACCAGGCTTTCAAAATATGGTTTGGCAGCAGCACAATGCGGGCATCCCTCCCCCCAAAAAAGGTAAATATGCACAGGATGAGATTCCTGCGCCAAGGCTGGTTGGGTGATTGCCCCCAACAAAACAGCCAGGATGACCAGGAACAACACGCCAATCGCCGGGATGGATGGTTTCTTCATAGGCACCTGTAATGCTTGAAATCTAGTGGAGACGTTCCGTCAAGTTTACCAGATTTCCTGAAAGATACGCCCGGATGGCAGATTCAATCTCCACCAGGTCTGTCACGATGACGGAAATGTTCAACCCGCGCAAACTCTCATAAGCACCCATGCCCATGCCTCCGCAGATCAACACCTGGCAATCTGCAATGGTCTCCGCCATGCGCAGATGCTTGCCGTGCGAGTGTGCATCACCGCCATGCCCATGGTGGTGTTCCTCGTGGCTGGGCTCCTGCGCAAACTGGCTGTGACCCGGTTTTTCGCGCAATTCCGTCGCAATTATGTTGGCATCTTCAATGACAGCCACATAATAGTGGGTTGCCCTTCCAAAATGCTGGCTGATGGTCTTGCCATCATCGGTAACAACAGCTATTTTCATGATATTCTCCCTGTTTCCATGGGTTCTGGAAAATGACGGTCAATGGATACATCATGGTGGTCAGCAGGAAAGATCACCAGCATAATCCGGCATTCCTCCAAACTGGTATTTTGCCAACGGTGTGGCAGGTGCGCCTGGAAAACCAAACTGTCGCCCGGTTCCAACAAATACGATTGGTTTTCGATTTCATAATCCAAAATTCCCGCCAGGCAGTACACAAACTCATGCCCGGTATGAACAATGGGGGAAGCACCACTTCCCGCACCAGCAGGCAGGGTCACCAAAAAGGGTTGGACAGCATGGTTTTCCAGGTTTTTCCCCAGGTTTTCCATAATTATTCCCATACCGGTGGAATGCCTGGCATGGCAGGCACGGAAATGCACCACCCGCAGGGACCTGGGTTGTTCTTCAAAAAATGCTCCAATTTGGACATTCAGCGCATTGGCAAGCTGCTGCAAGGTGCTGACAGAGGGTGACGATTTCCCATGCTCAATCAGGCTGAGGGTGTTGATGTTTAATCCGCTGCGGTCTGCCAGCACCCGCAGGGACAAGCCCTGCCCGGTACGCAGTTCATGCAGCCTGCTGCCCACCAGGTCATCTGTGGTTTTGACCTTTCCCAGATTATCAGCCATACAACTCCCATCACATGCAGTCATTTGTTCTCAAGTTACCGGACACACAATATTATAGTATTAATTCCTAATGTTATCATAAAATAATGATATATTCCCCCCACAAAAATGACATCCATCATGAACAAACGCAAGCAGGCGGGGTGAATTCACCCCGCCTGCTTTTTTCAAATCAACGCGGATCAGTTGCAGGCTTCAAACTCCGGCAGGTGGCTGTTGAGCGAGGCACTCTGCAGGCGGTTGTACACCCGGATCAGATCTTCATGAGTGGTGACGAGCTTGAGTTCATCATACAGGGCAGCATCAGCAATCTCTGCATCCATGCCAGCCTGGCACGCTTCTGCAAGCGAGGAAAACACCGGCGGGTTGACCAGCCCGGGATTTTCGGGAACTGCTACACCATACTTCTCCGCCTGGCGGACGAGGGCTGCAGTGTGTTGCTGCTCGGAGAGGACAATCCGGTTGAAGGGATACACATCCCCAAACTGGGTGAGCACGGCACGATATAGATTATAAGCGCCGTATTCTTCCAGGATGGCTTCCTGCAGTGCGACAGCTTCCGCTTCTGTCAGGGGAGTGAGCGCCAATCCGGCACCCGGCGTCCCGTTTGCCTGCCCAAAGCGGGCGGCACCGGCGTTTCCAAAATTGGATGGAACGGTATCCGTTTGTCCATTGCCGCCAGGACCACCCCGCCCGGCAGGGGAAGCAGCCGAGACAATCCCGGTGGGAACAAAAGCAGCGACTGCGACAATCACAACAGCAATGATTGTGATAACTTTCCAAATGGATTTACGTTGGTTAAACATATTTTTTCTCCTGATCATTTAATATGGTTCTTTTGTGAACCTGTCTCTATCATACATGGATGGTGTGAAGATTTTGCGGATGGGATGTGAAGGTTGTATGAAGATCCTGACCCGGCAGGAAGCCCATCCATCCTGACAGTCAATGATATAATCTGTCCTGATGAAACAGATCATTGCAATTTTCCTGGTTGTTTGCGTTACCCTGGCTGGCATGGCGGCACTGGCATTTCCAGTGGATGCCGGCGCACCCGCCCAGGTGGTCTATTCCACACCCACTCCGCTGCCAGACGGCAGGGTGATTTATAAAGTCCAGTCATTGGACACCTGCATCAGCGTGGCATTGCTGCACAACATCTCACTGGACCAGCTCTATACCCTCAATCCATCCATCCGGGATGAATGCAACCTGCTCATCGGGCAGGAACTGCTGATTGCATTGGTAACACCTGAGCCAACCGCCGACCTGAATGCCACCCCCACGCTGATTCTGCCCACCCCCACCCCCCTGAAGGGCACCGCACGGATCTGCGTTTATCTCTTTGATGATATCAACGGAAATGCCCGGGCGGAAACCGATGAAATCCCCCTGGCAGGGGGAGCAGTCAGTATTTCCGATCGCAGCGGACAGATTTCACTGACCGGTCAAACCACTGCGGACGGAAAACCAGTCTGCTTCCTGGAAGTTCCGGAGGGCAGTTACAACGTCAGCGTGGCACCGCCGCAGGGATACAATCCCACCACCAACATGAATTACCCGCTTACACTCAAAGCAGGGGATCAATCCACACTGGATTTTGGCGCGCAGGTGAGTGCCATTGCCGCCCCCGTGGAACAAGGCACCAGTGGACGTTCCCCTCTGCTGGCGATCCTGGGAGGAATCATCTTGTTGGGCGGGATCGGGTTGGGGTTTTATGCCCGGCGGTTCAAGCGCTAAAAAGACTGGTCTGACTCGTTAATCCGCTCTTCCAGCCAGACATCCGCGTTATTGTGATAACCGGCTTGTTCCCAAAAGCCCGGGTGGTCCTTGGTTAAAAACTCCAAGCCGCGCAGCCACTTGGCACCTTTCCAAAAATAGGGGGTCATCAGTTCGCTCCGTCCAGGGATATGCCCGACCACACCCCGCAGGGGGTAGCCATGATCCGGTGTGATGGGTGCGCTATTGTAGTGGGTTGCCATGAGGAAGTTTTCCGCCAGGATGGTTTCCAGGGGCAAGTTGGCAGTAAAGCCGAATTCCGCATGCTGGAGCACAAAACGGGCAGCGGGCAAGGGTTTCACCAACCCAAGATCGATCAATGTACGCACGGAAACCCCTTCCCATTCTGTATCAAACTTACTCCAGCGGGTGACGCAATGGATATCCATTTTTAATCGGGTGCGCGGAAGCTGGTTAAATTCTTCCCAGGAAAGGCGCAGCGGTTTCTCCACCTCGCCCCACACCCGGAAATCCCAGGTTGCCGGGTTGAACCCAGGAACGGAACCATAATGCAGCACGGGGAATTTTTGCGTCAATGCCTGTCCCGGGGGAAGACGTCCCTCGGATCGCATGGCATCCTCATCCTGTTTGCGGCGAAAAAAGTCATTGAACATCGGTACATCTCCTGCCAATAATCATACCGCATTTGTAAAGAGGGATCAAATCCACGTGGAAGGTTGTCAATCGACGGTGTGGCTATATTCTGCCAGAAATTTCCACAGGACAGGACAATGGAATATAATACACCCATCGCCCCCACCCAGGCAGGCACATGGACATGATTGGGTAATGGAAACCAAACCTCCCCCACTCCCCGCCCGCAAGACATTCCTTGCCATACTGATTCCCATTCTTTGGATCCTGCTGGTCCTTGCAGGATACTACTATGTGCACAAGCCCGTGGATGCCGGGTCAATTGCAGGAATCCTGGCTGTCCTGGCGGACCTTGCCATTGGATTGGGCATTCTCCTCCTGGCAGGCGGGTTGGGGCGAAGAATTGCACGGTTTGAAACCCTCTCCCCGCTGGAGAAAATTGCCGTACAGGCTGCCCTGGGACTGCTCATCCTTGGTTTTGTACTTTTCCTGCTTGGCATTCTGCATTTATATTACCGCCTGGTTTTCTGGATTTTCTTTTGCGGGGGCTGTGTGGTTTTTCGGAGGGAGATTTTCAGCTGGCTGAGAGATGTTTCATCCATCTCCCGGGAATGGAACACCAGCCGCAAACTCCAACGGTTCCTGGTTGTTTGCATTGTCACCTTTGCAGGAATACAGCTGGCAATTGCCCTTGCCATCCCGGTGAAATGGGATGCCCTCACCTATCACCTGGATTTGCCCCGCCACTACCTGGCAGCAAATGCCCTGGTGTACCTGCCCCAAAACCCCTATTGGGGTCATCCGCAAACCGCTGAAATGATCAACACCCTTGCCATGGGGTTGTTTCGCCAGCAAACAGCCGCGGTGACATGCTGGGGGGCGGGAATGCTCTTCCTGGTGGGCATGCTCGGGTTTTCCCGGCGCTTCTACGATCCGCTGACGTCTCCCGAACAAAGCCGGGAAGGAGCCTGGATCACTGTGGCGGCTTTGATGGCTGGCTACACAATCCGTTACCTGTTTGGCTGGGCATATTCCGATCTACTTGCAGCATTACTGGGGCTTTCAACTGTCATCTTCTTTTTTCAATGGTTGGAAGCAAATCAACCAACTGACTTCCTGCGGGCGGTGATATTTGCCAGCGGGGCAACCACCATTAAATGGACGGAGGGAGTGCTGCTGGCGGGCATGCTTCTTTGTCTGCCCTTTCTTCACAAGAAAAATTCCGTCACATGGAAATTGCTGTTACAGTCTGCCGTGGCTGCCATCCTGGTTGTTGCACCATGGTTGTTAAAGAATTGGATTGCTACCGGCAACCCGCTTTTTCCCTTCTTTCTACCCACAACGTTTTTCTCTGCCGCCCGCCTGCAGGCTGCCAATCTTGGAAATGCAGGAATTAATATCTGGAAAAGCCTGCTTCTGCCGTTTTCCATCACGTTTACTGGTGTGGATACCGCCGCTGGTTTTTCGACCGACCCGGGACCTTTGCTGCTGCTCCTGGGACTGCCAGGGCTGATCTTGCTGCGCAAACATCTCTCCGCCCGGGTTCTTGCCGTTCTGCTCCTGCCAGCTGCCCTGGCATTGGGTGTACTCAGCTACAGGGTGGCACACTTGATTCAGCCCCGCCTGTATTTTGCGCTGCTTCCTGTTGCAGCCCTTCCTGCAGGATGGGGATGGATTGTTCTGCAGGGAAAATCTTACGGGCAGATTCGTCTGCGGAACCTGCTGGGCACAGTCATCATTACCGTTCTGTTGATCAACCTCCTGCAAGATGCACAAACTTTTTTTGTCAACAACCCCGTCCAAACCTTCTTCCAACCGGAGCAAACCCAAACCTATTTCCGGGCGACCACCGGTCCTTACGCTGATGCTGTTCAACAAGTAAATATCCTTGAAGATGACACAAAACTACTGATGTTATGGGAACCGCGCGGGCTGTACATGCCACTGGACGCCCAGCCCGATTTATGGATTGACCGCTTCCAGACCGACATCCGGGAGCAGCACACACCGGAAGGAGTGATTCAACAATGGTGCCGGGAAGGCTATACGCACGTCCTGGTGTACCGGCTGGGGGAAAGTCTCTTACAGGATGAATCCAGGGATGCTTACATTGCCCTTGTCCAATTGCTAAAGGAACACGAACCAGCCGGCAGCATGCACGACCTGTATTCCATCCCCTGCCAATAACCGTCACTCCACCTGATCCCCTTTCCATTCCCCCCATGAAACTACCCTTCCAACACATCGGATTCAATGGCTGGCTGAAGCTGGTTCTGGCGGCAATCTTTTCCCTGTATGCAGCAATGTTCGGATATGAATATCTTGCCAACGGGATTTTTCACCCCGTTGGTTTTGATTTACTGGCATTCTGGAGCGCTGGAAAAGCCGCCCTGTCCAATTCATTTTCCTCCGTCTATGACCTGGAAACACTGGCACAAATTCAATATTCCGCACTGCGCGACCCGGGTATCTCTGTAACAGAATTCCTGCCGTTTCCAGTCTCGCTGTTCCCTTTTTTCATTCTCCCATTTACATTGATTGCATCACTGGATGCCTCCCCGGCATACTGGCTTTGGACGGTCTTCAATTCATTGGCACTGGTTGGATACCTGGTCTTTCTGATCCGCCACTTGAAACCAAAGACCCGGGCATTCCCCACCCTGCTCCTCATTCTGTCGATCAGCTCCTATGCGGTGTATCAAAATTTTTACTGGGGGCAGGTCGAGGTGGGGTTGTTGATCATCGCAGGTGAATTTCTGCGTATGATCCTTGAAAAAAAGCCCATCGCGGCAGGACTCTGGCTGGGCGGAATGCTGTTAAAACCCCAGGTGCTGGTGCTGGTGCTTCCCTGGCTGGTGCTGGCAAGACAATGGAAAATTATTCAGGGATTCAGCATCTCTGCGCTTGTCATTCTGCTGGTTTCCATCCTGCTGGGAAGCTGGGATGGCATGCTACAAATGGCGCGGCTTTGGACGCAGTTTCTTCCCGGGATGTATTCCAACGGTCCCGAAAATATGATCAACTGGCGCATGCTTGGAATTCACCTCAATGGCATCACCCATTCCAGTTTTGGCTGGATTGCTGCCGGACTGGGAATGGCGTTGACGGGTACCCTCTGCCTGCGCCTGCTGCCGCGCAGGCACAAAAAACCGACAGAAGAACACCTGGTTCATCAGTTAACCGGGGTTCTGGCTGCCAGCCTGATCTTCACCTGGCATTCCCATATCCACATGGCAATGGTGATGATTCCTTTCCTTATTTTTGGCTGGCTGAACGGGAACCTGCCGCAACGTACCGTGGTTTCCTGGACGATCCTGCCCGCTGTTTTACAAATCCTGGTGCTTGTCCTGGCTGCGCTGATGTTTACCAAACTGGTTCCATGGATCCAGGGAGTTGGCGGTTTAATCCTCGGTCTATCGGGGTTAATCATCCACCTCGTGTTAATTCTCCAGGTTCTGAAACATCAACCTGTTTCCGCACAATCCCATCTCCAAAACCAGCCTTGCCTGTACCGGAGTTAAACGATGAACAAGCTGTATAAGAACCTCAATTGGCTCGCATGGGTCAAGATATTCCTGGTGATCCTTTACGTTTTCAACCTCTTGTCCATCGTGATTCCATACATTGAGGCGGGGTTATTTGATCCCATGGGGTTGGATTTTCTTGCCTTCTGGAGTGCTGGGAAAATTGCCATCACAGATGGGTTTCCATACATTTATAATCTTGACCGGCTGGCTGAAGTGCAATATTTGGCGGTCTCAAATCCCCAGGTTCCTTTTTCCCAATTCCACCCCGTCCCCTCTCCTTTATTTCCAATTTTTATACTACCCTTTGCATTGATTTCCCACCTGAACGCTCCCTCAAGTTTTACAGTCTGGACGATCCTGTCTACCCTCCTCCTGATTGGCTACCTGGCATATTTTCTCAAGCAAACCAACCCCCATGGAAAACAGATTCACTGGTTCCTGATTCTGTTAATTTCAGGCACCTATGCAGTGGTGTTGAATATCTACTGGGGACAGGTGGAAGTTTTCTTATTGATTTTTGCCGGTGAGTTCACGCTTGCTTTCATCAGAAGAAAGCCATTGCTTGCCGGGATGTGGCTTGCAGGGATGTTGCTGAAACCGCAGATTCTTGTTCTTATCATACCCTGGCTTCTGTTGGCACGCCAATGGAAAGTCCTGTGGGGTTTTGGCGGAATGGCTGCGGTAATCCTGGGGGGATCCCTGCTCCTTTCCGGCGTGGATGGATTTACAGAAGTATTCCGTTTATGGTTTCAGTATGTTCCAGGAATTTATTCCAATGCTCCACAAACCATGATCAACTGGAGAATGCCGGGGATTCGATTGAATGAAGCCACATCTTCCAATTTGGGCTGGTTCATCACCGGGGCAGGAATGTTGCTCACCCTGCTCCTTACCCGGAAGCTGATTCCATCGAAGCCGGAAAAAACATCTCCGGAAGAAATGATTCTTCACCTGACCGGTGTTCTGGCTGCCTCCCTTATATTCACCTGGCATTCGCACATGCACATGGTAATGGTATTGATTCCGTTATTGGTGTATGCCTGGCAACAATCCTCCCTGCCACAAACAACCATCGTCTTGTGGATGCTTCTGCCAGCAGTCCTGCGCGTTGCAGTCATTCTTTTCAATATTGTTCTGCAAATCAGCAACCTTCCAACCATCGAAGGGTTGGACGGGTTTGTTCACGGAATATCAGGGCTTCTCATTAACGTTTACCTGATACTGAAGGTTTTGAAATATCAAAACCCAATCCAGACAGAAGCCGCCCCGGTATGAATGAACCTGTATTTTATGGATATCCCGGCGTTGTGCTGGATGCCGGCGTGGGGGTATCCACTGGGTAGCCCTGGGTGGGACCGGGCGTGGGCGATGGACCCGGGGTGTTTGTTGGGGAAGGAGTGCGGGTGGCGGTCGGCAGCGGGGTGGGTGTGCGTACACCAACGACTGTCAGGGCTGGAACCGGGGTGCCCATATATACCCAGGAAGTGGGGGTGGGGGTAATCCCGCCCAGCACCTGGCTGATATCATTCACATAATCCACTGCTTTGCGGCAGGCGGGATCAAGCCGGGGGGCAACATGCTCCCAATCCAGCGGTTCAGCCGCCTTCCAGGCTTCCCGGATGGCTTCGCTCAGGCAGCCGGGACCGGCGTTATAGTTGGCAAGGGTGAATTGCCACAGGTCCACGTAGGAGCTGACCTGGCGCGGCTGGTAGCGGGTGATGTTGGTAATCAACCGCCCCACCTGCTCACAGTTGGCGAGCAGTCCTTCAGCAAAGACTCGCACGCTAAAGTTTGCCTGGGTGAGGTCAATCCCCACCGGGCAATCGGGGCAGGAGGCGTTCACCTTGCGCACCAGGGCACCGCTCAACATTTCCTGTTCGGTAATATCCAGGTTGCCAAATCCCAGTTCGCAGCGGGTGACATGCAGAACAAGCGGGCAGAATTGCGAATAGAATTCCGGGTTCCAGAGCAGCATGGTATCAGCACCATTGGCGGTCAACTGACCCAATCCTGCTTCCTGGTAGGTCTTGTAAATGCCAGGCCAAAACTGGGATTCCCGGCTGAAAACGTTTTTCAACAGTTGAGCCGGTACGCCCAGGTCCTGTGAGACCTGGAAGATTTCAGCGTCAAACTGGTTCTGCCATGCCACCACTGCATCATAAGCAACATCCACACCACATTCATTGGCAACCGTCGGTGAAGCCAGACCGCCATTGGGACATGAACTGGCATCCACCTGCTGGTTTTGAATTAACATGCCAGCCAGGAAGTAGAGCGAGTAGCTGGAATACAGGTCTTCGGGACCGGCAGGGCTGCTCAACCAGGCGGGAGGTCCGCCAATTTCGGGGAAAACCTGCCAGATATCCGAGCAGGTTGCCAGTGCTCCGCCGCGCCATTGGCTGGAGATGACGTCGGCAAACCAAAGCTGGGGTCCGGTGCCCATGCCCTCAGGATCCATGAAATCGCCCCAGGGCTGAACGCGCACCAGCGCGGTGTAATGCTCGCTGGAATCACCAAAGCTGGATTCCGCCCAGAATTCCATCTCAAGCCCCTGTGCGCTGGTGGCTTGCAGGGGGAGCAGGCAGGTGGATCCGGAGCAGGTAAATCCCTCGCCATTAAAGACGCCGGAAATGCTGATGATGGTTTCATTCGGCAGGGGTTCCTCAGCCGTCAGGCGGAGGGTGGGCATTTGCAAACAACGATTTTGACCGGGTTCTTCATTGCAGCCATCCAGCGTGATCCAGACAGCAGGCAGCGGCAGTTCCACCTCCACCTCCCGGGATGCCTGCCAGGACCCGGCTTCAAAGAAATACATGCCCGGGCACTGGGTCATATCTCCGCCCACCTGGTTCAGGTCACAGGGGGTGGTCTTCAGCCAGGTGGTATGTACGGTCTTGCCGCAAAACGTGAGAACCTCCCCGCTGATGGGAACTCCTTCATGTTCCACCACCAAGCGGCAGGCAATGTCATTATCAGACCAGCGCACCAGCCACCATTCGTGGGCGGTGTAATTCACAGTGAGGGTTGTCTTGCGGATGGGGGTTTCAGGCGCAGGTTCTGTTTCCGCGCGCACGGACAGGCTGCCCTGCCCGGCAACCCCCATGCTTCCGAGGATGAAGGTAAGCAGTACTGCAAAGGAAAGCCATCGCCGCAGTGATTTCATTGGTGTGGTAAGTCACATCGAGCACGCCAGAAGGATATTTAAGTGTAACACAGAATACGGAAGGTTATGTTAACACTGGCTGAAAGTTAAAACCGGGGGAAGAATCTGCCAGTCCGATCCTGATATTGCAGGTAGCTTGTCCCAAATTCCTCCCGCATCAGCGCTTCCTCCCGTGGAATGCGGAAGACCCACCCCAGGATTTGCAGCGGGATTGCCAGCGCAAAGATCAGCCAGTTGGCAGTGACCAGGCAGACCGCCAGGGAAGAAATCAGGATGGCTGCATACATCGGATGGCGCATCAACCGGTAGGGTCCCGTGGTAATTAACTGGCGCGGGGCACGCGCATCCGGCATGGGATGGAAGCTCCTGCCAAGCGTTTCGTATGCCCAGGTCATCAAGCCAAGACCGGTGGTCATCAAGACCACCCCAAGCCAGCGCAGCCATTCTGGCAGGGTAACCGCCGACCATGCCAGCCAGTCCGCCCGAACCAGCCAGAGGATGACAACGGCTGCCCATGCCAGCATGACAACAATGCCAAACATCCTGACCCACCGGTTTTCAAAGGCAACCGGCAGGAAATTCCGCAAAATCCGGGAACGAAAGAAATAATACATCCTCAGCAGAAGAAAAACAACAATCCCAAGCGCGAGGCTGACCTGAAAAGGAAGCTCAATCGGGTTGTTCATGCGCTTTCTCCTCCGCAAGTACCAGGGGTGAAATGGATGGTGGCAACAATCGAGGCAAATCCAATAACAGCACTTCCGCCAGCAGCTTCAGGTTGGCATTCGGCAGGCGGTTGATGGCAGTTTCATATTGTTCAATCCACCGCAGGGCATCCGCCGGGGAAAACTGCCCAGCAAGCGTCTGAATCAATACCTGCAGGTCCGGGTTGGTCAGTGGAGTGCTGGAACCTCCCGCCACGAGTAAAACATCCCGCCAGACTGTCTGCCAGGTGCCAAACAGGCTGCGCATTTTCGCCCGGACCAGATCCCGCTTGTCTTTGTCCATTCCATCAGGAACCAGGGTGTGGGCATAGGCAAAGCGCTCCCGGATGGGGCTGGCGAACATTTCCAGGAGGTTCTCCAGTTCCTCCGCCCGGGTTTGAAGCAGGGTGGGGTCGGCAGCCAGGCGGCGTGCCAGCCCCACCCGCCCACCGGCAATACTGGCTATAATCTCCGCGTCCGCGGCGGGCAGATTGGCAGAGGAAACCAGGTCGCGGGCAAGGATATCCACCGCGACTGGACGCAGGCGGAGAACCTCGCAACGGGATGCGATGGTGGGCAGCACATCCTCGGCGGAATTGGCAGTGAGGAGCAGGACCACGCGCGGCGGTGCCTCCTCCAGTGTTTTCAGCAGGGCATTCTGGGCACTCTCGGTGGCTTCATGCATGCGCAGCATCAAGGCAATGCGGTACTTCGCTTCGTACGGCATCAGGGACAGATTGTATTGCAGGGAACGGATGGTATCCACATCCAGCGCGGCGCCTTCCCGTTCCGATTGGATGACCGTCAGGTCGGCATGCTCCATCCGGCTCAACTGGCGGCAGATACGGCAGACACCACAATCATCACCAGGAGAGGGAGGCTGCAGGCAGTTCAATGCCCGGGCAAACCGCAGCGCAAGCGTCCGCCTGCCAACCGCGGGCGGACCCACAAACAGGTAGGCATGGCGCACCTCACCCCGCTGGATATGCTGCTGCAGCATCTGCACTGCCCATTCGTGACCCAGCATGTCCCAGTTCATACCTGGATTGTAGCGCGTTTGAGCGCCAGTGGCAATCAAAAAGGCTCCCGAATTGGGAGCCTTTGAATTCGGGAGCAGTGCCCGATTCAGTACTGCGGAAGCCACTGGTTGGGATCAAAGTTGGACAAATCAATCCCAAGTGAGGCAAGCGAGATGCCGGCAATGGTCAGAATAATCGTCAGGAGAAGTGTCAGGGCGGAAAGAACAATACCGGCAATTGCCAGCCCGCGCTGGGTGCTTTTAAGCCCCAGGATGCCGAAAATGACGCCCAGAACGCCAAATAAACCGCCGCAAATCGGAATAATCCAGCCGCACAGGTTAAGGATGCCCAGAACCAGCGATGTGATGGCTGCCCAGGATCGGTTTGGCTGTGTTGGATAAGGGGTGGGGGTGTATTCCATTTTATAACTCCTTGAAATGATGAGAACAGATAAAGAGATTATAGCATGATTCCCACCCCAACGGGCAGGCACGCCTATTCGCACTCTAATTGGAATGGAATACCAAAATCGGTTATGATCACCCGTAACCTTTTGGGTATTAGTACGACTATATTGATAGTAATACACAATAATAACTTCCATACAGGAGATTTGAAATGAACCAACCCATCTTTACCAAAGCACGTATTTTGATTTTTGCCGGATTGCTTGTCCTGGCAGTCATTGCCGGAGCGGCATTTGCCAATTCCTTCCGTCCCGGTTCTGCTTCCGCTCAATTCACCCCCAATTCGGAAGCCAGCGGTACATCCAATGTCCGGCTGGAAGACGCTGAATTCAAAGGCACCGTGGAGCAGATGGATGCTGCCAGCCTGACCCTGAGCGGCATCACCTTCCGCCTGGATGCGCAAACCATTGTCCAGGGAACCGTTCAACCGGGCAGCTTCGTGGAAGTCAAGGCTGTTGTTCTACCGGACGGCACCCGCTATGCAACCCTGGTGAAATTGGACGATTCTGCTTCTGCCAGCCCGGAATTCAAATTCTACGGGACAGTCCAATCCATCGAGTCCGGCACCTGGCTGGTCAAGGATACCACCGTGGTGGTGAATGCAAACACCTTCGTGGAAACTGGCATCATTGTTGGCAGCTTCGTGGAAGTGGAAGGCACCCTCAGCAACGGCATTCTGACTGCGAGGAAGATCACACTTGAGGATGGTCCGTCAAGCACCACCACGCCCGGCACCGAAGTCGAGTTTTACGGCACCGTTGAATCCATCAATGGCAATACCTGGATGATTGGCGGACGAAAGGTTGTTACAGTCGCAACCACCGAAATCAAGAACAACCCGCAGGTTGGCAGTTATGTCAAAGTCCATGCAACCCCCCAGGCGGATGGCAGCTACCTTGCCCGGGAAATTGAAATCGATGATGACAATCGCCAGGGAGACGACAATCGCAGTGGTGAAATTGAATTCTACGGAACCGTGGAATCCATCAACGGCAGCATCTGGATGATCGGCGGTCGCACCGTCACCCTTGCCGCCAACGCTGAAGTCAAGGACAATCCGCAGGTTGGCAGCTACGTCAAGGTTCACGCCACCCTGCAGGCAGATGGCAGCTACCTTGCCCGGGAAATTGAAGTGGACATGGATGATGACATGAATGATGACAATGGCGGCGATGATGACAACGATGATGACTGGGACGACGATGATGATGATGATTAACCAATCAACCCGCTGGTTACACCTTGAACCTTAATACACCCAATCACTCAATTCCAGGGATGGCGCTGAAGCGCCATCCCTGGACACTGCAGCCTCTGGTTCGGTTATACTAAAGACAGAGAAAATTTCCGCCATGTCCACCCAAACCACTCCCAACAGCCTGACCGCACTGGATCCCCGGAAACTGGGTGACCTGCACGATGAATATTACCCGCAGGTCTACCGCTACCTGCGGTACCGGCTGGAGGACGAGAGGTTGTGCGAAGACCTGGCTGCCGAAGTTTTTTTGCGGCTGTTGGAGCACCTTCACCGCAACAAGGGCGAGATCACCAATGTGCGTGGGTGGCTGCTGGGAACCGCCCGCCACCTGGTGCAGGATACCCTGAGAGGGAAATACCGCCGCCCCACTACCCCCCTGGAGGAACACGAACACCTGTCCAATGGGGCTACCACCGAACTGGACTTGGAAAACAGCCAGGATCACCAGCGTGTTCGGGCAGCCATGCAGAAGCTTACTGCCGACCAGCAACACGTCCTGGCGCTGCGGTTCACCCAGGAACTTTCCCTGGAAGAAGCCGCCCGAATCATGCAGCGCTCGGTGAATGCAATCAAGGTGTTGCAGCACCGGGCGGTGGACGCACTGCGCAGACATTTGGAACCCGCTTGATGCCATGAAACCAACCAATCTCTCCCACCTTTTTGAAGAATGTGACCTGCAGGTCCGGCAGGGGATTCCCCTGGAGACTGTGCTGATGCAGCACCCGGAACATGCCGAGGCTTTACGTCCCCTGCTGGAAACCTCACAATTGGGACGCACGCTTGCAGGGGGGATCGTCCCAAACCGGGCAGCCCAGAATCGCAGCCGGGCGCAATTCCTGGCTGCGGCAGCAGAAATGCGCCAGCCTGCCAGGCGAACGTTGAGCACAGGTCTGCTGCGTTTTGCCGTGAACCTGGTAATGGCACTCCTCGTGGCATTGACGGCGTTCTCGGTGACAGGCTTGGTTTCCGCCCAATCCCTGCCCGGCGATACACTCTACCCGGTGAAACGGGCAGTGGAAAACGCCCAGGTTGCGTTGACCAGCAATCCCGCTTCCCGGTTGGGGCTGGAAGAAACGCTGGATGACCGTCGATCCTTTGAAGTGCAGGCACTGGCGGAACGCGGGCGCAGCAACCAGGATGTGGCGTTTGCCGGATTTTTCAGCGGGAGTGCTGCGGATGGCTGGATGGCAGCCGGTGTACCCCTGGCGCTGCCAGCAGAGATCAAACCCGAACTGCTGGCTGGGTCCTACGTCCAGGTAAATGGCAGAACCCAGGCGGATGGTTCAGTGGCAGTGACTTCCATTTCACTGCGCCTCTTTACCATCACCGGGATCGTTGAACAGGTGGAACCGGACCGGTGGACGGTGGGCGGCGTTAAGGTGAGAATTGCACCCCAGACGATGATCAACGGAACCTTTACTGTAGGGGATTCCATTTCGTTGACTGCCATCCGGACAGGGACGGATGAATTCCTGGCACTGGCAATCGGTCCGCGCCTGCCCAAACCGGCAATGGATGCGACCCTGTCAGCGAGAGGATCCCTCCCGACCGGTGAACCAGACGATGACGGCAACACTGGCAGCGATGATGACGACAACGTGGATGGTGATTCAACGGACGTTCCGGGTGACGATGATCCCGGGGAGGATGAATTCGAGGATTCTGAGCCGGATGACGATCAGCCTGATGACAACAATTCCGAGGATTGATGAATACATCCAGGAAAATGCAGGCATACACGATTTGATTGAATCCAATAAAAAAAGAAAACAGGGAAGGTACTGCAACCTTCCCTGTTTTTGAGTTAATCGAACAGCTGGTTATACAATCGGGATATGGATTTCGGTGGTGCGTTTATCCGGCGGCACCCGGGCAGGATCATCCACGTACACTTCATACGGCTGTACATCCCGCAGTTGATAGCCGGAACCGGGCAGCCAATCCCGATAGATGGCATTCCAGGTCTGCCAGAGGGTATCGTAGACGCCATGGTGAAGGAAAACAGCAAACCGCCCGCCAGGGATGATGGCTGTCTGGATTTCCCCCTGCGGTGCAATCTCCTGCCCCGGTTTCAGGAAGTATGCGCCATCATAACGGGCTTTTTCCCACGCCACATCATCGCCATCCGGGCAAATCCCCAGGCAGGTGTCCACCTTGTGCCAGGCACGCTGCTGATTGAGAAAGCCCGACAGGATTTCGAATGACCGCCGGGCAGCCTTGTTAAAGTTGCGATCCACCATGCCATAGCTGCTGACAAAAATGATTGTCCGGTCAGGATAGGTTCGAATTTCAGGTTCCATGGGATATCTCCATAAAGTATTGCGCGGTGAGGCAGCCAGTGCCGCGGCACCTGCCAGCCGACCCTGCCTGCGCAGTGCAGAGGGGCTGAGGTGAAATGCCTGCTGGAAGGCGCGCGTAAAGGCGGCAGGCGTTTCATAACCAGATTCCAGGGCAATGTCCGTCACCGTGCGGCGGGTAAGAAGAAGTAGCTGGTAGGCTCGCTGGAGGCGCAGGCGGCGCACGTACTCGCCCAGCGTTTCACCGACAAACGCCGCAAAGAGCCTGTGGAAATGGAATGGCGAGAACCCCGCCAGTTCTGCCAGCACATGCAGGGATAGTGGCTCCGCCAGATGAGCGCGGATATGACCAGTCACCTTGTCGATGCGTTTGCGGTAATCCTGCTGGGCAAGCAGGCGTTGGACGGAAGGGGGCAGGGTTTCCATGCTCTCTTTATAGCATGTTCGCCTGCCCCCGGCTATCCATTTCTTGCGGTGTTTCTAGCCCAATCGGGCGCGGACATCAATTGCACAGGCGCCTTTTCCTTCCGGCAGCGCCCGCAGGGGATTCACTTCAATTTCGGCAATCTCCGGGCAGTCGAGGGCAAGCTGCCCCAGCCGCACCAAGGCATCCATCACGGCTTCCCGGTCGGCGGCAGGCAGGGAGCGCCACCCGCGCAGCTTACGCCCCGCCCAGGTGGAATCCACCAGTTGCTCCACCTCGCGGCGGGAGAGCGGCGCCAGTGCAAAACCGACATCCTTCAAGCCTTCCACATCCACACCACCCGAACCAAACATCAGCAGCGGTCCAAACTGCGGGTCGCGCACCATGCCGACAATCACTTCCTGCCCTGCAGTCAACATCCGCTGGATATGGGCTCCTTCCAGCCGCGCATCAGGGCGGGCGGCATGGGCACGCGCGGTCACAGTTGCAAATCCCTCCCGGACAGCTGTTTCGTCTGCCAGGTTTAACAGCACCCCGCCTACATCCGATTTATGCGAAATATCAGGTGATGCCACTTTCAAGACTACCGGGTAGCCCATTTTTGAGGCAATGGCAGCTGCTTCATCCGCCGAAGATGCCAGCACCGGTTGGACGGTGGAAATGCCATAGGCTTCCAATAATCCGTTGGCAGCTTCCTGCGGTAAAAATTCTCCCGGGGCGCCCAGCCCAAGCCAGCGCCGGGCAGCGGAAGCATCCACCCCCTTGAGGTGGATGGGCTCTTCCACGAGTTGACTTCGCCATTCCGCATACCGGTACAGCGCACCCAGCGCCGAGGCTGCCCATTCCGGAAAGCGATACTCCACAATCTGGGAGGCGTGGCAGAAGGCAATCCCTTCCCGGATAAGGGTATCACCCATCAGCACCATGATTACTGGCTTGTTTGTCGTCTGGATGATGGGAATCAGTTCCCGCACCACTCCGCCAGCAGAAGAGGACGGCGGCGGCGGGGTAATGACGATCACGCCATCCACGCCGGGGTCTGCCAGCAGGATGCGCAGGCAGGCAGCATACAGCGGCGGATCGGCGGAGGCAAGCATATCCACCGGGTTGCGCAGGCTGGCAGCAGGGGAAAGGATGGGCTTGAGCGCGGCATGGGTCTCCTCGCTCAGGTCTGCCAGGCGCAAGCCATTCAACTCCAGGGCATCCGAAGCAGTCACACCCGGTCCACCGGAATTGGTGAGGATTGCCATGTTCCTGCCCTTGGGCAGCGGACACCATGCCAGCGCCCGCGCCCACTGGAACATTTCCTCGGTAGTATTGGCGCGCAGCACCCCCGCCTTGCGAAAAGCCGCATCAAAAGCGGATTCCTGCCCGGCGAGGGCGCCGGTATGGGATGCCGCAGCGCGCTTGCCTGCTTCAAACCTGCCCACCTTGAGGGCAATGATCGGCTTGGTAGAGGTGATGCGGCGGGCAGTTTCCACGAAACGCTGCCCATTACTGACACCCTCCATGTACATCGTCAAAACCCTGGTGTGGGGATCCTCCGCCACCGGTTCCAGCACATCGGTTTCATTTACGTCCGGCTGGTTACCCAGGCTGATCAGGTGGGAGAATCCAAATCCCTGCCCGCGCACCCAATCCACCACAGCTGCGCAAATGGCTCCGGAATGCGAGATAAAGGCGGCGTCTCCAACCGGCGGCAGCGGCGGCTGCAGGAAGGTGGTATCCATGGGCAGGTGGGTATTGGTAACCCCAATACAGTTGGGTCCAATAAAACGGATGCCGTACTGGCGGGCAATTTCCACCAGCTGATTTTCCAGGGCAGCCCCTTCGGGACCAGTTTCCCGAAAACCGCCTGTGGCGACAATGGCGGCACGAATCCCACGCTCACCCACCTCCCGCATGGTATCCGGAACGAAGGGCGGTGGAACCAGGATGATTGCCAGTTCCACCGGATCCGGCACATCGGCAATGCGGGTGTACATGGGGTGACCCAGCAGGGTGCCGCCCCTGGGGTTGATAAAATGGATTGCCCCGGCATACCCGGAGCGAATCAGGTTACGCGCCAGGGCATAGCCCAGCTTGGTGGGGTCCTTGGATGCACCCACCACCATCACCCCCGCAGGGGCAAAAAACGGTCGAAGGGAAGAATCAGTCATGAGAACTCCTTTTTCACCTGCCAGCCATCTGTTAAGGAATATAAACCGAAGATATTTCAAATAATTATAATGGAGAGTATGATTCATATTCATGAAAATCCACCAATTCAATCCTGGAGTGCCTGCCATGCGAAGTGAATCCATCATGATGGACCTGATCCTGCAAACTGCTGTCAAAAGCCCCGATGTGCGCGCCGTGATCATGAATGGCTCGCGCGTCAATCCCAACGCCCGGAAGGATCCCTTTCAGGATTATGATCTTGTCTACCTGGTGCCGGAGGTGGAACCCTACCGCCGGAATCCGGCGATTCCCCCAACTTTTGGCGAAATCATGATCCTGCAGCTGCCAGACGACATGATTGAACCCCCGCCAGGGGATCAGCGCTCCTACGCTTACCTGATGCAATTTATGGACGGCACCCGGATTGATCTGACTTTTGCCCCGCTGGAGGATGCCAGCCTGTACGTGGAGGATACCCTGTCGGTGGTGCTGCTGGACAAGGACAATCGCTTCCCTCCCCTGCCGCCGCCCAGCGACCGGGGATACCTGCCCAGTCTGCCAACCGCGAAGGCGTTCGATGATTGCTGCAACGAGTTTTGGTGGCTGAACCCCTACGTGGCAAAAGGCTTGTGGCGGGGGGAATTGACCTATGCCAGGTACATGCTGGATACCCATATACGTGATATGCTCATGAAAATGCTGACATGGTACTTTGGCATGCAAACCTGCTGGGAGAAATCGCCCGGCAAACTGGGCAAATACCTGCGACCGGGGATTGGGGAGGAGTTTTGGCACCTCCTGGAACAGACCTATGCGGATGCCAACCCGGAACATACCTGGCAGGCATTGTTCACAATGGACGAGTTATTCCGCCGGGCAGCCACGGCTGTTGCAGGCAAGTTCGGGTTGCATTACCCCGGCGGGGATGACGAGCGGGTTTCCGCATTCATCCAAACCATTCACCAGCTTCCGCCGGATGCCACGGAGATCAAAATGTCCTGACTAGCGCTCCCCCTCCAGCCAGATTTTGCCATCCTGGTATATTACGGTCACCCAGCCGTGTTCCAGGGTGGATACCCAGTTGGCGGGTGCAGCTTGCGGAATCGGCGCGCTGACCAGCACCACGGCAGGCTGCAGGGCTTCCCAATCTGCCGGTGAATGGTGTTCCAGGTCGGCAGGTGTGAGAATCAGGAGGCTCACCCCCACCAGTTCGCCGCCGCGCAGATTAAGCAGCAGATCAGGCGGAGCGCTGCCCGGCAACAGGGCGGTGAACCCGGCAGCCTTAAGTAGCAGGACAGTCTGGGTCTCGCGGTCCAACAATACTTCCAGGTGCAGGGTTTCATCCACCACGGAAATCTCGTTGCTGGAATACCCGGCTTGTTCCACGCCGCGTTCCGCCAACCAGCGGGTCATGCGGGTTCCTGCCGCCCCGCGCGGGGCGCTGGCACTCCAGCGAACTTCCTTCACCGGGTACCGTTCCACCACGTCATATAAGCCGGTCAGGTTGGATTCCCGCCGGTCACTGATCCAGACAGCAGCAAGGGAACGGTGAAAGAGTGGCAGACGCCGCCCCAAAGCATCCGTCAGACTGGCAGTATCCGCGGTGCTGTTGATCAGGATGGAATTCCCCGCCGGGGATTGAACCAGAAGAGGTGCAGCATTGGAAAAGTCAAACAGGGTTAAATGGAGGCTGCCATCCGGGGCAGTCAACACACCGCGCCATGCCACTCCCACCATCAATGCCCCAACCGCCAGCAAGGTGGAAGCTGCCAGCCGCAACCGCCGGGCAGGGAAACGCATCCACAGGATGGTAACACCCCCCAGCAAGACATACATGATCAACACACCCCAGCCGGAAACCTCCAGCGAGAGCGGAGTGCTCCACCCTGCTATCCATTCCACCACCCGCACAGTGAACCCCGCCAGGGGCAATGCCAGCAGACCGGCAGCCTGTCCCAGCGGCAGCCAGAGGATGCCCAGCAAAACTGCCGCCCCGCCCAGGATCATTAACAGGGGCTGGACAGGCAGGACAAGCAGGTTGGTCAACAACGCACTGAGGGAGATGTTATGGAAATGGTAGGCAATCACCGGCAGGGTGGCAAGCTGGGCAGCCAGGGTGGTGGCAAGGTACTCCACTACCAGACCAGTGCCTTTCCGCAGCCAGGGGAGGGGAATTTTCTCCGTCCATTTGAGGAACGCATCCTGGAACGGCGTGCCATACACAATCAACCCAAGGGTGGCTGTAAACGAAAGTTGAAAACCGGGGTCCGCAAGCAAGCCGGGTTCAAACAACGCCATCACCGCTGCAGCCAGGGTGAGGCTGTTGAGACCTGCCTGTCTCCTGCCCAGCAGGTTACCACCCAACCCAAGCAATGCCATGATGGCTGCCCGCAGCACGGGCGGATCTGCACCCACCAGCAGGGTGTACAGCAGAACAGCCAGCGCAGCCAGCAACGCAGCCCGGAAGGGGGATAAGCGGCGTGATAGCAAGCCAAGCACCAACCCGGCAATTAAAGTCACATTGAACCCGGAAACCACCAGGAGGTGGGATGTGCCCGTCCGGCGGAAGGCTTCCACAAGCCCGGCAGGAAGATCCCGATCCATTCCCAGCACAACCCCTGCCAGGATGGCAGATTCCGGCTGGGGAAGGATGCGCACCACCACGCCATCCGCAGCCTGGCGAACCAGGCAAAGCAGGCTTGCCGGGGTTCGCAATTCCCGTCCCGGCTGATCCGTCAACCAGGGGTATTCCAGCACCGCGTGAATCCCCTGCCGGTCCAGATGGGCGCGATAGGAAAACCCTGGTTCCTCAACCGGCAGGGTGGGGCTTCCCTGCAATTCCAGCCGGTCACCACAGGAAAAGATGGTACCTGCAGGAAATGTCACCAACACTGTACCATGGACAGGTTCCCACGCACCCAGCACGTCTGCTGCAACCCGGTCCATGCGGACCCGCACGCGTGTGGATGCCGGTCGCATGTCCACCAGGTCGACAACCACGCCGGAAAGCCGGACTTCGCTGCGGTTAACATACCAGCCAACGTCGCGTTCCGTCCAGCGGGGTGCGTCGAGTGCACCGCGCAGACCGCCCAGCATGATGAAAACAATCACCAGGCTGATGGGAACGCGAAGCCAGCAACGGGCGTGAACCAACCGGGCAGGCAGTTTCCGCAGCCGCAGTTCCAGCACCACCAGCCCGGAAAAGACGATTGCCAATCCCAGCCAAAGCCACCATGGGAGGTCAAGTCCAGCCAGCGACAACCCCAAAAGAAACCCCAGTGAAAGCCAGAAGAGTGGCATGACTTACCCTCTGCGGGGACGAAAACCGGGAACCAGGGCGGGCACCCGGTGCTGGTATTTAAGGTAGGCTTCGCCGAATTCCTCCACCAGCTTGTCTTCCTCCAGTGGAATGGCAAGGATCATATAGAGGGAAGCACCAACCGCCAACCCCAACCAGTTCCACGTCATGGTGGGGGTGAGGAACAGGAGGAGAATGCTAAGCGTATAGACCGGGTGGCGCATCATGCGGTAGAGCCCTCCCACCTGGAGTGAAGGAGTCCCCGTTCGGTGGTTCGGCTTGCGGAAGGCATCCAACCCCAGGAAGGCAAGCGCACCCGTCTGTAAAAGGGTCAGGGCAATCCCGGCGGTGCAGGCTCCCTGCAGCCCCAGTGCAATCTGCCGCCAGGGCGGGGGCAGGGTGTATATGGACGCATCCGGCAAAAAATACACTGCCGCCAGGACCGGCAGAAACGTCACCCCTGCCTGGATGGAGAAGAAAAGCCGGTAAAAGCGTTTACCCGGTTCACCCAGCCAGCGTTCCGCCAATGTCTTGGCGCGCCGCGAGGCAAGCAGGGAATGAAGCGTGCCATAAGCCCCCACTGCCAGGATAATCCAGATGAAACTGCCCATGGAAGGATTATAGCATGGACAATTAGGGCCAGATGAGTTTTAAAACCACGGCAATGGCAATGCCCAACCCCATCCCAGCCAGCACCTCGCGCGGGGTGTGACCCAGCACCTCCTTCAACCGTTCCTGGGAGATGGGATGACCGGAAAAAAATTCCTCAATCAGGGCATTGATCCGCTGGGCGTGGATGCCCGCCTGGCGGCGCACCCCGGCGGCATCATACAGGATGACCATGGATACAGCAAATGCCAGGGCAAAAACCGGCGAGTCAAAACCCTCATACAAGCCGCACGCCAGGGTGGTGGCGGTGATGAGGGAGGAATGTGAACTGGGCATGCCACCGGCGGAAAACCAGAGCGCCCAGCTCCAGCGTTTATAACGAAAATAATGGATGGGAAGTTTCAATGTCTGGGCAATAAACCAGCCCAGCAATGCAGCAATTAAAACCTGGTTCTGGACCAGTTCCCGCATCATCAGCCCGGCTCTCCCGGGATGGAACGGTCATTCAGCACCTGGACGCGTAATTCCGCTGCCTCCAGCAGTTCCAGGCAGCGGCGCGAAAGCTGCCTGCCGCGTTCAAACAGGGCGATCATCTCCTCCAAAGCCAGCTGGTTGGATTCCAGTTTTGCCACAATTCCTTCCAGTTCCGCCAGCGCCTGCTCGTAAGCCAGGTTTTCCACCGGGAGTTGCTCTTGTTTCTTCATTATAAAAACTATTCCTTTCCCTGTAAATCTGCAGGAGACGGATCCGTCACCTGAACGCCAAATTTTCCATCCGCCACCTGAACAACCAGCGGCTGCCCCGCCTGCACATCCACCGGGCGGCGCACCACCTGTCCTGCTTCGGTTGTTACCACGGCGTAGCCCCGTTCCAGGATGGCAAGCGGATTTAATGCCTCCAGGCGGCTGGCAAGCCCAACCAGGCGGGAATGGCGCAATACCATCCCATGCGATGCAGCAAGGCGCAGCCGCTCTGCAAGACCATCCACACGCTGCTGTTCGTTGCGAATCCCTGCCCGCGGGTTGAGCCGGTCCAGCCGGTTCTGCAATGCCAGCCAGGATGCCCGCAGGGATTGCACCGCCTGGAGATAGGCATCAGTGAGCCAACGGTCCGCCTGCATCAAAGCCTGGCGTTCTCCGGCAGAATCGGGGGTTGCCATTTCGGCAGCCCCGGTGGGTGTAGGCGCACGCTGGTCGGCAGCAAAATCCGCAAGGGTGAAATCGGTTTCATGCCCAATCCCTGTAATTGTTGGGATGGGGGAATTGGCAATCGCACGCACCACCTGTTCATCATTGAATGCCCAAAGGTCTTCCAGCGAACCGCCGCCCCGGGCAATGAGGATGACCTGGGGTGGTTCCGGCAGCAAAGCCAGCCGATCCAGGGCGGCGACAATCTCCCCCGGCGCTTCCGCCCCCTGTACGGCACAAGGCGACACCAACACATCTGCCAGCACCCAGCGGCGGCGGATGGTGTTGAGCATATCCTGCAAAGCTGCGCCGGTCGGTGAGGTAACAATGCCAATCCGGGTGGGACGATCGGGCAGGGAGCGTTTCCGCTCCGCATCAAACAATCCCTCTGCCTCCAGGCGGGCTTTGAGGCGCAGGAACTCCCGGTAGAGTGCGCCCTCCCCCGCTGGGCGGAGAGCATCGATGTAAAGCTGATAATTTCCATCCCGCTCATAGAGGCTGATTTCCCCATGTGCTTCCACTGCCAGACCGTTTTGAAGCAAATGCCCCATGCGCTGGGCAGCAGTCCGCCAGATGACACACCTCAGCGCAGAACGGTCATCCTTGAGGGTGAAGTAGATGTGCCCCGAGCCGGGACGGGAGAGGTTGGAGACTTCGCCCATCACCCAGACATCCTGCAGAACAGGATCACTTTCCAGCAAGGCGCGCAGGTATCGCGTCAGGTCGCTGACAGTGAGGGTTTGCGGAGCAAAGAGGGAAGGCTGAAGCATCAGGAGTAAGGATACCTTTAATGTGCAGGGGTGTCAACAAACCTGATTATGATAGAATGAAGTCATGCAGCATATCTATTCCCCCTGGCGGATGAAATACATTATGCAACATAAACACAACCCCGATTGCATTTTTTGCACCGGTCCTGCTGAGCCAGACGGCCCGGAGAACCTGATCATTCACCGCGGGGAGCATGCCTACATCATGCTCAACCGGTATCCTTATACCAGCGGACACCTGATGGTGGTGCCGTTCCTGCACCAGCCTTCGCTTGAGGGACTGGAACCTGCCATATTGACAGAACTCATGGGATTGCTGACCCACGCGATGGGAGTGCTTCGGCGGGTATATCATCCCGAGGGGTTTAACATGGGTGCTAATATTGGGGCAGCTGCCGGGGCGGGGATTGCCGGGCATGTCCATGTACACCTGGTGCCGCGCTGGAGCGGTGACACCAACTTTATGAGCGCTGTCGGCGATGCACGGGTGGTGCCGGAAGACTTGCAGGAGACCTTCCAGCGCCTGCGCAGTGCATGGGAATAGCATTCAATCCAAAACCACTCAATAAAACACCTGCCCGCTTTAAGAGCGGGCAGGTTGATTGTAGATACCAGTAAATCGATCCGGCGGCAGGAGTTAATCCTGAAGCGCTACCTTTTTGTGATCGGCGCGGCGCAGGAAGAACTTGTAGATTTCCTCGCCAACTGCCGGGATCAAAGACATGCCCAGGACCGTTCCCCATTCCCGCAGGGTGAGGAAGTGTGTTTCAAACACGGTCTGCAGGAAAGGCACATTCACAACCAGCATGATCAGGACAATGGACAGGGCAACTGCGTACTGCATCCATTTATTGGAAAATACGCCCAGCTGGAAAATGGAAGCGCGTTCCGAGCGGACAGTGTAGGCACGGAAGAGCTCGCAGAGCGAGAGAGTGACAAACGCCATTGTCTCGGCAGTGCGGACTTCCTCACTCACCAAGTCCCAGTTCTTAAAGGACAGGATGTGACCCAGGGCGGTCATTCCCTCGGGGATGGGGTGCCCATGAGCAGCCAGTTCCCAGATCAAGCCAATGGCAAAGGCTCCCAGGACTGCACCTGTCTGAAGGACTGTCTGTACTCCAATACCCGCCTGCATCGGTCCATTAATGATTGGTTCGTTGGTGGGGCGGGGCGGGCGCTGCATGGCATCCGGGTCACCCTTTTCCATGGCAAGCGCCAGGGCGGGGGCGCCATCCGTCAGCAGGTTCAACCATAACAACTGGATGGCAGTCAACGGCATGGGCGTGCCTGCCAGCGTTGCCAGGAAGATGATCATGATTTCCGCCACGTTGGACGAGAGCAGGAAGTAGACAAACTTACGAATATTGGCGTAAATAATCCGACCCTGCTCGATTGCCGAGACGATGGAGGCATAATTGTCATCCGTCAATACCATGTCGGCAGTGCCCTTGGCAACATCGGTACCCGTGATGCCCATTGCCACGCCGATATCCGCCGCCTTGATTGCAGGAGCATCATTGACACCGTCACCGGTCATGGCAACCACCTGCTGGTTGTAACGCAGGGCGTCCACAATCCGCATTTTGTGTTCCGGCGAGACGCGGGCAAACACATCCGTGTGCATCACTTCGCGGCGCATGGCATCATCATCCAGTTCGTTCATCTGGGAGCCGGTCATCACCCCGTGACCCGGGCGCAGCAAACCAATCTGCTCTGCAATGGCGCGGGCGGTGTTGGGATAATCTCCGGTGATCATGATGGTGCGGATGCCAGCCTCACGGGCGGTGGCTAGGGCAGGCTTCACTTCCTTACGGGCAGGATCAATCATGCCAATCAAGCCGACAAAGATCAGATCCTTCTCCAGGTCATCACTGTTGACTTCAGAAGGCATGGCAGGAATGACGCGGTATGCCACGCCCAGGACGCGCAGCGCCTGTTTCGTCATGGCATCGTTGGCATCCAGGATCCGCTTGCGGGCTTCTTCATCCAGCGGGTGGGCTTCCTTATCCGACATTGCCTGGTAGCGATTGCAGAGGTTCAACACCACATCCGGCGCGCCCTTGACAGCGATGGTGTATTCCTCCCCGTGTTGCGCCAGGGTGCCCGGGGCAAGGTCGGGGCGCAGATCACGAATACCGTGGATGGTCACCATGCGCTTGCGGGTGGAGTCAAAGGGGATTTCGTTTTCGCGGGGATACAACTGCCCCATGGTTTCCGGCAGAATGTCCGCCTTGGCGGCAGCCACCAGCAGGGAACCTTCGGTCGGATCGCCAATGATGTGATAGGTCCCGCCATTTTCCTCGATTTTCTCAAGCTGGGCATCATTGTTGAGAACGCCCACCCAGAGGGTCGTCAATGCGGCAGGGTACTCACGAATATTGACTGTTTTTCCATCCACCTGGAATTCACCCACCGGCTGGTAACCGGTGCCGGTAATGTCAAAGAACTGACCATCCACCCAGATTTTTGTCACGGTCATTTCGTTTTGGGTCAGGGTGCCGGTCTTATCGGAGCAGATGACAGTGGCGGAGCCGAGCGTTTCCACCGAGGAAAGCCGCCGGATGAGGGCGTGGCGCTGCACCATCTCGCGCATCCCCAGCGCCAGGCTGATGGTGACAACCGCGGGCAAGCCTTCCGGCACTGCTGCAATCGCCAGGCTGACGGCAATCATGAACAGTTCAATAACTTTTTCCAGACCTTCCTTGGTGGAGAACATCTCCAGGAAGGTCAGATCGGTGCTGCCAAGGGCGCGGATAAAGCCAACCAGGAAGACCAGGGCGCATACTGCCAGGGCGGCGTATCCCAGCAATTTACCAAGCTGGGCAAGGCGTTTTTGGAGAGGAGTTTCCTCTTCCTCCACGCTTTGCAGCATGGTGGCAATCAAGCCAAGTTGGGTGGTCATGCCTGTGCTGGTAACCACACCGCGCCCGCGCCCGTAGGAGACCACCGTGCCCATGAAGGCGGTATTGCGGCGATCCCCAATGGGGATATCTTTGTCCAGTGTTACTGCAGCGTTTTTCTCCACCGGCATCGATTCGCCGGTCAGGGCTGCTTCTTCCACCTTGAGGTTGATCGCTTCAATCAGGCGAATATCCGCCGGGACGTAATAACCAGCCTCCAGGAAGACAATGTCACCCGGAACCAGGTCGTGGGTGGGGATGGAAACCCGGTGCCCATCCCGCATGACCTGAGCTTCCGGCGCGGCCATCTTCTTCAGGGCAGCCAGCGCCTGCTCGGCACGGCTTTCCTGGATGACAGCAAGCACGGCATTCAGGATGACAATCAACATGATTGCGCCTGCGTCAATGTACTCGCCCAACAGGGCGGAAATAACAGCAGCAACAATCAACAGGATAATGATGAAATCCTTGAACTGGTTGAGAACCAGTTGCATGAATGTGGGTCGGGGGGCTTCCACCAACTGGTTGGGACCCACCTTTTCCAGACGTTGGGCAGCTTCGTCGGATGACAGGCCCTCATGGAACTGTGTTTGCAGCTCCGAAAGGACGTCCTCGGCACTCTTTGAGTACCAGCTGATGTCCAGGTCATCTGCCGGCGGTTTGACCGCCTGATTCGATTCTTTTGGCATCATCTTCCTCCTTAAAAATTTACAAAGTTA
>Ga0208197_1001026_pt1 | contig 31100 bp, 31 predicted proteins | sample AD_JPNNA4_MetaG_FD_184444 | JGI IMG/M metagenome (GOLD analysis project Ga0208197, IMG submission 184444) | Active sludge microbial communities of municipal wastewater-treating anaerobic digesters from Japan - AD_JPNNA4_MetaG (SPAdes) (version 2) | ecosystem: Engineered > Bioreactor > Anaerobic...
TAACTATCAATATTTTTCGGTCGAGTGGACAATTTGACTTGTTGAATTAAATAGTCCTATTAAATTAACCTATGTTGATTTATTTAAAGAAAAATGACTAAACAACATCTCGCGAAGGACAAAATTACTCAATTGCTTGATCGTAGCCTTGATTACAAGGAAGAATCAACAGCGTTTGAACATTGGCGGACCTGTCCGGACTGCCAGGCTAAAATACGAACAGCAATTGATTGCGCCCCACCTTGGCTATATAATCTTCCCAATCATACTAATCTCTGGGCGATTCCAGTTTCAGCCCGCTGGCAATTTTGGATAATCGGCTCGAAGGAAGTTTTGCTAGCTTTAACATTTTCGGAAAAAACGCAGCGTCGACAAATTGAATTACTGAGAAAGCAAGGCTTGGAACTTGCGCGTTCACCAGCGCCGATTTTCCTGACCAATACGGCTGAAATGATCTATGATTTTTTGGAAACCGGTCAGCCTTATAAAGTTACGGCTCTTAATTTCTGTCTCGTTTCCACAGCTTTTGCTCGCCAGGTTTTGACTTGGACCGGCTTGGTGCCGTTCGGCAAAACTACCAGTTACGGCCGGATAGCCGAATGGATCGGTCGCCCACTCGCCGCCCGGAGTGTTGGCGGCGCCTTGCATTCCAATCCGCTAGGATTAGTTATTCCCTGTCATCGAGTCCTCGGTATCAATGGTGCATTAGTTGGATTTGGCGGCGGATTAGAGATGAAGCAAAAATTGCTTGAACTTGAGGGTATCTACCCAAAAATGCAAACTGGATAATTTAAATGAGCCGTTATTTTAAGACAGCCTTTTCTAAGTATACGTTCTGGTATTTTTTCAATAATAAAAAACTTTTGTCTGTGATTCTGTTATTGAACCTTTGGCTAAGTCCAATGTTGATACCGATTGAAGCCGCCGAATTATCATTACAAGGTAATTGGCTTTTTCAGCTGGGCGACGACTCGACCTGGTCAGCTCCCAGTTCGAACGATTCGAACTGGTTGCCTATTCGCGTTCCGGATTACTGGGAAAACCAAGGCTTTGAACATTATGACGGCTTTGCTTGGTATCGTCATCACTTTCAGGCTGATTCGGCTTTATTGCGGCAGGACTCGCTGGTTCTTTATCTGGGAAAAATTGATGCCGCCGACGAAACCTTTCTCAATGGCGTCTGCATCGGACGTAGCGGAGCCTTCCCGCCGGAATCGCTTTCTACTAAGAATAACGTCTGCCAATATGTATTTCCTGCCCATTTATTAAAGCCTGATAACTTGCTGGCGGTTCGTGTTTACGATGAAGGTGAAAAGGGTGGAATTTATAGCGGTCCGCTGAAAATCGTGACGGTCGAAAGTCCCAAAACTCCTTTACCGTCAGGAAAGGTACTTCAAAATTCGATTAATATTATTCCTTTCACCAACGGGATAGCATCTTGTTGTTATAATTTGAAAACGCGGACATTCACCAATTTTCAGCCTCATATTTATCGCAAATTCGATGAAAAAAGTGAGACGCCGAACCTTATCAGCCAGGCGAAAGTCGTCCTCTTTCGGAATCAGGAGGAAATACCGCTAACTAATTTAGTGACGCTCGAGGTCGGCTACCTGGAGGGTACTGGAATCGTTCGGCATATTCTGGGTGGTGATGGTTTTAAGCTGACTATTTTTGGTTATTGTCCTTTCAATTTAAATAAGCCCTTTTGGGTGTTCTATGCTCTTTTAGAAGGTGAAAAGATTGATGATCTCAGTCTTAATTTTATCTACGCTTCTGAAAATCTCGATCTAGACATTGGCAAGTGGGCTTATCAGGAGAGTAACAGCAAATGGCTGACCGTTTATATTTTCTATAATCCTAATCCTTCTGCCGACGACGCCGACCAACTTTTCTTGAGGAAATATAAGAACGAACATCCCGGCTGGCAGGCTTTGATCGAAGAAATTGACTGGTGGCAAAAGTGGCAAGTCCAGACTTTATTGCCCGAAAATATTCAAGAGGATGCTCGGAAGGTTTATTTGCAATCGCTGGCGGTATTGAAAATGGCTCAATGCCGTGAGCCCTTCCCGGCAGGCGGTCAAATCATTGCCAGCCTGCCGCCCTCTACTCAGAATTACTGTCGTCCAAGAGATCAAGCCTTCGCAGTCGAAGCCCTTTTGCTATCCGGACATAGTGAGGAAGCCCGCTTAGCCCTCCAGTTTATCATGAACAGTCGTTGTGGACGTTATAAAATTTACCAGAAGAAAGACCAAAACCAGGGGATTGGAGTAGATTATGCCGTCTCAGTTTATCGCTATCTAGGCAATGGCACGGAGGAGAGCGTTAGCGATGAAAATGGACTGACTATTCATCTTGATAATTTCGGACTGATGATCTGGAATATATATCGTTATGTTGAGGTTACTGAAGACCTCAAATTTCTAAAATATTACTGGCCGAAAATCTCACGCAAAATGGCTGATGTTTTACCGACTTTAATTGACGTTAGCGGTCTGGTGCGCGCCGAGCCGGGTCCCTGGGAAAAATCTCTGCCTTACAAGCATTATACTTATACCTCAGCCTGCACCTATCGCGGCTTGTTGGATGCCGCCCGTCTGGCGCGTCAAATGAATGACGAAAATCGCGCCCAATATTACGAAGAGACAGCCATTAACCTGCGAATTAATATTGAAAAAAAGTTGACCGATTCCCAATTAAAAGCTTTAAAGGGTAATCTCGAAGATTCCGATCCCAACTTGTATGCTGACGCTTCGAGTGTCGAAGCATTGAACTGGATTTTCAATCCCCAGGATCAAATTACACGAAACACACTGGAACTTTTTAAGAATTACCTAACTCTGGCAAATGCCCAGCGAGGCTATTGCCGAACCAGGCAACAATTAATTACAAATAGTCAAGAATGGGTTTTTGGTGATTTGCGGATCATTTCAGCCGCTCGGAAGGCTACTCGTTTCGAGGAAGCCGCTAACCTGGAAGCTTGGGTTACTCGCCAGGCTTTGAATAACTTCGGATTGCTTCCGCAATATTTTCATATTCGCAGTGCCGACTATCTCGGCGCCGTACCTCGCTGTGGTCTTGGTGCCGGAGCCTATATCATTAATTTCTGGTGAAAATGATCAACTACCGACTTGGATCCAGAATAATATCCGTAATTTTTTTATTAATATTTTACCGGACTTGTTCGAAGCATCCTTTTACGCCGGAGATTCGGGAGATTCTCGTTCACCAAAACCGACGCACTCTGGAAAAGGTAGCTGAGCAATACTTGAATTCGCCCTCAGCTGAAACTCGTTATCGGCTTTGTTTGGCTATTGCTAATTGTCGGGATACATTGCTGGTTACTCAGCTCACCACTTTGTTAGATGATCAGTCGCCAACAGTGCGGACTGGAGCGGCTTTTGCCCTTGGTCAACTTGCCAGCCAGACGGCGGAAAGTTTGCTCGTTCAGCATTTGTACAGCGAAACCGACGCCGAAGTGCGTCAGCAAACTGTTTTGGCACTTGCCCAAATTGGCGACCTCTCGACTTTGAATTTTTTGCTCGAAACACATCCAGAATTAATCGGACAGGCTTTGATTTATTTTTTTCAACGCCAAATTTATAATTCAGCCAGCTTGAATTATGCCGTTTCCCGTTTACAAAGTAATCAGCATTACGAATCTTATCAGGCGGCTTCAACTCTGAGCCGGGTACAAAATCCAACTGTGATGCAAGAATACGTTGACATCCTCAAAACCGCCCTTAAAACTGCGGGCCAAGCCACCCGCGTAAAAATAGTCACTTGTCTGGCTCCTGTGAATTTCTCCGGCAAGGCTGAAATCTGGACGCAATTATTGACCGATAGTGTTCCAGAAGTTCGCCTTGAAGCCGCACGGAACATTCGCATTGTCGCTCACGATCCGCTAATTTTACATCAAGTTTTCGATGATTCCTTTCCACAGGTAGTAGCAACGGCTATTGAGAACTTGCCCGATTCACTGGAATTGATCCCAGTTCTTCAAGACGACATTCGGATTCTAGCGCATCACCCGTCAAGGGCAGTACGGAGTGCCTTGGTAAAATTTCTGAGTCAATGCGGTGGTCAAGAGACACTGGCGAATTTTGGCCTCTGGCCAGTTGAGACCAATTTGCTACCGGCATTTGCCGAAGGCATTGCCGCCTCAGGCCAAATATCTGGGCTTGCGGTTCTTGATAGCCTCTCCCGGCATCAATTTCGAGCAATATCTACCCCTGCCTATCTCGGTTTGATCAATTTGGCTGAGCAATTTTGCCGACAGGATAGCATCCCCTGCGAACAATTCTGTAATTATATTGCGGCTGGTTTAAAAAGTGACGATCCGGTGAAAATCGCTATCGCCGCCGTGGCTATGCGTGATTCTACCGCAAAATGCGTAGCTTCAGAACCCTTGCTTTACCCTTCCCTGAATAAATTCAAAAATGCTGAATACGCTGACGCTGTTATCGAAATATTAAAAACGATAGCCGTTCGACAGCCGCCAGATGCTGTGCCATTCATCCAGCCGTTATTGAACGCTCGCGATTTTCGCATTAGAGATTTGGCATATCAAATTTTACGAGAAACTTATGAAGCCAATGTGCCAGAAATAATCAGTGATTACCGAGGTGCCGGGCGACATTCAAACCTAGAAATGCTGAAAAAATATGGACTGCGTCCGACGATCTTGCTCGAAACCGAATGCGGCAATATCATCATCCGCTTAGATGGATATTATGCGCCGTTTACTACTGATGCTTTTCTATCCGCCATTGAGAGAGGTTTTTACAATGGATTGAATTTTCACCGGGTTGTGCCCAATTTCGTTGTACAGGGCGGTGATCCACGTGGCGACGGTTGGGGTGGTCCGGGTTATACGCTTTTAACTGAACGATCGCCGATTGAATTTAATTGCGGAGCTGTGGGAATGGCGCGGACAGAATATGACACCGAAGGTTCACAGTTTTTTATTACTCTGACTGATCAGCCGCAATTGAATTACCAATACACGCGATTTGGAGAGGTCATTTGTGGAATGGATGTGGTCAAGCGCCTTGAAGCAGGCGACCGTATTCTGGCAATCTCCGTTGTCACAATGGATGAACGTTGAAAAGTCATTTGTCATTAGTAAAGAAATATAAGGCTAAAGTCGAAGTAAGAATAATGACTAAGACAAAGCCCTTAGCCTCAATTCCTGTCTTAGTCTTCCCTATCAGACAAAAATATCCGACCGGCATCTTGCATTATTCAGTCTTTATATCTAAATTTCCCAGCCTTTTTTGATAGTAATCACGAGAGAATTATGAATAACCAAAATTATGCAATTGCTGAAATCGCCGGTGATCAGGTGATTTTAGAACCAGGGAAAAACGTCGCAGTTCCCAAGATGGATCTTGAAGTTGGCGCTAAATTTCTGGCGAATAAGATCTTATTTATACATACCGGCAATGATATTAAAGTTGGCAAACCCTATCTGGAGGATTTTGCTATTGAAACCACTGTTCTTGAGCATAAGCGTAACAGTAAGGTTGTAATTTTTAAGAAAAAAAGACGCAAGGGATACCGCGTAAAAAAGGGGCATCGTCAACCATATACCGTTCTGCAAGTAAGCGAATTTGCCAAACCGGAAGCCGCCGCGCCGGTTAAAAAAAGTCGTGCGAAAACTAAAACTATAACTGAATCGGCTGAACCTGCCGAACAAGAGAAAAAGGAGTAGTAAGTATGGCTCATAAAAAAGGCGTCGGAAGTTCACGCAATGGACGCGACAGTCGCGGTCAAAGGCTGGGTGTCAAGCGTTTTGGTGGCGAACAAGTATCGGCTGGTACAATTATTATCCGTCAACATGGTACGAAAATTCATCCGGGCGAGAATGTAGGAATCGGCAGTGATGACACCCTTTTTGCTCTAATAGACGGCAAAGTGAAATTCTCACGTAAAGGACGGGATAAGAAAATAGTCAGCGTTTTAGCCTGATTATCAAATCAAAAATTGCTCATTAATCCTCCTGCGTGGAGGATTTTTATTTTCTGGGAAAACCTTAGCGGGAGTGAACCCAGAACAAAAATTTACTTAGCTCAGCGACATTACGCAGATAATAGCAAGCTTCCGTAGCACGTGGAATGCGGTTATGAATGATCACTGAAAAGCCGACTTGATTTACATATTGAAAAGCCGCTTCGTCATTCTCCTCTACTCCGAAATAAATTACTAAAGGAGTTTGATTAAGGGGGTGGGGGATCAAATCCATCAGCTTTTGAATGACTTGACCGCGATCCCATTTTATGAGGGGAACGATAGTCGTTTGATTACTTTGGGTTATGAGACGGAGATGCGCCGGGTTCTGCAGTTTGAACTGTTCAATCAATGATTTTCGGACTGCCTCCGCCCCCGGCGAAACCTTGAGCCAGAGTTCGCTTTGAGAAAAACCTAAATATTCCGGCTGAAGCTTAGCGCCAAGGGATTCACGAACCGCACAATAAATATCGGTCAATTCCTGCCGGATCAAGTTAAGATTAGGTAAATTCCAGGAAAAATCAGCCGCGTAAATTTCAGTGCCGTTATTGGGTGCTAAAATTATCTTGTGGTTGTCGAATAGAGTTTCGAGCTCATTAAGCGAACCATCGCTTAGAATGACGGTTATTATATCCGGTAAGTCGGCAACCCAATGAATGTGACGCTGGATCTCGGTGAGACCCGCGCCCGCCCGCCAACGGCGTGAACTCATAAGGCATTCGAGATTAAATACTAAACCAAGAGGTCGTCCATTTGCAAGGGACTGGCTTATCTCGGGAATTTTGTCAAAAAGTGAAATAGGCGCTGATTGCATTTATTGAATTGATAAAGGATTTATAAGGCTTATTATAATCAGTCTTATTTTAAATAGCATTCTGTGGTTTAAAGCCAATCGGAAAAACTTTGTAAGTGGTCTGAATCAGTTATTTGTCGGCAAAAACCCTAAGCCCGAATTCTGCCCAAAATTAATAAGCAAAAACGTGAATTCACTCTAATTCAAAAATATTTAATCCGGCTAAAGCCTTGAGGGCAAATTTAATTATGCCGGATGTATAGCTTCGGAGGGGCAAACCTCGGCACAAGCCCCACAGTCAGTGCATAGATCGGGATCGATTTTATAGATATCACCCTCGCTAATTGCTTCAGCCGGGCATTCGTCAATGCAAGTCCCGCAAGCGGTGCAGTCTTCGCTAATTACATAAGCCATTACTATAACTCCTCGTAATTATTTCGTGAATCAAAAATCGCCCGAAATTTAAATAAAGCCAGCAATCCAGACAATATCCCGTCAGATTTCTTTGTATTGAAATAGGGTATGCTTAGATTAACTGCCGCTAAATTGTTATGATGGTGTGTGAATTTTTGTAAGGACTGGAAATGGACAAAATAGGAACGGATGTCGAACTGAAGCCGCCTAGCGCCCGATATCGCTGGTTAGTTTTCTTTTTTATCAGTATGGCGATGTTTGGAAATTATTATATCTATGACAGTATTAGCCCGTTGGCTGACCTTCTGAAGGCTCAGCTGGGCTACAGTGATGCCAATATCGGGCTATTAAATGCTATTTATAGCTTTCCTAATATTATCATGGTTTTAATCGGCGGACTGATTATTGACCGGATCGGAACTCGTAAATCGGTCCTAATTTTCACGATTTTGGTTATGTTGGGCGCAGTTATTACTGCCCTGAGCGGCAATCTATTATTAATGGCGACCGGACGACTGATTTTCGGGTTAGGTGCGGAGTCAATGATAGTGGCTATTACAACGATTTTAGCCCGCTGGTTCAAAGGCAAGGAGTTATCCTTTGCCTTCGGATTGAATCTAACCTTTGCCCGGTTGGGTTCATTTCTGGCGCTCAATTCGCCGACTTGGGGTCGTAGTCTTTATACCAGCTGGCAAAAACCGCTCATGGTAACGGCTGTAGCTGGGATGATGGCATTGTTTTTTATCGGTATTTATTGTTTGCTGGATTTACTGGCATCTCGCCGGTTGCTCTTGCCTCAAGAAAGTAAGCAGGACAAGATTGAATTACGCGAGGTTTTTCGATTTGGAGCCGGTTTCTGGTACATAACTGCCTTGTGCGTAACATTTTACTCTGCGATGTTTCCTTTTCAGACTTTTGCTATTAAATATTTTCAGGAGGCGCATGGTACGTCTCGCGAAGTTGGCGGAAATTTATCCAGTATGTTGACTTTAGCCGCGATGATTTTTACGCCGTTATTTGGATTGGTGGCAGATCGCACTCGTCGAAAAGCCTGGTTGATGGCGTTGGGCTCACTGTTGATCATTCCGGTGTATCTGATAATGGCTTACCACATTGATCTGGCGACTCCTCTGGGTTTTCATGATATAATAAATATAAAATTTAGTTTCTTCGGTATAAATTCAAGTATTCCAGCTTATTTGATAATTCCCATGGCGATGATGGGAATTGCCTTTTCGCTGGTACCAGCAGTAATGTGGCCAATGGTCGCCATCATAGTTGACAATAACCGACTGGGCACTGCCTATGGTCTAATGACAATGATTCAAAATATCGGACTGTTCAGTTTTAATATTATAATCGGTCTGGCAAATGATTTTACTGGTGCCAGCGCAGATAATCCGGGTGGTTATAATCTCGGAATGTGGATTTTTTCGCTACTTGGATTTTGCGGATTGCTATTTGCTTTTCGGTTGGGTAAATATGAAAAGTCAATGCATCATGAGCAAATAAAGGAGAACGGTTGAACAGCCTTGAACCGTTAGGTAGTTTGCCACTAAAGGAAGTGGATAATTTTTTGTAGCACAATTTTGAGAATCAGTCGGAATTTAGTAGTTTTATGCAGTTAAAATACTATGACCCGAACGAGCAATTATTTAAAAAAACCATCTAAAATAGTCGAAAAACGTCACCGAGACGAAAAGAGACTGAATGCACTGTTTTCTACCGTCATTGGTATGCAGATAATTTTGCTTGTCTATTTTTTACCGAAAATGGCTCCTTCTCGGGCTAACCTTTTTTCTGAAGGTAAGAGTAGGCTAATAAATGTTGCTCGCCCCTTTTTGATAGAACGAGGTTGTCAGGAAATTAAAAGTTCCTCAGTTGCTACCGATAGAGTGTCTCTCATATTTGAATTACCAGCCAGTAGGGATTGTGAACTACTTGCTCAACAAGTTAGTGCTTATCTTAATGAACACGGTTTTATGGTAAAAAAAATAGACAACCTCGTTAAGGAAACTGGATTTACCCTTTTCGTTGATTTTCAACATATTCCGATCGGAACTCTGGCGTTCATCAAGACGGATAGACCTTCTAAAGCCCAAATGCCTCTCTCGGGAGTAAAACCCAAATTGGCGATTATTATTGATGATTTTGGCTACACTAACCGAGAGATAGTAAACAATTTTTTAAAGTTGCCGGCTAAATTGACGATTTCCGTCATTCCCGGTCACCCTTATTCACAATGGGTGGCGCGAAACGCTAAGCTAGCGGGTAAAGAAGTGATTATTCACATGCCAATGGAGCCAGAGCAAAGTTCTAATAGTCACGGCGAAGATAAGTATATGCTCTTAACCGGTATGACCCCGGAGGAAATCAGTCACCGAGTTGAAATGGCTTGCGCCGAATTACCGGAAGCTGTGGGTATGAATAATCATATGGGTTCGCTATTTACGAGTGATCCAGAACTGATGCAAATCGTGATTAATAGTCTGAAACGCAAGGGATTGTATTTTATTGATAGTATGACTTCGGCCGAAAGTGTCGCTTATGAAGTTGCCATTCGGAATCAAGTCCCGGCAGCAATTCGGACAGTATTTCTTGATAATGTTAGGGATAAAGGCGAAATTCAGGCGCAATTTGAAAGGGCGATTGAGATTGCCAGCCGCGGAGGGCGTGCTGTGGCGATTGGCCATATATGTTCCGAAACTTTGTCAGTCCTGACCGAGATTCTCGAATCCGGCCTTTTAAACGAAGTTGAACTTACATTTGCTTCAGAAGTGACTTATTTGAAATAACAATATGCATTATTTAGAAATAAATCTTGACCCCTTTATAGAACTTGGTCGGATAGTGGATATTCCGCTGGGTAATCCGCTAAATTTATTAGGTTTTATAGAAGCTGTCGGTGTGGCCGGAATCAGTTTCACGAATACACCTGAACGAAAAGGAATGATTAACATTACAGCACTGCGTTCTATGAGCCGCTGTCGGCTGAATATCCGGACAAATATTGAGAATCAAGCTATTCAGCGAGCTATGTCTGCCAAACCAGATTTTATCACCCTTATTAATTTAGACGAATCGGATTTGACGGTTGACCCTCATTCTCAAATAGTACAAAATCTCATAGAAACGGTGCAGAGTGCCGAAGATTTCAATTTAATCTTACGATTGAAACCGGATATACGCGATTTAAAAGCGGCTTATCGTTTGAAAGTTGACGAAGCTGAACTAGCTACGGATACATTGGTCGCACAGACGTTACAGGCGCCCTACAGTGACGAGCTGAATAAAATCGTTGCGGCTTCGCGTTTGGCAATTCGCAATCATATGAGAGTTTCACTCGGAGGACGATTGCATAAGCGCCTGATTTTAAGTCTTTTGGAATTGATAGATGTGGAGTTTATTTCTGTGGGTCGGGCATTACTGGGTCAGGCATTGATCACCGGGTTTGATTCAGCTTTAAGAGAATTACTTGAAATTGTTGAAAATAGATAAAGGAGATGTTTTCGTATGTTACTGGTAAGTAAGTTAGTAAGAGGAAATGCTGTTGATAGCTTTCATATTGGTTATGCTGTTGTCGTAGATGAAAATGGCGAGATCCTATTTGCGGCAGGGGATCCTGAATATCCAATTTTCATTGGAGCCGCTGCTAATCCTTTTCAAGCGGTCGCTATGTTGGAATCGGGAGCGCTGGAGCAATTTAATTTTAACGATGAGGAACTGGCTTTAATGTGCGGAACTCACACCGGTGAGCATTATCATCTTGACGTGCTCAATTCCATCCTGAAAAAAATGGACCTCAATATAGATAATTTACTATGTGGAGTGCATCCGCCCCTCGATCGCCAAACTTATGAACAATTAGCTATTCAAGGACGAAGACCTACTGCGCTTCACAACGCCAATTCAGGGGCTCACGCCGGAATGCTCGCGATAGCCAAGGCTTTAAAGTACGATTTGTCCAATTATACCGAGATCAACCATCCCGCCCAGCAAAAAATCTTTGAAAAAATAAAACTATACTCCGGCAAAGAGCGTATTCCGGTCGCAACTGATAACAGTAATGCCCCGACTTATCTAATGCCAATTTATAATCTGGCAATAATGTATAAAAAATTAGTCGAGGGGAGCGACGATTACTTACGACGGGTTTTCCATAGCATTTCCCTCCACCCGAAACTAATCGGAGGCCGTGCCCAATTTGATACCGATTTTGGGGCTTTAATGGGAGGGCGCGGTATTTCTAAGTTCGGTATGGAAGGTGTGCGTGGAATTGGTCTGCGGAATAATGAAAATAATCCGATCGGTATTGCTATAAAGGTGCTGAGTGGTAACCGGGAAGCTTGTGATTCGATGGCGGTCGCAGTCCTAAAGCATAAGCACTTGATAGATGATGAAATTGCCAAAAAACTGGATTTCTATCTCAGTTCGGCAGTAAAAAGTTATACCGACGTCGAAATCGGCAAATTTTTCACGGAAGTAGTTGCCGAATAGCTGGAAATTACTTAAGACGCTAATTATATAACCAATGTCACGCACAAACAACCTAATTAAAGCGGTTTTTTTTGATCTCGGTAATGTTCTGGTCAAAGTCAATCTCGAATCTGCTATTCCCCAAATTGCGGAACTATTCCGTATTCCGGAAAAAGCGGTGATGCAAGCGCCAATTCTCGCACTTGAGAAGAAATTTGAGCGTGGTCAATTAACCATTGCAGAATATTTAGTAGAAGTCAAAAATATTTACCACATAGATCACAGCATCGGTGTTGATGACCTCGAACGGATTTGGCAGACTCCCTTCGAGTTGAATACGGACGTCTGGCAGATTGCTTTAAAACTCCGTCGGCAAGTACCGCTCTTTCTTTTATCCAATACCAATGCCCTCCATATTCGGGCGATCCGCCGGAAATTCAATATTTTGGAGAATATGGATGGATTGATTTTATCATTTGAGGTCGGGGCGACCAAACCGGAATCGGCGATTTATCAATATGCTTTGCGAAAAGCCGATGTAACCGCGGAACAAGCCCTATTTATTGATGATCTTAAGGAAAATGTCGCTGGCGCCGAGCGACTCGGCCTTAAAGCCCACCAATTTATTTCTGCGAGTGATCTTGAAAATATTCTAAGCCAGTATAGTTTTAAATAGGAACATCAATAGTATCAGAAGCAAATATATTCAATATTTATCCTATTTGCGGATTTTAATAAAATCTAATACCTTCCCTGCAGAATGAAAAGTGAGCGCAATATGATTAGTAAAAAAGATTTAATAATTAAAATCGCACTCCGATTTATTGACGTACCCAGAGTTGAAATAGACAACAGAATAAATGAATCCCTACGAGATCTGGGCGAATTTTATCAGACCGAATATTGTTTGGTATCGGCATTATTACCGGACACGAAAGAGGCGCTGAAAATATATGGGCTCGAAGATAAATCAGAGGATTCCGTTAAACTTTTGCAAAATATTGCATTAGCAAATTCCCCCTGGTTGAAAAATCAGTTGAGTTTAAAAGGTACTGTCATAATTAATGACGTTAATAATCTACCGGCAAAAGCCAACCGAGAAAAGCAGGAATTACAGCAATTAGAAATCAAATCTTTAATGATTGCACCGCTGGTATATAACGATACCAGTTTCGGATTACTAATAGTCGCGGTATCAAAAACTTCCCGGCGGTGGCTGGATAGTGAAATAGAATTGCTGAAAATTGTTGCCAGTATCATTACCTCTGCCCTTCACCGAAAGAAAACTGAAGAGAAGATGGCTGAAACTATGTCCCTCTATCATTTATTTATTGACAAGATCAATGAAGGTATTGCTATCTGCCATCAAGAGCGCTTTATATTTGTTAATAATAGACTAGCCGAAATGCTTGGTTATACGGTTGACGAGCTAACCGGTATGGAGTTTCATAATATTTTGACGAACCGCGGAGTCGAAATACTCAAGGAGCGCGAACGTCGGCAGGCAATCGGTAAAACCGTTCCCAAGCGATACGAAACTTCCTTTAAATGTAGGGATGGTCATACGATTGAAGTGGAAGTCAGTCCGGTGGAAATCGAGTATCGGGGTAAATTAACTACTTTCGCCGTAATCAGTGACATTTCCGAATATAAACGCCTTAGCCTGGCTAAACAAGCTCTGGAAGTAAAATGGCTTAAGCAACAACGGTTAATGTCGCTGACCTTAATGATCGGTGGCATTATCCATAATATTAAAAATACGCTCACGGTGGTAATGGGACGGGCCCAGATGCTCAAAACCCGTCTGCCGGAGTTAAAAGAGCCGGACATCATTGTGGACAACGTACGAAAAATAGAATCTCTATTGACCAGTTTCATAGATAAAATGAACCTCGAACTGGAGAACAAGAAAATCACGATCAATTTAAGTGAATTGCTTAGAAATGAACTGTTATTTCTTGAAACTGAATCTTTCTTTAAAACCCAGATTGAAAAGGAAATCGTCTTAAGACGCGATCTGCCGCTGATTACTGGCCATTATAGTGACTTTTCGCAGAGTTTGATGAATATCATCCATTGCTGTGTTGAATCAATGCGCGATTCTCCTCGAAAAATATTGAAAATCGAAACTGGTATATCCCAGGATAATATTTACGTAGAAATTGCTACCACGGGACAGCCTATTATTCCGGATAATGCCGAGGAACTTTTTACTCCTAGTTTTTATCGTGAGATTCCTGAAAACGAAGACTCTTCCGACCAGAAGGCTCTCATTAAGTATAATTTATACAATGCTTATATGCTATTGAGTAGCTATAAAGCCAAATTTTCTGCTTTCAATAATCCGGAGAGCGGCTCAACTATACGAGTGGAACTTCCGATCGAGAGCAATAATTAATTTTTAGCAATAGTAACTTGTAATTATGGGACAATCAGGAGAATTTGTTAGAAATAATAATTTATGTTTTGGCGTATTACTTGTGATTTTAACAGTACAGAATATAAAATGATAGTTAATGTAGTAATTTACGATTAGGATGAAAACAGGATGGCAATTAGGGCGGTAATATTTGACTTTGATGGAGTAGTTATCAACTCCGAACCCTTATATTTGGTCGCAGAACAACGCTTATTTGACCAGTATGGGATAAAAGTTCCGGACGCAGATTGGAAATATTTTAAGGGGACAACCGAGGGTGATTTTTATCAATTGATAATGGCTAAGTATCAGATTAAAACTGATGCTCATAAATTAATCGAAGACGGGCGGCGTTATATCAAGGAAGAATTCAACAAAGGAGTTGATTATTTGCCCGGTTTCCTCGACTTCTGGCAATGTATTGACGGCCGTTATCGCACTGGGCTGGTGACTTCGACCTCAGCCAGTTTTTTGGAGTGGGTATTTCGTAACACACCGGTGCGCAATATCTTTGATTTAATTATTACGGCCGATGATGTACGCCAGGCTAAGCCTCATCCCGAACCATATCTGAAAGCGTTCGAAAGTCTGGGAGTTCAACCGGAAGAGTGCGTAATAATTGAGGATTCAATGACTGGTATTCAAGCCGCAATCGCTTCGGGAGCGGTAACTATCGGTTTTCGGTGCGACCGGAACGATCGTGATATGCCGAAATTACATTTTTATGCTGACAATTATACAGAAATCACTAACATACTCTCTAAAATTGGATAACTGTATTTCGGTAGGAAATTAAAAATATACAAGACAGGGCGAAGACGTTTACCCGGCTCTCATCTTATATAATTTAGTGACGGTCTGAATTAAACAATCTGATGGAGTGAGTACCGAACAGGGTTATCGGTCGCTAAAACCTGGAATTTAGACCGACCTGCAAAATTGTTCGTCCTTGAATTCAGAGCCAATTCTATTTGATTTTAAGTGGTAAAAGCTTTGAATGGTTCACCTGAGTATTCTAAAGCCAGTAATGTCAAAACCTTTCCCTTTCGGATTATATTGGTTTTACTATTTTAACACCACCACCCAAAGTTGAATTGAATCGTCGGGAAAAGATGCCCATAAAATGGTTCGAATTATTGACAACCTGTTATGAGGCTTGCATCTCGGTGCCGGATTTGGGTACCACTTGGAAAATAAGGCAAACAGGGGACTTACTCGTAAATTTAGATATCAATGATAAATTTGGATTGGTGAGTGCAGCAGGGATCGAACCTGCGGCCCACGGCTTAAAAGGCCGTTGCTCTACCGACTGAGCTATGCACCCTGACAAAAAGCGTGCAAAATTACCAATATACCAACGATTATCAAAGGAAAAATCTGTCTATCAATAGACCATTTTAGGGATATGACGTATAAATTTTTATTGTTTACAAGTGACTTGGATACAATTTGGCTACTAAATAAATTTGCGCCCGATGACTGGAAACCACGCTCGTAAAATTGAATATCTTAAGAAAAAAGCCAGTCGGATCAGCATCCGTGAGGGCGCCGCGTATGGTTTGTTCGACGGATTTGGCTTGCGTTACATTACTCCGTATGCCCTTTTGCTCGGAATGAGCAATACTCTAATTGGAATTTTGATTTCTTTACCACAGATGCTGGGGACCTTGATCCAACTCTTGACGTTGAAATTTTTAGAGAAAGGTATTCACCGTAGAACCATTGCCTGGGTGGGTACTTCTTTGCAAACCTTAATGTGGTTCCCGATTATTTTACTGGGTTGGTTGCATTTTAATTATAATCTAAACAATATGGTGATTTCTACTGGACTAATGGTTTTTTACAGTCTGATGGTAATTTTCGGCGGTATTGTTGGCCCAGCCTGGAGTTCCTGGATGGGCGACATCATCCCGCGCCAAATCGGGACTTATTTTGGCCTTCGCAATCGGGTTGTAGGATTTACCACTATTCTCGCTATGCTTAGTGCTGGCTTAATCCTGCAACATTTCAACAGGTTGGGGCAACCCTTTACGGGCTTTGCGATCATTTTTCTGATTGCTTTTACCGGACGCGCTCTTTCGTCAGCTTTATTAAAACGTCAATACGAACCGGAATTTCATCCTCAGAAGGAATATTATTTCACGATTTGGCAGTTCATTCGCAAGATTCCCCAGAGCAATTTCGGTAAATTTGTTACTTACGTTGCCCTGATGCAATTTGCCGTATATATTTCTTCGCCGTTTTTTGCAGTATTTATACTGGAGGATTTACACTTCAATTATTTTCAGTTCACTCTTATTACTATGACTATGCCGTTCGTCAATATGCTTCTAATGCCCGCTTGGGGACGCTTTGCCGATCGCTTCGGCAATTTGCGGGTCGTGCGCCTCACCGGTTTTTGCCTCCCGATCATTCCGGCATTATGGGTTTTGGCAGTATTTTTTATTGATCGTCCTGTTTTAGCGGTGCTGTACTTGATCTTAGTCGAAACCCTGAGTGGATTTGCCTGGGCTGGATTCAATCTCACAACCGTCAATTTCATTTACGATGCGGTTACTCGCCAACGGATGGCGATTTGTGTGGCTTATTACAACATTTTTAATGGCATTGGAATGTTTCTCGGTGGTTTGATCGGCGGGTTGATTGCTGACTTACCGTTCCAATTTCACCGCTTTTCGGCGTTAGCACTGGTTTTAATGCTCAGTGCTTTGATCCGTCTGCTTGTCTCAGCTGTTATGTTACCGTTGATTCGTGAAGTGCGCGAAGTAGATCATTTTGATATTAAAGAGGCGCGCAAGCGGCTGGCAATGTTATCACCGGTGGATATTCTCCGAGTTCTCTCGCTAAAACTCGGCAATCCGCGTCATTAGATGAAATTTAATAGTCAAAATGGAGAGTTAAACCTGATGTTGTTTACCGATAATGTAACTATGAGAAAAGGACTCAATGTGAGAATCTGATTTATTCCGGCTACTTGACAATGACTTTTTATTATCATAAAATTTAGTGTTGTGAAAATTTATACTGTAAATATGCAGATTTATCAAGAACTACTTACGGATTACCGATTACCAAATACCAAGTTAAAGGTATTAAGGCAGACAGCGTTTATCCATCGGCGGATTAACCGTGAAATATACGACTGGTCAGGGGCATCCGTTTGAAGCTAAAGGAGAATTCACTATGAAAATCAATCAAATTGCAATCATTGGTGCTGGAAATATTGGGACTGCAATAGCCAATGGTTTGGCCGACTCTAACCGTTTCAAGCCTGCGGAGATTATTTTAACTCGACGTCGCATTCACTTGCTGGATGATATGCAAAAACGTGGTTTTATTATCGAAAAAGATAACTGCCAGGCCGTTCGTCAAGCAAAAATTATTATCATTGCCGTTGAACCACAGCAGGTCAATTCGGTTCTGATTGAAATCGCTCCCCATTTAAAACCCAACCACCATATCGTCATATCAGTCGTGACGGGAGTCAATACTTCTCAAATTGTGAAAAAGGTCGGATCTGGCATCGCAGTCGTGCGCGCAATGCCCAATACTGCAATAGCCGTACGGGAATCAATGACCTGTCTGGCATCGGATACCGCTTCGGAAGCCGAAATCGCAATTACCAAATCTATTTTCGATACGGTGGGCAAAACTATAGTCATCGAAGAGGAAAAAATGACTGCCGCAACTGCTTTGGGAGCTTGTGGAATCGCCTTTTTCCTACGAGCCATTCGGGCGGCTTCTCAAGGCGGCATCGAGATTGGTTTTCACTCCCAGGAGGCGATTGATATCGCCGCCCAGACTGCCCGCGGAGCGGCGACTTTGATTCTAACCCATGCCAACCATCCCGAATATGAAATCGACCGGGTCACGACTCCTCGTGGCTGTACGATTGCCGGCTTGAATCAGATGGAACACGAGGGTTTTAGTTCAGCAATGATAAAAGGTATTACTGTTTCAGCCGAGCACGCTAAAAGTCTATATAAAAATACAAATAATAGTGATTAACTGAGTTAGTTTTTAATGCTTATATGGGGAAATTAAACTACTGAAGACAATTTTCCACTCAATTTGCTACTTTTCATTTCAAGCTGAATAAATCCTCGATTTTATCTATAAATTTTATTTTATTGGTTCGTCAAAAGATGAGTTCCGGCAATTGCCGTAATGAATCAATGGCTTCGAGAACCACAACTACTGGAACAGGATTTAGCGCCGCAAGAAGAGCAAGTGGATGATCTACTTAGCGCCGGTGCCGAGATCAATTTTTTCGCTTGCTTAAATCCGCAATGCGGACATGTAATTTCGCTTTCTGAAAAGTTTTTTAAGAAGACTAATTCCTCGAAAACCCTCCCACAATTCTGACATTCAAACTCGTAAATTGGCATTTTAGCTAAAATTATTAATCAAATATTTAATTGATTTGGCTAAATAGACAAGCAATTAAATTTTACATCTCTGGCTTCATAGATTAAGAATTACACTATTTTTAAAAAATAGCGATCTGAGGCCGGTTACTTCAGTTTGCCTGACTTTAACTTGGTATATAATTCTTCGGCTTTATCAGGGAAAATTATCGCATAAAGACCGACCAGCAAACCGATAATACCGACTACATCAACTAAGTTCAAATGCTCGAGCACTAACAAAATTAAGCTAATCGCAACAAGAACAGCGCCAAAACCTTTCATAAAAATACCCCTTCCTGCCGAGATTCAAAGGTCATAATTTCAATAGTGATACTATGTGTTTTTAAATTGAAAATCACTTTTTAAACCAATATGTATGTTAATGCCACAAATAAAATGCTCAGTAATGCTTCGTTATTAAAGGGGACAATAAGACTTCCTCGATTGGCAATTTCTTTCTGAATTAGTTTCTGGATGCTTTTCACTTTTTTTGTCCCAAACTGCATAGAATACTTAAAAACGTTTAAATATAAAAAGTTTAGCCCAAACTATCAAATGCAAACTTAATTTGTTTGATATATATCATTTATCTGAATTTTATCGACGAGGCTATAAATCTCATTTGATTTTCAGCTTTGCCGAATGTATATTCAACAAAAAATGAGAGTTGGTTATGAATAGAAAACAATTTTTCCCCTTTGTCTTTTTTATGGTGCTGGCTGGCAGTCTATCGGCTCAAGGTGATTTAGGAATTCATCAGCCGGTTAATCTGGTCACCATACCGACTGCTGGTATATTGCCGCGTGGTTCCTATGCGGTTGATTGTCATCTTTTCCCAGGCGGAGGATTAGCGGGTAAGATAAGCGTAGGAGTTTTCGAAAGATTTATGTTCGGAGTATCTTACGGCGGTGGTGGGATTATTGGTAACCAGAAGATTAATTGGTACAATCAGCCGGGCGTTGAGATCAAATATCGCTTTATCGAAGAGAGCGTTAAATTTCCGGCCTTACTGGTTGGTTTTTCGTCCCAAGGTCATGGAAATTATATTGATTCACTGAAGCGCTATGAAACCAAAGCCTCTGGATTCTATGTTGTCGTCAGCAAAAATTTCAATTTTCTAGGCAATTTAGGTCTTCATGGCGGAATTAATTATAATCCGATCGAGAAAACGGATGGCGATGCCGACCCCAATTTTTTCCTGGGTATAGATAAAGACCTGAACTCCGAAATTGCTTTGATTATCGAATATGATGCGGCTCTAAACGACAATCACACGGAATTACCGCTGCTCGGTAAAGGGTGGGGCTATTTAAATGCCGGTGTTCGCTGGAGATTGGTAGATAAGTTCACTGTTGAACTAGATTTCAATAATATCCTGCTGAACCGCAAAGACGTGGACTTTATGAATCGTGAATTGAAATTCACTTTTACTGAAATATTTTAGCCTCCCGGAGATATCGCCTCATCTATACATTTTAAACAACGGTCATAATCTTTCTCATCAAGAAAATAAACAGAGGTTCCTATGCGAAAATTATTTTTCTCTAATGCAACCAGAGTGTTTTTCATTGTTCTGGGATTATGTGTCTTACCGATTTATCTGACTCCTCAGTCAACTAAAGTAAAATCAATACTCGAACAAGCAGATAAATTGCACGATGCCAGAGATTATCAGGGCACGATGACCAAATTGCGCGAAGCCGAAAAAATTGAACCTAATAACCCAGAAGTACTATGGAGACTCGCCAGAGCTTATTTTGATATCGCTGATCAACAGCCCGGCGTAAGCGAAGTCCAAAAAGCCAATCTCTACCCCGGCTTTGAGTATGCCAAAAAATGCGTAGAGCTGGCGCCGGAAGTAGCAGGCGGACATCAGTACTACGCCATTTTAATCGGACAAATCGGCGAACTGGAAGGCACCAAACAAAAGATCACCAACTCCTATGCCGTGCGTGAACATACTGAAAAAGCCATTGCATTAGATCCGAAAGAGGATTCGAATTACCATGTTATGGGACGCTGGCATTTTGAATTAGCCGATTTAAGTTGGGCTGAACGCCAGGTTGCCAGCCTGATTTATGCAACGCCGCCCAAAGCCTCCTTCGAAGAAGCCGAACAGTATTTTCAGAAAGCACATGAACTTAAGCCAAAGGAAATTCGTCATCTACTCTGGCTCGGTAAGACTCAACTAAAACTCAAGAAGAAAGATCAGGCTAAAAAGAATCTCCAATTGGCTTTAGAAATTCCGGCGCAATCCGATTCTGATAAAGTTATGCAGAAAGAAGCGGCTGATTTACTTAAAAAATTATAATTCTATGGGTGCTATATGAAATACTTAAAACTAATTTTCAAAATCCTGGCTGTAATCACAGTCATAGGTCTGTTAATTCTGGCTGTTCTACTTATTATCCAGAAAAAAAGTAAATCGGAATCCGTCGCTGAAGAACCGGCAACTGAATAATTGTTCCTCGACAATTTTCAGATATTGTTAAGTAAATATCCCAGACCGAGCGACTAAAAATTGGGTGCTTTATTTTAAATCGCCGAACGATTTTTTTCTTAATCTGATGATTTTTGGGGAAAGCGGACTCAGAACAGCCACTTCAAGCCAAGTGTCGGTAGAATAAATATTACATCCTCGGAAAAAACCTGATTAGTATGCCAGGCACCTGAGAAGTTAAAACTAATTTCGATCTCGCCTCCAACGGAAAGTGCCGGGGTGAGCCTGTACCAAAACTGGGGTTCGGATAAAATGACAATTTTTCGAGGCGGATAGGCATCTGCTCCGGTATTCCAGATGTCTATGAATCCACTAAGTTCCAATTTGCGCCAGATATAACTCCAAACATAAGTCAACTGAAAGGTTAATCCGTCGGTATTTAGTTCTTTACGCAGAAGAAAGTCAATTGGAAAATTTTGCGTTCCAATTTGAAAAACGTATTGTAACCCGCCAAGCCAAACCGAATTGAAAGAACCGCTATTTGTCAAGCCATCATTATATTGTAACGTAGCCGAAAGATCATTCATTTTCGGCAGTTGGAAATAGCGAGCTATCTCACCGTAAGCCAGAGAAGCATTTCTTGAACCGGACGAACCTTCATTATTATAATCGAAATCAACAAAGAGAAAGGTCGCACCCAGTCGGTCGGTTTTATATAGCTCGTAAGTCGAGGTTAAATGTTGACGACCAAAATCATAATGGAGTTGCAGATTTTGCGTCAGTGCCAAACAAGGTAGAGTAAAGACCAGTATTATGGATGCTTTTTTATTCGTTATCTTCTTTCATATACAACTTGTAGAATTTCTTCAATTCTTTATTGAAAAAAGCCATTTTTTTCTCAAGATTCGCCAGACTGATAAAACCTAATCCGATTGCCATAAAAATCAGTAATACCACTAATGCCGTTACAATTCCTTCAATATATAATTTATGTCCGCCGAAAATGCTCGGACGCAATCCAATTCCAATAAAAATTATTAATCCACCGATAAATCCGGCTGTAATCATTACCACGCCAATTTGACCGCTCTGCCCCTCAGTATTGCCAGCAAATGTCACGATAAGCCATATAATCATTCCGAGCATTAAGCAAATTAAGCCGATATAAAAGTGACCAAGTATGGTTGCGATACCAAAAGCCACTAGGGCGATTCCCAAAATTATGTAACTATACAAAATGCGACTACTGGATGTCATAATTTACCTCTTCTTTTTTATTTGCTAAGTCAATAATCCGTCCTTCCGTGTGATTATTAATAACCGGTTGAGCTTTGATGGCTTCGATTAGAATGTCACGCCCGATGATATCGGTAGGAGTAATTTTTACCGCGGAAGGCGCTAGACCGAAGAAACGTTCGAATTGGCTAATCACGAAATTATTCGTAGCGAAAGTATAAATTTTTTGATCGTCGACCGGTTTGCCCGCAACGGTCAATTTTACTAACTTTTTTTGTTTACTATTAAATTCATAAGAAAGTCCAGAAACCTGTAAAAGGTCACGCGGGTTTTCGACGTGATACTGAATGATGAACTTCAATTGTTCTCCGGTCAATGCGACTATTACGATCGTGTTATCGAATGGTGAAATTTCCCAGAGATCACGCACTCGAATTGGTCCCGCCTTCAAGTCTTTACGGATGCCGCCACTATTCATAAAGGCGATATCAGTCTTAAAATATTCACGAGTTACATCGCAAATCCAATTGCCGAGATTCGATTCACCGTGGCTATTGCGGTGCCAGTCGGTTATCAATTGTCCAATGATTTTATCCATTTCTGCAGAGATAGAAGCCTCAAGGGAGTCAACTACTCCGGCGACAATTGGTGACGGTTTTACTCTCCCGAGACGGGTTTCTATTAATTCGTAATTATAGGACGTGATGATTTTCTGATTTCGATCTATATTGGCTTTCAAATAACCCAGACAATGACCATTGGACCCGGCTTGGCAAATCAAGATATTGTTGACCTTTTTAGGCTGGTGCAAGTAGGTATGGGAATGTCCGCCAATAATAACATCCACACCGGCAAGTTGCATAGCCAAAAGCGAATCTTCTTCAAAACCGCAATGGCTCAGCAAAACGATTAAATCCGTTTGAGGTTCGACTTCGTTCACATATTGGCGGATTTGGGTCAACGGGTCAAGGATACCGATGCCTTTGAGATTTTGCGGCAAAGCCAGGGTGAACAAATCTCCAGTTAGAGCACCAATAATAGCGACTTTTAAATTCCCAGATTGAATGATAGTATAAGGTTGGACTAATAAATCGTTTTTCGTTGAGTCAAATAGATTAGAATTCAGGATCGGGAAGTTGGCATAGGTCATCACATTTCGAAGATTATCAATACCATAATCGAATTCATGATTGCCGAGTGTGAAAGCAGTTGGTTGGACTTTATTCAAGATCAAAATTTGCGATAGACCCCGAGTTAAATTCGAAACTGGCGAGCCTTGAAAATCATCGCCAGCGTTCAGAATGATCGCCTGGGGATGAAGATGGCGAAGTGAATCGAAGTATCCAGCTAGATTAGCGTAACCACCTACTCGATAGTCTGCCTGACTGGATTTATAAGGAAGGTTAGTACTGTGGAAATCATTCCAATGGACAATGACAACTTGGGGGACTTCGGCGATCAGCTCCGCCCATAAATTGATCACCATAATTAGAATCAATAAAGATATTCCATTTGCGAACTTTTGGCTTAGCCAGTTTTTTTGAATGAAACATACCTTTTCCATAATCAAGAATTTCATTATATTGACGGGCAAAATCAAGTTTTTTAAAATTTATTCGATACAGAACAATTTAGGAGAATGTCTATATATTATGCTTAAAATCGGTGTAGTAGGTGCTGGCAACTTTGGGCGCTGGCATATTAAAAATTTACAAAATTTGCCCAATGCCGAATTAGTCGGCTTCTTTGACAACAACCCTGAGCGGGCATCCTATATATCAAACGAATTTCAGGTTCGAGCTTATCCAGCGCTGGAACAATTGCTGGACGATTGCGAGGCGGTTTCGATCGTGGTCCCGACTCATTCCCATTATAGCGTGGCAAAAGCCGCTATTGACTGCGGACGACACTTACTTTGCGAAAAACCTTTTATGGAGACAGTTGCGGAAGCTGAGGAAATTATCCAGCTTGCTCGCGCGAAAAATCTCGTCCTACAGGTTGGACATGTTGAGCGTTTTAATCCGGCTTTGGGCGCATTGAAGCAGTATCAAATAGATCCGTTGTTCATCGAGTCACACCGGATTGCACCTTTTCGTGGTCGCGGTACGGACGTCGCGGTTGTTCTGGAACTTATGATTCACGATATTGATCTGGTGCTGGATTTAGTCACCGCACCGATAGTTCAGGTGGAAGCCTCCGGCGCGCCTATTCTGACCGATAATATTGATATTGCCAATGCTCGTTTGTGCTTTGCCAACGGTTGTGTGGCTAACGTTACTGCCAGCCGCGTATCGAACAAACAAATGCGCAAGTTGCGAATTTTCCAGCGGGATGCTTATTTCTCGATTGATATGTTAGCCGGTTCCACCGAAATCTATTCTTTATCTCGCGATGCAGGACCGGTGCCTGATGATACTACTCAAATTATGGAAGTGCCGGATGTGAACGGTGCCCCCCGACGGATTTTCTACCGCGTCCAACAAACCGAACAGGGTAACGCGCTTTATAATGAATTGGAGTCCTTCGTCAATGCAATTCTAACTGGTCAACCGCCGCGCGTTAGTGGTGAAGATGGAATACGCGCTCTGAAAGTTGCCATCCAGATTATAAATTCTATTCAAGATAATTTTAGGAAAATCAATTAATGGATATTCGTCGTCTTTTTTTCAAAATACGCGGTTACACTCCTATTCCACTTATGTTAGTTCTAATTTACCAGTCTGATATGAACTTTAAATTAGCTCTTATCGGAGCAATTTTGGCTTTGGTCGGTGAATATATCCGACTGAATGGGGTACGGGCGGCTGGCGGTCGTACCCGTACTCGCAATGTGGGCGCCAAAGAACTTTGCACCTGGGGCATTTTTGCCCATACACGCAATCCGCTTTATATCGGTAATGCTTTGATTTATATCGGAATGGTGTTTTTCGCGGGTGGGCGCTGGCTTCTGCCTTTGATGTTATTAGTATTCGTTTACATTTTATTTCAGTATGGCTTAATTATATCTCTCGAAGAAGAAACGCTGACTAATATTTTTGGTGCGGAATATGCAAAATATAAAGCCAATGTCCCGCGCTTATGGCCGCGTCTAAAACCCTGGAATAGTGGAGTTCAGCCAAAATTTCTGAGCAATCGGAAATTACTACGTACCGAAAGATCGACGCTGTTAGTTTTTGTAATTTTCGCTTTAGCTGTAATCCTCAAAGAGTGGCTAAATGTCCGCTGGTAAACTTTTTATCTCTGCCGGTGAACTATCTGGCGATATGCATGCTGGCAAACTAATTTCCGCCCTGAAAGAATTAAATCCTGATATCGAAATCAGCGCCATCGGTGGAGATAATATGGCGGCGGCTGGCGCTGAACTGCTTTTCCATATTCGCGAAACGTCTTTTATGGGTTTTGTTGAGGTTATTAAACATCTACCATTTATCATCAGTATGTATCGTAAGACGTTGCAGTTTCTTGATGAATTTAAACCCGATGTCGTCGTTTTAATTGACTATCCCGGTTTTAACTTACGCTTGGCTAAGGCGCTCGACCGGCGTGATATACCAGTGATTTATTATATCGTACCTCAAGTTTGGGCTTGGCATCAATCCCGGGTTAAGAAGATTCGCCGCCACGTTCAGGAAGTTATCTGTATTTTACCATTTGAAGCCACCTGGTTTAGCGAACGAGGAGTGCGGGCAACATTTGTGGGACATCCTTTATTAGACCAGAATGAAATTTCTATACCGGAATCAAATCAGAAAATTTTTAAAAGCGGCAAGCCGCTGGTCGGGTTGTTTCCGGGCAGTCGTCAGCAAGAAGTTGATAAGCATCTACCGCTAATGATTCCATCGGTCAAAGATCTGCGCCAGGAATTTCCAAATTTACAGGCGGCTGTTGCGGTTGCTTCCGACGTCAATCTGGAAAAATACCAAAAATGCTATCAGTTCGATTGGCTAAGCTGGCATTTCAATAGTACCCGTTCTGTGATTCAATCTGCCGACGTCCTAATTATGGCTTCCGGTACAGTTACCCTCGAAGCCACGCTTAGTAACAAGCCTTTCGTCGTAATTTACCGCGTGGCACCGCTGACTTACTGGCTGGGGAAAAAACTAATCAAGGTGCCCTTTATTTCGATTACCAATTTGATCGCCGGGAAAAAGGGTGTAACGGAATTGATTCAGCACGATGCTAATGTAGAAAACATCAAAAGTGAAATCATGAGAATTCTGTGCGATCAATCATATGCGAACCAAATCCGCGATTTTTTGCAATATGTCTGCCGCCTGTTAGGCGAACCAGGTGCTTCCCGACGTGCGGCTCACATTATCCTGAATTATTTAGAATCATAAATACATTAATAGAGAATGCAATTAGGTGCCTTAAGATGGCTTTTATTTCCAGCGGCTGTTATATACGGTTTGATCACAAAACTGCGGAATCTGTTTTACGACCGTCATATTTTTAAAGCTATCAAAATGCCTGTTCCAGTGGTCGCCGTGGGCAATATTACTACTGGTGGAACTGGCAAAACACCGTTTGTAATTGCGCTGGCAAAATTTCTAAGTGAAAAAGGTTACCGAATTGCCATCATCTCTCGAGGGTATCGACGTAAATCCAGGGGTACAGTTATTGTTTCCGATGGCAGACAAATTTTAACTACTCCACAACAGGCTGGCGATGAACCTTTTTTGATGGCTGGTAAATTGCCCGGAGTTGTCATAGTTGCCGATGCTGATCGTATAGCCGCCGCCCATACCGCAATCGAAAATTTTGCTTGCAATTTGATTATTGCCGATGATGCATTCCAGCATCGGCGACTCGCCCGTGACATTAATATCGTACTTTGGGATCCGAAAACACCGTCCTGGCAAAAGTACCTTTTTCCGGTCGGTCGGCTTAGAGAATCCTGGCACGGATTAAAACGCGCCGACTATTTAGTTTTTTCTAAGACGGATAAAATCATCCCCGAACAACGAACCTTCTTCGAGAAATTTAATCCGAGCATAACATTTTTTACGGCTTCTCTAAAAATCGTTGGTCTTCGCACCCTTTCCGCAGAAAACGTCTCAATCAATACTATCGCTGGTAAAAATGTACTGGCGTTTTGTGGGCTCGGCAACCATATTCAGTTCGAGACAACCGTCCGACAATTAAACTGTGGTAAGGTGACATTCCTACGATTTCCCGATCACCATCATTATACGACCACCGATTTGCAGAAGATAATAATCAAAGCCGAACAGATGAACTGTGACTATCTGGTTACGACTGAAAAAGACGCTGTCAACCTGCCGGTAAATGCTGGATCATTGGCTATTCCGCTTTTGGTTATCGAAATTGAACTAAAATTATCTGATGAAATAAAAACGGCTATCTTGCAAAGATTACCGCCTTCATCTATTTCCGGAGCGGATTTATAGATAAATTACGACTAAGTAAATCACACCGGCAATAGTCAAGAGCGATATCGTCCGTCGTAGAAAAGAATGTCGTCGCGCCGGATTAACAAAGACATGGACCTGAAATTCATGGAGAGTACTTCCGCCATGTGAATCTGTGACTTTCAGCACGATATCGTTAGCCCCTATTTGGTCTTTGCGGGGTGTCCAGACAAGCATACCGGTGGTCGGATCAAAACTGGCATATTTAGGCACTCGGACTGCCACATAAGTCAGCTTATCATTATTAGCGTCTTCCGCCTCAAGCTTATATTCATATTTTAAATTAGTTAGCGCTACCGGCTTGGGCACAGAGATGATTTTCGGCTTGACATTGACGAATAGGTGTACTTTTTGAACATCCTGAGCGAATCCGTCACTGACCTTGATCGTAAAATTATGAGCATTAATTTGTAAATCGGTTGGCTGCCAGGAAATTATTCCCTGAGGAGAAATTACCATACCTTCGGGAGCGCTGAGCAATTCATAAGTTAATTTACTATCTGTATTTAGGTCTGTAACCTTGACTTCGTACTGCCAGAGGGTATTAACAGAGGCAATAGTAACAGGCTTGGAAGTAATTTTCGGCGGGTAATTTACGTAAACCTGAGCCTGCTCCTCTGCTGAGAAAAAGCCGTCGGTCACCGTATAGGAAATTAATTGATAATCAAATTGATTAGCCGCTGGAACCCAGGTGATTAATCCCTCGCCTGTCATCGTCAACCCGGCGATCGGTTCTTTAAGATTAAAAATATAGAGATAACGACGAACCGGAGTAGAATATTTTGGAATGCTCATCTTCAAATTACTGAAAAACGTTTCAATGATTTGCCCTGCTTCCATACCTTTAGCGGTTCGAAGATTATAAATGAACACAACCTTTTCGCTATCAATAAAAATATCCTGGAAAAGACTCTGGGGGACATCGTTCATTTTTGCCGGTGTGATAAATAATGGAAAAGATTTTCTGTAATTTTCAATATATTTGCTAATATTATTGCGAATATTTTTGTCAAGAATCTGAGTTTCGAGGACACCAGTTTGACTCCAGTTCTCTATCCGGGGTGGAAGCAAATAACCGGATAAATAGAATCCCTTATTATTATCGCTAATGACCGGCTGATAGGTATATTTTTTCCCAATAGTTGTTGTCTTAGGGGCGGTAGATTGGATGCTAACCGGGTGATTAACAAATAAGGCAAAAGATTTTTGTTCTGAATCGTAACCGTCGCTAATTTCAACTATAAAATCATACCAATCAGCTTGATCGAAAGAGGGCTTCCACAATAATCCTCCATTTTGATTGATACTGGCCCCTGCTGGACCTTCCAGCAATTTGTAAAAAATGATCGCGTCGTGATTTGCATCCTCCACCTCAATTTGCAGACTGAATGTTTCACCAATCTGGATAATATCACGGATAGGGATCTTCGTTAATATTTTGGGGATACTGTTTACATATACCGTAAAGGTCTGCAAATCTTTTTTCTCATCCCATGAAATCAAGGCGGTAACCTTATGAAGCCCTAATTGGGAATCGGCCGGAACCCAAGTGAACAATTTATTGGCTAGGTCGAATTTCATACCTGATGGCGCATCGATATTTACACTTAATTTTTTAGTATCATCGAGGCTTAAATCTGGAAGATTTAAATTATAACGCATTAACTCGCCGGGATGCAATAGAATATCAGGCTGATAAATTTGCCGGTCGGCTGAAATACCTGATGGTCCACCTTTACCTTCCGGTAAGGGAGAAAGTTCAATTTCTGTACCAACAAGGCTACCCAATTGTTGCTTTAATAAATCCATTTCAGTCAGCGAAGATGCACCCTTTTTCTGATCAAATTCTTTATGAGCCAGTACCGAGTCAACCGATCCCAGAATTGTTTCAATTAAGCTCTCATCAATCAGCGGACTTGTCTCTTCCAGAAGCCAATAACACAATCCATGTTGGTTAAAACTGCGATGAAGAAACGGGGTAATTATTGCCCCTGTATTCTTGCCTCCATAAGAAACCACCGGCGCAATGGATAATAACTGCACATTAGTTAAAACCGGATTTGAGTAGTGAAAAGAAATATAGGTATCAAGATCGAATAAATTCGCTCCTGGATTATATTCATAGCGATAAATATCGGCACCGGCAGCATCAGCCAATAAAATTTCATCGAGACCATTGCCGTTAATATCAACCAAATTAAGAGCCGCTATTTTGTTCTTTTTTGGTATTAATAGACCTGATTTGTAGCTTTGCACTCCTTTTACTAAAAGCTGAGCTCCCCCGCTACGTAAAGGTAGAATGAACTCAGCCAAACCGTCACCATCCAGATCTCCCGCCGCAAGTTGGTCGAGATTAATGTCGTTACGATTCACATTGGAAAAAGTATATGAAGATAATGGATTCTTCAAATCTGAGCGATAAACCTCAACTGTTAATTTCTGCTGTCCCCCGAAAATGACGATTTCATCACCTGGTTCAGTATCAACATTAGCCGCTAATGCCCGAAAAGGTTGAAGACCGAGCAAAACAGGCAGATCATTGGAATAATTAATTAACTTAAGAGAAAGAGCACTAGTATCGGCGGCTTGAGTAACTATATTAATACTCCGATTGGGGCTGGAGGATGAGATAATTAAGTCGGACTGCTCATCATGATCGAGATCGCCGACACTGAGATAGCTAGGACGAGGCCTGATAGGGAAGACGGTATCGGTGGCCATCCGAACTGTAGGTTCTTTACTGAATCCATCCGAATATTCGAAAAGTAATAACCAACCTGGATCAGGACCCGTGCCGGCTTCGGTAATATTTAATACCGCAATAATAGCTGGTACATTGTTCCAATTAATTACGGCTATGTCGGTGAAATCACCTTTAATATCCTGCGGCAAGTTATAGCTCCACTGGACTGTAAAATCGCTATTTTCCGATTCTTCCAGATGAACCAGATAAGTAGAGCGCGGAACTAATTGGCCATGGCTATCTACCAAGCCTGCAATTCCAATTACATCAAAGTTTTCATCATTATCGCAGTTTGAGCATTTAGCTATTTTATAAAGAACCGTATGATTTTGTTTAAAAGAAAAAATTAGCGGTTGATCAGACTGGGCTAAACCGAAATTCATCATTCCTGACAGCACTAAACATATTATAAATACGAGCGTAATTTTAAATTTCATCTTTCCTTCCCATATATTTTAAATAAAATATTTTATCACCATTTGAATATATTTGCCAATAGAGAAAAAATCAAGCTAAAAGTGGAAGCATAACAAATAGTGTGGCGCTCACCTGGTATAATTTAAAGCTTGTGATTCTTGTTGCCATATCTGATTTAATTTTTTTGTTCTTAGGGCGAGAAGATTGTTAGCGCCTTCGTGAGACCACACTTGCCTAATGGCAGTCAGGGACATACCTTGTCTTTTAAAGCGTCGTCCAACCAAAATACCAATATTCTTTTCAATTCCACCAGAG